>Ga0194112_10002840_pt1 | contig 24545 bp, 24 predicted proteins | sample TA2MahC400mmetaG_FD_146191 | JGI IMG/M metagenome (GOLD analysis project Ga0194112, IMG submission 146191) | Freshwater microbial communities from Lake Tanganyika, Tanzania - TA2015016 Mahale Deep Cast 400m | ecosystem: Environmental > Aquatic > Freshwater > Lake | place: Tanzania: Lake... | reverse complement strand
TTAAGAGCTTCACCGCCAAGCGCCTCCTTGCCCGGTTGGAACAGGATGACAAGACCTGGGTCCTGAATCAACTCCAATATTGGAAGCGGCCTGACAAGACCCGGAGCGATTACCAGGTCTGGCAGGAGGGGTATCATCCCCAGGCGATTGTGGGCGATGAGATGATGCGCCAGAAGATTGATTACATCCATCTCAATCCGGTGCGCCTGGGGGTAGTGGCGCGGCCGGAAGATTGGGTCTACTCCAGCGCCGGGGATTATGCGGGAAAGAAGGGCATCATGGAGTTGGACGTATTTGACTAGTGGTGGCAAACCGGAGGTTTGCCGGAAAATTGGCGTTCCCAAGCTGGAGCTTGGGAACGAGTAGAAAAGGAGCGGTTATGCTTCCCAAGAAAAGAAGGCCCACTCCGCCAGGGGAGATACTGAGGTATGAGTTTCTGGAACCTCTGGGGATGACTCAGAAAGAACTGGCGGCAGCGTTAGGGATAACCCGGGTGCGGGTAAGCGAAATCATCCGGGGCCGGCGGGCCATCACCCCGGATACGGCTTTCCGGCTGGCCCAATTTTTCGGCACCACCCCGGAATTCTGGCTTGGCCTGCAACAGGACGTCATTATGTGGGATACTCTCCAGACCCATCACCGGGAATACGAGAAGATTAAGCCGGTAAAAGCGGCTTAATCTTGCAGAGATCACCGGCTGGGGAACGCATATTTTCCGGCGAAGCTCCGCTTCGCCACCTTTGCCGCCTATTAGCCCTCTGGCCCCAGGAGAACCCGCTACACCATTAGAGAGCCGGACGCCCCGCACTTCCTCACCTGCGCCGTGGTCGAATGGACTCCCCTCTTCACCCGGAAAGCCTATTTCGACCTTCTCCTGGACGCCCTCCAGTTTTGCCGCCGGCACAAGGGTCTGAAACCCCATGCTTACGTCATCCTGGACAACCATATGCACCTGGTGGTGGCCGGGCCCCAACTGGCGGACACCATCAGGGATTTTAAGAGCTTCACCGCCAAGCGCCTCCTTGCCCGGTTGGAACAGGATGACAAGACCTGGGTCCTGAATCAACTCCAATATTGGAAGCGGCCTGACAAGACCCGGAGCGATTACCAGGTCTGGCAGGAAGGGTTTCATCCCCAGTGGTGGCAAACCGGAGGTTTGCCGGAAAACACCCGTTCCCAAGCTGGAGCTTGGGAACGAGGAGGGGAAGCCCCTGCCCCCTCCGGGAAACATAAAAGGGTGCCAACCGAACTGGCCGCCCGGCTGGACGGCAAGTTCGTCCTGACCACCAACACCGCCCTGACCCCCGCGGAGGTGGCCCGGACTTACAAGAGCCTGTGGCGGGTGGAGCGGACCTTCCGGGAGCAGAAATCCGCCCTGGAAGTGCGGCCCCTCTACCACCACCGGGATGACACCTCCATGGGCCGCATCGTCGCCTCCTTTCCGGCCTTGCGCCTGGAGGTGGATCTGCAACAACGGCTGGGGGAACGGGAGGTCAAGGTTTCCTGGCCCGACCTGATGCGGGGCCTGGGCCAGGTGCAGTCGGTGCGCCTGGAGCTGGACGGCCAGCGCTATCAACTGGGCACCGACCTGAGGGGCGCGGCCCACCAGGGCTTCGCGGCCGCGGGGGTCCGGCCTCCCCCCACGGTCACTCCCCTGGGACCGTTGCCGGAATCGGGCCCTGAGGGGAGTGGCGCGTACTGGTAAGACTTTGTTCACAAGACTTAACCCATTGATAGCCAACAACTAGGTTTTGCCAACGGTCGAAAATGAGTTTGACTTTGCCCGGCTTCTTGTTTAAATTTATTTGGTTTTGCAAGGAGGAATTACATTGCCTAATGTAGTCGTAGTGGGCGCCCAGTGGGGCGACGAAGGCAAGGGGAAGATCGTGGACCTCTTGACCGAGCAGGTCCAGGTGGTGGTGCGTTATCAGGGAGGCAACAACGCCGGCCACACCCTGGTGGTGGGCGGCGAAAAGTTTATCTTCCATTTAATTCCGTCAGGAATCCTGCACTCCGGCAAACAGTGTGTCATCGGCAACGGGGTGGTCCTGGACCCGGAGGTGCTGCTCCAGGAGATGGATAACCTGAGGAATCGGGGCGTGGAAGTGGGTCCGGAAAACCTGAGGATCAGCGAGCGCACCCAGGTGATCATGCCCTACCATAAACGCCTGGATTTGGCCCGGGAGCGGGCCAAGGGCGCGGCCAAGCTGGGGACCACCGGCCGGGGCATCGGCCCCTGTTACGAGGACAAGGTGGCCCGCCGGGGCATCCGGGTGGCCGACCTCATAGACCCGGAAGCCCTCCAGGCCAGGCTGGCAGAGGCGCTGCCGGAAAAGAACTTTATCCTGGAAAAATTCCTGGGGGATGAGCCCTTTTCCCTGGATGAAATATATATCCCTTACCGGACCATGGGAGAGCGCTTGCGCCCGTTGGTGGCCAACGTTTCGGTCCTTCTGGACGGGATGAACCGGGAGGGCAAGAACATTCTCTTTGAAGGCGCCCAGGGGACCCACCTGGACATCGACCACGGGACCTATCCCTATGTCACTTCCTCCAACCCCGTGGCCGGGGGTGCGGCCACCGGCACCGGCGTGGGGCCGGGGCGCCTGCACCGGGTCCTGGGGGTGGTGAAAGCTTACACCACCCGGGTGGGGGCGGGGCCTTTCCCCTGCGAGTGCCTGGATGAAGTAGGGGAACACCTCCAGGTGTGCGGGGTGGAGTTCGGCGCCACCACCGGGCGCAAGCGGCGCTGCGGCTGGCTGGATATGGTGGTGGTCCGGGAATCGGTGCGCCTGAACGGCCTGACCGGCATGGCCATCACCAAGTTGGACGTGCTCACCGGGGTCAACCCGGTAAAGCTCTGCGTGGCCTACGAACTGGACGGGGTGCGCCGGGACACGGTCCCCGCGACCCTGAAGGACATGGAGCGCTGCCGCCCTATCTTCGAAGAATTTCCCGGCTGGACCCAAGACCTCCGAGGCGTGCGCCGGTATGGGGACCTTCCCGCGCCCACCCGGGCCTATCTGGAGCGGGTGGAGCAACTGGCCGGAGTGCCCATCCAGATTATCTCCGTAGGCCCCGACCGCGAAGAAACCATCGTGGTTTCCAATCCGTTTAAATAGCAGTTTTGGGTTTTTGGTTTTCAGTTTTGAGTTTCAAGTTTCAAGTTCGAGTTAAGGGGCGGAGTTTCTCCGTCCCTTTTTTATTAAACTTGGGACTATTTAGTTAGATATAATCCAAGCGTTTTGGAAGCAGATGGGGAAGTCGGGGGGAATAGACTCTTAAAGAGGCGAAATGTAAGTTCCACCTTTCATTATGGTGGTAATGGCCATGGGGAGGGCGGTGTCGGCGTGCTGCTTCAGGAGATAGCCGTTGGCGCCGGCGGACATGGCCCGCTCAAAGTACTCTTGGCTCTTGTGCATGGTCAAGACTAATACTTTTATGTGGGGATACATTGCTTTGATTTGGGGAAGAGCTTCCAACCCGCTCATGCGGGGCATGGAGATGTCCAGAATCACCAGGTGGGGCGCGCACTCGCATTCCGCCAAATATTGGAGGAGTTCCAAACCGTCGCTAACTTCTTTAACTACCTGCCACCCGGGGTTTGATTCGATCAACTTGCGCACCCAGAGGCGGACCATGGCATGGTCTTCCGCTAGCAGGATCAGGCATGAACACGAATCTTTAGTCACCGCCTATCATCTCCTTAACCGCAAGGAACCAAAATATGAAGGATTCTTGTATAGTCTCTTTTTACTATCTATGTATTGCAAAATCTATGGGCAAAAGTGCCTATTTTGCCTTAGTAAAAATACCTAATCATTTTGCCGGTAATTAGCTTTTTTTAACTACTTCTAAATTTATTTATGCTTAACATGGCGAAATCCTGATGAAACCTCTGATCCCCGGTAATTTGCACACCACGGCCATGGCTATCCTGCCTCACGGCGAGGTGGACCCGGCCCTGGAACTGGCCCTGTCCCTGGATATTCCTTTCTGGCCCCAACTGCCCCACGTGAGTTTCTATGAGGACATGTACGTCCAGGCCGCGGAGCATTTCCCCGGCATCCTGCTCTTCCCGGAAGCAAACCGCATCCGCTTCGACACCGAAAAATTTGTGGAGGGATTGCCGCAGCTTCTGGATCGGTGGGAGGACCTGGAATACTTTGACCTGACCCCCCAGTATTCCGTGGCCTATCACCGCTTCCTGGAGAAGGACCTGAGCGGCTATATCGCCATCCGGGGCCAACTGGAAGGCCCGGTGAGCTTCGGCTTGAAAATCCTGGACGAAAACGACCGGCCCATCATCTTTAACGATGAAGTGCGGGGCATTATGATGGATTTCATGGCCCGGCGGGCCCAGGCCCAACTCATCCGCCTCCAGGAGAAGCACCCCCGGGCCTTCATGTTTATCGACGAGCCCGGGCTCCAGTTTATTTTCAGTTCCATCTCCGGCTATCCCGACACCCGGGCCAAAGATGACCTGGACCGGTTTTTGGCCCAGATTGACCGGCCCCGGGGCATTCACCTGTGCGGCAACCCCGACTGGGAGTTTCTTCTTAACCGGGACCTGGACATCCTGTCCATGGACATTTACACCAACGGCGAGGTCTTTAAATGTTACGGCCCCGCGGTGCGCCGCTTCCTGGACCGGGGCGGGGTGCTGGCCTGGGGTCTGGTGCCCACCGGGATGGAGGATTTCAATAAAGAAACCCAGGACCACCTGATGAAGTACCTGGAGGACCTGTGGCCCACCCTGTGGGCCGCCGGCATTGACCGGGACCAGATGCTGGCCCAGAGCCTGCTGGCTCCGGCCACCTGCTGCCTCATCAACCCGGACCAGGAGAAGACCGTGGCCCGGGCTTACGCCTGGCTGCGGGAACTCTCGCAACGTATGCGGGAAAAATATAAATTGGATTGACCGGAGACCGGGGACTTGAAACCATTTTATTACTACTGATCACTAACAACTGATCACTAACAACTGACCACTGGCAACTGGACCATTTTCTTACTACTGGCAACTGGCAACTGAAAATGCCCCCCTGGCAAACTCCGGCCATCATTCTTAGTGTAAAGGCATACGGCGAGGCTGACTTGCTGGTGACTTTTCTGACGCCTGCCCAGGGCCGGGTCACCGGGATGGCCAAGCATGCCTTGAAGAGTCGGCGGCGCTTTGCCAACTGCCTGGAGCCGTTGAACCGGGTGACCCTTTTCCTCAGCCCCCGCCGGGGAGAGCTGGAATTCCTCCAGAAAGGGGAATTGCTGGACTCCTTCCCCACCCTGAGGCGGGACCTGAAGCGCCTGGGAGCCGCGGCCGTATTGGCGGAATTGGCGGGCCTCGTGGCTACGCCCCCGGAAGCGTTGGGGGAGATCTTTCAGACCATGGAGGAAGTCCTGCGGCTGCTGGACCGAAGGGCCGCGGACCCCGATTCCCTGCTGCCGGAGTTTCTCCTCCGCTTTTTAACCCTGGGCGGCTATGGCCCCCGGCTGGCCGCCTGCCTGGGCTGCGGCCGGGAGCCGGAGGGACCGGTTTATTTCAGCATCCCCCGGGGGGGCATTTTCTGCACTTCCTGCCGGGACCAGGCCGCCGGCCCGGTCCTGGCCTTGACCCCAGGGACCTGGAAATCCTTGCGTTTGGCCCAGTCTCTGGCCCTGGACAAGCTGTCCCGCCTCCGGCTCCCGGACTTCCAGCGCCAGGAAAGCCTGGCCCTGCTGCGGGCCTTCCTGCGCCATCACCTGGGCCGGGACCTGAAGGCCTGGGCCTTTTACGAAAAAGTGATTAGTTCTTAGTAATGAGTTTTGATCAAATGATATTTATAAATGATCAGTAACAACCAACAACTAACAAAGTTATTAGTTTTAAAATTATAATTATTCCCCGACCCTTGCAAATGTTCACTAACAACTAACAACTAAGAGAAAGCCATGAGCCTTGAATTCATTTCCCAGACACTTACGCCCGTCCTGTTGACCGTATTTGCCCTCGTGCTGTTTTATTATGAGAGGGTTTTCCCCTTGCGGCGTCCCAAGAGGTCTTTGGGACGGCGGCTGGCATTAAATTTGACCCTCTCGGCTATGGTCTTCGCCGTGGGCGGACTGGTGGTCCGGCCAGTGGCCTTAGGGGTTTCCTGGTGGGCGGACCGGACTTCCTTCGGTCTGCTGCACTACCTGGCACTCCCCTTCTGGGCCCAGTTTTTCCTGGGGTTTCTCCTCATGGACCTGACGATTTATTACTGGCACCGGATCAATCACACCTGGCCCCTCCTTTGGCGTTTTCATAACGTCCACCACGTTGACCCGGACCTGGACGTGTCCACCTCGTTCCGTTTTCACTTCGGGGAGATTCTTTATTCCACCCTGTTCCGGGTCCTCCAGGTGGGCCTGGTGGGGGTGGCGCCCCTTACCTATGTGGTTTACGAACTGGTCTTTCAGGTTTGCACCGTGTTTCATCACAGCAATCTCCGCCTGCCCATTGAATGGGAGCGCTGGATTAACCGGGCGCTGGTCACGCCCCGGATGCACGGGGTGCACCATTCGGCGGTGGGGCCGGAGACCAATTCCAATTATTCCGTGGTCTTCAGTTGGTGGGACCGGCTGAACCGCAGCCTGCGCCTCAACGTGCCCCAAAGCCAGATTATTATCGGCGTCCCCGGCTATTTGCGGCCCGGCGACAACAGTTTCTCCTCCCTCCTGGCCCTGTCCTTCCGGCCCCAGCGCCCTTACTGGCGCTGGCCCAGCGGCAAGGCCTCGGTGCGAAAAGTTGAAGAGGTTTCTGATCGGGGTTTTATGGTAGAATGATTTAAGCTGAAGTTTTTGCCGACTTAAAATATAGTGAACTAGAGGTTTTTTCCGGTTCCTGATGGGAGGTGAGATGGTTCCACATATTAAACAGGTGCGTATCCGAAATTATAAGAGCATTGGCCAACTTGCTGTGAATTTGGAGCCTTTTACCGTTTTAGTTGGACCTAATGGCTCAGGAAAGAGCAATTTCATTGATGCCTTGGCATTTGTGAAGGATTGCCTCGCCGATTCTTTAGAATCTGCATTTCGGGATCGGGGTGGAATAGGTGCTGTACGGCGTCGCTCCGCCGGTCACCCCACTGATATAGAAATCAGCATCATCATGTACTTAGAAGACAATTTATCGGCCTCCTATTCCTTTAAAATTGCTGCCAAGTTTGAGAAGAAATTTACGGTGGCTTTTGAGCGCTGCCAAGTGCGGGGCCTCTTGAAAGAGCATGAATTTGAAATTAAGGAAGGTGAATTCGTAAAAGAGATACCTGGCATCAGGCCGAAAGTATCCTTAGATCGACTCGGTTTATATGCTGCCTCCGCCACTGACGAATTCCGCCCCGTTTACGATTTTCTTACTTCTATGAGGTTCTATTCTATAATTCCGAAAGAATTGCGAGAGTTACAAAAATCAGACCCTGGGGATTACCTCAATCGTGATGGTAGCAACGCTGCTGCTATCCTTCGGCGTCTTAAGAAAGATGAACAATTGGCTTGGCAATATGACCGTATTTGCAGCCTACTCTCAAAAGTAGTGCAAGGTATTAGAAAAGTTGAATATCATGCTGTGGGGCAAATGGAGACGATTCAAATAAAGCAGGACGTCGGTACTAAATATCCATGGACTTTTGAGGCACTAAATATGTCGGATGGGACATTGCGTATCCTGGGCTTACTTTTGGCCGTTTATCAACCCGGGAGTCACACTGTCATTGCTATTGAGGAGCCTGAGGCGACTGTGCATCCAGCAGTTACGGAATTAATCATTGAAGTGCTCATGGACGCCGCAAACGAAAGACAGGTTTTGATAACCACGCATAGCCCGGATATCTTGGATTATAAATACCTTCAAGACTCCCAAATAAAAATAGTGACAATGGATAATTACAGTACCCTCATCGCTCCGCTGTCTCAATCCAGCCGGGAAGCAATCCGCAAACATTTATATACTCCTGGGGAACTCTTACGTTCAGGTGAACTAACCCCTGACATTGAGACGGCTAAAGAAGAATCAGCCAAGCAATCGAGCTTATTTTAGTCTCAAAGTAGGTTTTAAAATGAATTCGGCAATCCTCCCCATAGTTGAAGGCCAAGCAGAAGTCGAATCTGTGCCTATCTTGTTGCGCAGAATTCGTGATCAAATGCATGCCTTTGATATTCAGATTGTCAGGCCATTCCGGGTTAAGCGTAATAAAGTCGTCCAAGAGGGCCAATTGGAGCGGGCAATCAATCAGGGGGTCAACGACCGCGGCAATATTGGAGCAATATTATTACTTTTGGATGCTGATGATGATTGCCCGGCTACCCTTGCACCGCAACTCATAGAACGATGCAGAAAAACAACACATTTGCCGGTGGCAGTGGTTTTAGCAAATATTGAAATGGAAGGATGGTTCCTTGGGGGCAAAGAGTCTTTGCGGGGGGTATGTGGTATCAAGCAAGATGCCGTTGCTCCCCAAAATCCTGAAAGCATACGGGGTTCAAAAGAACGACTTAGCCAAAATATGAGGCATAGAAGGAGATATCTAGAAGTGGACGACCAGCCGGCACTGGCAACTCAAATAGATTTTGAACTCACTAAAGGTCGATGCCCATCCTTTGATAAATTCCTTCGAGAAGTCCAGAACCTAATGAATTATATTCAGGGGAATTAAATGTTGCTCAAAGGCAAGCGCATCGCCATCCTGGCGGAAGACCTTTATCAGGAATTGGAATTATGGTATCCGCTGCTGCGATTTCGGGGCGCGGGCGCGGAAGTGGTGGTGGTGGGGTCGGGCCGGAGCAAGGTGCACACCAGTAAATACGGTTACCCGGTGGAGGTGGACAAATCGGCCCAGGAAGTTACAGCCGAACAGTTCGACGCCGTGGTGGTTCCCGGGGGCTACGCCCCGGACCACATGCGGCGCTATCCCGCCATGGTCAACCTGGTCAAGGACATGGCCCTGAAAGGCAAGGTGGTGGCCGCCATCTGCCACGGCGGCTGGATGCTGGCTTCGGCCAGGGTAATCAAGGGTAAGACCGTGACCTCCTTCTTCGCCATCCGGGACGATTTGGAAAACGCCGGCGCCAACTTTGTGGACCTGGAGGTGGCGGTGGATGGAAATATCATCACCTCCCGTAAGCCCGAGGACCTGCCGGCCTTCTGCCGGGCCATTATCGCGGCCTTGGGAGTAGAGCCCAAGTGCCCGACCTGCAATATTCCCATTTACACCGGGGAGCCCTGGGACTGAGGACCAAGCGCCCAGAGATCAGGAGCCAAGGCACAGATTCTCAGTTAAGCGAAGGTTCGCTTGTTATACCAAGTTCGGTTTCTGCTGCAACAAATCAAATTGCTAACTTATTGATAATTAATTAATATTTTAACCGAAAACCGGAAACCGAAAACTGTATTAATCCCACTTGCCCGTCAGGTTAAATCTCAGATTGAATTTGCGGCACCGGGGACAGAGGAAATGATCCTGCCCCAGGAAAATTTCCTCCCGGTCCCCGGTCTTTTTGTAGAGACGCGAGTCATCTTCATAGGAGGCGACCTTGGTGCTCCCGCAGGCATTACATTTTACTGGTTTTTGCAGCATATCGGCGGTTCGCACCTGCTGGCAGCGCCGGCACAGCACCGGGCGGTTGTCCTTCTTAACGGCCCTGCCGCGGCCGACAAACAATTTCTCTGATTTATAGCCGCAGCCGCATGAGGCCAGATAGATGCTCCCGGCATACACCAGGCCGGTGAAGGCTGCAAAGAAGGCCAGCAGCAAGACCAGGTTTCTCCATCCCTTAACCATTCTTGTCCCCCCTGTAGGTCTCTGGAAGCGCCAGTTTCTTTTTACTGGAGGCTTTACCATCCCCCGGCTTTTCCTGAGGCTCGCAAATAATAACGGGAGTCCGCTCAATGATCAATAAAACAAATTCCCGGCCTTCCCAGGACATGTCCCGGGACGAGCCGGGGAGGCCGCCGGGGGATATATTTATTTTCCAATCATTTAAACTGGTTATTCATCCCATCATCTGGCAGCCTTTTTGCTTACTTTATGAATGCGGTCACCCGGACTGGCGCCTCTCCCTTCTCCGGGGCGCTTGGTAAGAGCTTATGTGAGAATGCCCCTTTGCCTACCCTAACCGGGAGCGAAGCCCCATGGTTTCAGGAGCCGAACCAGACGTGGACCGGGTGTTCATTGCCGGTCTCATCCTGGAAGCCGTCCTGGACACTCCAGGGCTTGGGCCGGAGCCATCCGGCCGCCGGAACCGGGTGAAAAACCGGGTTCGCCGCGCCTTGCTCACCCACCTGGCGGGATGGGTGACCTTGCAGCGTTTCCGGGAACTGGCCGTGCAACTGGATCACTGGTTTCCCATTTATTATCCCTTGGTTGCAGTGTCGAGGAACGCGGTTCAATCTGGCATGGAAATTTATGAGGCCAGCCCGGGGGCCGGACCTTCCCCGGTGCTGCGGGAAGACTTGCTGGATCAGTTGCTCCACCGCCACCCCCAATTGCTCCCTCGGCGGCGCCACCGCAAATTGTATCGCCGTGGGCTTCTGGAATTTCTGCATCGCACCCGGGGAGGCGCCTTCCGTCTCAAAGATTTTCAGGAATTCTTCCAAATCGACCGCAAAACCGCCTGGGAATACGTGCAGAAATTGCGGCTCGCCGGCCTCCTGGAGCATAATCAGGGCCGCTCCGCGGCGGTGCGCTATTCCCTAAACTCCCGGTTTTTAGCGGGTTAGCACCTGGCCGGGGTTTGCTGACCGAATGGGGCAGACCCTTCAGGAACCTTGACTGTTTTGACCAAAAACTATAAAAAAACCTCAATCAATTTTGCCGGGCCAGCCGCGACCGCGCCTTTAGCCATAATGAATTCTGAGGCTCAGGAAAATATCACCATCCCTCAGGGGTGCCAGACCCCTTCCCCCCGGCCCCTCCAAAGCGGGTTCACTTTATTGCTGTTATGCCTGGCCATTTATTGGGGGCCGGCTTTAACCCTCCCCCTGATTCGCCCAGAGGCCATGTTCGCCTTGGCGCCCAGCGAGATGCTGGCCGCGGGGAAGTGGATTCCCATTACCCTCAATGGGGTCCCCCATTGGGATAAGCCGCCCCTGCTTTATTGGCTTAATTTGACGACCTTTAAAGTCTTAGGGGTGTCGGATTGGGCGGCCCGAATTCCCACCCTGGGGTTAACCCTGGCAGAGGTTGGGGCCACTTTCCTGGTGGGATGCTTACTGATGAGTCGCCGGGCCGCCTGGCTGGGAAGCTTCATCCTCCTCACCAGCCTAGGGTTTTTTACCCTCCACCTGCAAATTTTCCTTGATCATCTCATTACCCTGACCTTAATCCTCTCTCTCTATGCTTTGCTCCGCTGGATGAAACAGCCCGGCCTGAGGTGGGTGTTCCTGTTCCATCTTTCCATGGCTGCCGGAGTTTTGAGCAAGGGACTCATTGGCCTGGGCTTCCCCCTGCTGATCGGCTTGTTGTATGCGTGGCGCCTGCGTCAGCCACGCGTTCTGGCCTTACTTTTCCACCCCGGCGGCCTGGCTCTGGTGGCTTTGCTGACCATCCCCTGGTTTGTCGCCATGGAATTGCACTATCCCGGGTTCTGCCGATACCATTTTGTCAGTGAACACCTGGTGCGATTCTTGGGACAGCGGCAACCCCAAGGGGTGAGCACCTTTTCCTTTTACATTTTTTGGCTTTTCCTGGGGATCTGGCTGATGCCGTGGGTGATACTCCTGCCCCAAGCCCTATGCCGTTACATTAAAAATACCGCCCCCCGAAAGGGCGACGGGGCCGGGCGTCTCCTGATTATCTGGGCTGCAGTTATCCTGGGGGTTTTTACTTTTTCCTCCACCCGCATAGAATACTACTCCCTCCCGGCTCTGCCGCCCCTGGCCCTGATCCTGGGCTGGCGGGTTGACGAGTATCTGCGCGCTCCGGATCGAAGTCTCCCCGCGGCCTTGCTCCTCCTGGGTCTGGTGGGGTTGGGAACCTTTTTCTGGCTGGGCTGGCTGGATAATCTCTTCGCCGGCAATCGCCGGGAATTTTTCGGCATGTTCCCGCTTATTGACCCCCTGGCCCCCCTGGGTTTTACCATCCCGGTTTTGGCCCTCACCGGGGCGTTGTTGGGCTGGCGCCGCCCCCGGTTCGCCGCCGCCTGTTATGGCGCCTTGGCCCTGTGGTTGGTTTTTCTTACTTTCATTACCTGGCGGGTCCTTTGCCCCTTATTAAGCGATAAATCCCCGGGAAATTACGTGCGTCTCCATGCCCAACCGGGGGACCTGGTGGTGATGGAGTCCATCGAAGAATTCGAATACGGGGCCAGCTTTGCCTTTTATGCCGGCCGCCGGATTTTGATGGTGCAACGAAAGGGAGTCCCCCGGTTTAATTTTCCGGTGGCGCCTGAGCAAGATTTTCTGATTTCTCCGGACCGGCTCAGGGAGTTATGGTATGGCCCTCAGACCCTTTTCTTATTGGTGGATGACGCCATGCCTCTGGAATCCTATCTTAAAGAGGCCCAAGTGGCTCAGGCGGAAGCAGGCAAGCGCCTTCTGGTCAATCGCGCTGGGGGGAACCGGCGTTGATATGAGAGGGGGGAAGGTTTCACCGCCTCCTCTGCCGGCGATGAAAAGCATTCAACGCTTTATCGAGGTAAACTTTCCAGGGGAGAGGTTATCCAGAGGGGCCTGGGCCTGGTCCGGAAACCCAAACCGTTCCTGCACAATATAAAGGGGGCGGCCTTTGGCGGCGGAGTAGGTCCGGCTGACATATTCCCCCACCACCCCCAAACCGATGAGCTGCACGCCTCCCAAAAAGAGCAACGCCAGGGAAAGAAGGGCGCCTCCACTAACCCCGGCGCCGGAGAAGAGATAGGCAAGCAACGAGTAGCAGATGCCGGCCAGGGCCAGTCCGGACCCGGCGACCCCGATTACCGAGGCCGCTCTCAAAACCGATACAGGGAAGGGTGAAAAGGAAAAAACACCGTTAATCGCCAATTCTATTGACTTCCGCAGAGGATATTTGGAGGCCCCGATCAATCTTGCTTCCCGCCGGTAAGGCAAAGCCACCTGACGGAACCCCACCCAACTGACCATTCCCCGGACATATCGGTCATTTTCCGACATGGCGTTCAAGGCGTCGACCACTTTGCGGTCAATCAAGCGGAAGTCTCCCACATCGTGGGGGATATCTATAGTTGCCAGTTTGTTGAGGACCCGGCAATACCATTTGGCGGTCCAGTTTTTAAATGCCGTTTCCCCTTCCCGTTCAGTGCGCTGGCCATAAACTACATCATATCCCTGTTGCCACAATGCGACCATTTCTTTGATTACTTCCGGCGGGTCTTGCAAGTCGGAATCCAATATGACCACCGCATCTCCGAAAGCATTCTGCAAGCCGGCGGTGATCGCCACTTGATGTCCATAATTGCGGGAAAGACTAACTACTCTTACTCTTGGGTCTGCAAGCTGGATTTCCTTAAGAACTTTTACGGTATTATCCGTGCTTCCATCATCTACATAAATTATCTCATAGTCTAAGTGGATCTGGTTCAAAGCCTCGGTTAAACGACGCTGGGTTTCCTTTAAACCTATTTCTTCGTTAAGGCAAGGCAATACCACTGATAACAGCACGCGATCCCCTCACTCTTGAAAAAGTTCTTTCTTAGGCGCCATGAGATTCAGATGGCCTGATACCGCTGCGGACCTTAAAAATAATAGTCTTGAGGCTGAAACCGGCGCCGCACCGACCAGGCGAAATAGAGATTGAAAATCAGCATGGTGAGGGAGTGGGGGTTAAGGGGATTAAGGGCAATCCCGCGGCGCAGCATGGATAATAGGGAATAGAACCGCCGGTTGGCGCGCCAGTAACCCTCCTCCAGTTGTCGAGCCGACATGTGTTTGGGATGATACACCACTCTGAAGCCGCTGTAATGGCTCCAGTCGTGGTCAAAGATGCGGCCTTCCTTAAGCAGCTGTTCCTGAATCTTGGTGCCGGGGCGGGGAGCCATGATGAACATAAAGGCAGTGGGGACCTTGGCGCGAATTAAAAAGTCCACGGTGGCCTCGAAAATTCCCGGATCGTCGCCATCCAGGCCGAACATCACATTCACCGAGAAGCCGATGCCCCGATCCCGGATGGCCTTTAACTGGCGCTCATAATCCTTGATCTTATTCTGCTTTTTATTGATCGCCTTAAGGCTTTCCGGGCTGATGCTCTCAATGCCGATATTCAAATGGCCGCAGCCGCTGCGGGCCAGGAGATCCAGCAGCTCCGGGTCGTCCCCCACATTGACGGTGGCCATGCAGCCGTAGATCAGCTTATGGGGGATCATCTTTTCCGCCAGTTCCACGGCATGGCCCCGGTGGCCCACGAAGTTGTCATCCACAAAGTAAAGGAGATTGCTTCCCGTGAGCCGGCGAACCTCCCGGATTTCATGGATTACCTCATCCGCCGGTCGATGTCGAAATTTGCTCCCGTGGAAGGGGGTGACTTCGCAAAAGCTGCAGTTGTAAGGACAACCCCGGGTGGTTTGAAGGGGGGTGTTCTTGATTTCATATTTTTGGAGATTCAGCAGATCATAACGCGGCACCGGCAGATTCTTCAGGTCCGAGCGGTTCGCCGCTTGATAGAGGGGCTGCAGACGGCCGGCCTGAAAATCCCGGAGAAGCAGGGGCCAGGATTCTTCGGCCTCTCCCAACACCAGGGCGTCGGCGTGTTCCTGGCATTCCTCCTGCGCCAGGGTGGCGTGAAACCCGCCCATCACCACGGGGATGCCCCGGCGGCGGAACCCCGCGGCGATTTCATAGCCCCGGGGAGCCTGGTGGGACATACATGCTAGACCTACCAAATCACAGTCTTCTTTAAAGGTGATCTCCTCCAGCATGTCGTCCTTGATGCTCACCTGAATATCTTTGGGGGTCAAGGCGGCAATATACGGCAGGGTTATTCCCATGAGCCAACGGCTCTTACGACGATCCAGCCGGCCATCGGGCCAATAGCGGGAAGATTGGATCAGCAAAACTTTCATGTTGCTTCAGCTCCTTTTCTTGTCTGGAATTATATCCAGTTTAATGGCCGGATGGAAGGTTAATTTATCTAGCGCCTTTATGGAGCCTACTAAACAGCCATTCAAGAACCCTTGGGTCACCCAAAAATCATGAAAAGGTGCATTGCATATAAGGCAGCCGTCCATATTTTAAACCTTTAACTTTTAATCTCTTGAACCTTGAACTTTTCAAAGCTATTTTTACAGAGGGGCTACTTTACGAAAATAACCCATATGTTATCCCTGAACCCTGAACCTTGGGACCTGCCCCCCGCTTTTCCCATTGACCCATAGGAAAACCTTGTGATAAGGTTTTTCGATATTTAGCTGGGAGGTCACCATCTTTTCATGATTCGCGACGCCTTCTATGAAACCATGCCCCGGGAAGACCTGGAAGCCTTGCAGCTTCGCCGGCTCCAGGCAGTGGGGGAACGGGTCTACCACCTGGTGCCCTTTTACCGCCGGCGCATGGACGAGTTGGGAGTTAAACCGGAACATATCCGCACCCTGGAAGACCTTCAGTTGCTGCCCTTCACCACCAAGCAGGACATTCGGGACAACTACCCCTACGGCATGTTCGCCGCGCCCCTGGACCAGATCGTACGGATCCACGCCTCTTCCGGCACCACGGGCAAACCTACCCCGGTGGCTTACACCAGCCGGGACCTGGACACCTGGTCGGAACTCATGGCCCGGACCCTGGCGGCCGCGGGGGCGCATCGGGCCGACATCATCCACAACGCCTACGGCTACGGTCTCTTCACCGGCGGCCTGGGATTCCATTACGGCGCCGAACGCCTGGGGGCCACGGTGATCCCGGTATCCGGGGGGCAAACCCGGCGCCAGATCATGCTCCTCCAGGATTTCGGACCTACAGTTCTCACCTGCACCCCCTCCTTCGCTTTGTACCTGGCCGAGGTGGGGCAGGAAATGGGGGTGGACTTCCCCCATCTCAAGCTCCGGGTGGGCGTGTTCGGAGCCGAACCCTGGACTGATGGCATGCGCACGGAGATCGAAAACCGCCTGGGTCTGGACGCGTTGGACATTTATGGACTTTCGGAAATCATGGGCCCGGGAGTGAGTGTCGAGTGCATCGAGGCCAAGAACGGACTCCACCTGTTCGAGGACCACTTCCTGCCGGAAATCGTCGACCCGGCTACGTTAAGCCCCCTGCCGCCGGGGGAAATTGGGGAACTGGTCATCACCACCCTGACCAGGGAGGCGTTTCCCCTGCTGCGCTACCGGACCCGGGATTTGACTTCGCTCAACAAGGCTCCCTGCCAGTGCGGCCGCACCATCTGCCGCATGAGCCGCCTCCGGGGCCGCTCCGACGACATGCTCATTATCCGCGGGGTCAATGTCTTCCCCTCCCAGATCGAATCCGTGCTCATGGAAATCCCCGGTGTGGCCCCCCATTATCAACTCATCGTCTCCCGGGAAGGGCAGTTGGACAACCTGGAAGTGCAGGTGGAAGTGGACGAGACCACCTTCTCTGACGAGGTTAAACAGCTTCAAGCCCTCACCCAGAAAATCCAGAAGCAAATCAAAGATTACCTCACCGTGTCCGTCAAGGTCAAACTGGTGGAGCCCCGCAGCATCCCCAGGAGCGAAGGCAAAGCCCAGCGGGTCATTGATCTGCGCCAGCAATGAGGGGGAATCACATGAAAGTGGAACAGATTTCGGTATTCCTGGAAAACAAAGCGGGCCGCCTGGCGGAAGTCACCCGGGTCCTGGGGGAAGCCGGCATCAATATCCGGGCCCTGTCCCTGGCGGACACCACCGACTTCGGCATCCTGCGCCTCATCGTGGACCAATACGACCGCGCCCGGGAGGTCTTGAAGCAAAAAGGTTTCACTGTGGGTAAAACGGAGGTGGTGGCCGTGGAAGTCCCGGACCGGCCCGGGGGTCTGGCCCTGGTCCTCCAGGCCCTGGCTGCCGCCGGGATCAACGTGGAATACATGTACGCCTTTGTGCAGCACTCGGGCAAAAATGCGGTGATCATCTTCCGGTTCGACAATCTGGAAGACGCTATTAACCTGCTCCAGAAACAAGGAATTCACATCTACACGGGTGAAGAAGTCTACCGGCTGTAAGCCACGGAGGAAACCATGAAAGCAAGGACAGTTATCGGTGTAGCGGCGTTGGTAATGGCAGCGGTTCTAACAATGGGAAGCGTATCTCCAGCCCCGGCCGCGGAGCCGTATGTTATCGGCGGCATCTTCTCCATCACCGGCCCCGCCTCCTACCTGGGAGATCCGGAAAACAAGACCATGGAGATGCTGGCCGCGGAGATCAACGCCAAAGGGGGCATCAAAGGCCATCCGGTGAAGCTGGTCATCTATGACGACGAAGGCGACGTCACCAAGGCTCGCCTCAACGCGGAAAAGCTCATTCAGAAAGACAAAGCCCTGGCCATCATCGGCCCCAGCCTTACCCATACCTCCATGGCCGTCCTGGAGGTAACCCAGAAGGCCCAGGTGCCCCTGATTTCCTGCGCCGCGGGCATCGGCATCACCGCTCCGGCCAAAGAGCGGGTCTGGACCTTCAAGACCCCCCAGACCGACGCCCTGGCGGTGAACCGCATCTATGAATACCTGAAGAAGACGGGCAAAACCAAGGTGGCCATCCTCACCGTGTCCACCGGCTTCGGGGTGTCGGGCAAGGAGCAGCTCCTGGCCCAGGCCAAAGAGTTCGGCATGGAGGTGGTGGCCCAGGAAGTCTTCGGGGAAAAGGACACGGACATGACCCCCCAGCTCACCAAGATCCGGGGCACCGCAGCCCAGGCGGTGATCTGCTGGGGCACCGGCCCCGCCCCGGCCCTGGTGGCCAAGAACATGAAGCAATTGGGCCTCAACCTGCTCCTGGTGCAGAGCCACGGCGCCGCGTCCAAAAAATTCATTGAGCTGGCCGGAGACGCGGGCGACGGCATCATTCTGCCCGCGGGCAAGCTGGTGGTCTATAAGGTCCTGCCCGACACTGACCCTCAAAAGGCAGTGTGCCAGGATTACGATGAAAAATACCAGGCCAAGTACAAGGCCCCCGCGTCCAGCTTCGGCGGCTATGCTTTTGACGGCTTCACGATGCTGAGCATGGCCCTGGAGAAGGCCGGCGCCGACAAGGCTAAGGTCCGGGATGAGCTGGAAAAAACGAAAAACTACGTGGGCGTCAGCGGGGTCTTTAACATGAGCTCCGAAGACCACAACGGCCTCACTCCTGCGGCCTTCGTGATGGTGAAGATCGAGAAGGGCGACTTCAAGCTGCTGGATTGATATAAGAGCGGTTCAGCGGTTTGGCGGTTTAGCGGTTAAACAGCGCTTAGGCCTTTGATACTTGCTAACCCGCCGAACCGCCGAACCGCTAAACCGCTAAATGTGGGTGGGGGGAAAAATGGCCAAGATTTACAAGGATCTGTTGGTCTGGAATAAAGCCATGAACCTAGCACTACTACGTTAGATAATACCTCCCATATCGCCCATGATAGGACAACCATTGGATATTACTGACAATCAGTTATGTCACCCTAAGCCGTAGGCGAAGGGTCTAGATTCTTCGCTGCGCTCAGAATGACAATAAATACAAAGGGTTGTACTGAAGCAGGCGGGTAATTAACGTTGTAGTGCTAGAGCCTCTTGCAAAAGTCATGGTCAAAAGCGGAATCAACGATATTGGGTCGGTTCCCTCCCCCTAGCCCCCTCCCACCGTGGGGAGGGGGAATAGAAGCCGGGACCGGTTTTGCTAAATTTTTGCAAGAGCCTCCTAGTTAAAGAAATTTATCTTGTCACCCAAAGGTTCCCCAAGGAAGAAATTTTCGGCCTGACCGCCCAACTTCGCCGGGCGGCAGTATCAATACCCAGCAATATCGCCGAAGGACGGGGAAGGGCTACCAAAGGAGAATTTAAACAATTTTTGGGCAACGCCAGGGGGTCATTGGGGGAAGTGGAAACTCAAGTCAGTATCGCCCGTAGCCTCGATTACCTGTCCGAAGCCGATGCCAATCTCATGTTACCTCTTTTGGAAGATTTAGGCCGATCTTTGAATGCACTTATATCTTCGGTTAGGCAGAATTAGCGATTGGCGTTTTGGCGGCTTACTGGGTTAGCATTTAGCCAAGCAGCAAACCGCCAAACCGCTAACTGCTAAACCGCCAAACCGCTGAACCGCCAAACCGCTCTATGGACATCTTCGCCCCGCTCCTCCAATACCTTATCTCCGGCCTGACCAACGGCGCCATTTACGCCCTCATCGCCCTGGGTTTCGGCATCATTTACAACGCCACCACCATCATCAACTTCGCCCAGGGGGAGATGGTGATGCTGGGGGCCATGGCGGCCATCAGCTTTTACCATCTGCACCCCTCGCTGCCCCTGGCCTTTGCCGCGGGCATGGGGGTGGTGACGGTGGTGGGGGTGGTCTTTGAACGCCTGGCCCTGCGCCCCGTTAAAGACCCCAGCCCCATCACCCTCATCATCATCACCGTGGGCGGCGCGGTCTTTATCAAAGGGGCGGCCATGATGCTGTGGGGCAAAGACGCTTACCCCTTGCCGCCTTTCACCGGGAATGTGCCCATCTATCTGGGCACGGCCACGGTGCTTCCTCAGAACCTCTGGGTCATGGGCCTCACCGCGGCTCTGGTGCTGGCCCTGGAGGCCTTTTTCCGCCTCACCCTGGCGGGGAAAGCCATGCGGGCCTGCGCCTACAATAACCGGGCCGCCCGCCTTATGGGCATCTCCGCCGGGCGTATGGTCCAGCTTTCCTTCGGCCTGGCCGCGGCCCTGGGGGCCGGGGCCGGCATCCTCATCGCCCCCTTGACCCTGGGCGTTTATGACATGGGCCTGATGCTGGGCCTCAAAGGCTTTTCCGCGGCCATCATCGGCGGCCTGGGGAGTCTCCTGGGCGGTGTCCTGGGGGGCCTGGTCCTGGGAGTGGCCGAATCCCTGGCCACAGGGTTCATTTCCTCCGGCTACCGGGACGCGGTGGCCTTTTTGCTGCTGCTCCTGGTCTTGTTCCTGCGCCCCCAGGGTCTGATGGGCGGGGGGAAGTAGGGAGCAGGTTTCAGGGGTCAGGGGTCAGGGGTCAGGTTTTAGGTTCTGGGTTTTAGGTTTTTCTCGTTCCCAAGCTCCTGCTTGGGAACGCCATTATTTGCCGAAGCCCCTGCTTCGGCGCCATGGGAGATGCTTTGGGAGAAGGTTTCATCCGGAGGCTGTTCAACCGCTGGACCTTGTTTGCCGCCATGGCGGCCCTGGTGGCTGTGGTCCTGGAGAATAACTATTACCTGAGCCTCCTCAATTTTATCGGCATCCACGCCATCCTGGTGGTGGGGCTGAACCTGCTCATGGGCTACGGCGGCCAGATCTCCCTGGGGCACGCGGCCTTTTTCGGCCTGGGCGCCTACACCTCCGGCATTCTCACCGCCTCCTACGGCGTCAACCCCTGGCTGGCCCTGATCGCGGGGCTGATCGTCTGCGGGATTGCCGCCTTTCTCATCGGCGTCCCGGCGTTGAAGCTCCACGGCTATTACCTGGCCATGGCCACCCTGGGCTTCGGCATTATCGTGTATATCGTTCTCAACGAAGCTCTGCCCTGGACCGGCGGCCCGTCAGGCCTGTCGGGGATCCCGTCCCTATCCCTGGGCGGCCTTAAGCTGGACACCCCCTGGCGCCTTTATTTCCTTATCTGGCTTACCGTTTGGGCCATTTTGCTCATCAGCGCCAACCTGGTGGACTCCCGCACCGGCCGGGCGCTGAGGGCGCTGCACGACAGCGAGGCCGCGGCCCGGTCCCTGGGGGTGGACACGGCCCGGCTCAAACTCCAGGTCTTTATCTGGAGCGCCCTGTACGCTTCATTAGCCGGAAGCCTCTATGCCCACACCTTGAATTTCGTCGCGCCCGCGTCCTTCGGGTTCATGTTCTCCATCAAGCTGGTGACCATGGTGGTCCTGGGGGGCATGGCCTCCATCTGGGGCTCGCTCCTGGGGGCCGCGGTGCTCACGGTGCTCCCGGAGTTGCTGGCGGTGTTCCATGACTATGAAACCATCGTCTTCGGCGCCATCCTCATGGTGGTGATGATCTTCCTGCCCCGGGGACTGGTGCGGGGGATCTTGGATTTGCGGGAGTTGCGGAAATACAAGAGAGAAGGTGTCAGGTAGCAGGTTTCAGGTTTTAGGGAATAACATCCCTTTTCCTAAAACCTGACACCTGAAACCTGATTATCCCAGCAGCGTTGCGTGAACAAGTTATGCTTTTGGACTTGCAAGGAATCAGCCTCTCCTTTGGCGGCGTCCAGGCGCTGGATGATGTGAGCCTGAGCGTGCCGTCAGGCGCCATCAAGGCCGTCATCGGCCCCAACGGCGCGGGCAAGACCACGCTCTTCAATTTGGTGAGCGGATTTCTCCAGCCCCAGGAAGGCCGGATTTTTTTTAAGGGGGAAGAAATACAGGGCCAGCCGGCCCATGTTTTGGCGGCCCGGGGCATCGGCCGCACCTTTCAGTTGGTGCAGCTCTTCGACCACATGACGGTGCTGGAAAACGTCATGGTGGGCTGCCATCGCCGGGGCCGGGCGGGGCTGCTGGCCGGGGCGCTGCGCCTGCCCTGGACCTTTCCGGAGGAGAAAGATATCCGCCGCTGGGCCTGGGAGGCCCTGGAATTCGTGGGGCTAACCAACCGCGCCCACCACTTCGCCGCGGTCCTGCCCCTGGGCCTGAAACGGTTATTGGAAATTGCCCGGGCCCTGGCGGCCCAGCCCACTATTCTATTATTGGACGAACCGGCTTCCGGACTGGATGCGGTGGAAACGGAGCGCCTCCGGGACATGATCCTGGCCCTCCGGGACCAGGGCATCACCATTTTGTTGGTGGAACACGACATGAGCCTCACCATGGACGTGGCGGAGGAGATCGCGGTGCTCAATTACGGAAGGTTAATCGCCGACGGCCCCCCCCGGGCCATTCAGAAGCATCCGGAAGTAATCGCGGCGTATTTAGGGACGGATTGGCAGGCTTAAAGACCGTTTTCGGTTTTCAGTTTTCGGTTTTCGGGTAAGAGAATTAAATGCTCAAAATCCGCAACCTCCATGCCTTTTATGGCTCGGTTTTAGCCCTGAGCGGGGTGACCTGCCATGTCCGCGAAGGCGAGGTCGTGGCTTTAATCGGAGCTAATGGGGCGGGGAAGTCCACTTTGCTCAACGCCATCTGCGGGCTGGTGCGCACCCAGGGAGAGGTTAAGTTTCAGGGGAAAAACGTCGCCGGCCTGGCCCCGGAAGATATTGTCGCTCTCGGTATCTCCCAGGTGCCCGAAGGCCGCCAGCTCTTTGCGCCCATGACCGTGGCCGAAAACCTGGAACTGGGAGCCTATCTCCGCTTCCGCCGGGGCCATAAAAAAGAAATCGCCCAGGACCTGGAGCACGCCTACGGCCTGTTTCCCCGGCTGAAAGAGAGATTGAGCCAAAAAGCCGGCACCTTGAGCGGCGGCGAGCAACAGATGCTGGCCATCGCCCGGGCCTTGATGGCCCGCCCCCGGCTGCTCCTCCTGGACGAGCCCTCCCTGGGTCTGGCCCCCATCGTGGTGGAAGATATTCTCTCCACCCTGGCCCGCCTCCGGGACGAGGGCCTCACCGTATTGCTGGTGGAGCAAAACGCCCGGGCCGCCCTGAAAATCGCCGACCGGGCCTACGTCCTGGAAACGGGCCGGATTATTTTGAGCGGCGCCGCCCAGGACCTGCTCCAGGACCGCCAGGTGACCCGGGCTTATCTGGGCAAGGATTATAAGGAATTTACCGAAGGCCGATAAAGACTGTTTTCTGTTTTCTGTTTTTTTGTTCTTGTGTCTTTGCGTCTTTGCGTGAAATAAAGGGAGGTAAGAGCCATGCGCCATCCCGAATTCGAGGCCATGCCCCGGGAAGAGTTGGAGCTGCTCCAATTGGAGCGCCTCCAGAGCACCCTCACCCGGGCCTACCGACAGGTGAAGTTCTACCGCGGCCAGTTTGACCGCCTGGGCCTCCCCCTGGACGCCATCCGGGACCTGAAGGACCTGGCCCGGCTCCCCTTCACCACCCGGGAGGATCTCTCGGAAAATTACCCCTACGGCCTCTTTGCCGTCCCCCTCCGGGACATCGTGCGGATTCTCTCCTCCCCCGGCACCACGGAAAAGCCCCTGGTGGTGGGCTACGCCTCCCAGGACGTGAAACTTTGGCTGGAACTCCTGGCCCGCCTTTACACCGCCTCCGGGGTGACCCGGGACGACATCGTCCAGCTCGTCCTGCCGCCGGGGTTAGCCAACTGGCGCCGGGACCTCCAGGCCGGGGCCGAAAACCTGGGGGCCTCCGTCATCCCCGCGGCCACTCTCAATTTCGCCAAGGAGCTCATGGTGATGCGGGACTACAAGACCTCGGTCCTGGTCACCACCCCGCCCCTGGCCCGGCATCTCCTCACGGTCATGGCCCGCATGGAACTCTCCCCCGGGGAGCTTAGCGTGAAACAGGCCCTGCTGGTGGCCGCGCCCTTGACTTCGGAGGCCCGCCAGGAAATTGAAGCGGGCTTCCAGGTTAAAATTGCCCGGGCCTACGGCATCACCGAGGTCATGGGCCCGGGGCTGGCCTTCACCTGCGGGGCCGACGGGGGGCTGCACTTTTCCGAAGACCATTTTTACCCGGAAATCATCGACCCGGAATCGGGCGCCCCCCTGCCCCCGGGGGCCCCGGGCGAGTTGGTCATCACCACCTTGAGCACCGTGGCCTTTCCCCTGGTGCGCTTCCGTAGCGGCGACCTTACTTCCGTGATGACCGAGCCGTGTTCCTGCGGCCGGACGCTGACCCGCCTGTCGGGCATCCAGGGCCGGGTGGACGCCATTTTTTCCGTGGGCGGCATCAAGGTCCACCCCGACCAGGTGGGCTTGCTGCTCACCGAAGCCCTCCAAAGTCACCCGCCCCGCTACACCTGGCGGGTGACCACGGAAGAGGGTCTGGAGCTTCTGGACATTGAACTTGCCGTGGAAGAGGCATTTTTCTCCGATGAAATCAAGGCCCTGGAGTGCCTCTGCCGCCAGACCCGCCGGCATTTGCAAGATCATTTGGGGGTCAATGCGCGGATAACCTTGAAGGAAATGGGAAATCCCATGTAGTAGTGACTAATTCGCATATCAAGAGAGCCTCTTGCAAAATTCATTTTGAGGCTACGATTTTCCCCATGTTGCTCAAAGAAATATCCGGTAGCACAGGCTTTCCAGCCTGTGCCGGCGCAGGCTGAAGCCTGCGGCTACATAATTTTGCAAGAGGCTCAAGAAAGAATACTTTCCCCGCGCATAACCACGAAAGCGAACCCAGAATTTAAGAGAGGGGAAAAAAATAGGGTTCCATTTTGATGAAAAGTATTTATTATGAAACAATCTCTTTCCTAAATTCTCTTTTGACAAACTTTTGACCAAAATATTTTAATCAGGAGGATGAAAATGACCGTTATTCGCAGAATCGTAATCTTTGCCATGGTCTTAACTTTATTTAGCGCCGTCTAT
>Ga0194112_10002839_pt1 | contig 24563 bp, 21 predicted proteins | sample TA2MahC400mmetaG_FD_146191 | JGI IMG/M metagenome (GOLD analysis project Ga0194112, IMG submission 146191) | Freshwater microbial communities from Lake Tanganyika, Tanzania - TA2015016 Mahale Deep Cast 400m | ecosystem: Environmental > Aquatic > Freshwater > Lake | place: Tanzania: Lake... | reverse complement strand
TTTTTTGTAGGGCTTTTCAATCACTACTCCAAATTTCAATATCATAAATTTTTCCAAAAAAATTTTATTTTTTTTCAATCCTTATATCGGAGTTCCAGGGGTTTTGAATAAATATTGACAGGACAATATTGATAGTGGTAGGATTTAAATAATTTTTAGCTTAGAAAAAGGCAAAGCTTTTTCAATACTTTTTTGAAGGGAAAATCAGACATTTCTCGAGGAGGTGGGTCCATGAAAGAAGAGACACCATTAGTCGATGAGCTGGAAAAAGGTCCATGGCCGAGTTATGTAAAAGAGATAAAGCGGGCAGCCAATAAGAATGCTGCAGCAAAAGACCTTCTGGGTGTCCAGGAATTATCCTTTAAGGATAAGGTGACTCACTGGAAACATGGGGGTATCGTTGGTGTCACTGGGTATGGAGGAGGTGTGATAGGAAGATATAGTGACGTACCCGATAAATTCCCAAATATTGAATCCTTCCACACCTTGCGTGTAAACCACCCCGCAGGTTGGTTCTATACAACCAAGAAATTAAGGGAGCTTTGTGACGTTTGGGAAAAATACGGAAGCCAGTTAACTAATCTCCATGGCTCCACGGGCGATATCATTCTTCTCGGGACGACGACAGCAAACCTTCAACCCTGTTTTGACGCCCTGACAGAGATAGGGTTTGACTTAGGAGGCTCAGGTTCAGCCTTAAGGACACCGACAGCCTGTGTTGGACCGGCACGATGTGAATGGACGAATATCAATACCCTGGATTTGGTTCATAGTCTGACGATGGAATTTCAAGATGAGATCCATCGCCCACGATGGCCCTATAAATTTAAAATCAAGATTTCTGGATGCCCAAACGATTGTGTGGCCGCTATCGCAAGGGCGGATTTTACAATCATCGGTACCTGGAGAGATAGTCTGAGGATTGATCAAAAGGCGGTTAAAGAATATATGAAGGCTGGCTTCGATGTCAAGGGATTGGTCATTGATAAATGTCCTACGAATGCCCTCAAGTGGGATGTGAAGACGAAGAAACTGAGAGTGATTCCCAAAGATTGCGTCCGATGTATGCATTGTATCAATAAAATGACCAAAGCCATCAGACCTGGAGTGGATAAAGGGGCTACTATATTAATTGGTGGAAAGGCACCCATTCTGAAAGGAGCAATGCTTTCATCGGTGCTTGTTCCCTTTATGAAAATTGAATCTCCATATACAGAGGTTAAAGATCTCCTTCGGAAAATATGGGATTGGTGGGATGAAAATGGAAGAACCAGAGAAAGGGTGGGTGAGTTGATCGAAAGGCTGGGAATGAGAAACTTCCTTAAAGCAATTGGAGTGAAACCAACTCCACAAATGATCAAGGCCCCGAGGACAAATCCCTATGTCTTCTTCTAATCGCAAAGTGCATAGGGCATAACGCATAGGGTAAAAAGAAGATTTGAACAATGTTTTTTTGGATCTTTGAGTTTTCAATTCCGCAATCCGAAATCTGCAATCCGAAATAATAAAGAGGAGGTTGCCATGGCAAAATCAGATATTGGTCCACCGAATTTTCTGGAGATGCTCCCTGAGGTCGTAAAGAAAAATTATGGCAAATGGAAATATCACGAAATCTTAAAACCCGGTGTCGTCCGGCATGTCTCTGAAACAGGAGACGAGGTCTTCACAGTCAGGGTTGGCTCCCCTCGTCTGGTCAGTGTTGATTTTATCAGGGACATTTGTGATATTGCTGATCAGTATTGTGATGGGCATCTCCGTTTTACAAGCCGATATAACATTGAATTTATGACTCCAAACAAGAAGAATGTGAGGCCCGTCATCGAAGCATTGAAGAAAATTGGTCTTCCAGTGGGCGGTACAGGAAATGCTGTTTCCAATATTGTTCACACTCAAGGATGGGCTCACTGTCACAGTGCGGCCACGGATAGTTCGCCGGTTGTCAAAGCACTCATGGACGAGCTCTATGGTTATTTCACCAGTATGAAACTCCCAGCTAAATTGAGAGTTTCTTTAGCCTGCTGTATCAACATGTGCGGTGCCATTCATTGTTCAGATTTAGCAATTGTCGGAGTTCATACCAAAGTTCCCAAAATTGATCATGAAAGGGTTGGGGCCATTTGTGAGATTCCGACAACCATTGCCTCTTGTCCGACTGGGGCAATTCGGCGCCATCCTGACAAAGACGTTAAGAGTGTGGTCGTCAGAGAAGACCTCTGTATGTACTGTGGAAACTGTTTCACAGTCTGTCCGGCGATGCCTCTTGCCGATGCTGAGGGTGATGGTGTCGCCATTTACGCCGGAGGCAAAGTATCCAATGCAAGAAAACCCCCCATGTTTTCTCGTTTGATCGTTCCCTATCTTCCAAATAACCCTCCTCGCTGGCCTGAAGTGGTGGCGATCGTTAAAAAGATTGTTGAGGTCTATACCAAAAAGGCCGTCAAATACGAGAGAATGGGGGAATGGATCGAAAGGATAGGTTGGGAACAGTTTTTCGAATTAACTGGAATACCCTTTGTCGAACAACATATCGATGATTTTACCTACGCCAGAGAAACTTGGAGAACCACAACTCAGTTTAAATGGTGAGATTGATGGAGTTAAAATGAACGAAGACCTCAAGGAAAGCATCCTTAAATATTTGGAAACGGTAAGCCAGGCTAAGAATAAGGAAGTAGCGAGGGCCGTCGGGCAAGATAAGACCCTTGTGGATAAGGCGATTGGGGAACTGGCAAAAGAGGGAAGGATTGAATATCGAAGCTTTGGCGGTATTACCTATATTGCCCTTCCTGGCAAACATGAGACCTGACAAACATGGCAAGAGGGGATCATTTAGTCCACAGTGATCGAACCTTTGGTTGCCTTCTCATCTCCTCACCGCAGGGTCACTCGGGTAAAAGCATTGTTACGATAGGCCTGTGTAATTTGCTGAGACGACAGGGCCTTTTAGTCCAACCTTTTAAGAAAGGTCCCGACTACATCGATCCATCGTGGCTCACAGTGGCAGCGGGTCGAAGCTGCCGCAATTTAGACCTTTTCTTAATTCCAAGAGAGAGATTGACACAGACTTTCAACCAGGTATGCGAAAAGATCGATCTTGCTATTGTTGAAGGGGCGATGGGGCTTTATGATGGCTTGGACGCCCACGAAACGACGGCGGAGATTGCTCGTTTATTGAACACTCCGGTTCTCCTGGTGGTGAATACGAGTCGGATGACAAGCAGCATCGCCGCTATGGTGAAAGGGTATCAACTCTTCCAAACGGATATCAAGATTGTGGGCGTTATTCTAAACTACGTTTCTGGACTCCGGCATGAGAAGAAGTTGAGAGATGCCTTAGAGCAACACTGCGAGATTCCTGTCGTGGGAAGTATACCTAAGGACGAGGATCTTCACATCGCTGAACGGCACCTGGGACTGATCCCCTCTTCGGAATCCGGTGAGGCAGAAACCCTCGTCGAACGTATTGGCCGAAAGATGGAGCTCTATCTTGATCTGGATAATATACTGACTATTTCGAAAAATTTTAAATCAGAGATTCTTCGGCTGACGCCTCAGAATGACATTTCGACAAAACAACAAAGTAAGAGAGAACCTTTCACAACCCCTCGCCCCTTGGGGGAGAGGGAACCCTCTTTAATCCCTCGCCCCTTGGGGGAGAGGGTTGGGGTGAGGGGGATAGTTAAGATCGGTGTGATGTTGGATCAGGTCTTCAATTTTTACTATCCAGAGAATTTCGAAGCGTTGGTGAATGAGGGTGCAAACCTCATCTTCATCAATTCGTTTGTGGACCGATTACCCAAGTTGGATGGACTTTATATCGGAGGTGGATTCCCAGAGTTCTTCCTAAAAGAGTTAGAAGGAAACGGTGGCTTACGAAGGGATATCGCCGAGGCGGTTGAACAAGGCCTCCCAGTCTATGCTGAATGTGCAGGTCTCATGTATTTATGTCGAAAGATCCACTGGCAGGGGCAACCTCATGAAATGGTTGGGATCATTCCCGCTGAGGTTCAAATTTCTGATAAACCCGAGGGACATGGCTATGTGGTTGCTGAGGTCATTCACGAAAATCCACTTTTCCCAATAGGTATGACCATTCTCGGCCATGAATTCCACCATTCCAAATTATCGATAAAGAACGATGTGAGTTTTTCCTATCAAATAAGGCGGGGAAATGGGATTGACGGTAAAAGGGACGGTATTTTATATAAAAATGTATTTGCTACTTACACACACTTACATGCATTGGGGACGCCCTTTTGGGCAGAAGCTTTCGTTTCCCTCGCGGCAAGGGAAGGGAAGTTTCGGAGGAGGTAAAACATGACTGAGGAACGTATGGAGGTGAAATGTCCGGTATGTGGGAGGGAGATGGAGATAAGCAAGGTAGGGGTCCTTTATGGCGCTGTGGCCGCTAAGCCAAGGGCGAGTAGCACTTATGGTAGTAAAGAGTATTATTTCTGTTGCAAAGCCTGTAAGAAACAATTTGATGAATTACCAGAAAAATTTATCAAAGTTTAGGAGGAGAAAAGATGGCTAAGGCAAACCTTGGTATGATGGAGATTGAGATTGACGAGGATGGTTTTATCCAGGAGCCCGAGAAATGGAACCAGGCAGTAGCGGAAGACCTGGCTAAAACCGAGAACGCTTCGCCTATGAGTGAGAACCACTGGAAGGTTGTCAATTACCTGAGAGATTATTATCTCAAATTTGGGATCGCCCCTCCCATTCGAATGTTATGTAAACAGACAGGTTTTGATCTGAAACAGATCTATCAGCTCTTCCCGAGCGGACCGGCCAAAGGAGCATGTAAAGTGGCTGGTTTGCCTAAGCCAACTGGCTGCGTTTAATCAAATCCCCCCAACCCCCCTTTGCTAAAGGGGGGAAAGGGGGGTTACTAAAATAGCCCTCAACAGGAACAGAAATGGGTGGGTTGATCCTCTTTATTTTCTACGGCAGCATCCTTTTTTTTATTATTGCCACGGCGATTCGTGTCAGAAAGTTTGTCAATGCCCCCCTCCATTTACATTGGGAATTTTACAAAGGGAGCTCTGTTTATGAGCTGATAGAGTGGTGGACAAAGAAACGCAGCACTTTCGGCGAAAAGCTCTGGTCTATGTTTCTGGATCTTCTCTTTTTAAGAGAATTCTACCATCGTAACAGGAGATTTTGGTACCCCTTATATCTCTTCCATCTCGGGCTCTACTTGCTTATCCTGTGGCATGCTTGGCTCTTTATAAGTGCTGTTGTAGCAAATGTGGAAACTGCCTCTGTCTTTGGATGGGTATGGGGAACCTTTGCCACCGTACTAACGTTTGTGGGAGGAGCCGGTATTCTTTGGATGCGGATGATGGATGAGGAGTTGAAAGTTTCCTATCCCCCTATCCACTATATCAAGTGGATTTTTATTCTCCTCACCTTACTCGGAGGCATTTATGCGGTCGATATCCATTTCAAATCCAGCATGCCCACCCTTTTGAAATATGTTAGGGAGCAGGTGACCTTTGCAAATTTTGAACACAAGCTTCACCCGGCATTTGGACCGGCCCTTCATATCGCATTTGCATCGGCATGGTTGATTTACATCCCTTTCAGCCATGTCTTTCAACTATTTTTTAGATACTACCACTACTTACGATGGGATGACGTGCCGAACCTAAGAGGAAGTGAGATCGAAAGGAGAATCAAGGAGCACCTGGAATTGCCCGTGACATGGTCCGCTCCTCATATTCAATCCGGAAAACGATGGAGGGAGGTTGCCTCAGAACTGAAATGAAGAAGGAGAGAAAAAAAATTAGATTACAGGATATCAGCCTCCGCACAGATGAACCCCTTGTTACGGTAACTTTGGATGATTTGATGCCCCTTCCTCCCCCTCTGGATTTGCAAGAGAAGAAATTCCCTTATTCAACTCTTTCTGAGAACCAAAAGAAGGGTTATGAATGTTCCCTCGATGGTGTTTCAGCCCTCGCTCTTCCCAAACCGAAAGACAAAGAGGAAGAAGAGAAGCTGGTGGAACGCTTTCTCAGTGGGCTGAGAAAATTGCTCTCACAGAATGACAATTGGCTCTTCTGTCAACCCTTGATTCAGTCCCTCGAAGGCTGCGTTCGGTGCCAGACCTGCAGCGATGCCTGCCCAATTTATGTTTCAAGCGGGAAGCAGGAGATCTATCGGCCGACCTATAAGTCCGAAATTCTTCGGAGGCTCATTAACAGATATGTCAAGAAGCGACATAAATTCCTCTCCAAATTGATGGGGTACGATATTGAACTGAACTGGCCTACAGTGGCCCGATTGGCCGAGTTGGCTTACCGATGTAGCCTTTGCCGGCGATGTGCTCAACAATGTCCCCTTGGAAGCGACAATGGCCTTATAGGCCGTGAGCTTAGAAAATTATTCAGCCAGGAGATGGGGATCGCCCCTAAGGAACTCCATGATTCAGGTACTGTTCAACAGCTTAGAGTGGGAGCAAGCACAGGGATCTCCTCTGCCGCCTTCCAGGGTATGGTCGAATTTATGGAGGATGAGATAGAGGAGAAATGGGGCAGGAGAATCAAGATCCCTATAGATAAGGAAGAGTCGGACATTCTGCTCATTCATAACTCTGGGGAATTCATGTCATGGATCGAAAACCCGATGGCCTTTGCCATCATCTTTGAGGCAGCAGGACTTAGCTGGACGCTTTCCAGCGAAATCTATGGTTATGAGGCTACAAATTATGGGACGTGGTACGATGACGTCCAATTCGCAAGAATTGTCATCAAACAGGTTGAGGTGGCGCGAAAACTGAAAGTGAAGAAGATGGTGATGGGAGAATGTGGTCATGCTCACAAGGGCTTAATTGTTGTTGCTGATAGAATATTGGTGGATGATTTGAATTTCCCGAGAGAAAGTTTTTTACCCCTCTTGGAGGATCTGATCCTGCATGGTAGACTTAAACTCGACCCTCAAAAGAACAACTTCCCAGTCGTTCTCCATGACCCCTGCAATGTCGTGAGATTGATGGGTATTGTAGAACCTCAAAGAAGAATCCTTAAGGAGATCTCTCCCCAATTCAGGGAAATGGAACCTCATGGGGTTGAAAATTATTGCTGTGGCGGTGGGAGCGGATTTGCTATCATGAATTCTATGAACTTCAGGCAGTGGAGGGAAAATATCTCCAGCCGTATGAAGTTGAAACAGATCCTTGAGGCCTTTCAGGATGTCATGGATCCGAGTATTAGAAAATATGTTTGTGCGCCCTGTTCCAATTGCAAAGGCGCCATCAGAGATATCCTCAACACCAATGAATTATGGGAGAAACATGGCATTTACTATGGGGGCCTTGTGGAGCTGGTGGCCAATGCCATGGTAGATATGAAAAGACCATTCATCGAATGGGAATGGCGTTGATCGGAATGAAGAAGAAATGATATTAAACGACCTGCTCTTACAGAATAAAGGGGCCATTTTGGAGAGGTGGTTCTGTCTCATCATGGAGACTTATCCAACAGATCTATCCACATTATTAAAAAAAGAGAAGGATCGTTTCGTCAATCCAGTAGGCTTCGCCTTTTCCGAGGGAACGGAAACTCTATTTATGGAAATCCTCCATGACATGAATTGTGAAAAAATTTGTCTTATCCTTGAGAATATCGTTAGAATAAGGTCTGTTCAGGACTTTTCCCCCTCCAAAGCAATCGGGTTCATCTTCCTCCTAAAGAAAGCAATTCAGGAGGTATTGGGGAGCAGGATTCAAGAAAAGCATGTCGTAGAGGAATGGCTGAAGTTTCAATTGAAAATTGACCAATTAGCCCTTCTTGCCTTTGATGTCTATATGAAATGTAAAGAGAAGATCTACGAGATCAGGGTTCGTGAGGCCAAAGCTGAGAAAGATAGGGCATTTCGACTTCTGGAACGAATGAATTTGTTAAAAGAGGAAAAAATGAATGGAAATTCATAAAATGGGGGTCCTATACTCCTTCTTTGTAATAGTAATTTTTCTTCTTTTTGTCATCATCGGAATAGAAGGACTGGGCTGGTATTCCTTGTTTTCAGTGATCATTCCTTATGCGGCAGTGGTTACATTCATCGCTGGATTGATTTTTCGTGTCTTGAAATGGGGGATTTCACCTGTACCCTTTCATATCCCCACCACCTCTGGACAACAGAATTCCCTGCCATGGATCAAACCCAATAATATCGACAGCCCATTTACAACAAGGGGTGTGATTACAAGGATGGCTCTTGAAGTGCTCTTCTTCCGTTCCTTGTTCTGGAACGAAAGGGTTGAACTTAGGAGGGCCTACGAACTTCTCTTTAAGAGAAATCTCTACCTCTGGTTCGGAGGACTGGCCTTTCACTGGGCCTTTCTCATCACCCTTCTCAGGCACTTGAGATTCTTCACCGAACCTGTACCTTCATTTGTCATCCTCGTTCAGGGTTTGGATGGAATTCTTCAATCCATCGCGCCAACACTTTACATCTCCAACATCTTTATTTTTGGCGCCTTAATCTACCTCTTTCTGAGAAGAGTGGTCTATCCTCAAATACGTTACATCTCTCTCCCTTCAGATTACCTTGCTCTATTCATCCTTCTGGGTGTTGTCCTTTCCGGTATCCTCATTCGGTTCTTTTATAAAGTGGATCTTGTTAAGGTTAAGGAATGGGTGATGGGAATGTTAAGTTTCAATCCCACTCCTCTAAGGGGAATTGGCCTCCTCTTTTACATCCATCTGTTTTTTGTATCATTTTTAATTGCCTATTTCCCTTTTAGCAAGATGATCCATATGGCTGGATTCTTCCTCAGCCCGACGAGAAACCTTAGCAATAATAGCCGCAATCACCGGCACATCAATCCATGGGATAAGCCTGTGAAGGTTCACACCTATGAAGAGTATGAGAGTGAATTCAGGGAAGTGATGAAAGAAGTTGGCCTTCCCGTAGAAAAGGAGTGAACCCCGTTAGAAAGGGTGGGGCTTTTACCCCGTCCTTTCTATAAGGAATAGAGTATTCCCAATAGCATCCCCGCCTTAAATAGGGGGTATTCTAACGAGGTGAAATTGACAGAGGCTGGATCGAGACAAGGGGAACATTATCAAATAGACTACACACCGCCTGAAAGGGGCTGGTTGGAGCCTAAGGTTGAATTCCGAAAGGGCACTTACTGTTACCCCGCCTCACTGAAGCATCAGAAATATCTTGAACTTCCAAATCCGAGGGAATGGCAAATAGGGGTAGAAGATTGGAAACTTCCTGAGAACTGGAAAGAGATCATATTGGAGGGGATGAAAGATCGATTGCGCCGTTACCGTTCATTCAAGCTCTTTCTGGATATCTGTGTGAGATGTGGTGCCTGTGCTGACAAGTGCCATTATTTCATAGGTTCTGGAGATCCAAAGAATATGCCTGTCCTTCGGGCTGAGCTTCTGAGATCGGTTTACCGAAGATATTTCACCTTATCTGGAAAGATCCTCGGGAGGCTTGCTGGAGCAAGAGAATTGACAGAGGATGTTCTGAAGGAGTGGTTTTACTATTTCTATCAGTGTACAGAATGCCGGCGCTGCTCCGTCTTCTGTCCTTATGGGATCGATACATGTGAAATTACGATGATGGCGAGGGAACTTCTCAATCTGGTCGGTTGCAGCATTAACTGGATCGTTGAGCCTGCGTCTAACTCTTTCAGAACAGGAAATCATCTCGGTGTTCTACCCCATGCCTTTAAAACAACTATGGATTTTGCCGTTGATGAGGTAAAAGAGATCACCGGCATTAAGGTTGAGCCCACCATCAACAGAAAGGGTGCAGAGATCCTCTTCATCTCACCTTCGGCAGATTACTTCGCCAGCCCTCACTGGTATACCTTTTTGGGTTACCTCATCCTCTTTCATGAGATCGGCCTCGATTATACCTGGAGCACTTATGCATCAGAAGGCGGAAACTTCGGCTTCTTCCATTCTATGGAATTGGCCAAAAGGTTGAATGCAAAGATATACGCCGAAGCCAAGAGGCTGAGAGTGAAATGGATTCTTGGAGGAGAATGCGGTCACATGTGGAGGGTCATCCATCAATATATGGATACCTTCAACGGACCGGCCGATTTCTTGGAAGAACCCGTATCTCCTATCACAGGTACGAACTTTGATAATGCAAGGTCCACGAAAATGGTTCATATCTGCGAATTCACTGCCGATCTCATCAAGAATAATAAATTGAAATTAGATCCAAGTCGAAACGATCACTGGAAAGTCACCTTCCATGACTCCTGTAATACCTCAAGGAGTATGGGACTCATTGAGGAACCGCGGTATATCCTCAACGAGGTATGTAACTATTTTTACGAAATGCCAGAAAATACGATCAGAGAAAGAACCTTCTGCTGTGGAAGCGGGTCAGGTTTAGGCTCAGATGAAAATATAGAGACGCGCTTAAGGGGAGGCTTTCCGAGAGCCAATGCTGTAAAGTATGTCAAGGACCAATTCGGGGTGAATCTGGTCACCTGTATCTGTGCGATTGATAGGGCAACCCTTCCGACCCTTTTCGAATACTGGGTTCCCGGGATGGAGGTCAGCGGCCTTCATGAATTAGTAGGAAATGCCATCGTGATGAAGGGGGAGAAAGAGGGAAGAACCGACCTCCGTGGAAAAACATTTAATTCCCTCACCCATCCCTCTCCCCATCAGGGGAGAGGGATGGGTGAGGGGGAAGGAAACGATCATGTACGATAGTGATAAAATCATAGTGGGAATACTCATCTTCATCATTTTAATGACCTTCCCTATCTGGTACAACGCATTTACCGGAAAAACTGGTTATATACCGAAACCAAAAATAGAGCCAAAAATCCTTGCAGATAAGAAACAGTGCATTGAGCCAAAGGATTATATTCGAGTCAATCATGGGGATCTGTTAAAAGACTGGAGAGAATCCGTTGTTCGGAGTAACAATCGGGTCTATATCGCCAGTGATAAGAAGAGATATAACATGAGTCTCACCAAGACCTGTATGAACTGCCATTCGAACAAACTCGATGAATTCTGTAACCAGTGTCACAATTACATGGGTGTGACTAACAACTGTTGGGACTGCCACACCTATCAAAAAGAAATGTATCCAGAGGGAGCTTAGATGGAGCTCGATCGAAGAGGATTTTTAAAGATCGCTGGCCTAACAGTTCTCGGACTTGCCGCCAAGCCAGGATGGGACATCGTCTCAAAGGTGAAACCGGCTGAAACCCTACCTGCCCCCAGTCCTTTTGCGGGTAAAAAGTGGGGAATGGTCATCGATCTAAAAAGATGCTGGAAAAAAGAGGATTGTATCGAGTGTATCGATATCTGCCATCGTATCCATAATGTTCCCAGTTTTGGCAATATCAAAGATGAGATCAAATGGATCTGGACGGTCCCCTATGAAAAGGCCTTTCCGGAGCATATCAATGAATTCGGCGATGAGGGTTTGAAAATTAAACCGGTCATCCTTCTTTGCAATCAGTGTGACGATCCTCCTTGCGTCAGATATTGTCCTACGAGGGCCACATGGAAGAGAGAAGATGGAATTGTTATGATCGACTTTCATCGCTGTATCGGATGCCGGTATTGTATGGCTGGATGTCCCTATGGATCGAGAAGTTTCAATTGGAAAGATCCCCGACCTTTTATCAAGAAGGTGAATATGGATTTTCCAACAAGGACAAAAGGTGTGGTGGAGAAGTGCAATTTCTGTGAAGAAAGGCTCATCCAGGGGCTTATTCCAGCCTGTGTAGAGGCTTGCAAAGAAAAGGCCTTGATCTTTGGGGATTTGAATGATCCGGAGTCAGAGGTCAGAAGAGTGCTTAAATCAAACCATGTCTTTCAACGACAGGTAGAACTCGGGACAAAACCAAAGGTTTATTATATTCTGTAAATTGTTTTTCAAATCCCCTCGATCCCCTTTACTAAAGGGGGAGAGGGGGGATTAGTATTCTCAATCGAGAGGCATCATCCAATGGCATATTTTCCAGTCTTCATAGATATCCGTGGTAAGAGATGCGTGGTAATCGGTGGCGGTAAGGTCGCTCTCAGAAAGACTAAGGCCCTTTTAGAATGTGGTGCTGAGATAACGTTAGTCAGTCCTGCCCTTAATCCAGAGTTAAACAAATTGATCAAAAAGAGAAGGATTGAACATATTTCACGGAAATACGAACCCGAGGATCTAAAGGATGCCTTCATCATCATGGCGGCAACGGATTCAGCGGAGACCAATTTAAAAATTGCTTTGGAGGCAAGGAATCAAAGGATTTTCGTGAATATAGCCAATAACTTAGATCAATCTGATTTTATCATCCCCTCCTCATTTCGGCGAGGTGACCTAACGATCGCTGTTTCGACAGCCGGAAGGAGTCCGGCCCTAACAAAGAAAATTCGGACGAGGCTTGAAAAGATTTTTGGGGAGGAATATGTCTCTCTCCTCTCTCTGGTTAAGGAAGTCCGCTCAGAACTTAAACAGAAAGGGATAAGTATAAGTGCTGAGGTCTGGCAGGAGGCCCTGGATTTGGATCTGCTTATTAACCTCATACAGTCAGGAAAACAAAAAGAGATCAAATCCTTTTTACTTAATAAATTGGAAGGCCATCGAGAGAGGATGGAATGAATAAAGAGGGCTTGATATTAAAAGAGGACTCCATTCTGTTCGAACACGTTCTGAAAACAGGAAAGGGTTTCTACATCACCGTCTCTATTCTTATCGTTCTTGTCATCTGGGGAATTTATGCCTATCTTACTCAATACCATACCGGGCTTGCTGTCACAGGACTTTCAAGGCAGATCTTCTGGGGAGTCTATATCACCAACTTTGTTTTCTTTATTGGAATCAGCCACGCAGGGACATTTATTTCGGCCATCCTTCGTGTCGTAAAAGCGGAATGGCGGAGGCCTATCAGTCGAGGCTCAGAACTTACCACCGTCTTCATCCTCATGTTTGGTGTGGGAAGTGTATTAATTGATTTAGGAAGACCTGATCGGATGCTCTATGTCCTCAGATATCCCCATTTTCGATCGCCACTGCTCTGGGATGTCTGCAGTATTATGACATACCTGACCGTAAGTTCTATCTCCCTTTACCTCGCTCTCATTCCAGACATTGCCCTTCTCAGAGACCTTGGGGAGAAACGGAAATGGTTTTATCAGGTTCTCGCCCTGGGATGGACTGGGACGGAGAAACAACACCGCCGATTAGAAAAGGCCATTACTTTCGTCTCTATTCTTGTCATACCGGTCATGATTACAGTTCATACGGTGGTCTCATTTGTCTTTGCCATGACTATTCAACCCATGTGGCATAGCGCCATTTTCGGACCCTATTTTGTGACCGGGGCCATCTTCTCAGGGGTTGCAAGCGTGACCATTGTCATGGCAATCCTCCGAAAGGCATACCATCTCGAAAATTATATGAAACCGATTCACTTTAATAATCTTGGAGTCTTCCTTATGGCGATGACCCTTCTCTGGTTCTATTTCACTTTTACAGAGTTTATCACTGTGGTTTATGGCAATGAGCCTGTTCATATGACCATCTTTTGGTCCAAAATTAATGGAAGGTTTTCTTTCCTCTTTTGGCTCCACTTCACATTATGTTTCATCATCCCACTTCCTATCCTCGTTTTTAGAAAGACCAGAACCATCACCGGGACAATCATTGCTTCGATCTCCATCGTTGCAGGCATGTGGTTAGAACGATTTGTAATCATTGTCCCCACCTTGACCAACCAGAGACTTCCCATTGCAGGGGCGATTTATATACCTACCTGGGTGGAGTGGTCGATCCTGATAGGCTGCCTTTCTCTATTTACTCTCCTCTATACCCTCTTCACCAAACTCTTCCCTATCGTTCCTGTCTGGGAGGTAAGAGAGGGCAGGGAAAAATCGATCGCCCTGGTGGGAGAAAGGATTAAATCATATTTACCTGAAACGAATACCGGAAATTAAAAAGGCTTAAAAAAACTTGAATTTCTTATAAAAAATCTTAACTTCTCCTCTCCCCTGGTGGGAGAGGACTTCGTCGTGAGGTCATTCGAACGATTGAGGTGAGGGGGAATTAAGGTCAATGGTTTACCCCCACCCACACCCTCCCCCATCGAGGGGGAGGGGAGTTAGTTGGTTTTTCATGGTTCGTGCCTGCCTTAGGTAGGCAGGGGTGACGACACCGTCATGACCGATTAAAGGGAAATAGTGATGTTGGGAAAGGTTTATCTGATTGGCGCTGGCCCTGGTGATCCTGGCTTAATGACGGTCAAGGGATTAGATTGTCTGCGAAAAGCAGATGTCGTTATTTATGACCGTCTGGTTGAAGAGAGTCTCCTAAGCGAAGTCCATCCCGAGGCTGAAAAAATATATGTTGGGAAGGCATCTCATTTCCATACCCTGGAACAGGAAGCGATTAATGAATTACTTTTGAAAAAAGCTCGTGAGGGAAAGATGGTTATTAGACTCAAAGGGGGTGATCCTTTTGTTTTAGGGCGGGGAGGGGAAGAAGCAGAATTTTTGGCAAAAAACCATATTCCCTTTGAGGTAATCCCTGGAGTCTCCTCTGTCTATGCAGTCCCTGCTTATGCTGGGATACCGGTCACCTTTCGAGGCATGGCCTCATCCTTCACCGTAATGACTGGACACAAAGCATTGAATAATACAAAACCAGCCATTCCTTGGAATAAGATATCTACTGGCGCCGATACCTTAGTGATCCTCATGGGATTATCAAATTTGAAGAATATCGTAGATCAACTATTAAAAAATGGAAGACCCCAATCGACCCCTATCGCTGTGATCACCCATGGAACCACCTCTCGCCAACGGTGTGTCACTGGCACGCTGGGGGATATTTTTGAACAGGTGAAGTCGAAGAACCTTAAACCTCCTTCTGTGGTCGTGGTGGGAGAAGTCGTCCGCTTCAGAAAAAAATTATCCTGGTTTGATCATAAAACAGGGCGTTCTAAATCGAGTAAAGGTAGAGGTAGAAGGCCTCGAAGAAAGAGAGATTTCGATTGACAATTGATTGGAGATAAGTAAAAATTTATGGCATCTGGCGGTGTAGCTCAGTTGGTCAGAGCATGCGGCTCATATCCGCAGTGTCCGGGGTTCAAATCCCTGCACCGCCATTGGAGCTTACTTTTTTTATTGACATTTCTCAAAAAATGTTATAAAAAAAATTTATTATATCCGGTAGAGAAATATTTATGATGATAAGCCGAGAGCAGGTTCGTTTCTTTTATTTTGGCTTTTTTAGCTATGGGAACAGGTCTGCTCTCCTCTGCTTGGATACATAGATAACTAAAAGAGGACATGGGCAGACCTGAAAGGCTGCCCATGGACCTTAGGTCTGAGAAGTGAGGGCCATGGGTTAAAACCCATGGCCTTTTTTTTGGAGGTAAGAACGGCGATGCTCTCAAAACAGATTGCTGAAATCAGAGAAAGGATTGAAAGGAACGGAATTGGATTGAAGGATGTTCTATCCATAATTGACATGACATTTGAGGATCAAATATCTCTGCTTCGCACCCCTTCTCCATATGAGGCTTTCAAGGGTTTAAATAGATTAATTGATCTAACAGCTCATGGAGCTAAGATCGAGCGCTTCAGACCAAAGGATAACAGTCAGCCCTTTCACACCTTTGAGATTCATACAGAAGAAGGAGAAATGATCGGCTACCTCAATATGATATATCTAAAAAGGGTTATCCCGTGTTACTACCTTGTCTATGTAGAGGTGATGCCATCCTTTCGCCGCCTGGGGTTGGGGAATAAGATCCTCAAGGCCTTCATGGAGTTTGCAAAGGATAAAAAGGCCGTGGGCCTTCTTGACAATATCATTCCTCCTGAGGACCCGACATACGAAATCTATACCAAACTTGGCTGGAAGAGCATCAAGGATCTTATTGGGAATGGTATGGTGGATGAATCAGGGAACTATATGGTTTTCATCCCTGAATCCATTCAGACTCAAGACCTCAAGGAAAAACTGATCAAAATTCTCTTTAATCTCAGAAAGAAGAGGCCTGTCATTGACATGCATGACAACGAGGATATGGTCAAACGGACCATTGAGGAATTTCGCTCCGTCTACGAGACGTTGACACAACTTTTTGATGCAGAACTTTCATCAGGGAGTCCCAATCCCCTCATTCGTTTCATGTTTACCCGATTAACAACAAAGTTGATCGGATTCCGTCGACGTATTGCATCACTGATTGGTTATACGGGAGGGGAATCCTTGGAACAGATATCCTTCCCTGACCGAATCAAAGAACTCGCTATTCAACCTTATTCCCTTTGGAAAATAGATAAGGATGATGTTGGAATATGGGGAGATGGAGGAATCTTGAAAAATCTGCCTGAGGAGCTGAAAGAGGAACCTACTCTCTTTATCGAAGGTCTTCCTTTTTACAAAAGGCCTTATTTATATAACTGGATAGAGAAAAAAGAGTCCTGCTCATTCCAAAATCTGAAGATATCCGATCTCTTTGATCTGGGTTTTGATCCTACAAGGTTGAGAGAATTTCGGCATGAAGGAGTGGACTTTATCTTTGAAAGGGTATCTTCCCATTTCTTCCCACAACTTACCAAGAAAAGAAGGTTTCTAAAGAAAGTCGCGAAATGTATTTCAGGAATACGATTCCGAGGAGCCGCCATTCATATCAATCCTCCACTTCTAATTTTCCGTGACAGAGGGAATATCTATGCTCTCCGGAAAAAAGTTGGGGGTATTCATTCACAGGAAGCTCTTGATCAATTAAGGACGTCTCCATACCTTAAGGAGATGAATCGCACTGTCAGGATTGATCACACCATTATCACAACTATCAATGAGATCAAGAATTGGTTGAGGAAGGAACTCAATCCCGGTTTACGGCAGGAAATTGAAGAACTTACTTACTTTATCCCATGGGACATCGGAAAAAACATTCCAAAGATCCATATAGATATTTCTGGCACTTCGTTTGACAGGTTATGGATCGCATAAAAATTTATTTCCTTGGAGGTATTGAAATGAAGACTGGACCATTAGATGGAGTTATGGTGGTAGAAATAACAATGTTTCAGCAAGGGCCTGTGGCGGGAATGAGGCTGGGAGATTTGGGCGCCGATGTTATTAAGATTGAAGCCAAAACTGGGGATCCAGGAAGGGGATTTATGAAAGTGATTGGCGCCCAGGTCGGATTGAAAGGTCGGAATTACTACTTTGAGCACACCAACAGGAATAAGAGAAGTATCGTCATAGACCTCAAAAGTGAAAAAGGGATGAAGATATTCCTCAAACTGATCGATATTGCTGATGTGTTTCTCAATAATATGAGCATCGAGGCACCAATGAACTTAGGCATTGGACCTGACATGTTATTAGCCCGAAACCCCCGGCTGATTTACGCTCAGGCCTCAGGTTGGGGGCGAAATGGACCTGATGCAAATGAGCTTTCTTTTGACTACACAGGGATAGCCCGCTCTGGATTGATGATGTCCTGTGGCGAACGCGGGACTCCACCAACCCAAATCCTTCCAGGAATTGGTGATGAAGTGGGCGGACTGATGTGTGCCTGGGGAGTTACGGCTGCCCTATATGCCCGAGAGAAGACAGGCAAAGGACAGGTGGTTGATACTTCATTAATGGGGAGCTTAATCGCAATGCTTGGATTTATTCTGGCTGCTCCAGCAATATTGGGTCAGGAATTCCCGCGAGAAATCAGGGTGTTAGCGGGTAATCCTTTGTACAACCATTATAGATGCAAGGATGACAAATGGATTGCTATTGCCCACCTTGATCCAGATAGATATTGGCCAAAAATATGTAAGGCAGTAGGCATTGAAGAACTGATCAATGATCCAAGATTCAATAGTATTGAGGCGAGAGGGAAGAATGCTAAAGAATTAATCGCTATTCTGGATCAAAGGTTTGCTTCCAAAGATAGAGAAGAATGGATGAGGATTCTGAAGGAAGGGGGTTGTATTTCCACTCTTATCCAAACACCTCTCGAGGTATCGAATGATCCACAGGCTTTAGCCAATAAATACTTTATCGATATCGAGCATCCACTTTGGGGTAAGATAAAGATGGTAGGTTTCCCTTGGGACTTCAGTGAAACTCCAGCATCTTGGCGACGAGAAGCACCTGCTTTCGGACAACATAGCGAAGAAATTTTGTTAGAAATAGGCTATACCATGGATGAAATCACTAATTTGAAAAGGGACGGGATAATACAATAGGACTTTAAGGCTGAAATCGATCCAACAAAGCCGCACACTTTGGATCCAAAAGGCAGAGCTGTTTACGAAAGATTAAAGCCTATAGGACTGGAAACAATCCATAATAATGTGAACCCGTCCCTGATTACTGATTCCTAAATTGAGCGATTCTTAATACTATTTTTAAAGATAAACCCTTCTGGATTCCCGTTTTCACGGGAATGACATTTTCATTAAATGAGTGATAGTCGTCATTCCTGCGGAAGCAGGAATCCAGTATCTTTGATGTAATTAATAATTAAAAATCGCTCAATTTAGGTGATTATAAGTTAGGATATTCCAAGGCGCTTTTTAATATCCTCGCGCAGGGCTTTTTTATCTGCTTTACCAATCTTGGTTAAGGGAATACTCTCAATAAGTTCGATTCTCTCTGGTAGTTGAAGTACTGATGCCCCTTTACCCTTCAAAAATGAGACAATGTCCTCAAGAGTAGGCTTTGACCCAGCTTTAGGCTTGATATAAGCACATGCCCTTTCCCCCAGCTCCTTATCAGGCATACCAATTACTGAAACATCCTCAACATCAGGATGGGTACTAATCAATGACTCAATCTCAATAGGACTGATATTTTCGCCACCCCTAATGATGATATCCTTAATCCTCCCAGTTATCTTTACATACCCCTTATCATCGATTATTGCCAGATCACCCGTTCTGAAAAATCCGTCTTTGGTAAAGGCTTTCTTATTCTCCTCAGGGTTTTTAAGATAGCCGGTAAATATGCCTGGCCCCTTGGCTACCAGCTCTCCTTCCGTATTTGGCGGCTGCTCCCTTTCATCTTGGTCGATGACTTTATATTCCTCATAAGGACAAGACGGTCTTCCCACAGTATTAATGATTATGTCTAAGTCATCATCCAGTCTCGTGGAACATTGCGGCCCTTCAGCCATACCAAATGCAATAATACATGTACAGCCAAGTTTTTCAAAAATACTTCTGATAACTTCGGGCGGGGTTTTTTCACCGCCAGTATATAGCTTCTTCAAGGAACTCATATCATAATCCTTCAGGTTATCAAGGTTGACGATTCTCATAGCTAAGGTAGGAACTATAGGTCCACAGGTTACCTTCTCTTTCTCAACCGTTAAACAGAAGTCCTCTATCCTTGCAGAGTCTAATAAGACTAATTTACCAAAGTTAAAGATAGTGCCATTCATTGCCGCCAGACCCAGATTGTGCTCAAGGGGAATCGTAATTAAACATATGTCATTGCTGGTCTGTTCACGAGCCCTTGATTTATATTCTGCCTCACAAATAGAGTCATTATGGGTACGAGGGACAGCCTTAGGTAAACTGGTAGTGCCGCCAGTGGACAATATATAGGCAACCTCCGTAGGCTCAGGTCTTCTGCCATCGAGTTCACGAAGATTATCTTTATTCAATTCGGTATCTTCTATCAGCCTTTCTAAACTGATAAACCGGGTGCTTTCCTCCGCCCTGACTGTAATAACATGCTTTAATTGTGGATTTTCTTTAAAAACGTTATCTATGATGGGAAGATAATCAATCCTGCGATATTTCTCGGGTACTATCCAGGCCTTTGGCTTTACTAACCCAGAAAAGTGATTAACTTCTATTTGGGTATGTCGCGGTAGCAATAAAACAGCAATCGCCCCAATTTTGTGGAGAGCGAAATATGAGTATACGAACTCACCCCAATTTGGAAGCTGGAGTATGATGGGGTCGCCTTTGTTAATGCCTATCTCAATTAAACCAATAGCCAGCCTGTTCACTTTCTCACGAAGCTGGGAGCAGGTTAACCGACTTCTATCGTCAACCAATGCCTCTTTATTGGGGTATAAGTCTGAAGCTTTATCCAGCATGTCGCCAAGGGTAATCCCCAGCCACCACCTGAACTTAGTGTATTTTTTAGCATCTTCCTCCATGTAAGGAATAAATCCTTCTATCGTCATAGTCCTTCTACCTTATTACTAAGGAGTCCATAATTGATTAGACATATTCTCCCAAAAATCTCCCCTCCCCTCGGTGGGAGGGGATTAAGGGGAGGGGGGACCTAAAAGGTCTTCATCTTGTCCACCCCCACCTTCGCCCTCCCCCATCGAAGTGGGAGGGGATTATTGGGGAGATTTGAGATATTTTTTTTTAATCTTTAATGTCCATACAATTATGGACTGATTAGTAATTCCCGTAGTTGTTGTAATTCGCACTAATCTGCTTGCCTTTCACTGCTATCCTTATGTTTAGGAATTTCAGCATCCTCTCTGGTTGCCAGCATAGCACTTGGTTCTTTTACCGCTTTTAACACCCTTCTGCGCTGATACTCCCAGAGAACTAATAGTATACCAAGCAATAAACCTATTCCATCAGTTATCAATTCAGGCACTATCAGCAAAAATCCAGCAAGGCTAAACCCTATCCTTTTCAATACATTCAACTTATAAAACAAGTAACCCTCAAAGGCTATAGCTATTGATATAATCCCGAGGGTGACCGAGGAAGTAAGCAGTATAATGTCCTCTACCGACCCTTTCAGCAGAAGAGCTGGGTTATAGCAGAATACGAAAGGCACAACATAGGCAACTATGCCCAAACGCACTCCGATAAACCCAACCCGCATGGGGTCGGCACGAGCTATACCTGCCGCCACATAAGCAGCTATGGCTACTGGCGGAGTGACGAAAGACATCGCCCCAAAATACATGAGGAAGAGGTGAGCAGCCAGGGGCAGTATGCCTAATTGGATCAGGGCTGGAGCGATTAGAAGAACAAGCAATATGTAGCATGCTGTGATAGGCATTCCCATTCCGAGGATGGTACTGCCTATTGCCGCTAAAACCAGTAGCATTAAAGCATTTCCCCCAGAGAGGGCTACCAGGGCACGGGAAAGGGAAAGCCCCAAACCAGTGAGCGAAACAACGCCGACAATATACCCGGCTAACCCACATATGACGCCTACCTCAATCAGGGCACGCCCGGTATTCTCCAGAATGGTTAGCATCCTGCCCAATTCCCTTCTGGTCTCTTTTCTGAATAGACCAATCAGTATTGTAGCCCCAACCGCAGCGACAGCCCCAGTCTGGGGCTCGAGGTAAAGGACAAACAAGCAATAAACAAGCACTAACGGCGGAATAATGAAGGGCCAGCCTTGCCTCATTACCCTTTTAATGGATGGTAATTCCTGAGGCGGTAAACCTATGAGCCCCTCTTTTACAGCCTCGGCATGCACTTGGGCAAAAACGGCAGCATAATACAAGATGGCTGGTATAAATGCAGAGATAGCAATCTTAGCATAGGGTATCTCCAAGAATTCGGCCATAATAAATGCTGTGGCTGCCATGACTGGTGGCATAATCAATCCACCAGTGGATGCCACTGCCTCCACTGCCCCAGCAAATTCGGGCCTATAACCTATTCTTTTCATCATGGGGATAGTTATTATGCCTGTTGTCGCTACATTAGCTGAGGCACTCCCTGATATTGTTCCGAATAAAGCGCTTGCCACTACCGCCACCTTAGCCGGTCCCCCTCTGTATTTCCCCATTAGGGCCAAAGCAATGTCAGTCAGAAATTTTCCCCCACCTGTGGCAAAAAGGATTTGCCCAAAAAAGATAAAGCCAAGGACAATAATACCGGCAACAGCCAAAGGGACACCAAGGAGGGCATCCGGGGATAGATAGAGTGAGGTTAGCACTCGTCCCCAGAGAATCTTTCTTGTATGCAGAATGCCAGGAAAGAGGTAGGCATAAGGACCGTAGAGGATAAAAATGATGCCGATTATCACCACTGACCAGCCAAAAAGACGTCTGCCAGCCTCAAGAACAAGGACTATGGTGATGGCACTCAATATCATGTTGGTGGCTGTGATGTAACCCATCCTTGGGATTAGGTAAGGGAAACGGATGGTAATGTAACCGCTTACCATCAGGCTGAGGATGGTAAGCAAAATATCATACCAAGGTAGATTATCTCTTAGGGCTTTCTTTGTTGGCGGGGTAATAAGGAAGGTTGAGCTTAAGACAAAGGTCAAAAACAGGCCTAAGTATTGCTCCTTATAAAAAACCACTCCCAGATATGAAGGGACATTAACTGCCCAAACGGTGCCGATAACTGGTATAAGAGCAAGCCAGAGCTTTATTACGATGCCGGCTGCCCCTCTGAATTGCCTGAACCTTGCCTGCTCTTCTGCACCACTAATGGCCACAGCTAATCACTATCTCTTTGTTGAATTTCTGGGCAACCACCCTTGGGGGCTTTGCCCAGTTCTTTCAGCTCTTATTTTTTTATAGTTAGAAGCTTAGTCTGGTGCTCCTCTAACTCCTTTGTCCAGGCACCTTTCTCCTTATATAGTTTGATAGCACCGGTATGATAAGGTATAATCGCCCGTGTTGAAGCGAATCTATCTGGTGTCCAAAGCTTGAGTCTTGGATGAATAGGTCCCAGCTCCTTGTAGTTTTCCCAGATGGCTTTGGTTATCTCATAGACTACATCCTCTCTGAGTTTCTCATATGCCCAGAGGGTTATGTCTTTTCCTAAGCCCAATATCTCCTCGGTTATACCTGGTGGTCCTGGTGAAACCTTGATGGGATAATAACCGGCAAATACTTTCTGCATCCTCTTCACCGCATCAGGGGATGAGTCAATAGAGATACCACGGGCTCCCTTTGCTGCCTTCAATTCCTCGACTACAGCCCCACCTACAGCCATAAGGGCACAATCAGCCCTGCCCTCTATAATGGCTTTTATACCTGCCTCCACAGAGGGGACTGACAAACCCTTAACATCAGCAAAAGTTAGCCCAGCATTAGCCAGCAAAGCACGGCAAGACAGAGTGCTGGTAAAGAAAGCCCCATACTCAGTGGGTATCCTCTTGCCTTTAATGTCTGTGATTCTCTTTATATCTGAGTCACCAGGGACGAAAAAGACTACCTGAATCGGGGTACCAAGCATAATGGTTCTTATTGGATAGCCCTTACCTTTGGTTGGTTCTTTATATATTTCTGTACCCAGATAAGCAGCTATCACATCATCAGGAACGTTTATACCAAAATGTACTTCACCGGTTTCAAACATAGGCCACCATACCGTAGCCCCCTGTGGGAAGAGGTCCACCTTCATCTGTGTATGGTCACTAACCACCTTGGAGAAACCAACCCCCATTGCATAGAATAAAGTCCCTACCGGGTTAGCCCCCAAAACAAGGGTTTTGGGCAGGGCCGCAGGCGCCGGCTTGACATAAGATGCCATGAAGGGTAGTGCGGCTATTACCAGAGTTAGACAAAGGCTAGCGAGAAGTATTAGTAACTTCTTCTGTTGTCGAGTGCGCATCTTTTATTACCTCCTTTCTAAGTTCTTTGTTCTTTCAATCTTTCCAAAAACTCTCTTAAACCTTTAAATGGCCTCCTCTTTCTCCACTTACCTCCTTAGAAACCCCGTCGTTCCTGCCTGTCCCTACCCGTCCGGCAGGCAGGGGCAGACAGGTATGCCGGTGATGATATAAATCGTAGGGGCATATTGAAATATGACCCTACTTCCTTACAATCAAATTGGTAAGCGAAATAAGGTTTTTGCGTTACATTCAAAAATCTTCTCTTTTTCATTCCTTGGGATATCCATCTGTTCTATTGCAGTTATAGTCTCACGAATGTAGCGACTACCTCCCTGACTGTCATGGGGCATATCTGTGGAGAACAATATATGCTCCGCCCCAAAAATAGCATAACCACACATGAGTCCAGGAGTATGGCCATAAATTGCTGTATCTCCATAAAACATTCTCAGGTAATCCTTGAGTGGTTTTCGAAGTTGCCTTGTATACTTCGTCTTAAAGAATACTTCTGCATAATCGTAACAACCCACAATTCGCTCAGAGAAAAATGGAATCATCGCCCCACAATGATGGATGATAAATTTAAGATCTGGATAACGATCGAAGAGGCCACTGAACACAAGCCGAATTATGGCCACCGACGTTTCATAGGGCCACCCTAATATTTGCCAAATCCAGTAGTGGGAATGTTCTTCGTTGATGTAATCTGGCCTATTTCTCTCTCTAATGGGATGAATCAGAATTGGAAGATGATACTGATTCATTAATTCGTAGAATGGAAATAATTCTTCAATATCCAAAGGCTTACCCTTCACAGAGCTGTGAATCTGTACTCCCCTCAACCCTAAATCTTCAATTGCTCTTTGGATCTCTTTGAGACCAGCCTCTATGTTATGCATGGGTAGTGCAGCTACAGCTCCTACGATTCGGTCTGGATATTTGACCATAAGCTCGGCCATCTCATCGTTAACCAGCTTAGCTAACTCGATCCCATCTTGAGGAGATACGACGGCATCTAAGGGTGGACCGGCCAA
>Ga0194112_10002835_pt1 | contig 24575 bp, 15 predicted proteins | sample TA2MahC400mmetaG_FD_146191 | JGI IMG/M metagenome (GOLD analysis project Ga0194112, IMG submission 146191) | Freshwater microbial communities from Lake Tanganyika, Tanzania - TA2015016 Mahale Deep Cast 400m | ecosystem: Environmental > Aquatic > Freshwater > Lake | place: Tanzania: Lake... | reverse complement strand
TTTGGACAACGTTCAGCAGCACAGCAGGGTTTTGCCAAATTGACAAGCGAAATGTCCGGAAACGGGGAAACGGGTGCGATTTGCGATTAAGACTTATCGGTCAAGGACCGCAGCGTTCACGCTGCAGAATGTGAAACTGCCGGATGGCTCGAAACTCTTCGGAACCTTTCGACTCTGCGAACGTGGGAACGTTTCTGCAGCGTAAACGCTGCGCTCCTGACTGACAGTTTTAATTGCGCGGCTCCGGAAACTGACATGCTTGCGGCGCATCCGTCCGAAGTGCGTCACTTTCTCCGGGCGAAAATAAGAATTGCGGCAACGAGTGCCACGACAGCGCTAACCACTAGAATTGGGCGAGTCAATGGGGCGCTCGCGCCGAAAGAACCCGGCGAAGGCACGGCGGATTCGGGATTATCCCCGCCCGAAATGGTTGCCGTTTCAGGCGCGGGCTCGACCGCCTTGTCCAACTCAGCTTGGGCGGGCGCGGCTGCAACACCGGCTTTCAGGAGCGTGTTCCAGTCAGCCGCAAAGAGCAGATCGACGCCCGGATTCTGTTCCTTGACCTGGCACGAACATTGACCAATGAGAAACGACGCGGCCTCATCAATCGTTTCATGGTTGATGCCTTTACCGATGAGCGCATAGAGGGCACGCGCCCTGCCGAAGATAGGGAAAACCATCGGTTCTTTCATTTCCTCCAGGTCCGCTTCTGTGCCGAGCAACATTTTGACAAATGCTTGTTCCGCGTGGTCAGCACGTGACAACCGCAACAAAGAGAATTCCAGCTTCAACGCGTGCTCCGGCACCGAGATCAGTCCGCTCGCGACATCCTGCGCCTCGATCTTGGGGAGTTTGAGAACACCGGCAAGATACTTCAATCGCGTCTGGATTAACTCGGCAGCGGCATCGTCCTGTTTGGGATCGCCAACCTCGAGCAGCACCCAAACAGCGCTTTGGCCAGAAGCAAGCCGCTGCACGATTTCTTTCCGCGCGGGTGATTCAAGAACTTGGGCTATGGCCGCTCGGTCGAGCGGACCCGAAAAAACGCGGCCGGCCAGGCGCGTTGGCGAAGGGTATTTCACAACCAGCCAAGGTGCGCTCTCCGCGCCGAGCTGCTGCCAGAACTGGAGGACATCTGGGTTTGCATTCTGATCCAAATCGATCGTCTGCGCTGTGAGGTTTGCATGCAAGCGGCCGGCCATTCCCTCGCGGGCAAGCTCGCGAACCATTTCTTGCTGAGCGCCCGAAAGAGCGCCGCGGTGGAAAACAATGGCCTGATAGGGGTCAGCTGGCCATTTCTCGAGTGCGTACCGAAACACGGGGACCGAACAAGCCCAAACTGAAACGGCACAAAACGCTCCGCCTACCACCGCGAGCCAGAGCGCAGATCGAGTTAAATGTCGGTTGAACATCTTCAAAGTAACATTGGCTCGGGTCAGGCCGCGTGACCAGCCGAAAACGCAACCGGTCATCGTGGGGACGCCAGAAATGCTCGCAAAGGGGGACGATTCTCCGGAGCGCGGAAATTCTTGTCCGCAGCAACGTCCGAATCTCTGGCCGATCTCGAAAATTCGAGCGCCAGTTTTTCGTTTCCAATGGCTGCGGACAAGAATATCCGCGCGCCGTTTTGGTTGCGGCGGCGCCCCGCGTTAGGAAACTCGTGGTCCGCATTTATGCAAGCAACCGGCGAGATCAACTCGTGATCGCGATCTTGCTGCGCTCATGAAAACGCCAGGTCAAACAAGTTGCGGCGGCGCCCAGCCCAATCGCCAGCCCTATCCAAATGCCGACCGCGCCGTATTGGGCGCGAAAAGCCAGGAGGTATCCTGTCGGCACCGCGACAATCCAATACGAAAGCATGGCGATCATAGCCGGCGCGCGCACGTCATTTTGACCGCGCAACCCGGACATCGCCACGATTTGAATGCCGTCGGCGACCTGGAATATCGCCGCCACCATCAACAGTTGCGCTCCGAGAGTAATCACGGCGGGTGAAACGATGAAGCAGCGGGCGATCGGCGTTCCGGCCGCGACAAAGACCAGCCCGAAGAATCCCATCACGCTCGCCGACAGTACAATCCCCACAAACCCCATGCGGCGCATCCGCTGATAGTGGCCGGCGCCCCAAGCATGCCCCACGCGAATGCACACCGCCATCCCAATGCCGAGGCCAAACATGAATGTTGTCGCGGCGCACGTAATGGCGATCTGGTGCGCTGCAATCGCGTCTGTGCTAATCCAGCCCATCATCAGCGCAGCGAAAGCGAAGGCGCTTACTTCGAGGACATGCTGGACACCGACAGGAATCCCCAAGTGAAATAGCTGGCGAAATCGGTCGAGCTTCAATGGCGCGATCCACCGCACGGGTTTGAAATCCCGGAAAACAGAAGCGCGCGCGATGTGCGCGATCAGGGCGAGCGCCATGCTCGTCCGCACAATCAATGTGGCCCAGCCCGCTCCTTCAAGGCCGAGCGCCGGCGCTCCCCAATTGCCATAAATCAAGATCCAGTTGAGGAAGACGTTCATCAACACTGCACCGAGCATGATCAGCATTGGCTCCCACGGCCTGTTCAAGGCTTCGCAATATTGTTTGCAGCCATGGAAAACGATGGCGGGCATGAGCGACCCGCCGAACAAAATCAGATACGTATGCGAAGCCGCGACCACGTCAGCCGGCTGCCCAAACCAACCCAGAAATGGCCGCAGACAAAAGCAAACGACGAGCGTGCACAGGCCCGCGATGAACGCGATGGTGAAACCATGACGCAACACTTCCCCCGCTTCGTGGGGTTGTTTCGCGCCGTGCGCCTGCGCCGTCAGAACCGCAATTGCCGAGAGCAATCCGCAGGCAAAAATAAACGGCAAATGCGTAATGGTGTTCACGAACGAAGATGCCGCCAGTGGCACGACCCCAACGCGTCCCACCATGATGGTATCCGCGATGCCAATGAGCATGTGCCCAATCATGCCGCCCATGATCGGCATGGCCAACGCCAGCGTGGGCCGCACTTCGCGAGTCCAGCGGCGCCATCTTCGCGCTAATCTCAAATCCATATGCTTCTTCGTTCTTGTGACCGTTGGCGAACCGGCCGTCGGGGGGTGCAAACAAAAACCCACCGCCGGACGCCAGCGGTGGGTTGAAAATCCTTTGCTTTGAGTTACCGGATCCACCTCCCGCCACAGCACGCGTGCCCGACGCGATTCGCGCATGGACGCATCGCATCATTGAGCACGCAGTCAATATTGGCGGTGAGTGATTTCATCAGCAAACTTGGGCGCTTAATAAGCCAGTCCCGGGGAAAGGTCAATCTCGGATTCCAGCTTGCAGAAATTCAGGGAAAGTTTCGGGACCGAATGGAATCTAATATCCTCCGGCAATTCAATAGGCATTTGTCCCGCAGGGACAACCAGTTCCCATGTCCAACCGTGGAACCGGTGCTTACAAACTTAATTCCCGGCTGCGGACTGTTCAGCAATCAGCTCAATCCCCGAGAGAATTGGACCGGCTTGTGTTCCGGATGCGCGGGTGAACGTAAGATCCAGATCCTTTTCGATGATCACGCCGTTGAACTCCTTTACCATCGACCGATTATTGCCTCCGGCGTCCCTCGCAATATCAAGATTCTCCAACACCGATCGGCCTTGGAGAGCTACACTGAAGACGCGTTGCCCGGATTTTAGTTCGTCTGGCTCGAGAAAGTACAAGCGCACTGTGTAAGGCATCGGCGAATATGTGCGCGGCGGCTTGGCGCTGGCATTGTTTATCCCTGAGTTGCCTCCTCGGCCGCGACCGAAGCCTCCTCGTCCGGTCCCGGTCCGGGCGCCGCTTGATCCGACGCTACTCGGAGCGTTTGTACTAATAATAATGACCTCATCTTCCTCATCGTCCGGCGTGGCCGTGGGTCTGGTCAATCTCGGACGGACGATCTCGGGTGTGATCGTTATAGTTTTGCAATCGCGGAGCCCCGAGGCGGCCACCCAGCGCAATCCCGGGCCGCCGCTCACCTGCGAAGCGTGACGACGGAAATAAGCGACGTCGCTGCCCGTGACCTTGATGCCAAGCCCCGGCGAATCACCGCCGACCGTTGGATACTCCAGCCAAAGTGTTCCGTCCTCGGCCCGCCGGTCACCGGGCGCGCCGAAGTTAATGCCGACCCGTTCGATCCGCTCGCCAGCCTCAGCATTCAGACCAAGGTGGCTGTAAGTCCACAGCTCCATTTCCGGCATGTGCACCAGGGCCAAGGAAGTCTGGTTTTGGTAGGCGCAACTGCACGTGCGCGTGTAATCGGGCGCGTTGAGAACGCCATTGGCGACGACGAGATTTGCCGTGCAGCCAGACTTAAAGCCGCCGATATTGGCCGTGCCGCTCTTCGAAACCAGATCGTAAAAACCCGCGGCGCCCGAACGGAAGGTAAGGAGGTTTTCGCTGGCAATAATATTGTTGCAGCCGTACGTCCGGGAGATGCGCCACGGTTCGAGCTTTCCGGTGAGCGGGTTTTCAATCAGGTAAGGCGTCCCATCAAGCAATTTGAACGCGCCACTCGACGCCTCGTAGGAATTGGCGCTCGTGAGAATAAGATCGTTGTGCAAGATACAAGGTCCCGTGTATTTGCGTTTCAAATCCTGCCAAAGCACGTTGCCGTCTGTTCCGCGATACGCCGTCATGCCTTGGCCAACTTCGTCGGAAAGCCGGTCGCTGGCGCTGGCGCCCGCCAGCAGCAAGACATCGTGCTGTTTGGAATAACCGAGCCAAGTGCCAAAGATGTTTCGCTCGTCCTCCCAGAGCAGCTTGCCGGACTGAATATCGAACGCCTGCAACCGATGATTGACCATAGCGCTGGCGCCGCGGCGCTTAAGTTTGTCCACCGCGCTTTGCGGAAGTTTATCGAGGCAATAAACACGGCCATTGCCGGCCACAATGCCGTTATGGATGAAGCTGTGACGCGGTTGAACCCGCCACAAAAGCCGGCCAGTATGCCGGTCGAACGCAGCCAAACCATCGCTTCCGGAATAATCCTCGATTGTCGCGGCGTCGGTCTTCTCGAAGCTTGTGAACTTTTGCGGGTAATGAGCAAACCCGTAACCGCCCAGGAGAATGTTTTCGTAGATGCCAATGTAACCCCATTCGGGAGCCTCGGTCCCGCCGGGCCGTGGCGGCATCGAAATTGTTTTGCGGACTTTGCCCGTTCTAGCATCGACAACCAGGCACGAACTGCCCGCGACAAGGTAAAGCGCATCTTCGGTCGCAATGTAATTGGCGCCGCGCCCATTCGCACCAGGGATGTGTTTCTGATTGTAAGCGGTGCTCAATGGCGTGTTCGTATAAGTTTCGTTGTAATAGATTCCAAACGTGCCGAGGTTGCCGAAATCGGTGTGCCAGAGAAGCCGTCCGGTGTACACGTCGCGCGCGCTCATGCTGCTCATGCCTTGGATAAACATCCGCCCGCCCACTACCTGTTCGGGTGGACCGTGGCCGTGACGCGGCAATACGTCCATGTTCGACGGACCGCCAAACCAGAGCAACCCGAGCGGCGCTTTCACTCGGGCATCGTCGGATTTTACGGTGTTGGCAATGTCGCCGTACTGATGCGTCCAATCCGCCGCGCCAGGTAATGCGCCGTCGCGAATGACGAGCAAATGCCCCTCCGACGGGTGTAGTTTTGCTTTTTCGAGATTCGCGCGCTGGATGAACCAGGCCAACTCGGATTGCGTGCGGTCTTCGGCCGGCGCCCATATCACGCCGCCGTATGGACGCACGGATTCGTAAATGGCCTGCCACACTTGCCGATCCCGTAGTTGGGAGACGAACGATTCGCCAATGCCTATCAGATTGGCCATGTACGGCGGCGCCTTGAAACTCACTGGATCACTTGCATGCAGCACGACGCGGGTGCCGTAGAGACCGGACGCGTCAAAGCGGCGCCGGAGGCGATCCACCTTCATGGCGTCGGGATCGACGGCCACGATCTGCAGCTTCGATTGCACGAGCAGCGCTTCGATCAGTTCACCGTCGTCCACACCGAACCAGAGCGCATAACCTTCATCCGTGCCCGCCTGTTTCAATATGGATTTCGCTTTGGCCATCGCTTTGGCGGATTGTTTTCCAGCCGGGATGCCCTTCTCCCTAACCCTCTCCCCATCCGATGGGGAGAGGGAATATTCCTTTGGAGAGCGGTCATTAGATCGCAGATTCCCCCGGTCTTTCCCCTCTTCCCATCGGATGGGGAGAGGGGCATCGCTGCCTCCGAAAGCCATAATGCGCCCGTCGGCCGTTACGGCGAACAATTTCCCGCGCGCAGCCAGCAAGCGCAGCACTTCACCTTGCACCGGTTGCGACCAGGCAATTCGCGGCTGCTGTGAATTGACCTCGATGGCGGTCAGTGAATTCGTGCCTGCGGCGTAGAGCCGTTGACCTGCCTTGATGAGGTCACCAGAAGCATCGGCCTTGATGTCCCAGAGGTATTTCAACGCCCACTGCGGCTCATCCTCCCACGGGACAACTTCAGAGGTGTCGACAGCGTGAATGAACCTGCCCTCCTTGTTTTCCGTCGCGGCATAAAGCAGAGACCCATCCAGCACGGGCTCGCCGTGAGTGAATGGGGTGGTCTTGCCAGTCTTTAGATTCGCAGCCCGAACACCGCGCAGCCGTGTGTGAACGAAAAACTCGGTTTCATTCGCCACCACAAACGATCCCCCGGTCCCTTTGCCGCCATCGTTAATATGGAAGTAACGGAATTCGCCCGTTTGCAGATCGAAGGCCGCCGGAACGGATCGCCCGCCGGGGACAAGCAATTTCTCTCGCGTGGCGACAAGTGCGCCTTGCGGCGCGACGCCCGCGAACGCAGGCGCGCTGTGCGGTTGCTTGATAAATTGCGCGCCTGTGCCGTCGTTCACCCAAACGATCTCGCCCGTTTCTGCGTTCAACGAGTAAATGAACGTGCCCATGAACGGCCAAATACTGGCCGCGAAATAAACGCGCCCATCACGCAAGACCGGACCGCCGCGCGCAGGCCAGGCCGAAATGACCCGTCCATTGCCTAGAACTTTGCGCTCGGATGGACCGCCGCGGAACCTCCATTTCAGACGCCCATCCATTGCGCCGGCACAGTACATGTAACCATCGTCGCTCGAAAAATAGACTTTGTCCTGCCAGCCTACAGGCGGGAATCGAACTGGGCCGTCCGCATGAAAAGACCAGAGTTCCTCACCATCGCGAATATCCAGCGCCACAACCTTGTCGGAATCATTAAACCCAACGAACATCCGATCACCCATCACGACCGGTTCAAACACTTTATCGTAAGGCATCAAGTCGTGATTGAGCGGATCATCCCAGACTTGCACGCGAGGCGGGTATTGGCGTGTCCATTGGAGATGGAGTTCGGCGGGCAGATTCTCAGGCGAACTGGCGGACCTGTTAGCGTCGAAGCGCCACATCGGCCAGTCGGCCGCCCGTGCCGGGCAGGACACAATCAAAACAAGAAGGCAGGCAATGTAATAAACGGGAGAACGACGCACGGTCATGCGGCTAGAGACGCTGCGGCGAAGCCATCGGTTTCGGCGCGGGTTGGACGAATCATACGTATCCGGAATTAACCAAATCAGAGGGATTTTTGAAACAGTTTTCTGCCAAATCTTGAAACGAGGAGGCTGCGTTCTAGTGCGTGCGCGTGATCCGCCGGGCAGGATGCCTCGGCTCTGCGGCAGGCAGGATGCCTGCCGCTACGATGTGCCGGCAACTTCGGGATGCACCGCCAAAGAGCAAGCCTCATAGATTTTCATCGGCAGCAAACCACAGTTGTGGCACAGTGCTTCCGTAAAACTCATGCGAATTGCAGCCGGCCTTCTCATCGCCCTCGCCGTCGCGCTCGGCGCGGTCGCGTTGTTTCATCGCCAAAGCGCGCCAGCACGCTCCGAAAAAACCCTCGCGATTTATTGCGCCGCCGCGTTGAAACAGCCGGTCGAGGCCATTGCCAACGAGTACCGCCGTCAATTCGCTGTGGAAGTTCGGCTGCAGTACGGCAACACCGGATCAATGCTGAGTGCGATTCGTGTCGCGAAACAAGGCGACCTTTTCATTTCCGCCGATGATGCCGGCATTGCGGACGCGCGCAAATTTGACTCGGTCCGTGAAACAATTCCGCTCATCCAGCAACGGCCGGTCATTGGCGTGCGCGCAGGCAATCCGAAGTCCATCCGTTCACTCCAGGATTTGCAGCGATCCGATGTCCGAACCGCGTTGGCGGACCCGCAAGCCGCCGCGATTTCGCGCAGCGTCCGGGCTAACCTCGGACCAGCCTGGGAGGCTCTGGCCGCGCGTGCTGTCGTAATGAAACCGACTGTCACCGAAGTGGCCGCCGATCTCTCGCTCGGCGCAGTCGATGCCGCCTTAATCTGGGACTCGACCGTGCGGCAGTTTAAAGAGATCGAGGCCGTCGAAATCCCTGAGATTTCGTTGCGTCCGGAGACCGCCAGTGCCGCCGTGCTGACTGCATCGATGCAACCCGCGGCTGCGCTTCGCTTTGCCCGTTTTCTCAGCGCTCCTGACAAGGGCGGAATCGTTTTCGCCAAGCACGGCTTCAAACCTTCGCCCGGCGATGCTTGGGCGGACAAACCGGAGTTGATCCTTTATAGTGGCGGGGTCAATCGCCCCGCGCTTGAAAAACTGCTGCGACTATTCGCCGATCGCGAGGGCATCACGATTACGACCGTTTTCAACGGTTGCGGAATTCTCTGCGCGACTATGAAGACGATGGCCGACGCCAATAGTCCGAAGTTTCCCGACGCTTATTACGCATGTGATCTTTGTTTTGTGCCACCCGTTGCCGAACAATTCCCCGAAGCTGTCATGCTGACCGAGACCGACATCGGCATCGCGGTTCGCAAGGGGAATTCACGCAACGTCCGCACGCTGGCTGACCTGGCGCAACCTGGCTTGCGTGTCGGCTTGTGCAATGCCGAACAAGCCACCCTCGGTTATATGACGCGCGGGATTTTGAAATCATCCGGGTTGCTCGATTCGGTCCGAAGCAACGTCGTGGTTGAAGTGCCCACAGCCGATTTTCTGATCAATCAAATGCGGGCGGGCGGCTTGGACGCGGCAATTGTCTATCGCGTCAATGCGCTGTTGCAGTCCGAGCATTTGGAGTTTATTCCGATTCAGCACGCTGGAGCAAAGGCCATTCAGCCGTTCGCCGTTCGTCATGACTCGCCGAATCGCCGCCTTGCCGGGCGATTGTTGGATTTCTTGAAAGCCAATCGTGGTGAATTCGAACAAGCCGGTTTCCTCTGGCGCGGAGACGCGGCTCCCGTAAAGAGCAAAGACATCGAAATCCCCGAATGGCTGCGCGAGAAGTGAGCCGAGGACGATGAAGCAATCCAAGGCTGGAGTTGAATCTGATGCCGTTCGGTAATTCCAAACCTGTCTTGTCCCGGAGGGACTGCGTGAGAATAGCCCGGCGTTTTAACGCCTGGACCGCGACCAAGTGCGCGCAAGTCCCGAAGGGGCAGCTGAAACGCTCGATTCTCAAACGCATTTCAGTCGTCCCTTCGGGACTCGAATCTCTCGTGATTCGGTTCCCGGCGTTAAAACGCCGGGCTATTCTCGCGCAGTCCCTCCGGGACCATCTGCGTCGGGGACCTGAATTACCGAAATGTATTAGAGTCAAATCCGTCTCGACCAAACGATGCAGTTTCGGGGAGAGATTTCTCCGAAACAGGATTTCGCTCATTGCACCCATGAACCACTGCGTCGGTAGGGCGGCGTTGCTGCGCCGCCAACATCGTGGGTTTGCCAAGGCGGCGCAGCAACGCCGCCCTACCTTTAGGTTCATGGGGAGGGGCGCCAAAACCATGCTCATTTATAACTCCGCTGGCTCATCTTCACTTCTTCGTAAGCGAGAGGTTCTTTATGCAGCACAGGTGGTTTGTCGGGCCCCTGATATTCCCAGGCCGCAGCGAAGGAAAAATTGGCATCATCTCGCAATGCTTCGCCCTCTTCAGTTTGGAACTCAGTCCGAAAATGTCCGCCACAAGATTCGCGCCGCATGAGAGCATCGCTGCACATCAGTTCCGCGAACTCCATGTAATCGGCCACGCGGCCCGCTTGTTCGAGCGCTTGGTTCAGTTCCTGGTTTTCTCCCGTCACATTTACGTTGTGCCAGTACTCCCGGCGCAGCTCCGGAATCCTTCGCAGCGCCTCCTTCAGGCCTGCTTCGTTCCGCGCCATACCGCAATAGTCCCACATAATCTTGCCTAACTCGCGGTGGAACGACGTGACCGTTCGTTTGCCGCGGACAGACAGCAGTTGCTGCGTCCGCGCTTTCGTCTCCTCTTCCACTTTCTTGAATTCAGGCCGGCTGGCTGGCGGCTTGAGCGGTTTGGCGCCGGCAAAGTATTGCCCGATCGTATAAGGCAAAATGAAATATCCGTCCGCCAATCCTTGCATCAACGCGCTGGCTCCAAGCCGGTTCGCGCCGTGATCTGAGAAATTCGCTTCGCCCAGCACAAACAATCCCGGAATGTTGCTCATCAAATTATAATCCACCCAGAGCCCTCCCATCGTGTAGTGAACCGCGGGATAAATACGCATGGGCATGGCGTACGCGTTTTCTCCGGTAATTGTTTGGTACATGTCAAAGAGATTGCCGTAACGCTCGCGAATCGTCGCCTCGCCCAAACGCCGAATGGCATCCGCAAAGTCAAGATAAACACCCAGGCCACTGGAGCCAACTCCGCGTCCTTCATCGCAGACTTCTTTGGCCGCTCGCGAGGAAATGTCCCGCGGAGCGAGATTGCCGTAACTCGGGTACTTGCGCTCGAGATAATAATCGCGCTCGGGCTCCGCAATCTCGTGCGCAGCCCGCTTATCCCCTTTCTTTTTCGGCACCCAGACGCGCCCGTCATTGCGCAGCGATTCAGACATCAACGTTAGCTTTGACTGATGATCGCCGCTCACCGGGATGCACGTCGGATGAATCTGCGTGAAGCACGGATTGGCAAAGGCGGCTCCCTTCTTGTAGGCGCGGTAAATGGCAGTGACGTTGCAAGCGCGGGCGTTCGTCGAAAGATAAAAAACGTTCCCGTAACCGCCGGTCGCCAGCACTACGGCGTCTGCCGCATGCGAGGAAATCTCCCCGGTGACAAGATTGCGAACCACAATGCCCTTGGCTTGCCCATCGACCAGCACCACGTCGAGCATCTCGGTCCGCGGAAACATCTGGACCTTCCCGATCCCAATCTGCCGGCACAAAGCCTGGTACGCGCCGAGCAGCAATTGTTGGCCTGTCTGGCCCCGCGCGTAAAATGTCCTCGAAACCTGCGCCCCGCCGAAGGATCGATTCGCAAGCAATCCTCCGTATTCACGGGCAAAGGGAACCCCTTGAGCAACGCATTGGTCGATGATGTTGACGCTGAGTTGCGCCAGGCGGTAGACGTTCGCCTCGCGCGCGCGGAAGTCGCCGCCTTTGATCGTGTCGTAAAACAGCCGGTAAATGCTGTCGCCGTCGTTCTGATAATTCTTCGCGGCGTTGATCCCCCCTTGGGCGGCGATGCTATGCGCGCGTCGCGGACTGTCTTGGAAACAGAAGCATTTGACGTTGTAACCGAGTTCCCCTAGAGACGCTGCTGCCGACGCCCCGGCCAAACCTGAACCGACGACTATCACGTCGAATTTGCGTTTATTGGCCGGATTGACCAATTTCATCTCGAGGCGATGCCGGTCCCATTTTTTTTCCAATGGCCCAGATGGAATTTTGGCGTCGAGAGTCATGGCGCGCCCCTCTCTTCATCCGATGGAGCGAGGGCATCGTTGTTCTGCCAGTTCGTTCGCATCAGGCGGTTCTTTTGGCTTGCCCCATCGGATGGCGAGAGGGCCAGGGAGAGATTTCGCCGAAACAAAATTTCGCGCATTGCGCCCATGAACCTGACGTTGCGGCATGTAGTCCCGGCTTTAGCCGGAGCGATTGCAATCCGCAAAAACTGTTTCGCCACCAGCAAATGCTGCCGCCTAAAGGCGGGACTACAGACCGGGAGGTTCATCGGGAGCCTCCATTCGCTTTTGCGCACGCATTGGAACCTTGAACCCGGCAGGACAAAGCGTCCCGCCTGTCCTGCTCTTGGTGTGCGCAAATGCTGGACAGGCGGGACGCCTATCCTGCCGCGCAGGTTCATGGGGAGGGGCGCGTCATTTTCCATAGCCAAAAAGAATCGCGATTGGAATCGAGCAATTGCCAATGAAAATCAAAATGGCCGAGATAATGGCGAAGCGATCGATCAACCCGCCAAAACGCTTGTTCTTAAGACCAATCGACTGAAACATACTGCTCACGCCATGGCTCAGGTGCAGGCAGAGCAACGCCATCGCCAGGACATAAAATCCGGCCACCAACGGATTCGAATACCCGCGGACCATCATCTGATAGACATCCTGCCTGCCTTGGGCGTCTTTCAATTCCAGAAAATTCGCGTTGGGAAAATCGTTGCTCGCGGCTAGGAGATTGACTTCCGGCACGGCCAAGGTGAAGTGCAACAAGTGATAAATGACGAAGGCGAAAATGATCAAACCGCTCATTAGCATCGTCCTCGAGGCATAACTGGCGGCTGCGACTTTCTGATTCCCATAAGGTACTGGGCGCGCCGCTTGGTTCATGCGCGCCAGCTGAACGGCCGAGACGATGTGGAGTATCACCATGATCAACAACCCAATCCGGGCCGTCCACAGCATCGCCGGCTTGGATTTGAGGAAGACCGCGTAGGCATTGATTTGGTCGCGGCCCAGAAAAATTTGGAGGTTGCCCAGCATATGCCCGATGACAAATGCGAACAGAGCCAGCCCGGTTATAGCCATGACGCACTTCTTTCCAAGAGAAGATTGGAAAAAACTCAGAACGATTTTCATCCGACGGCTCAATTCAACGCTGGGGCGTATCTAACCAGAATACTGAAAAGACGGTCTACCCGAAACAATCACCGAGAGCCGCGCTCAGCGCTTCTGATGCGCCCCAATTGCGGCCAATCTAATAATTAATACCGCTCATCGTCAACGAAGCATCCGCAATTATAAGCGACCCTTCGGCGGCCTTTACGGGAGCTAATCCGCAATTCTTCGAACGATGAAACAAGGCAACCTGAAGCATCTGCTTTCGTCGTAGCGCAGAGTTTCAGTCTGCCGTATCGCCGATTTGCAATCGGCATGCCGTGCGCACTTTCCGGAACGCTCGCACTTGCGGGCGGTCCGCAGAATACAATTAATACAATTCTGCGATACAGCAGACTGAAAGTCTGCGCTACGACAAAGGCATCCGCGCTCCTAACAGACAACTGGTGGATGTACCGCCCGAAACTAGGCTAGGCTTAGTTAATCTTTCTCATTGCCAAGCCGTCTCCCAGAAGCCACATTCCATTGCGTCGGAGACATAACGTTTCAACAACGTCCTATGTTGACTCTGCAAGACGACGTCATGGCGGATGCCCGAATGCGCCGCCGTGAATTTTTGCGCGTTGGCGGTCTCGCTCTTGGCGGCCTGACGCTCGCTGATCTCTTCGCGGTTAAAGCCCTGGCTCAGGCAAAAAAACGCCTTTTGCATGACAAGTCCGTCATCTTCCTGTTCATGCATGGCGGGCCGTCGCAATTTGAAACCTTCGATCCCAAAATGGAAGCGCCGGCTGGAATTCGCAGCGCCACCGGCGAGACAAACACGACGATCCCTGGGGTCACCTTTGGCGGCACATTGGAAAAGCTCGCGCGCCTCGCACATAAATTCAGCATCGTCCGTTCCTTTGTCACTGGCGATGGCAATCATGATATTAAGCCGGTCATGGGCAAAGATACGATTGGCGCGAACATGGGTTCGCTCTACGCGCGTGTCGCCGGACCGCTCCGCGCGGATAGCGCCATGCCGAGCAACATCGCATTGTTCCCCCGCGCGGTTAAGCCAGACACAGGGCCGGCGATTACCGCTTTCGGAAATTTCGAGGCCACGGGTGATCTCGGCGCAGCTTACGCACCCTTTGTGCCAGGCTCCGGCAAAGGCCTGCATCAGGATATGCGGCTCAACCTGCCTCAACAACGTGTCAACGACCGGCGGACTTTGCTGTCAGCGCTCGACCAATGGAAACGCTGGACCGACACCGATGGCTTGGTGGACGGATTGAGCGCTTTTCAACAGCAAGCTTTCGACACGCTGCTCCGGAACGTGTCGGACGCATTCGATTTTTCCAAGGAAGATCCGAAGCTCATCGAACGCTACGACACAGCGACGCTCGTGCCCAAGGAGCGGATCAGCAAAGTCTGGAACAACCGCGAACATTACGCCGATCACGCCGCCACTTTAGGCAAGCTCCTGCTTCTGGCCCGTCGCTTGTGCGAACGCGGCTGTGGATTCGTCACCGTCACGACCAGTTTCGTTTGGGACATGCACGCGGATGTCAACAATGCCACGATGACCGAAGGCATGGGTTACGTCGGCGTGCCGTTCGACCACGCTGTTTCCGCGTTTATCGAAGATGTCGAAGCGCGCGGGTTGCGCGACAAGATTCTCCTCGTCTGTTGCGGCGAGATGGGGCGAACGCCTTACATTAATAAGAATGGTGGGCGGGATCATTGGGGAAACCTCGCGCCGTTGATGCTGTACGGCGGCGGATTGAAGATGGGCCAAGTGATTGGCCAATCATCCTCGAACGGGGGTGAGCCTGCGTCAAACCCAATCACGATCCCTGATTTGATGGCGACGATCATGCACACGCTGATGGATGTAGGCGAAGTCCGCGCGACGAGTGGGCTGCCCAAAAATCTCGTCGAAGCCATCACGCGCGGTGAAGCAATCAAGGGACTGATTTGACCACCTTGCATGCAGTCAACGTTTGCTCTTTCCCATGAACCGGCGCCGTAGGATAAGCGTCTCGCCTGTCCGGCATTTGCACACACCAAAAGGAGGACAGGCGGGACGCGCTGCCCTACCGGATTCCCAATCTGCAAGGCCGCCGTTGCAGCGGCATCTCCCACGAAGCCGTGCCGAAGAACATGAAAGCCGCTAATCCCTCTTATCGTCGAATTCTCGCATTTCTTTTCTTCAGTCTCGGCGCAACCGTCGCTTTCGCCGCGGACAACCAGCCTCCGCCAGGCTTTACCGCTCTCTTCAATGGCCGGGACTTTGCTAATTGGAAAGTCCCCGAGGGCGACAACGGCCATTGGAAAATCATTGAAGGCGTCATCGACTACGACGCCGAAAGCGAAAGCAAAGGGGACAAATGCCTCTGGACCGAGCGCGAATTCGAGAACTTCGTGCTGCACGTCGATTGGAGAATCAAAGAGACGCCTTATGTAAATCCAAATGTCCCGTACATTCTTCCCGATGGCACACAAGCGAAAGATATCAAAGGGAAAGAAATGAAGATGTCTCTGCCTGATTCCGATTCAGGCATCTTCCTGCGAGGCTCAGGCAAGTATCAACTAAACATTTGGTGCTGGCCCATTGGTTCCGGTGAGATGTACGGCATTCGGATGGACCGCAACACGCCAGCGGAAGTGCGCGCTGCCGTTACGCCTCGGACGCAAGCTGACAAACCCGTTGGCGAATGGAATCGATTTGAGATCACGGTGCGCGGCTCGACTGTGTCGGTCGCGCTCAACGGCAAAACTGTTTTGACGGGCGCTCAGCTTCCCGGCTTGCCGACGCGTGGCCGGCTCGCGCTTCAACACCACGGCGGCAAACGCGATGGCAAATGGAACAGCCCACCGAGCCTCGTCCAGTTCAAAAACATTTTAATCAAGGAACTGGATAAATAGGGTTCACGAGGACTAAGGCTGCGGCGTTATCTGCCCGCGAATTTCTCCGCCCGGATTCGTGCCAGCCCGGCGGAAGCTGGCGCGGACAGCGCAGAAAAACTCACGCTGTAAGCGAGCTTTTCACCTTCGAGCGAAAACGTCGCTGCGCCAGTCCCGCTCGTGTCTAGACAGGAACCGGTGCATCCCTAAGTTGTCGCCACAATTGCAGCGGCGGGCATCCTGCCTGCCGTAGAGCCGAGGAATTCGCCCGGCGGATCACGCGCACGCGCTAGAACGAAGCCTCCTGGTTTCAAGCGTTGCTCCGGGCGCCAAGATGCACGCCCTCTGCGGCAGGCAGGATGCCCGCCGCTACCGACAACTTCGGGATGCCCTAGACAGGAGCCGGCCTTTTTCAACGGTCTTGCCTCCGCCGGGGCGGCGTTTACGATCCGTGGCCATGATGGTTCGATGCAATCTTCTATTCTTGGCCGCGCTACCCATTACTTTTTGGATTCTTTGCTCCGAACGGACGCGTGGCGCTGGTGCGGTCATTCGTGAGGTTGCACACACGCCGCCGCAGCCGAAGTCTGGCGATTCCGTCACGGTCACCGCGCAAGTCACTAACGCTGATCCTTCCACCAAAGTCAGCCTGCAGTTGCAGGTAATCGAACCGGGGCAATATGTGCGCAAAACAGATCGGACGTACGAACGCTCTTGGCGTGAATTCCCGATGCACGATGACGGGCGCGATGGCGACGCGAGAGCCAGTGACGGCATCTTTTCAGTCACAGCACCGGGTGACGTGCAAAAGCATCGGCGCTTGATCCGCTATTTCGTGAGCGGATCGAGTCCCAGCGCCGCTAAAATCCGCGTTCCCGCAGCAACGAACGATTGCCCGAACTTTGCCTGGTTTGTTCACGACGGCCCTGTCGCATGGACCGGCGCGACTAAACCTGGTTCAACTCCGCCGATGACATTTTCTCCGGAGTTTCTCGCGACACTGCCCACGTACCATTTGATTGCAAACACGAGCGACGTCGAGAAAAGCCAGTGGGATCAGTCGTCGAACCGAAAGATGTTCTTGGGCACGATGGTCTATGACGGCCGGGTTTACGATCACATTCAATTCCATAATCGCGGCCAAGCCAGCACTTATCTTGCGGGGAAAAACAAGTGGGGTTTCAGGTTCAATCCCGGCCAGGAATTTCAAGCGCGCGATCTTTGGGGGCGGAAGTACCAGTACGGATGGGTCAGTTTTAACCTCAACGCTTGCGCCAGTCCGTGGGCCCAAGTGAACCGCGGCATGGCTGGAATGGACGAAGCCGTTTCGTATCGCGCTTATCAATTAGCCGGCGTGCCCAGTCCGAACACACATTGGGTCCATTTCCGTGTCGTCGATATGCCGGAAGAAGCTCCGCGCAATCAATATGCGGGCGATTTGTGGGGTTTATACCTCGTCGTCCAGGACAAGAATGGAACGTGGTTGCGGGAAAGCGGCTTGCCTGACGGCAATATCTTTAGCGCGGAAAGCGGACCGAAACACATCGCTCCAGGCATGGCGGCAGACAGTTCAGACTGGCAGCAATTCATGGCCGCTTCAATGCGGCGGCAATCGGAACAATGGTGGCGCGAGCATTTCGATTTGCCAGCCTACTACAGTTTTCATGCGATCAACGGGGTCGTCTCAAACGTCGATTTGCGCCACGATGGGAATCATTATCTTTATCATCCGCCCAAGGGGCCCTGGATCGTGTTGCCGCACGACCTCGACATGATGTTTATTCCAAAGACGCACTGGCCCGGCATCATCCATCAGACGCGGTGTCTGCAGGTTCCCGTGTTGCGCATCGAATACGCCAATCGCGCGCGTGAAATACTCGATTTGTTTTGTTCGGATGCAACAACGAATGGCGGGCAGATCGGCCAACTCGTCGCAGAATTCGCGCGGGTGTTGCGTCCACCCAATCACGCGCGAACCTGGCCGGAACTTGATGTGGCGATGTGGAATTGGCATCCGCGCAACAACGAACCGGGACAGTTTTACATTACGCCGTTCCGTGACCAGCGCATGGGCGGTCAATGGCGGCGCACCTTGGCCAGCCCCGATTTTGCCGGTTACTGCCGGTACATGGTCGAGTTCTGCACCGATGCGCGCCCTTCAAAGAATTACGCGCCGAACGATGGCGATCAGCGCGGTTATGGCTTTGGCTTCCTGCAGACGGAATCGAAGGATGAACTGATTCCAACACGACCATCCGTGCGTTTTACGGGTCTCTCCGGTTTTCGAACGGATCAATTGATTTTTCAAGTGGCGCCATTTGCTTCACCGAACTCTAACGCGTTTGCGGCCGTGCAATGGCGCATTGCTCAGATTAGCGCGCCCGGACTTGCCGGATATAAAGAGGGGGAGCCGTGCCATTATGAAATTGAATCGCACTGGATTACTGCGGAATTGACGAAGCCTGACCCCGAGATGCGTGTGCCGCCGAATGTTTGCCAATCGGGAAGGACATATCGGCTCCGCGTCCGCTACAAGGATAACACGGGCCGTTGGAGCCGTTGGTCCGAGCCAGTGCAGTTCGTTGCGGGCCATTCGGCGGGGGCGAAATCACCCCAGTAAATGGAGAATGGCCAATTGTGAGCGCGCGCTCACAATTGGTGGACAGATACAATCAAGGTCGTTTCACCCGGCAAATTCTTCCCATGAACCGCGAGGTAGGGCTGCGGTGCTCCGCAGCCTGCGAACAGTAACTGCGGCGGCGCAAACGGAGTGACGCATCCCACTTGTCTGCTGGAAAGGACTCCAGGTGTAGGAAAGAACGGACTTTACAGCGTCTGAGCTCAGGCCTACCAATAGCAAGCCAAGCTATGAAAACCCACCGCCGTCACCAAGCTTTCACACTTATCGAACTTCTGGTTGTCGTCGCCATTATCGCCATTCTGGCCGGAATGCTCTTGCCCGCTTTGGCGCGCGCGAAGTTTCGCGCCAAGGTTGTGAATTGCACGTCAAACTATCGGCAGTGGGGCATCGCCGTGAATGTGTACGCCACGGATGATGTGAAGGGGCGGTTGCCAGCTTTTCGGATGCCACGCACCGGCCTCAATCCGTGGGATGTCTCGCTCAGCATGGCCACGAACCTTGAACCTTACGGGCTGACTGTGCCGATGTGGTATTGTCCGACGCGTCCATGGGATTTCGCGAATGCGCAGCAGTGGTTCCGATCGCAACCCGCGAACAAAGGCCAAAATCTCACGCGCATCGAAGACTTGAACAAATATTTCGTCCGGCAGTACACCAGCTTTGCGATTATCTGGCATTGCTGGTGGGTCCCGCGTCCGCTCGATGACGGCACGATGTTCCCCACGCCGACAACTTCGGGGACAGCGTCGCGGACCAAAGACGGCTGGCCCACGCGGCTGGAAGATCCCGCTGCTTCCATTCAACCGGTCATCACCGATCTTTGCCTCGCTGAAGGTCATAAGACGACGAACGTGGTGAACGCGCGCGCCGGCCATCCAATCGGAACAAAGGTCCAGAGCGTCAATCTGGCGTTCGCTGACGGGCATGTCGAAACTCGCCAAGGAAAACAGATTCAGTGGCAGCAATCTGGCAACTGGACTACGTTTTATTGAGACGCTGGCTGGCGAGGTCGAGATGCTCTTGGTTGTAGGATAGTCCGTCCCGCCTCTCCAGGTGCACCTCAACGTTTGGACAGGCGGGACGCGCTGTCCTGCCAGAGGGTTCATGGCGAGGAGGCTGTGCTGAATGCAAGAAGTCGAACAATTCTTTCGCGAACAATTCGGTTCGCCCCCCTCCGTATTCGTTCAAGCACCGGGCCGCCTGGAATTGCTCGGCAATCATACCGACTACAACGAGGGTCTGGTCATGTCGCTCGCTGCGGACAAATACATCTACATAGTTTCACAGCGACGCAACGATGGCCGAATCGAGCTGGCCTCGACCGCATTCGAAGGTCGGGAAACATTTCCGTTTGACCGAATCGACAAAAACCCGGCAGCGCCATGGGCCGATTATGTGAAGGGTGTGCTTGTCCAACTGCGGGAGCGTGGAGTCCGCTTCACTGGTTTCAATGCGGCGATTCACGGGACTATTCCGCTGGGGGCCGGGATGAGCAGTTCGGCTGCGCTCGAGATAGCGTCCGCCTTGACGGTTCGCCGCCTCTTCCCATTTCACTTGACCGAAACGAGAGCGGTCATGCTCGCGCGCAATGGCGAGAACGCACCCGCCATCGATAAGCAAGAAAGGATGAGCTTAGCCAAGCTCTGCCAGACAGCAGAAAGTGAATTTGTGGGTGTGAACTGCGGATTGCTGGATCAAATTTCGAGCTTGTACGGAAAGGCTTCGCAAGTCATCCAAATCGATTGCCGCCATTTGTCTATCGAACATCAGCCATTGCCGGCTGGCGTCGCCGTCGTGGTGTGTGATTCCGGCGTGAAACATTCCTTGGCGGCTGGAGATTACAATGCTTTGCGCCGGCACTGCGAATCGGCGGCTCGATCACTCGGCGTCCGGGCTTTGCGTTCTGTAACGCCCGAGGAATTGCGGGCAAAGAAAAATCGCCTGAACGAACGTGATTACGAGTGCGCTTGCCATGTTGTCGGTGAGAATCAGCGTGTCCTATTTGGAGAGCGCGCGTTGCGGCAAGGTGACATTCGGCAGTTCGGACAGTTTTTGTTCCAGAGTCACGAAAGCTCGCGCGATTGTTTTAAGAATAGTTGTCCTGAACTGGACATGTTGGTGGAAATCGCGAGGTCACATCCAAGCTGTATCGGCGCGCGCCTGACCGGTGGAGGATTTGGAGGAGCAACGATTAATCTCGTCGAGCAGTCCGGCGTTAGAGACTTTCAATCAAGCGTAGCCGCCCGGTATCAGGAAAGCACCGGTCGTAAGTCTGACGTGTGGATTTGTCAGATTGTGGATGGGGCAGAATGAATTGGTTAGATGGTTGCATCGTTGCACCGTTGCATGGTTTGTGGTTCGCAAGTCGTCGCCAAAGACACCATGTAACCATGTAACGATTAACCATTTAACCAGCCACTCACGCCACTGGTCTCAATTCCAGCCACATGGCTGCTCGAAATGCCTTCCGCGGCTCTAGGATAATCAGTTCGCGATCCTGCGGGCGGTTAAATGAATTGGGCAGGGCCGTCCAGGGTTCCAGGCAATAATAAGGTTCTTGAGTTGTCTTGGCCCAAAGCGCGACAAAGCAGTGTTGCGGCGCTCCCTCGAAATTGAAAACCACTTCCAGGTTGCTCACCGGATCAACCAGGGTCAGTTCAGATTTTTTCAGACCGGCCAGAAACATCGTTCCAGATACATCTTCTTGGACGCTCCAATTCTGGGATGGGAACGGCTGCGAGGTGAACGACGCTGCGTTCTCGTGAGAGGTGACGTGCCGCGCTTCGGGCAACTCAACAAAGCATTTGGAACGCTGGCCAGCGGAGGTCAGTGGCACGGCGAAGTACGGGTGAAATCCTGTGCTGAACGGCATCGGTTGCTCGCCGCGATTTTCAATCGTTTGCTCCCAGTGCAATCTGCCTTCCGCGAGGCGGTAAATCATCTGATGGCGGAAGGAAAAAGGATAATTGGTTCGTGTCGTTTCGTTATCCGTCAATTCCATTGTCACAGACGCTGCACTTCGCTCTGTGACCAACCATTGGGAACGGCGGGCAAACCCGTGCTGTGGCATCTCATAGAGCTGCGCGTTCCACTCGTAATGGTGCTCCTTTCCGCCGCCGCGATTGAAGCTGACCAAAGGAAAGAGAATCGGATTCCCGGCATACATCTCACGCGGATACCGGTCGATCACCGCCTGCGTGCAATGCAATGCCTCGACGAGTCCATGCCCAGGCATCGGCCGAGCATAACGCAAAAGCCAGGCGCCGAGCTTGGGAGCGACAACGGCTAACGTTCCATCGGGGTCCGTAAGTTGGACAAAGTTTTGTTCTGACATAAAGATATCTCTTTTGATTTCGCGCACGCGCTGCTCGCACTGCATGCTTCCATGCGTTCACAGGGAAGCGAACAAATCCAACTGCGGCGCTGGCGAAAGTTTCTGGAGTTTGTCGCGTTCGCGGCGGCGAGTGGACGAGCGCACTTTGCCTTCCGGCGTTAATTCTGATTCTTCCAAGTTGGAAAGAATTTCCTTCGCGCGCGCGAGCACGGTTTTAGGCACTCCAGCCAGCCGCGCCACCTGGATGCCATAACTCTTGTCCGTGCCGCCCGCGATGATTTTGCGGAGAAAAATGATCTGATCGTTCCACTCGCGAACCGCGACGTTGAAATTGCGCACCCGAGGCAAACGCCCGGCCAACTCGGTTAGTTCGTGATAATGCGTGGCGAACAATGTCTTTGCCCCCACTTGATTGTGGAGGTATTCGACAATCGACCACGCCAGACTCAAGCCGTCGAACGTGCTCGTGCCGCGGCCGATTTCATCCAAAATAATCAGGCTCTGCCGTGTCGCGTTGTTCAAGATGTTCGCTGTTTCAGTCATCTCAACCATGAACGTGGATTGGCCGCGCGCGAGATCGTCGCTGGCGCCGATCCGTGTGAAGATGCGATCGACAAGATCAATCCGGGCCGAGGCCGCCGGAATGAAGGAACCGGTGTGGGCGAGCAAGGTCAGCAGCGCCACCTGCCGGATGAAGGTGCTTTTGCCGGCCATGTTCGGTCCGGTGATGAGGGCAACTTGCTGCGTTGCGACGTCGAGTTGGGTATCATTCGGAACGAATCGTTCTTCGCTGAGCGCCTGGTCAAGGACTGGGTGGCGGCCTTCCCGAATCTCAAGCACACCTTGGCTGGCAATTTTGGGGCGGCAGTAATTGAACAGGCGAGCCGTCTCAGCGAATGAAGCAAGGACGTCGAGTTCTCCCAACGCTCGCGCCGTCTGCTGGATCGCCGGCAAATGGGCAATGACGGATTCGCGGACGCGCAAAAAAAGTTCGTATTCAAGCTTGAGGCTGCGTTCCTCGGCGCCGAGGATTTTGCCTTCCATTTCCTTGAGCGCGGGAGTGAAGAATCGTTCGCCATTCGCGATCGTTTGTTTGCGGATGTAATGTGCAGGAACTTTGTCGAGATTAGCCTTAGTCACCTCGATGTAGTAACCGAAGACAGAATTAAACCGCACTTTGAGTGATGAGATGCCGGTCTGTTCGATTTCCTGCTGCTGAAGCTTCGCGATCCAATCTTTCCCTTCGCGCGCGGCGCTCCGCAACTCGTCCAACGCCGTGTCAAAACCGTCGCGAATGAGACCACCTTCTTTGACCGCGAGCGGAGGTTCATCAACGATGGCCTTGCCAATTAGATCGACCAGTTCGGGGAGTTCGCGCAACTGACATTCCAATTCGCAGAGCAGTTTGGCTCGATCATTCAAGTCGCCGGCCCTGTAAGAAGCGCTTTCGTGAAAGATCTCTTCACGCAGTTTGTGTTCCGCCGCTTGCGAGCACGCTGTATCCAGTTCACGCAGAATTCGGCGAAGCGCGGGCAGTTGCTCCAAGGCCGAACGGAGCGCGGCCAGGTCGCGTCCATTCCCGGTTCCAACACTGAGTCTGCTGATCGTCCGCTCCAAATCCCTTACCTCAGCCAGACACAAGCGAAACTGTTCAAGCCGGCTTGAATGGCGAATCCAGCAGCCAACAGCTTCCTGCCGTTTTTGGATAGGATCGATGGTGGCCAAAGGCTGGCTCAGCCAATCGCGCGTGCGTCGCGCGCCCATCGGGGTTACCGCGCGGTTCAGCGCGCTGTACAGACAAGCGGCGCGCGGTGTCTTGGCGCGCAGTGGTTCGAGGATTTCCAAGTTGCGCAAAGTGACCGCGTCGAGCACCAGATAATCGGCTCGCTGATAAAATGAAAGACGTGTGAGATGCGCAACGTCGCGGCGCAGATTATGGATCAGATAATGCAGAACCGCGCCGGCTGCGCCAATTGCCGCGGAACGATTCGCCAGGCCGAAACCGTCCAGCGACGCGACCTTCAAGTGATCGCGCAGCGTGAATTGCGCGGTTTCAGGAGCGAAAACCCAGTCATCGCAGCCGGTCAGGATCGGGAATGCGCTTTGCAGCAGCGAACGCAGCGACGACGCTTCTGCCGGCACGACAATCTCCGCCGGACGCAATCGATCCAATTCATTCAGCAGCGCAGATTCTTCTTGAATCTCGGTGGCCTTGAAGTCGCCCGTTGTCAAATCAACCACCGCGAGTCCATGGGTCTGATCCGCGCGATAGACTGACGCGAGATAATTGTTGTTCTCGGCCGTGAGGATGCGGTCATCGAAGTGCGTGCCCGGGCTCAGGATTTGTGTGACCTCGCGTTTGACCAGTTGGCCCGGACGCGCCTCATTGACTTGATCGCAGATGGCGACCTTCTTTCCCGCTTTGAGCAAACGCGCGATGTAGTTGTTCGCGGCGTGGTACGGAATGCCGCACATCGGCGCGAGGCCGCGTTTGGTGAGAGCGACATTAAGCAACTGCGCCCCGAGTTGCGCGTCTTCGAAGAACAGCTCGTAGAAATCTCCCAGGCGAAAGAGCAGTAATGCGTCCGCTGGCAGCTCACTTTTGATGCGGCGATATTGCGCCATCATCGGAGTGATCTCAAGGTTGCTGGCGCTCGCCATAGAGCGGGTAGTTAAAGTCGAAATTCAATTGGTCGAAAGAAAAAAAGTCTTTCAAAAAAACTCTGTCGCACGATGTCGCACCCACGGATGATTCAAGATGGCGCGTAGAACGAAGAGCGGCCTGAGCGAAGTGCGGAAAAAAACTGGACAAACTTTCCGGTCCGTGATTTTTT
>Ga0194112_10002829_pt1 | contig 24587 bp, 17 predicted proteins | sample TA2MahC400mmetaG_FD_146191 | JGI IMG/M metagenome (GOLD analysis project Ga0194112, IMG submission 146191) | Freshwater microbial communities from Lake Tanganyika, Tanzania - TA2015016 Mahale Deep Cast 400m | ecosystem: Environmental > Aquatic > Freshwater > Lake | place: Tanzania: Lake... | reverse complement strand
ACGTCCTTGCCCTTGAACGCCTCCACGCTCACGGGAAGCTGCTCGAAGGTCTCGGGGTCCATGAGCACGTAGTGGTCGCCCTCGCGGTAGAGGTACTCCATCGGCCGCTTCTCGATGTAGGCCTGCTCGATGCGCTCCTTGGAGGCCAGGGTCGGCTCGATCACCTGCCCGGTCAACACGTCCTTCAGCCGCGTGCGGACGAAGGCGTGGCCCTTCCCAGGCTTGATGTGCTGGAAGTAGACGATCTGGTAGAGCTTCCCGTTGTAGATGATCGTGATGCCGTTCTTGAAGTCATTGGTCGTGATGATCGGCACAGCCCATAGCTCCTAATGCGCTCTTTGGCCACAACCATCGGGGATGGATGGAGGGTTGGATGGATGGATGATTGCCAGACACCCATCCACTCATCCATTCATCCATTCATCCACTCACCCATCCATCCCCCACGTGCGCCTATAGGATAGCAGCTTCAAGCGTTTTGGGCAAGGAGGAAAGCAGTTCCGCCCCATGCCTGCGCACCACCACGAGGTCCTCGATACGGACGCCGCCCCAGCCGGGCAGGTAGATGCCTGGCTCGACCGTGACGACCATGCCCTCCCTGAGTGTGTCTTCCGACTTGGCGCTGAGGGTCGGCCCCTCGTGGACGCGCAGGCCGACTCCGTGTCCGAGGCTGTGCTTGAACGCCGAGGCGTAGCCCGCCCTCCTGATATGCCGCCGGGCCGCGCCGTCAACCTTCTTGCACGGCACGCCGGGCCGGATGGCCGCGAGCGCCCGCGCCTGGGCCTTTCGCACCGCCTCGTAGACCCTCCGCCACTTCGCACTCGGCGGCCCCAGGAACAGCACCCGCGTGCAGTCCGAGCAGTAGAGGTCCAGCTCCACACCCCAGTCCACCAGGACCGGCGAGCCTGGGGCGATGACGGCCTGCGTGGCCCGCGCGTGGGGGAGCGAGCTTCGCGCGCCTGCGGCCACGATGGCGTCGAACGAGCCTTTCCGCGCCCCGAGCCGCCGCATCTCGAACTCCAGCCCATTCGCTGCCTCGGCCTCCGTCAGCCCGGCCGCGAGGCGAGCGCGGAGGGCCAAAAACGCAGCATCGGCCGCCTTCACCGCGGCGCGGATGCGCGCGATCTCATCCTTGTCCTTCACTTGCCGGAGCTTCTCGACGAGGCCCTTCTTCGCTACGGCCTCGACGCTCTTGATCTCTTTGGTGAGGTCCTCGTGGGCAGCAACGGTGAGGACGTTCGGCTCGAAGCCCAGCTTAGTCGCGCCCGACTTCTTCGCAAGCCGCGCGGAAGTCTTGATGAGGGAGACCCTGTGGCGAACCACCTCGCAGCCTTTGGCCTCCGTGGCGGCCTGCTCGGTGTAGCGCCCGTCGGTGATCAGCCAGGCGTGGCCGGGGCTGACGAGGAGATACGTGCTGTCGCCGGTGAAACCCGTCAGATAGGTCACATTGGCGGCGTCGGCCACGAGGAAGGCGTCAACGCCCTCCTTGCGCATCGCGTGGCGGAACTTCTCGAGGCGTTCGGCGTGGCGGCTCACTTGGGGCGCAGCTCCTTGAGCATCTTCAGGCCCTCCGTGGTCTCGGGGGTCGTGGGGTACTTCTGGGCGAGGCGCTCGAGGGTCTTGATGGCGTCGTCCTTCTTCTTCGCGCCCACCTGGGCTTTGGCGGCAAGCAGCAGGGCCTTAGAGGCGTTCTTGCCGTCGGGGTTGGCGTTGGCGAGGTCCGTGGCCTCCTTCGCGGCCTCGTCGTACTTCGCCTGCTGATGGTAGATGGCCGCGCGCTTGAGGCGGGCGTCGTCGCCCAGTTCCGAGGCGGGGTAGCCGCTGATGAGCCTGTTGGCGGCGTCGAGCGCCTTGTCGAGCTGCCCGTCGCCGAGGTGGAGGTCCACGAGGAAAAGCAGGAGGTCGTCGGCGTACTCGCTCTCCTTGTTGCCGCGGACGAGTTCCTCGGCCTGCTTGACGGCCTCCTTCTTGTTGCCCTCGGCGAGGGCCAGGCGGGCGCGGAGGAGGGAGGAGTAGCCCACCAGCTTGTCGGTCGGGAACTCCCAGTCCCATTCGTCGAGAGCCTCGTGTGCCTCCTTGTAGAGCTTGCGAGCGATGTAGTCCTCGGCGGTGCGGGTGAAGGAGCCGCGGCGAGCGGCCTCAACGCCCTCGGTGCGGTTGTGGATGGGCATCTCGGCGGCGCGCTTGTAGGCGCTCAGCGCCGCGGGCGGGTCCCCCTTCGTGCGATAGACGTCCCCAATCCGAATCTGGGCCACTCGCACCTGGGCGTCCCCGGCCTTGGCGTACTTTGTCAGTGTCTTTGTGTATTCCGCCTCGGCCTTCTCGAGGTCGTTGAGATAGTAGTAGTAGACATCGCCCTTTTCGTTGGCGAGGCGAGCCTTGGCCTTGAGGTCAGTTGTGCGGAGCTCCGCGGCGGAGAAGACGGCGAGCGCCACCATCGCGCGCTCTCTGGCCTTCTCCTCGACAACCTTCGGGTCCGCCTTCTCCTCCTCCTTGGGCTTGAGGTCGCGCAGGTGCCGGCCGAGCGAGATAGCGACGCGGACGAATGCCTCGTCGTCGAGCTCCTTGTCCCGCTTGAAGAGCGGCCTGCACACGGCCACGATGAGCGCGGCATCCTCCAGCTCCGCTCCCGCCTGCGCCGCAACGAGGAGGTCGGGCGTCGCCATCTTCTCGAACTGGTATTCCTGGAGTATCGGCAGGTAGGCGGCCAGGGTGTCCCACTGCGCGGCGGCGGCGCGCGTGTAGCCCGGGCCAACGCGAATCCGCTGCCGCACCTGGTAGGTGGCGTTCGGGCTCTTGAGGGTGAGCGTGACCGGGTAGTCGCCCGGCCGCAGGTAGATGTGGGTGGGGTCGCGGGCGGCGGAGGCCGTGCCGTCGCCGAAGTCCCACTGCGGCTGGCAGAGGAGCGCGAGCTTCGAGGGGCAGCTCTGGTCCTTGAAGACGAACCGCACGAGCATCCGCCCGTCCTCGAGCAGCACGTCGCCGTCGTTGACGTAGGAGAAGTCGGCCCCCACGGTCTGGCCGCGCACCTCGTAATAGGCCAGCTTCCCGTATCGAAGCGGGGCGAATGCCTGGGGCGGGATGATCTGGAAGTGGAGGAACTTCTGCCCGCGCGGCATCCCTGGCAGCCACCAGGCCACCCCCGCCGCCTGGGGGCCGGTGCCCTCCACGTGGATGAACGTGAGCGCGTGGAGGCCCTTCATGAGCTCGACTGGCTCGCTCGCAATGTGGCGGTCGCCAGGCATCGGGCCGGGATGCGTCTTCGAGGCCACGAGGTTCCCCCCGACCAGCAGGAAGCCGAGGTCGTCGGCGGTGATGGCAAAGGTGATCGGTGTGTCCTTGTCCAGAGCCAGCCAACCCTTGTAGAGGCTCATGTAGTTGTCGGACGGGCCGAACAGGTTGAAGCCGTGGAAGATTTGTGCCACGGGAGCCGCCCCGAAGCGCGGGCCGCTTGCGGCCCAGGCCTTGCGGGCCGCGTCGAGGGTCTTCGGCTCGGCACCCTTGAGCTGGCGGGTCTCGAGCCAGAGGCCGCGCTTTGGCTCCCAATCGCTTGGGAGCGGCTTGGCCGCGGGATTCCCATAGTAGATGTACATGGTATCCGACGGCGTGGCGATGCCGGCCACGAGCCCGACTACCCCCCCAAACCCCACGTCTACCACCTTGAAAGGCGCCGGCTTCCCGCCGATCTCCACCCGCAGATCCCCTGCGTCGCCCTCCAGGAACTCGGCCGTAGGGAAGCTCACGTAAACGCAATCGAGGTCCGGAAGCTTGGGCGCCTTGGCGTCGGCTCCGGGAATCGTCACGGTGCGACGCACCTGCCACGCCCCGTACTGCCCCCAGCCCTCGGCGCGCGCCGCCCCCACCATTGCCAGGAGCGCCGCGAATGCGCAAGCCGATCGTCTCATGCTGCCACGGTACCAAATCGCCCCATCCGAGTCAACTTGCGCGCGCCGGCCCACGCTGTTATCCTCAAGCCATGAGGGAAGAGCGCGCACTCGTGCTTCGCCCCGGGGCGCTGGGCGATGCCATTGTGACCCTGCCCGTCCTCGAATCGCTCACGGCGGTGGGGGCGCGCGTGACCGTGGTGGGCCACCCGGTGTTCCGCCTGGGCGTCGAGTGCGGCATCGCCGCCCAGTTCATCGCGTTCGACGACGCCCGCCTCGCCGGCCTCTTCGCCGAAGGCGGCCGGTGCGAGCTTGTCGCTGGGCACCGCATCGCCCTGGCCTATGGGCGCAACGCCGACCACACTCTCGCCTGGAACCTCGCGCGGAACTGCGGTGCAGACAAGGTTGGCACGTTTGGCGCGCAGCCAAGCGAGGCGTTCCACGTCACCGACCACCTGCTCAACAGCTTGATGGCGATGGAGGTCAAGGCGGTGACGACCGAGCCCTCGCTGCGTCCCCAGGGCTCCTGGCTGACCGCGGCGAGGTCGTGGCTGCGCGACCGGGTGCTCAGCGGAGGCTTCGTGGCGGTTCACCCAGGCAGCGGCGGGCGGGCGAAGCGCTGGTCCGTCGAGCGCTTCGGCGAACTCGCCCGCGCCCTCGCGTGCCCAGTCGTCTGGCTCCTCGGCCCCGCGGAGGAGGGCGACGCGGAGGCCCGCCGCCTCGGCCAGCAGGTGGGCGTCGTCGCCGAGAACTTGCCCCTGGCCACTCTCGCGGGCCTGCTGGCGGTCTGCCGAGCCTATGTGGGGAACGATTCGGGGGTGAGCCATCTGGCGGCCGCGGTGGGCGCGCCCACCGTGGCGCTCTTCGGCCCGACCGACCCCGCGATGTGGGCGCCGCGCGGCCACCGGGTCGCCATCCTCGGCGGCCCCCAGGCCGGCGGACTCGATGCCATCTCGGTCGAGCAGGCCCTCTCAGCGGTGCGCGCTGCGATGTCGGATCGCTGAGAAGTATTCAGCCAGGCTCAGAGACGATGGTGGGCGGGGTGTCCTCGCGGTCGAGTGCTTCGCGCTCGGGGGCCTCAGCGCTGGTCAGGACGACCTCCTGAGCTGGCGGCTGCTCCTGTGGGCGGGGCGTCTCTGCCCCGCGGGGCTCGGAGGCCCCGCCCACCGGCGGGGCCTCGACGGGCAGAGCGGGCTTCGGCTCCACGCCAGGCGTGAGCGACCCGGCCACGGCCTCGCCCCTCAACGCCGCCAGGATGTTCGGAAGGATGGCCTCGAAGAGCGCCGTGCGGGAGAGCGTCCCTGCGCCCACGTGGGGCGTGGCGACGACGTTGTCGAGCTTGAGGAGCGGGTTGTCCCGGGGCGTGGGCTCGGTGGCCCAGACATCGAGAGCCGCGCCCCCCAGGCGTCCGTTGCTCAGGGCATCGGCAAGGGCCGCTTCGTCCACCAGCCCCCCGCGGGCCGTGTTCACCAGGAGAGCCGACGATTTCATCAGCCCCAGCCGCTCGGTGTTCAGGAGATTCGCCGTCTCGGGCGTGAGCGCGGCGTGGAGCGATACCACGTCGGCTTCCCGCAACAGGGCGTCGAGCTCGCGCCGATCGATGCCCAGCTCGCGCTCCTCATCGGCGGGGAGCGGCTCCTTGTCGTGATAGAGGAGCTTCATCCCGAATGCGCGCGCCCGCCGCGCCACCTCGACGGCGATGTCGCCTGCCCCTATGAGGCCAAGGGTCTTGCCCGTCAGGGAGCCGATGCCCTCCAGGTTCGCCCAGTTGTAGGCGTAGTCGCTCGCCGTGGCCGTGCGGGTCTCAGGGCCGCCTTCCCTCACGGGCCGCCTTGTGACCCTCTGGTGCGCGGGGACGAGGTTCTTGGCGAGGGCGAGGATGAGGAGGAGCGCGTGCTCCGCGCACGCCACGTGTGCTGGGGCGGGCAGGAGGCTAACCTGGACGCGCTCCTCGCGCGCGGCCGCCAAGTCAATCCCAGCCGCGCGGCTCCCCACAGCCTGGACCAGGCGCAGCTCTGGGGCCTTCTGGAACGTCTCGCGGCCTACGGGCCGGCGCTGTCCGAGAAGCCCTGATACGATGACGTGTGCCCCCTTCAGCGCCTCGTCGGCCTCAGAGACTATCTCAAAATGTGTGGCACGCCCGCCCTCGGGCGTGTGGAAGGCCTCCGGCGCACAGCCGAGGGCGGCTGTGCCACATGCTGGACCCTTTTGAGATAGTCTCTTAGTGGGGTCCGAATCGTCGAGCTGTGCGGCCTCCAGCCTCATGCCTTCGGGCCGGCGCTCGCGCAGAAACGCTGCCAGCGCATCGAACCAGGCGGCGGGCAACTTCTCCCACGCCACGATCATCGCCATCCCTTGCTCCTGACCAGCTCCGTCGTCCCCGGAATCCTCGGCAAGCGGCGACATTATAGCACACGCCGGGCCATTTGCAATCGCGCCGAGACAGTCGCTTGACCCGCAACGCCTGGTGGTGTATAGATATGCAGGATGCGAGTGTCGGGACGGCGCGTCACCTTTCTTGCGAGGAGAGTGGACATGGCAGGACAGCGGCCAGGCGAAGGACGGTTGGCCCGGCGTGACTTCATGGGCGGCGCGGCGGCGCTTGCGGCTTGCGCCATCGTCCCGGGCCGCGGCCTGGGGGCCGAGGCACCGGCAGAGAAGCCGAACTCCGTGTTCAACGGGGTGCGCATCGGCGTCATCACGTACAGCTACCGCGGCAGTTGGGCCAACACCGCCGAGCAGACGCTCAAGGCTCTGATCCAGAACGGGCTGAGCGAGGTCGAGCTGATGGGCGGGCCGATCGAGGGCTTCATGCGCTCGGGGCTCAAGCAGGGGCTGGCGCCCGACGCCGCACGCGAGGCGCAACTGGCCAAGTGCGTGGAACTCCGCAAGATGTACAACGACGCGGGCGTGAACATCCACATCCACAAGATGGGCTTCGGCCAGTCGGACGAGCAGATCGAGTTCAGCTTCCTGGTTGCCAAGGCGCTCGGCTGCATCGGCATCACGACGGAGCGTTCCGAACCCCTGGCCAAGCGCCTCGCCCCGTTCGCCGACAAGCACAAGGTCTGGGTCGCCTTCCACAACCACGCGGGCAACTTGCCCGTGATGGACAAGAACGACCCGATCCTGGAGCACGGGGAGTTCATCGGCTACAACTTCGACGTGGGGCACTACGTCGCCGGCGCTAAGAAGTCGCCCATCCCCGTGATCGAGAAGTACCACAAGCGCATGGTCAGCCTGCACCTGAAGGACCGCACGGCGGCCGGCGGCAACCTGCCCTGGGGCAAGGGCGAGACGCCGCTGAAGGAAATCCTCCAGCTCATGCGGAAGGAGAAGTGGACGTTCCCCGCCGACATCGAGCTGGAGTACGCGGTGCCGAAGGACTCGAACCCGGTGGCGGAAGTGGGCAAGTGCGTCCAGTTTTGCAGGGAGGCGCTCGCCTGACGAGCAGGATCGGACCCGGGGGCGCATGTTGCCCAGACCCAACAATCTGCCGCGCCCGTTCGTGGTGCGCGCCCTAGCCGTGTCCAGGGGAGTCGAGAGAACATTTCGGAGTTGCACAACTCCGAAATGTTCTTCTCCAGCCAACCGGCTACCCGCGACTGCCTTTCGCATGGTTGGATCTGGCGCCCCCGTCTATCACCTGCCTTGCGCTTGCTGCGGTTCTCCTTCGCCCCCACAACGGGGCTCAGCCGGCACTGACACCGGACTGAGTCGCGTTGGGCATGCGCGACGAGAACATCTCGGACTTGTGCAACTCCGAAATCCTCTTCTCTGACCAGCCGCCTGCTGGCGATGTCCCGTGGGTGACTGGGTGTGGCCCCCGCCGCCCCACGGCCGTGCGGTCATTGCTGTTTCCCGTACGCCGCGGCCGGGCTGTGCTGGCACCAGCATTGCCGGTTGGCGATGTTAGGGGCGGGTGAGAACACTGCGGAGTTGTGCAACTCCGAAATGTTCTCCCCAGGCCCCGCGCCTGCGCGCGACCGCCCCACGGGAGACGCCCATCCGTCTGCGCGGTGTCCCCGCCCTTGACCCAAACGCCCCGCCGGCTATGATAGTAGTGGCTGGCGACGAGCCCTGCCCCCTTTCCTGCCGAGGAGACCCGATGAGATGGGTGGTGTGCGCCTTCCTGGTTACACTTTCCGTTGCGAATGGGCTCGCGGGCCAAGTCCCCCCGCAGCCGATGGCGCAGCACCAGTTCGAGGCCGTGGCGAAGTCGCTTCGTCTCGCCATCGCCGATCTCGCCGACACCTTCAGCCCGCGCTACCCAAGGGCAAAGGAGCTTGCCAGCCGCCTGGACGCGCTGCTCGTCGCTGCCTCGCCTCAAGAGCTCCAGAAAGCCCTGCGCGAGCTTCTGGTCCTCCAACGCGAAGCCCTCGTCGCTAACCCACTCGTCTCCGGCCAGCCCATCCTCTTCGTGGTCCGAAGGCAATACGCCTCAGACCACCACAACACGGAGACGATGTTCCAGACGGGGGAGCTGCCCACGAGCAAGTTCACCGGCCCCGGCGCTCTGAAGGCCATTGACTTCGCTCGGGGCGGCGAGGTGAAGACGCTCCTTGATATGCCCAAGGGCGTGGTCCGCGACCCCGAGGTGAGCTTCGACGGCAAGCACATCCTCGTCTCCCTCCGCAACGACATCAAGGACGACTACCACCTCTATGAGGTCAACAGCGACGGCTCCGGCCTCAGGCAGCTCACCTTCGGCGCCGGCGTGAGCGACTTCGACCCCCTTTACCTGCCCGACGGCCGCATCGCCTTCTCCTCGACCCGCGAGCCAAAGTACTGCATGTGCAACCGCCACATCATGGGCAACCTGTTCGTGATGGACGCCGACGGAGCGAACATCCACCAGATCGGGCACAGCACGCTCCACGAGGGCCACGGCGCCCTCACCCCCGACGGCCGCATCCTCTACGACCGCTGGGAATACGTAGACCGCAACTTCGGCGACGCCCAGGGCCTCTGGACCTGCAACCCCGACGGCACAAACCAGGCCATCTTCTGGGGCAACAACACGCCCTCGCCGGGCGCCGTCCTCGACGCCCGCATCCTGCCCGGCGCGCCCGAGCGCTTCATCGCCACATTCTCCTCCTGCCACGACAGGCCCTGGGGCGCTATCGCAATCGTGGACCGAAGGATCGGCGTGGACGGCAGGCCGCCAGTCCTCCGCACCTGGCCCGCCAGCGCGATGGGCATGGTGATGCAGGGGAACTACGACCGCTTCACCGCCACCAGCCCAAAGTATGAGGACCCCTATCCTCTGAGCGACAAGTATTTCCTCGCCTCGCGCCAAGAGCAAGGGGAGCAGATGGGCATCGTGCTCCTCGACGTCTTCGGCAACGAGGTGCTGCTGCACACGGAGCCGCCCGGCTGCTTCGACCCCATGCCCCTCGGCACGCGGCCTATCCCGTGCGTCATCCCCGAGCGTTCGGACCTGGCGAAGGGTTCAGGCGCGTTCTACGTCTACGACGTCTACACTGGCACAGGGATGGAGAGTGTGCCCCGCGGAACGGTCAAGTCCATCCGCGTCGTCGAATCGCCCGAGAAGCGCTACTGGACGGATTCCGCCTGGGACGGCGGCACGGGCCAGCAGGCGCCTGGAATGGCGTGGAACGACTTCAACAACAAGCGCATCCTCGGCACGGCGCCCGTGGAGGCCGACGGCTCGGCGCACTTCGCCGTCCCCGCCGACATGTTCCTCTACTTCCAGCTCCTCGACGCCGACGGGATGATGGTGCAGACGATGCGCAGCGGCACGATCGCTCGCCCGGGCGAGACCACGGGCTGCATCGGTTGCCACGACAACCGCCTGAGCGGCACGCCGAACAACCTGAAGGCCGCCATCGCGCGCCCGCCCTCCACCCTCAAGCCCTGGCACGGCCCGCCGCGCCTCTTCAGCTACACGGCTGAGGTCCAGCCCGTCTTCGACAAGCACTGCGTCAAGTGCCACGACTACGGCACCGAGGGCGGCAAGAAGCTCCTCCTCGCGGGCGACCTGACCCTTTGCTTCAACGTTTCATACGCCGAGCTCCGGCGGAAGAACCAGGTCAAGGTCGTCGGCGCAGGCCCGGCCGACATCCTGCCCCCCTACTCCTGGGGCTCGCATAAGAGCCGGCTCGTCGAGCGGCTGCGCAAGTACCGCGACGAGGGCAAGCTGGATGCCGAGAGCTTCGACCGCGTCGTGGCCTGGATTGACATCAACGCCCCCTACTATCCGTCCTATGCAAGCTCGTATCCTGCCAACCTCTACGGTCGTTCGCCCCTCGACCCGAAGCAGCTTGCCGCGTTGGGCAAACTTGTGGGGCTGAACCTGACCGCCCGCGAGAACGCGGATATGGTGAACCTCACGCGCCCCGAGCTAAGCCCCTGCCTGTCCCGAATCCCGGAGAAGAGCGACCCGCGTTACAAGGAGGCCCTCGCCATCGTCTATACCGGGAAGGACCTCTTGGCGAAGGTTCCCCGCGAGGACATGCCCGGCGCCAGGCTCCTCGGCATCGAGGCCGCGCGCGAGGAGAAATACCAGCGCCTCCTCCAGGCCGAGGCCGAGGCGCGCCAGGCCATCGCACGGGGCGAGAAGCACCGCGCCGAGCCGTGAGCCCGCGATTCGAGGGAATCGATCGATTCGATCGAATCGCTCGATTCGATCGATCAATCAGGCAGAAGGAGCAAGCCGTGCCTCAAGTCTTCGCCGACATCACCCAGGCCGTGGGCAACACCCCGCTGGTCCGCCTGCGCCGCATGGCCGCGGGCTGCGCCGCCGACGTGCTCGTCAAGTGCGAGTTCTGCAACCCCCTCCACAGCGTGAAGGACCGCATCGGGGTCTCGATGATCGAGGCCGCCGAGCGGGAGGGCAAGGTGAAGGCGGGCACGGTGATCGTGGAGCCGACCTCTGGCAACACGGGGATCGCCCTCGCCTTCGTGTGCGCCGCGCGCGGCTACCGCCTCATCCTCACGATGCCCGACACGATGACCGTGGAGCGCCGTGCGCTGCTGGCGATGCTCGGCGCCGAGCTCGTCCTCACCCCAGGCTCCGAGGGGATGAACGGCGCGGTGCGCAAGGCCGAAGAAATCCTCCGCTCCACCCCGAACAGCTTCATGCCCCAGCAGTTCCAGAACCCCGCCAACGTGGACGTCCACCGCCGCACGACCGCCGAGGAGATATGGCGCGACACCGACGGGGCGGTGGACATCGTCGTGGCCGGCGTGGGCACGGGCGGCACGATAACCGGCTGCGCCGAGGTGTTCAAGGCCCGCAAGCCCGGCGTCAAGGCCATCGCCGTCGAGCCCGCCGCCTCGCCACTCCTCTCCGGCGGCAAGCCCGGCCCCCACAAGATACAGGGCATCGGCGCGAACTTCATCCCCGACGTCCTCCGCCGCGACCTCCTCGACGAGATCATCGTCTGCACGAACGAGGACGCCCTCGAGACGGCGAAGCTGCTTGCGAGGAAGGAGGGCATCCTCGCCGGCATATCGGCGGGGGCCAACGTCTGGGCCGCCCTCCAGGTCGCACGCCGCCCCACCAACAAGGGCAAGACCGTCGTCACCTTCCTGCCCGACACCGGCGAGCGCTACCTGAGCACGCCGCTGGCCGAGGGATGAAGCCCGCGTGCAAACATACACGCCCTACCGCGCTTGGAGGGCGTAGAGAGTGATCTCGGGCGGGGTGCGGAAGTCGAGGGTGCGCTGGAGGCGGCTCATCAGATCGGCCGGCTTCCCGTCGAGCGCGCCCGCGTAGATGACGAAGTGGCTCGCGCCCCCGCCCCGCTCGATGCCAACTCCGCCGGCGCCCGCGCCGGGGGCGACGACGTGGGTCGTCGCCACCTCGGGCGTGAGCATTCCCAGCAGCCACTTGTCGGGGAGGAACTTGACGCCCCAGTGCGCGCCGCCCGCGTGCACCTGGGCGCTCACGCCGTCGGCCTCCTTGCCCACGGGGCCTGTTGCCCCGTTTGAGAAGATGTATTGGCCGGGCGTCGGGCCGTCGGCGGCGAAGTTCTTAGGGTCATCGAAGGCCCAGAAGTAGCCCACCGGCGAGTTCAGCGTCACCTCGGCCCACGACGCCCCGGCGAACAGGCTGATCGTCCGTGTCAGTCCGTGTTCGTCCGTGCAAACATAGCGCACGAGCGCCGGCCCGCTGGCGACGCACTTCAACTCGTTCTTCGCGCTGCGATGCTCGCCGCCCACGTCGCCGAAGCCGGCCCAGCCCGTCTCGCCTGGCATCGTCACGTCGCGGTTGCCCAGCGCCTTGATCTCCCAGCGGTAGATGTGCGCGCCCTCGGGGCCGAGGAGCAACTTCACCTTGTCGTTCTCCAGCCACTTCATCCCCTTGGGCGCGGGGCTGGTCAAGGCCGCTCGTGGCGGAGGCGGGCCTGGCTCGTCCATCGGCAGGCCCAGGTAGATGTGAAGGGTCGCCTGCCTCCCCTTTTCGAGCGCGCCGTCGAGCAGGAACACGAGGCGCGCCTGGCCGGGCTTATCCGACGGGTCGAGCTGCGCGAGAAGCTCGGCCGGCTTCTCGCCGTCCGTTCGGAACACCCGCACGCGACGCGAAGGCAGGTTGGCGGGGACACGGATGTCGAGCTCGACGGGCAGGTCGGCCCGGTCGCTCTTGCCCGCGCTCACCACCAGACCCAGTCGGTGGGTTGCGCTCTTGTCCAGCCAGGGCGCGTCGGGCTTCAGCGGCTCTTGGATGACCTTGTCGGCTCGGGTCTTGCGGACGCCGAGTTCGAGGATGCCGAGGCCGACCTGGCTCGGGGCAGGGAGAGGCTTGCCGCCCTCGGCGTCCTTGCGGATGGCCGCGAGGCGCTTGGCCAGGGCGTCGTAGCGGGCGACGGCGGCCTTGTAGCGGCCCATCGTCCAGTCGAGGGCATAGGGGCGGTTCTCGCGCATCCACAGCTCGGCGAACTCCGTCCCCAGGCTTTCGTAGGTGTCGCGCTGGCGCAGGGTGATGCCCTCGACCTTCTCGAGGAGCCACAGCGCGTCGTCCCCGCGCTCCTCGCAGGCTGTGGCGTAGTAGGAAGCCATCTCGCGGCGGTGAGCCACGCGCATGGCCATGAACTCCATGCGCCGAGCCCCGAAGAGGAAAGCATCGAGGAGTTCGGCGTTGGCCGTCGCTTCCTTCTTGCAGGCCTTCAGATGCTCGATGGCTGGACGGACCAGTTCCCAGAGACGCCCAGCATTGGCCACCTCCACTGCCATGCTCGTCTTCATCGCCCCCAGGTCGTCCTGCCAGAACCGCCCATTGTGCATGCCGCCCATGCCGGGCAGGCGATGGGTCTTCGCCAGCAGGTCAATGGCCTGGCCGAAATGGTCGGTCTTCTCGCCGAAGAGGACGGCGCCGATGCGGCGGCTGAAGTCGGCGTAGTCGGTCTTCGAGGCGTTCCAGGCGCACTCCGCGCCCCAGGCGAAGCCGTGCCAGTTCGGGGCGTTCACGTTCTCGCCGTCATCGTCCCACGAGGTGTTGAGCATGCCGAGCGCGCCGTGCTTGGCGCCGTCGCGGACGAAGTTCTGGATGTTCACGACCGACGCCCCGAAGTCGGGCAGGATACGGCTCCAGTTGTTCACGCCGGGGCAGACGAAGAACTCGTAGCCCGATTTGGCGAAGGGCACGATCTGGTGCTCGAAGCTCGCCCGCGGGTCATAGCCCCAGGTGAGCATGATCGTGTCCTTCGGTATCTCCTTCAGGTGCTCGGGGTGCTGGAGGATGATGTCCCCCCACATCATCATCCGCTTGCCATACTTGTCCTTGAGCAGGTCGTGGATGCGGCGCAGGTGGCCGGCGTAGACGCCCCCGACGCCGATCTTGTCGGCGAGTTCCTTCGACGGCCCCTTGCCCAAGCCCCACGTCTCGTCGCAGCAGACGTTGAAGAAGGGGAACGGCAGAAGGGGGATGACCTCGGAGTAGAGATCGTCCAGCAGCTTGTAGCTTTCTTCCTTCGTCGGGCAGAGGACGCCGCCGACCTCCTGGAGGTGCTTGTACTGGTCGTGCTTGAGAATGTGGCCGAAGTGGCCGAACGACTGCTGGTTGCCCAGGATGTCCACGCCGAGCGGCTTGCCGAAGGACACGAGCGCCTTCAGCTCATCGGGCAGGAGCGAGCCGTCCTTTGGCCCGATGACTGGGTGCTTGGCGAAGGCGTATTGGTGCTCCATGTAGTAGGTAAAGAGATTCATCTTGAGGAAAGCGCCCAGCGTCACCTCGCGCTTCAGCTCGTCGAGGGTCGAGCTCGGGCCGCGGGTCAGGTCGTCCTGGAAGCACCGCCACCGCAGCGACGGCCAGTCGCGGATCGTGAGGCAGGGAATCCCCTTGTCCCTCAGATTCGCCCTGATGAGCTGGCAGAGGGTCTGGACGCCGTAGAGAAGGCCGGCGCGTGCGTTCGCGCGAATAGAGACGAAGTCCTCGCCGACCTCGAGCACGTAGTCTTCCTCCCCTGCCCCCTCACGAAGCGCCGGGCCAGGCGCCCTGAGCTTCAGCTCACCCGCCGGCGCGAGTTCCAGCACGCACGGCGGCTGGGCCTTCACCAGCGACCGAACCGCGGCGGGCGGCTTCAGCCCTAGCCGCGCCAACTCCGGCCCGATCATTGTGCCCACATCCTCTGTGTCAATCGCCAGCACGAGCGGCCGGCCGAGGGCGAAGCGGCCCCCGGCCAGCTTCACCTCCTTGGGGAACGGCACGAGGCGGAGGGCGGCGGCCCCCTCGGGCTCAGCCGAGCGGGCTGACAAGGCCATCGCCAAGATAGCAGCCATTGGCAGAAGCCTCCAGACCATCTCGTGGTCCTCCTTGCAGTGCACGGTCCCTGTGGTCCCTGTTGTCCCTGTGGTCCCTCCCGTCAGGGACCACAGGGACCCCAGGGACAACAGGGACCACAGGGACATCTCACGGGGTGCCCTTCTTCGCCAGCACCACCCTGAAGCCGAGGGTATCATAGCTCTCGCCCGGCTCCAGGGCAAAGCGGAATGCGGTGCGGCAGTAGTCGGGCGTGAAGGCCCAACTGCCGCCCCGCTCGACGCGGCGGTTGCCCTCCTTCGCATTCACGGGGTCCTTCTCGGGCGAGCGCTGGTAGTAGGCGGGGTCGAACCAGTCGAGGCACCACTCCCAGACGTTGCCCGTCATGTCGGCGAGGCCGAGGGGGGTGTCGCCCTTGGGGCTGTAGGAGCCGACGGGCGCGGTGCGGGCGTGGCCGTCGTCGCTTGTCTGGTCGCCCCAGGGCAGGCCCGACCGCTTGTCGGCAAAGCTGGCTCGCGTGCCATCCCAATCGTTGCCCCAGGCCCACTCGAAGCGCTCGGGGCCGCGGGCGGCCCACTCCCATTCGGCCTCGGACGGCAGGCGATAGGCCCAGCCGCGTGGCTTCTTCGCGTCGGCCCGGTTGAGCCAGGCGATGAAGCCCTGCGCATCGCGCCAACTCACGCACACGACGGGATGGGCGTCGGCCTGCTCGAAGCCGGGCTTCCGCCAGCTTGTGCCCGCAGTCTTGTCCCACGCGTCGGTGCCGCCGTGGACATGCGAGCCGCCGCCCCGCTCGGCATCGGTCTTGTAGCCCGTCGCCTCGGCGAAGCTGCGGAACAGCGCGACCGTAACCTCGTGCTTCCCGAAGAGCAATGGCCGCGTGATCCGCACGAGGTGCGCCGGCTTCTCGACGGCGACCCGCTCGGGCCGAATCTTCCCCTCGCCCACACGCGCGATGAGCGCCTTGTGCTCCTCTGGCGTGCTGCCCATCACGAACTCGCCGGGCGGCACGAGCACGAACTTCATCCCCAGCCCATTCTCCCACCCATCGCCCGAGTGCTCCACGCCTGGCGGCATCTTCAGCCCGCAACCCACCGCGACGCAGGCCAACGCAACCACCGCCAACCGCCCAAGTGACATCCCCGCTCCTCTCCACCGAGCCGCCTCCGCCGCCGCCCATTCTGTCACTTTCCCCCCCGCCCGTCAAGGCCGAACGCGACGGAAGGCGCTTCTGGGGCGCATCCAGCAAAGGACCGCGCCTCAACCGTAGCGCAGACTCGATCACACATGGCGAGGCGGGTGACTGGCCCTGTCTGCCCCCCATCCGGGCAGGTGCTTGGCTGCTATCTCTAGAATGTAGACACCTATGCCGTGATCCGGTACAAGGTGTGTGTTCTTTGTTTCCCATGACGAGGGCCCTATGTCGCGCAAGGCCGAGGCCATAACGCTGATTGTTGGCAAGAGACTCCGCGAGTTCCGTCAGGCAAAGGGCCTCAGTCAGGAGCAACTCGGTGAGCTTTGCGGTCTGCATCGCACATATGTCGGGGCTTTGGAACGCGGGGAGAAGAACGTCACAGTTGTGACCCTTAGCAGGATAGCCTCTGCCATTGGGGTCCCGATGCGCAGCTTCCTGGAGTAGGATCAGTGCCCGACGAGATCGAGCCTCAACACCTTCTCGAGATAGCGGGGCACCATCTTGGCCTTGTGCGGGAGTACGACCCATACCAGAGCTTCCCCGGTGTCACAAGCCGGGAGCAATTCAGGGAACTCATCAGGCGGGATCCGGCCTTCGCGCCGCTCGGGCTTGATGACGACCGGTACCTGACCGCCAGGATTGGCGGCAACCTGGTTACTTCCCTGCACCGGAAGATCGGGGATATGTACGGCGAGATGTTCGCCTACCTGATCGGGACACGTTTTGGCCTGACGAAGGGAGAGCTTTCCTTCTCAGTTCAGCTGCGGATCGGCAGGCGAGTTCAGGCACGATCTACGGATGGCATGATCCCACGGGCGAAGATTGGGGGCTTGGCGCTCCCGCGGCTCCCAAGAAAGTGGGCGGACAATGAAGGGATCGCCTTCGAGGTTCGTTCCTGCTACCAGATTGGGGATTCGAAGAGAATCCAGGCGGACTACGACATGGCACTGGCGCTCAAGCGCAAGCGACTCGTGCCGGTGATGCTGGTCTTCTGCACAACCTCCCTGAGATCGCCACTTGCGAGGCTGGCAGAAAGCTGGGTGTTGTTCGAGGGTATGGACGCCTTTCAGTTCATCAGAGAACTCACCGGATTTGATCTCCACAGCTTCCTCGAGTCCTCCGGGGAGCATCTGCGAAGTCACGTCGGGGCTGCTCTCTCTAAGCTCTGAAGCAAACCGCAGTCTCGTAGAGACGCTTCTTCCCCCCTCTGCGTCTGAAGCACATGACGGACTCCACATCGAAACCGTGCAGTTCCAGAAGGCGGCATAGTATGGCCTCCGTGTGGATATCCACACCCTTCAACCGCGAGTTGCCCACGACATAGGTGCCGCGCACACCGCGACCGACCACACGTCTGAGAGAGGACAAGTGCCTGTCCAAGTCAATGAAGTACTTGGTTGCGTAGTTCCACATCAGGAGGCTTCTGGGCCTCAGTTCCTCTGTGTAGTCGAGTATCGGAAGCAAGGCATCCCGCGGCTCAACTTCCGTACTCATGAGAATAGATGTGGCCTTACCCCATGTTCCGCCAACCGCGTTGAGATCAATGGTGGTGGCCTCGGAGGCCGAACTGACGAGTTGCATGAAGAAGAGCTGTGGACGTGTCTGGTGCACGTAGCTGTACCGGTTCGGGTACGGCGGAGACGTGATAACATGGGTCACCGGCCCTGCAACACCGGATGGAAGGCCCATGTCCACGCAGGAATCCCCGAGCACAGAGCGCGCGAGTCCGACGTTTGCCGCCTCACCCGGTGAAAGGCTCTCCAGATCCTCCTGAATCTCTCGGACCCTCACGGCGAGACAGGTCAGCACGTCAATATGCCTATGGTTGTGGTCGTCGAAGGTGATGGTGGGGTGACCCTTCTTCACGTTGGCGCAGTCGAGCGCGCAGGAGTTCACGGCAAGCCACAGGTAATGGATGATGGGAGACAACCTTTCTTCCCTCATCAATTGCCTTGCGAGCAACAGAGGCCCAATGACCTGGGGTCGCCACCACCTGAAAACGTCGCGTATCGGTGGCACTTGTGTGCCAAGGTCCCGCGCCACCATGTAAGGATCGCGCCCCGTGACATCCGCCAACCTGGCCTCGAACTCCGTTAGGAACTCCTGGAAGAGCCCTGAGTTCACTGGCTGCCACACGAGTGACCTCTCCGCCACTGCTTGGAGCAACGGGTTGATCTCGAAGCCGAGACAGCGAACGCCGGCCTTCTGGCATTCTATCAGTGTTGTGCCACGCCCGGCGAAGGGGTCAAGCACAAGGTGGCTTGAGGTGATCCCGTAGTGCTTCAAGAAGAAGCGGACCAGGCCGGGTCCGAAACTCGGGGTCAGCCTATACCAGCGGTGCACCGACTCTCGCATACAGGAGAGGAAGGTAATGTCCCCAATGTCGACGTGCTGGATGTGGTGGCCGGCGTCAGCGAGTCGCGTGCCGAACACGCGGTCAACACTGGTTGACGGAAACAGGTTCATCTGTCTGGTTGGCACCATCTCGAGCCCACTCTCCTAATCCATTGATCCATGGCGGCTTGGCCATGTGCATTCTAAAGATGTCACCTGCCCGTGTCAAGGCCGATGTCCGGGGTCGCGTTTTGCGGACAAGACTACTGGAGTCTCTTTCCACAGCCCCTCCCGGAGGCTGTTGCCGTGGCCGCGGTAGAGGGTGGGGTTGTCGAGGCGGTGGCGGACTTCGCGGAGGGCTACGGCGATGGCAGCATCGAGGGTCTCGCGGCCGAAGGCGGCGGTGGCGTCCTGCGGGGCCAATCGGCCGCCGGCGCCGATGAGCTTCTGGCCCTTCGGCGGCAGGACGCTGAGGTCAACGGTCTGGGGGTGGAGGGCCATGATGTGGGAGGTCTCCCAGCCGCCGGCGTGGTCGCCCGCGCAGTCGTAGCGGTCGCGGACGAGCAAGTAGTCTACAAACGCCCAGGCGAGCATGGTGTTGCCCTTGCGGCCACGATACCCCTGGTTATGCTGGAGGCAGGCGGCGCGGGCGTGGTCAATCAGGGGATAGTGGCCCGCCACGAGGACGCCGATCTTGAAGCCGAGGGTCTCAAGCTCGCCCAGCACGTGGAGGAGGAGCTTGTGGTAGCTGAGCGCCTGCTCGGTGGCGGGGAACGGAAAGTGCTCGGGGGCGAAGTTTTCGGGCGGGAGTTCCATCTTCGCGGCGATCTGGTCGCGGTCGGCGGCGTTGGCCTCCATCAGGGCCTCCAGGCGGCTCTCGCCGTAGTAGAGGGGCGGGAAGGCCAGCCCGCCGCCACGCTCGGCGCACAGGTTGGCGATGCCCTCGGCCTGAAGCGTGTCGGTGCCCACGGGATTGTGCTGGCCGTGCCATTCGATAGTGCCGATAGGCACGTAGGCCACGGGGCAGGCCTTGCGGCGGGCGACGATTTGGGCGGGGCGGAGCATGTGGTAGCGGACTTCTTCGGCCATCGTTGCTCTCCTATCCTTTGACGGCGCCGGCGGTGAGGCCGCTGATGAACTCCTTCTGGAGGATGAAGAAGAGGATAACGACTGGGAGGATCGAGAGCAAGGTGCCTGCCATGAGGACGCCGTATTTCTGGCTGTAGAGGCCGACCATCTGGGTGAGGGCGATGGGCAGCGTGGCTCGCTCCTGGGTGTGGAGGACGATCTGCGGCCAGAGGAAGCTGTTCCAGGTGCCCATGAACGAGATGAGGCAGAAGGCGCCCGTCATTGGCCGCGAGACGGGCAACGCAACGTTCCAATAGAGGCGGAACTCGCTGCACCCGTCTATCCGCCCGGCCTCAAGCAGGTCGTCGGGTATCTGGAGCATGGACTGTCGGAAGAGGAACATGCCGAAGACGCTCACGCAGCCGGGGACGATGAGGCCGAGGTAGGAATCCATGAAGCCGACGTGGTAGATCAGCTCGTAGAGCGGCCCGAGCATGACCTGGCCAGGGATCATCATCGTGGCGAGCATGAGGATCATGATCGGCCTCTTGCCCCGGAACTCGTATTTCGCCAGCGCGAAGCCGCCGAGCGAGGCGAAGAAGAGCTGGACCATGACGGTCACGCCCGACACGAAGCAACTGTTCATCAGGAAGCGCGTGAACTGGATGTCGGTGAAAAGGTCGCGGAAGTTCCGCAGCGACAAGTGGCGGGCAGGGGGAAAGAAGAGGTAGGAGAACAGGGCGTCGGGCTCCTTGAGGCACGCCGCCACAAGCCAGACGACCGGCGTGAGCATGACGACGGAGCAGAGGGTGAGGGCCACGTAGAGGAGGATGCGGAGCGCGTCTCTGCCCACGGTCAGTCCCCCCGCTTCCAGGCGCCGGTGAACTTCATCTGGACGAGCGAGACGACGAGGACGCCGATGGCAAGGGTCCAGCCGATGGCCGAGGCGTAGCCCAGGTCGCCCGTCTCGAAGCCGTTCTGATAGAGGTACATCACGATGGTGAGGCCGGCGTTCTCCGGCCCGCCCGAGTTGCCGAGCAGGAGATAGGGCAGCTCGAAGAGCTGAAACGAGCCGATGGTGCTGAGGACGACGACGAAGACGGCGACGGGCTTGATGCTGGGGAGTGTGACGTGTCGGAACTGCTGCCAGGCGTTCGCGCCGTCCACCTTCGCCGCGTCGTAGAGGTCCTGGTTCACGGCCTGGAGCGCGGCGAGGAAGTAGATCATGTTGAAGCCGACGTACATCCAGAGCGCGGTGAGGACGAGCGCGGGCATCACGAGGCCGCGGTTGCCGAGCCACTTCGTGTCGAGCGGCGTGTCGAAGAGCCAGTTGAGCACCTTGTTGAGCAGGCCGAACTGCGGCTGAAGGATGACCGCGAAGAGGACTGCGACGAAGACCATTCCGACGAGGTGGGGCGAGAAGAAGACGAGGCGGAAGAAGTTGCGCCCCCAGAGCCGCCGGCGATTGAGCAGGAGCGCAAGCGCGAGGCTCAGCGGGAGCTGGAGAAACACTGAGAAGAAGGCGAACACCGCCGTGTTCCACACCGCCTTGTGGAAGTCGGGGTCGGAGAGAAGGAACGCGAAGTTGCCGAGGCCGACGAAGACGCGCGACTTGGGGCCGCTGGTGATGTAGAAGGCGAGCCAGAGGCTCTTGACCAACGGATAGAGGCCAAACACGCAGAAGACGAGGACGAAGGGGGTCACGAAGAGATAGGGCGCGTTGCGGTGTTGCCAGCGGAAGAAGGAGCCGCTTCGGATCATCTCGCGCCCTCGCAGGACAACACGGCCGGACACGGACAAACACGGACGGCACCGAGTGTCCGTGCCTGTCCGTGCGTGTCCGTGTCTCTCCTCAGAACGGGTTCCGGGTCATCTGCAGCCTAACGTAGTCGGCGGTCTCCTTGAGGCGCGCGCGGGCGTAGGCGTCGAAGCCCTCCTCGCCGTTGGCGTTGTAGAAGGCGGCGCAGGCGGAGACGGCCTCGCCGAGCTTCGACTTCGCCAGGTTGATGAAGGGGCTGGTGTACTGCGGGGGCACCTGCTCGGCGAGGTTGGCGTAGAGCTTGCCGAGCCGCTGGCCCGACCAGTAGGGGCGCTCCTCGTTGAACTGTGGCAGGCGCCAGGCGTCCCGCAGCGGCGGCAGGATGTTGAGGTCGCGGAAGCGCCCCGCGAGGTCCTCGGCGTTCAGGTAGAGGTGTTCGGCCAGGGCGAAGGCGAGCTTGGGGTCGCGGCACTTCTTGGTGATGCCGAGCATGGTGCCGCCCCAGGTGGAGGTGCGGCGTCCGCCCTTCGTGAAGGCGGGCAGCGGCATGAGGGCCATCTTGCCCGCCACGGAGCCGACGTGGGTCTCGGTGCCCTTGCTCCGCCAGTCGGGGCAGATGAAGCTGAGGAAGTAGCCGCGCTCGACCGCCTGGGTGAAGACATCGCGTCCGCCGATGTCGTTGGCGATCTTCTGCGGCCCGGCGACGAGGCGCGTGTACCACTTCAGCGTGTCGAGGGCCACCTCGTTGTCCATGGTCAGCTTGCCGTCGGGGTCGAAGAAGCCGCCGTCGCGCTGGTAGAGGAACGGCTCCATGCTCCAGCCGCTGGAGTCGGAGAGCTGGATGAGGTAGCGCTTGTCGGGGATGGTGATGCGGCGGCCCTCGCGGATGAAGTCGTCCCACGTCTCGATCTTCGCGGGGTCAACGCCCAGTTCCTCGAAGAGGTCGCGGCGGTAGGCGAGCATGACGGGATGGACGTCGTGGGGGAGGCCGTAGATCTTGCCTCGGTGGGTGTAGGGCGCGAAGCGACTCTTCACGATGCGATCGTAGTAGCCCGTCTCTTTGAGCCAGGGCGTCCAGTCAATGAAGCCGATATCCTCCTCACGGCCGCGGAAGAAGGTGCCTGCGGCGCTGATTTCGACCTCGACGAGGTCGGGGACGTCCAGGTCGCCCCAGAAGGCGGCGCGGAGGCGGCTGGTGACGGCGGTCCAGTGGACGAGTTGGACGTCAATCTTGGTGCCTGGGTGCTTGGCCTCGAAGGCTGGGCGGGCGTTCTCGTAGGCCGTGGCGTGGATGTCGGCGAAGGTCCACAGCCGCAGGGTGGATTCCTTGGCCCGGACGGGGTTGAGAAGCTGCCAGCCGGTCGCGACGACCGCGAGGCCCAGGATGATGAGGGGCGCGAGGCCGAAGGGAAAGCGGTCCTGGGCCGAGCGCAGCTTGTCGAGAAGCTTGGGCAGCAAGAGGCGCCTCCGTGGGTAGCGGCAGGAGCCGCCCACCTCTCCCTCGGGGAGAGGTCGCCCGCCACAGGCGGGCGGGTGAGGGTGTGTTCTCTGCCGTAAGTGGCACCACAGGCACCCTCACCCCAGCCCTCTCCCCAAGGGAGAGGGGGGGATGGGTTGTCCCATCGCAAAGCACGTTCTGCGCCTTGCAGGCCTGCGACGGCAGCGCCTACTTCGTCTCGCAGATGACAGCGGAAACGAAGGTGTGCTGCTGGTACATGCAGTTGAGGCCCTTGAATGGGCCGGCGATGGGGCCAAGCTCGCCCCAGGCGTAGAAGCCGAAGATGGGCAGGCCAGCACCTCGCACGCCCAGGGCAGGGAGCACACCGCCCGCGATCTCGCAATCGCCCGGCTTGCCAAACTGGGCGAGCCGCATGCCGCGGGCACAGCAGTCGGAGAGGAGCACGGCGAGCGGCTTCGCGTCGCCCGCCTTCCTCAGCATGTCGAGCGTGCCCTTGCGAGCCGAGGCCAGGATGGCGGCGCCGTCGGCCCCGCCCTTGAGGATTTTGACGCGCGTGCCCACGGGCACGGGCGCGACGAATTGGAGGGCCTTCTTCTCCTTGTCCTCGGCGAGGACCATGCGGAGGTAGACCTTGAAGGGGGCGACGACGACACCGACGGGGTGCTGCCAGTCGCTCGTGAACTCATCCTTCGGCTTCATGCCTCGGATGAGGCGGTAGACCTCGGGGGCCGGCTTGCCGTCGAGTTCGTAGACCCACTTGTCCTCGGCCTTGGTGACGGTGACGATGTCGAAGGAGGGTTCGAACTCGTTGTGGTGGTTGGCGGCGACGGTGAGCGGCCCGCCGATGCCCATCGCGACGACGTGGCCCGCGAGCACCTGGCCGTTGAAGAACTGGACCCCGCCCTTGTCGGTCTCGTAGTCGTTGGGCATGCAATTGCCGCCGAAGAGCACGACCTCCTTGCCCGCCGCCTCCTGGACCCCCTTGATGAGGTCCTCGACCGACACGTTGGGCTTGGTGTCGAACGACAGGTTCATCTCGGAGAGGGCGAAGATGAGCTTGAGGTCCTGGACGCCTTTGAGGGCATCGGCGAGCTTCTTTCCGACGGCGAAGCGGGCGTCCTCGAGGCGCTCCTTGACAGCCTTGCACGCCACCTTTTCGCCGCCGATGGCCAGGACGGCCACGGTGTCGGTGAGCTTGGTGCCGCCGGTGACGAGGGAGCGTGCGCGGGCGCCGATGACGGGCACGTCCTTCGCCGCGGCGCGGACGCCGCTGTTCGCCTTCTTCTCCTTGTCGGTGTCCGGCACCTCCTTGTCCTTGCCCGCCTTGTCCTTCGCCATCCTCGGGAAGTACTCGTAGAAGATGACGCCCTTGGCCGGGCAGCCGAGGGCCTGAATGGCGTTGGCCGCCGCGGTCTGGCCCGCCTTCTCAGGGTCGGCATCGGTACACCAGCCCACGGCGAGTGCGACCGAGGCCGCGTCGCCCGCCCTGGCCCAGTTCGCGCCCGGAGGCGCGGCGCTCGTCGTGTCCTTGATGTACCTCGGCCCGCCGCAGCCGGCCACGACGAGCAACACCCCCACCCCTATCACCCGAGCCGCTATTCTAAACAAGCCCGCTCTCCTTTCCCTGAAGGTTTCCTGATCGCCACCCAGGCCAAGCCTGCTCCTGCAACATGATAGAGATGGGCTTCGCCGCGTCAAGCGCGCTTTTGGGACTTGCAGGGCCCCAGCAGTGTGGGCTAGCCAAACGAAACGGTTGCCGCGCCCTGCTCCGGCCTCTCACACCTGGGCGCATCCTCACTGGCGTGGTCCATCCGCACTTGAGCAAGCCCGGAGTGCTTTGTCGCGGTTTCGCGCGAAAGCGCGACAATCGCCACCTGGGGGCCAGCGCTGGCCGAGCCGGCGGCAGGGACTTTGGCGCGTGGCGGGCCTCTTGGGTGCCGTTGTGGCGCCGCGCCGTATCCCACACTTGGGGAGGTCCGGAAGCGATTGTCGCGCTTTCGCGCGAAAGCGCGACAATCGTGGCCGTGGGGCCAGCGCTGGCCGAGCCGGCGGCAGGGACTTTGGCGGGTGGCGGCTCTCTTGGGTGCCATCGCGCTGCCGCACCGTATCCCACACTTGGGGAGGTACGGAAGCGATTGTCGCGCTTTCGCGCGAAAACGCGGGAA
>Ga0194112_10002828_pt1 | contig 24588 bp, 30 predicted proteins | sample TA2MahC400mmetaG_FD_146191 | JGI IMG/M metagenome (GOLD analysis project Ga0194112, IMG submission 146191) | Freshwater microbial communities from Lake Tanganyika, Tanzania - TA2015016 Mahale Deep Cast 400m | ecosystem: Environmental > Aquatic > Freshwater > Lake | place: Tanzania: Lake... | reverse complement strand
TTAAACATAAACTGGAGTTTTCAAGTTAATCAGACAGGGCTGGCAACTGGTTTGAGATACAAATATAATATTTCTGTGCTTGACTTGGCTGGAAATTTCAATTCAAGCGAGACAAGAACAATTTTAGGAAATGCCCCTCCTTCAATTATATCTGCAAATTATACACCTATTCTGCTGAATGAAATTGATCCAAACATGAATATGACAATAAATGCGAATGTTTCTGATTCTGACAATAATTTTGATTCTGCAATTTTGCAGTGGAAAAATTCAACTGGAGCTTGGAGCAATATAAGCATGAATAATTTAACAGCAAAATTAACAACAACAATAATGAATTCAAGCTTGCAACTTCCAAACTACGAAGATAATATAACATTCAGAATTTGGGCAAATGACACTGAAAATGATGTTGGAGTAGGCAATAATTATACTCTTACAAGTTATTGGGACTGCACCTGGAATTCTACTTACGATTTAGGAGCAGTAGCAGGATATGACATAAACAAAAATATTGGAAATATAACAATAAATAATACAGGAGACTTGCTATATTCAAATAATAATTGTAGCTTAGATTTTAGGTTAACTTATGATTTGACAGAAGGAAGAATTTATTTTGACAATATTTACTTGAAGCCTTCTAATACATACACTGTTTCTGCTGGCTCAAACAGGACAATAAGAATAAATGCAACATTTGGGACAGAAATCAAACAGGAAAACGTAAATATGACTGCTCTTGAAGTTTATTCAAGGAGCACATTATCAAGCAAGAATACAACAGCAATTCTTGTGACAAATAGAGCCGGGCCGTATTTATATCAGAAAATATCATCATCCCCAAGCATTGTTTATTTGACTCCTGGAAATTTCAGCTTGCAGGGATATCTTAGAAATTTGATGGGAAGCACGAGTATAAATGAGAATAATACTGCCTATAATGTAAGCTTTTACTGGGTTTTTCCTAGCGGATTTGTTAATGTTACTGGAAATTTAACAACAAATTTTACAAATATTACAGATAATGAGCTTCACTATAATAATATAGAAGCAACTTTCTCTGAACTTGAATCAATAACACCCGGAATAAAAACTTTTTACTTGTATGCTCGTGGATATAATTTGACAGGAGATTTGATTAAAGATGCAAATAACAATACTTTGCTTGAAGAAAGAGTTAATATAACATTTTCGTGCTATAATGAGACAGACGGAGTATGTGTAACTGGATGCGGATACATGCTTGATTCTGACTGCAAGCAGGAAGTAATCACAATTGGAGGGAGCTCGGGAGGTGGAGGAGGCGGAGGAAAGTCAGAGGCAAAATATGAGAGGAGCAGCTCTTTTTTTGAACTTGTTAGAGGAAAGAAAAATGAATTTCAATTAGAAATCAAGAACAAGTATCCTTTTCCAATTAAAGACATAAAAATATCTGTTTCTGGAATAAATGCTGATTACATAAACATTGAACCAAAAGAAATAGCATTATTAGAAGCAAAATCTGGAAGAAATATAACAGTAAAAATTACAGCTCCAAGTTATTTTACAAGCAAGGAATACACTTTATTTTTTGACATTTCAGGAATGCTTGTGTCAAATGATTCTTCAAGCCAGTATACAGACAAGAAAGAAGTTACTTTATATATTTTAGAAATTCCAAGAGAAGAGGCATCCAGATTGCTGAATGAATCAAGAATTATGCTTGAAAAAATGAATGAATCTGGAATGAATATAAAAGAAATAGGAAAATTAACTGTAGACATAGAAAAAGATTATAATGAAAATAATTTTGCTGATTTAAAAGAAACATATAACAAGATTAAGCAGATATATGATTCTGCTTTTGAGTCAAGAAAGATAATTGAAGAATTAGAAGCTGGAATGAAAGATGCAGAATTAAGGGGAATTTCTGTGATTGAAACCAAGAAATTATTGTATATTGCAGAGGTTGTATTCAACAGAGGAGATTTTATTCTAGCATTAGAAAGATTAAAAGAAGCAAAATTAACATATGCAATTGAGACAAAAGGAGAATTTAATATTATCAGAACAATACAAAACTATCCTCTCCAATCATTTGGAATTGTTCTTGCAACTATAATTTTCTCAACAGGAACAACATTAATTGTAAGAAGAAGATTAATGAAAAGAAAATTAAAACTGCTTGAAGAAGAGGAAAAATTGCTTCTTGAATTAATGAAAGTCATACAAAGAGAGTGCTTTGAAAACAATAAGATGAGCATGGAAGAGTATGAAGAAGCAATGGTTCAGTATGAAACAAGATTATCCCAGGCAGTGGAAGAAAAGATTAGAATTGAGACAAAGCTTGCAAACATGCTGAAAATAAGAGGAAAGAGAAAAGCTTTGGAAGAAGAAAAGAAAAGATTGATTGAATTAATAAGAGATATTCAGGACAAGTACATGAATAAAGGAATGATTGAGACAAGAATTTACGAGAATATGATTAAAAGCTATACAGCAAGATTAAGTGAAGTTGAAGAGCAGATTACATTTTTGGATGCTCAGGATGCTTTGAATACAGGGATAATTCACAAATTATTGAGGAAGAAAAAAAATTAACATGGAAACATTTAATAAGACTATTAAATTAATAGAAAAATATAAAGAAAAATGAATAAATTAGTTTATAAAATTTCTATAGCATTTTTTTTATTAATTATTATATCTGGATTTGCTGCTGCCCAGGAAAAAAATTTAACTACTGAAGAAAAAGCAGTGTTATGCCTGAATGAATCAAGGCAGATTTTTGCTGAAATGCAGAATGAAAGCTTTAATGTAAAAAGCATTAATGAGAGCCTTGTCAGGGCGCAGAATACATTTAACGCGCATCTTGTGCTTAAAGAGCAGAACAAGAAATATGATTTTTCACTTGTTCTGCCTGACTGCGAGACAATCAGGGCAATAAGAGAGAATGCATCTTCATCAAGAGATGAGTTAATTGCATTAATGAAGTTTTACAATGAATCATATGTTGCTGGGATGAATACATCAAAAATTGATGCTTTAATTGAAGAAATAAAAAAGGAAATTGAGGATGAAAGATACGGGAAGGTTAAGTCATTAATTGATAGGGGGTATACTGAGATAATTGAAGCAAAATCTTCATATACTACTTTTAATCTTTTTATGTCAACAACCACAAGGGGGCTGAAGTCGTTTTTTTTCAATAACTGGATTTATATTGCTTCGTTTTTTGGCATTTTGATTATATTATTCATCATTTACAAGAAAAAAATTTCGGTTTGGATTATACAGAGGAAGATTGAAAGGCTTGAAATAAGAAAGAAAACATTAAAAGGACTTATTATGCAGACGCAAAAGGATTATTTCCAGAACGGAAAAATTCCAGAAGGTGTTTATAATGTGAGGACAAAGAAATTTGCAGAACTGATAAGAAATATTGACAGAGATATTCCATTGCTTAGAGAAGGGCTTGCTAAGATAGAAAAATCAAAAAGGAAAACTGAAAAATAAAAAATAAACAAAAATATAAGCAGAAACTAAAGATAAATCTGTCTGCAAAATAAAAAATAAACAAAAATATAGGCAAATAAATTTGCTAAATAAAATAAAAAACAAAAATATAGGCAAATAAATTTGCTAAATAAAAAAATGAAAACACAACAAATACCCGTAGCTGAAAAGAGAGAATTTTCAGAAATGACGCAGAAAGAGAAAAAGAATTTTCTTTCTATGGATTTAGCTGAAAGAATAATAAGAGTTGAACAGAGAGTTTCTGCACATTTTCACAAGCCTGTCCAGTATAAGGATACTGAATACTATAAAAGCATGGGGAAGGAGAACCAGAAAAAATTTGAGGATTATCTGAGAAAGAAAAAGAGGAAGAAGTATCTTCTTGGAATTGCTTTTATTCTGCCTGTTTTGTTTATTCTAGTTTTAAGAGTTGAATTTACCGGGAATGCTATAAAAGAAACATTTGGGTACACAATACCTTCTCTGCTTACATGGGTTCTTGTTATAGTTGTATTTTTTATAGTGGTTTTTGGTGGATTCAGGCTAAGAAGCGAGATGAAGAAAGAGAAGAAATACAAGGAATATTATGAAATTCTTATGAGATCCATGACCAGAAAATATTAATTTTTAGTTAAATTTTGATATTTTCTTATATTACTTCATTTGAATTGATTGTTATCTTCCCTGCTTGATGTTTGGGATAGAAAAATAAATATAAATTATCTCTAATTAACATTAAGCAATTAAATAGGTTTTGTACAGATATTCTTAACAGATGGAAAAATAACAAATCAAAATTAATAAAAAATAGTTATAAGACTATTTTTTTTCCAGTGTTATCTCGACTGTGGATACATTAACTTTTCTGCCTTCCTTATTCTCGAATTCTTCAGAGTCTGTTTTTATGTTCTTTGTACTCACTGAATTCCTTATTGGGCCGTGCTTTACAACCTGCTCTACGTCAACTGCTCTTGAGATAAACTTGCCTCTTGCCTTCACTATAACTTCCTTGCACCCATCCCTTCCAAACTGCACTTCCACTGCCCTTACATAGTTCATAAAAGGCTTGCTTCCGATGAAGACAACATTCTCATCTTCTTTCCTGTTTTCTGCCATTTTTGTAGTTTAAGTTTATTTAGCATTTATCATGCTTTCTTCCTTCTCGTTTTCCTGCATCTTTTTCAGTCTTGCCAGATATCCTGCTATTTTGTTTCTTATTCTTTTGCTTGGCATCAGGCTGCCAAGTATTTTTTTATCATCTTCAAAACCAGGAGTAAATATGCTTTCTTCCACTAGCTTTTTAGCTGTTCTTTTCACTAATGCTGATTTTATTCGTCCCATACTTATGCTTGTTTTCTTGGCTTTAAAAAACTTCCTGTGTTTTTTAACTCATAAAAATTCTAAACCCAAGGAATTTTTAGATTTAAAAAGATTATTATTCTAATTTATCAATTTTTTCAAGAGATTTGAAAGCATCAATTGATTCTTTGATTTTTTTGCTTGTTTCTCCCTTTGTTAATATCATATATGAAATTCCGAGCTGCTGTGATTTTTTATATGCTTTTGCAATATCTTTTTCATCAACTCTTTTTTTGTTTATTGCAAGAAGAAAACATGCTTTTTTTGAAGGGAGCATTATTTTTGCAAGGACTTCTTTTTTGTTGTATTTTTCAACATTTAGAATTTCTATATCTTTGTTTTTAAGGAAAAGTTTGACTTCTTCAAGAAATTTATCGGGCTTGGCTCTTTCGCGTTTTGGCTTTGTTTCTGTGAAAATTGGCTCAATTTTTCTTATTTTTTCTTTTTCTTGTATTTCTTCAACCCTGATTTCTGGCTTTACTTCAATTTTTACCTTGGGTTTTGTTTCTTCTTTAACTTTAATTTCTTCAATTTTTACCTCTGGCTTTTTTTCCTCCTTAAATTTTTCGAGCTCTTTTTCTATTTCCTCGTCTGTTAAATTATATATTTTCCAGTATAATACTCCTGGATTAGAGTTTAAAGAAAAACTTGAGGCAAAATCTTTTATGTTTCTTATAGCTACCCGCAAGTCTGAACTTAACTCTTCATCTCTGAGAATTTTTTTGTTTTTTACAAGCTGAAATGCTTCTCTTTCTTTGTTATTAAGAAACTTGATAAAATTTTCGAGCATATTTTCCTGCCCTGGAAGAAAATAAACCGGGCTTCCTCCTACTTTTAGGTTTGAGATTTTTATCTGCTTGTCTGAAACTAGACTTGAAAGAATTGCTCCTGTCAGCAATAAACTTTGGTTTGTTTCTTTTGATGCGTGAATTGGAAGAATTGGGCCGCGAATTTTTATTAGATTAATTATTCTTGAGTTTATGTTTGCCTGATTTTCAACTCTTTTTCCTGTTTCCATAATTCTGCTATATAATTTGAGGTTTTAAATTTTTGTGTGTTTCAGAGCTTTCCTATAAATGCCAGAATGATTATCCCCATAGAGTTCATGGCATAAGAGAGAATGAGGAATTTTACAGTTGAATACCGCGATATTCCGAGAAGAAAGCTTCCAAACTCATCAGGCAGGGGGGAGGCTATAATCAATGCCCCGAGCACAGGAAGAATCCAGCCAAGTTTTGTGTGCCTTATTCTTTTTATGCTATCAATTTTTGATTTTTTTAATAAGTATTTTATGTCAGGATTCAGCTTGTATTTTATATACGAGAATATAAGAAAGTCTGCGAGCATTGCACCAATCCCCCCAATCAGCCCGATTAAAATCGGGTTTGAGGATTTTCCAAGCAGGATAACTGATGCTGTTGCAGGGGCTGTTGTGAATGCGAATGAAAAGAAAAACCCTGAAATTAATGCCCCCAGATAAGACAGGCTGTTTAGACTGAGAATAAAATTTTTTATGAAGCTTGAACTTAGAATATAAATCGCGAGGATTATGCTTATTGCAAGAAAAATTAAACTTTTAATATGCCATTTGTGTTTCATCTTTCTTCTTTTTGTTGTTTTATTTTTTATTTTGATTATTATTTTGCAAGTTTCCATAAAAAGTGAAAATAAGTTTTAAAACTTTCTGCTATTTTCTTGTTTTTTATCATGAATACAAAGGGTTTTTCTTCCCATAAAAAGATATAAACATAGTCCTGAAAAATATCCATTGCTGCAGGGCTTATATATCTTTTTGGCATGTATCTCACTTCTGTGTATTTTTCTTTTTCTCTATCTTTTCCTAATGTTTCTCGTGTTTCTTGATTAAGCAGGATTTTTAATTTTTGCTTTTTCTTCTGACTTTTGAGATTTATGTTTGAAAGAAAAAGCCTTAATGATTCTGTTTTATACTGCTGTTCTGAAAATCCGAGAATGAAGATTGTCTCATTTTTATGGCAGTCTTCAATTATCTTCTTGAAAGCTGTCTTAAATCCTTCATATCCTTCATAAACTGCTGTTTCTGTTGTTTCTTGTTTCTTGTTTCTGATTTCTTCTAATTCTGGAATTAGCTTTTGTATTTTTCTTTCTTTTTCATTCTGTTTTTCAAGAAGCATTTTTGGCTCTGAGGCTGAGAAATGTTTCCCATCTTTTTGTATATTGTATAAAACCAGCCCTTTTGAAATAAGAGAATTAAGAGTTTCATATACTCGCGAGTTGGCTATTTTTGTTTCTTTTATTATTGGACCGGTTGTTGTTTCTCCTTTTTTTAGCAAGAACAGATAAATTATTACTTCGTTTCTTGTTAATCCTAAATCTTCAAGTTCTTTGGTTTCCATGTCTCTTCCAACATTTTATAGTTTATAAATATTTCTCCCAAAAAGGAGAAATAAGATATAAAAGACTAATTTTCCCTGAATTTTCAATTAAATTGAATAGGAGTGAAAAGAAAATGCGAGAAGAAACGAGAATTAGAGCAGGAATTGGAGCAGTTATTGGAGCTCTTGTAATTGGAGCAGGTGCTTCATTTTACTGGTGCGCTAAAGAAGCATACAGGCGAGCTTTGCATGAATTGCTTAATGAAGGTATTACTCACCAATATATTGATACAAATCAGGATGGAAGATATGACTTTTATAGATTTTTACAGAGAAAGGATGAGTTAACTCAAACTCGTATTGGTGGTGTTCTGGTTTCTTCAAATCATCAAACTAAAAATCAAACAATGTCCGGAAGTATGTGCGGAGAGCATACAAGAGAAGAATGCTTGAGAATGCCAAGAATCGGGGATATAGAATTTTTTGTATTTGAAGATTCGCGGTTAATCAAACGAGATTAAGTTTACAGCTTTCTCCAGGTTATCTTTTGCTAGTACATTGTAACATCTTCGGTTGGTGGAAAGGGTTAAAAGGTTCGGTTTTCTCTAAAACCTATGCCCGAATCGTTTGAAAATTCTTAAAATAATGTATGAACAAAATAAACTCGTTAGAACAGGATTTAAAAATAAATTAATATGGTGTTTGCCTAAGGTTTAAGCCATTTACATTCATAGTATGTGACATCTCCCTCTTCGTCTACAATTCCTATCAGCAAGTTCTTTTTTGTAGAATGAGCCACACGATTTTTTGCTGAGAAGTCATGCCAGGTTAGAGTTTCGTTTTCTTTTACTGGATACAAAATCCAGAGAGCGTGCTCTTCTCCTGGCTTTTTTCCTTTGTCATAAACTCTGAATTCTGCTCCAAATTTTAGAGCTGTTTTAACTACATATCCTCTATTTCTCATATCTCGAAATACAGAATACTTTACTCCAAACTTGGAATCTTCTTTCTGGAATTTTTCCATTAAACTTGCGAAATTTAGTTTCTTTTTTCCGTGTTTTATCTCCATTTTTTCTTTTTCAACCAAATAAAGGCATTCTGGAATTGAATAGACTATTTTGCCTTCTTTGCTTTCTCCAAACCTTGACTGCTCGTAAAGAGTGAAAGCTTCTTTTTTGTTTGAGAAAATTATATCTCCAGATATTGCTGCTTGTATTTTCTTGCTTGCTTGTTTTTCTTCAGTTTTCTTGCTTTTCTTTGGCATTTTTATATTAGTTTGTGCTGATATTTAAAGTTACTTTTTTCTGTATATGATTATATTTCAGTCCCCTTTTTTATTAATTCTCTGAGTGTTTTAGAATCTGTGTAAACCCAAGTTATTCCTTTAAGCCCAACTAAAATCTTGTTACTTCTATCAAGATATTCTAGAATTACCATTAAAGTATTGTGATTTACTTGTCTTGGAAGTCTTCTTTTGAGTTCTGCTACTGAAATCACACTTTCATTCATTTTCTTCAAGACATCTTCAACCATAATTACTGTATTAAGGGTTGGCCAGTGTGATGGGGTTTGCTTTTTCATGCTTGTAATTTGTGACATTTTTGTATGTTTTAGTTATTAACTTATAACTATTTATAACAAGTTGATATTTATAAATCTTTCTATCTTTTGGCATTATTCCAAAGAATATAAAAATATTTTCTGAAACTATCTGCAACTTCCTTCCCTTCAATCAGAATTGTTATTGGATTTTGTGTTATGACAAATAAAGCAACTTTATTTTTCCAGATTTCAACTGTCGCAGGCATTTCCATTTCTTTTGGAAAAAATCGTATTTTTGTATTTTTAAACTTGCTTCTTACATTATAAAGAGATTTGTATTTTTCATTAATTATTGACTTGTGAATTATACCCTTGCCATCTCGATATTTTTCTCTCTTATTGAAATAGATTTCCCAGGATTCTGGCTGTTCTGTCAAGCCCCAGCCCAAAATTTCATCTCCTTTTTTGCAGTTCTGAATTGCATCTTCATATGCTGTTTTTGCCCCTTCAAATCCGAGAAATATTTTTGCTTCTGCCTGTTTTGCTGATTTTTGCCTTAAAATCAAATCAGGAATAATCTTTTTAATCTCGTTTTTTTCTGATTCTATTTCTTTATTTTTTTCATTAAGATAATCGAGAATTCTTTCCGGGCTTGCTGCTTCAAAATATTTGATATTATTCTTGATAATAAAACTTGCAAGCCCTTTTTTCATTAATCTTTCAAGAACTTCGTAAACCTTGCTTCCTGATATTTTTGATTTTTTAGTTATATCCCAGGTTGTACTTGAGCCTAGCTCGAGAAGAGCTAAATAAACTTTAATTTCTCCTTCTGTCAGCCCGATTTTTCGTAATGCTTCTATCATATTATTATTACGTATATAGGGGGGAATAATGTATATAAAGCTATTGTTTCTGGCAGTTTTGGCAAGAAGAGTTCTGTGATAAATTAAGATGGCAAATAAAATTGATAAAATAAATGAAATAGAAATTGAATGCAGAAGAAGAATAGCTAGGACTTTACTTGATAAAGCAAAGCTTCCTATAATGTTTGTTTCTGGCTCTGCAGCTTATTCAGGAAAAGTTGATCCAAAAGTTTACAGACAATATTTTCCTGAACTTGAAGATTCTTGCATGGCTTATCTTGTTTTGAGAGAACAGCATATTGATAAGGGATTAGCTGAATTGATGGGTGAGATTTGTCTACATGAGGAAAGGAGAGAAGATGTTGTGAAAGATGAAGATTATTCTAGGGCTGTTGAAGAAAGAGACTATCTTGAAAAATTATACAGAAGATTAGGAGAAGAAGCAGGAAGAAAAAGCAATGAATTTAAGCAAGCCAGATTAAAGAGAAATTAGCAAGATTTAAATATTCTTCTTCTTTTCTACATAAATGAAAACAACTAGTAATATCTTAAACATAATATTATTAGCTGTGACTTTAGTTCTCGTAGTCTTATAATCACACATTCAAACTTTTTGTTTTGGGTGTGAAATTTTGATTGATTAACTATGGGTTCTAAAGCAATTTAAAATAAATAAATTTGCTTGGAGGAAAAAATGGCTGAAAAAGAACTGCAGATTTACTGGACAAGAGAAAAAGGAATTCATTACATTAATGGCGGGACTATTATAACAGAAGCAGAGGCAAGAGAAAGGGCAGGAAGAAAGGAATATGCAAGGATAACTACTGGCTGGGATGAAATGATTCCTGTTGATGAGTTTATAAGAATGCAGGATGCAAAATCAGAATTAGAAGAAATTTCAAGTAAATAGATTTTGGTATATAAATTATAACTGAGGCATTAAAACTCTGATTAATTTGCCTCAGCAATTAACTTTTTAAAACACAGAAACGAGGATATAATATGATAAAGAAATTAAGTCCAGAGAGAAAGGCAATGCAAGATGCAGTAGGATATTTAGGCAGATTAGAAATAACTCTAAGAACTTTAGATAATAAAAAAGCAAATCAAAGAGAACAGTCTAAAATTAATGATTTATCAGCAAGAATCAGGGGATTAGTTGTTATTTCATGGGTATATGGTGGAAAGGTAACTTATGAAGTTTATCATAAGATTTTGTGTTCTTTTGATAAAGCAGCACAGGTTGTTGGAGGGAGATATAGGGAAGATGTTATGGCCAGATTAGAAGACTTGAAAAAAACAGGGGGAAGATACCAACCAGAGCTGGTAGGATAATATGGTAAAGAAAATTAACTTTAAGAAACTTGAAAAAAAATGGCAGGAGAAATGGGAGAAAGAGAAAGCTTTTAAGACAGAAGAGAAAAGCCAGAAAAAGAAGTTTTACTGCCTTGAAATGTATCCATATCCATCAGCAGCTTTTTTGCATGTTGGGCATGTCAGGAATTATACAATAGGAGATGTGATTGCAAGGTTTAAGAGAATGCAGGGCAACTCGGTTCTTTATCCAGTGGGTTATGATTCTTTTGGATTGCCTGCTGAGACAGCTGCAAAAAAAGCAGGAATTCATCCTAAAAAATATGCTGAATCCTCAATTAAAAAAATTATGGAATATCAGAAAGCGTTGGGAAACAGCTATGATTGGAGCAGAATACTGGCGAGCCATGAGCCAGAATATTATAAATGGAACCAGTATTTTTTTCTCAAGTTTTTGGAGAAAAAACTTGCATATAAGAAAAAAGCTCCTGTAAACTGGTGTCCTAAATGTGAAAGTGTTCTGGCAAATGAGGAAGCAGAAGGCGGGAAGTGCTGGAGATGTGATTCAGATGTTGTGAAGAAGGATTTAGAGCAGTGGTTTTTTAAAATTACAGATTATTCTGACAGGCTTCTTGAGGATGTTAAAAAGCTTGAGTGGCCTGAAAAAATCAAGATAATGCAGGAAAATTGGATTGGAAAATCTCATGGAAGTGAGATTGATTTTCTAATTAATGGAAAAAAATGGCCAATTTTTACAACTAGAGCAGACACAATTTATGGAGTTACATTTATGGTTATATCTAGTCAGCATCCTAGATTAATGGAACTTGTGACTGAAAAGCAGAAAAAAGAAGTTTTGGATTTTGTTGAGAGAAGCAAAAGAGTTAAGACAGAAGCTGAGCTTGAGAAGCTTGACAAAGAAGGGGTTTTTACTGGAAGTTTTGCAATAAACCCATTAACAAAAGAAAAAGTTCCTGTATATGCTGGAAATTTTGTTTTAGCTGATTATGGTTGCGGGATGGTAATGGCTGTTCCTTGCCATGATTCTCGAGATTTTGAATTTGCTTGCAAGTATAATATTCCAATTAAAGAAGTAATAATGCCAGTTTTTGGAGAGAAGCATGAAAATGAGGAATTCAGAAGAACAATTTCTGCTGTTGTTCACAGAAAAAAGGACAATAAATTCCTGATTATGAAGTGGAAGGATACAGAATGGATTGCGCCTGTTGTTGGAGGCATAGAGAAAGATGAAGATATAAAAAAAGCAGCTGAAAGAGAAGTTTTAGAAGAGTCTGGATACAAAACCAAATTTGCCAGGAAATTGGGGGGGGAAATTGAATGCCATTTTTATGCAGACCATAAAAAAATCTGGAGGCACAGATTAGACCAGCCTGTTTTGCTTGAACTTGTGAGCGAGAAGCAGGAAAAACTTTCTGAAGATGAAAAGAAACTGCATGAAGCTGTCTGGATGAGTGCAGATGAAGCATTAAAGCAAATGACACATTCATATAATAATTTTGGAATTTTGAGATATTTAGGAAAAGATTCTGCTTTTACAGATTCTGGAATTCTTATAAATTCCGGGAAATTTTCAGGCTTAAACTCAGAAAAAGCAATTGAGGAAATTACTAAAGAACTTGAGAAAAAGAAATTAGGAAGAAAAACTACTAATTATAAGATTAGAGATTGGCTGATTTCAAGGCAGAGATATTGGGGGACGCCTATTCCTATTATTTATTGCGAGAAGTGCGGGATTGTTCCTGTTCCTGAAAAAGAGTTGCCTGTTCTGCTTCCTGAAAAAGTTGATTTTAAGGCAAAAAATTCTCTTGCTTCTTGCAAGGAATTCTTAAATGTGAAGTGTCCAAAATGCAGGGGGAAAGGAAGAAGAGAGACAGACACAATGGGAGGTTTTGTTGATTCGTCATGGTATTTTTTGAGATATTGCGATAATAAAAACAAGAAAGAAGCTTTTGACAAGAAGAAAGTTGAGTATTGGATGCCTGTTGACCAGTATATTGGAGGAGCAGAACATGCAGTCATGCATTTAATGTATGCAAGATTTTTTATTAAAGCTTTGAAAGATTTAGGATTTGTGAAATTTGATGAGCCATTTCAAAAATTGTTTAATCAGGGGATTGTTTATAAAGATGGAAAGAAAATGTCAAAATCATACGGAAATATTGTTTATCAGACAGATATATCTGATAAATACGGAATTGACACTGCAAGATTATTTCTTATGTTTGTTTCTTCTCCTGACAAGCAGATGGAGTGGAGTGATGCTGGTGTTGAGGGAAGTTTTAGGATAATCAACAGATTAATTAACTTGAGAGAAAAAATAAAAAAAGAAACTAATGAAAAAGAGGAGAGCAAGATTAATTCTGCAATTAAAAAAGTTACAGAAAATATTGAAGGTTTTGAATATCCAAAAGCAATTATTGCAATTATAGAAGCCATGGATGCCTGCTCTTTAAGCATCTCGAAAAAAAATTATGAGATTTTGCTAAAGCTTATTTCTCCATTCTGCCCGCATATTGCAGAAGAATTATGGGAGAAATTGGGAAATAAGACATTTATCTCGCTTTCTGACTGGCCAAAAGCTGATGAGAAAAAAATTAATTTGAAATTAGAAGAGCAGGAAAAGCAAATTGAGAAACTTGGAGATGATATTAACAACATAATAAAAATTATGAAGGAAAAGCAAAATAAAACTCCAAAAAAAGCTTATGTTTATACATTACCAAAAGAACTTGATATTTATTCAGATAATTTAGAATTAATAAAAAAGAAAACTAATCTTGAAATTGAGATTTTTGCAGTTAATGATAAGAACAAAAAAGATCCTGAGAATAAAGCTGGAAAAGCCAAGCCAAATAAACCGAGCCTTTATTTGGAATAAGCCTGAATATTATTCAAAACAATAATCTTTAAAAATAACAAATTCTATTGAGATTTATGAATAATCATCAGCAATATGATAATGACATAAAAGAAAGAGAAAATTCTGAATCTTTATGTAGAAATATAAGAGGGTTTGCTTTATACTTACCTATTTACACAGGATTTGCATTGCCTTTTGTTTTTGCGAGTGCAAGAGCAGCAGGGGGAATTATGTATGGGGAGAGAATAGAACATATTATTCTTACAGCAGGATTATGCGGGCTTGCAGGACTAGTAACTGGTTCAGTTGTTGCTATTGGAGGGTGTGTTCTTGGAGGATTAGCTGATGCTGATTCTGGGGCGGATGATTAAAACCAAATAAACCGAGCCTTTATTTGGAATAAGCTTTATAAAGATAAAATAAATTAGTTACATATGAAAAGGGTGTCTATTTATATTAAATTAATTGTAATTTTGATTATCTTTTTATTAATTACTTTTTTTGTTGAAGGGCAGGGCAAGACAGATTTAGCAGATAAAATTATTACTATATCTTCATTTGTGTTTGGAATAATACTTGCATTTTCTATTGCAAATAGACATTCTAGGCTGAGTATAATAAGAGAAAAATTAAGGGAGCAGGATGCAATTTTGGAAGAGAGCTATCTTTTGGCAAAGAAACTTAATAAAAATGTCTTGAATAATTTACGAAAGAAAATAGACGAGTTTTTAATAATCCAGATTGACTATAAACTAAAAGATTTTAGCAAAGAAACCCCTAAAAAATTAAAGGAATTATTTGTTTTTATCGAGAATATCAAGCCCAGAACAAAAGCACAAGAAAATGTTGCCAGCAAGCTTTTGGATAATTTTTCAGATTTGTTGAAAATAAATGAAGAGGTTTCTTATCAGACAGATAATCAAATGGCATCTTATGAATGGATAAGCTTGATTGTTCTTTCTGGAATTATCTTTTTCAGCTTGATATTTTATTTTAACACAAATACCTTGATTTCAACTATAATAATTGCAGTATTATGCACAACTTTTACTCTTTTATTATTAGTGTTAAGAGATTTGGATAAACTTGAATGGCAGGAGAATAATTGGATATGGAAGCCTCTTTCCACCCTTTTTACAAATTTGGATTTACTTCCGTATTTTCCAAAAGCAGTATTTACGCAGAATAGATTAAAATTAAAAAATTTCATGGAATTTAAAAAAATAAGAGTCGCAACCTATCCTAATTTCTATCCTGATTTTGACGGAAAGAAAGTGAAAATTGTTAATTTAAAATGAAAATATCAGCATTATCTTCAGGAAGCAGTGGAAATTGTTTTTATGTTTCTGATAAAAACAATTCTGTTTTAATTGATTGCGGAATTTCGTGCAGGCAAGTTCTGGAAAAATTATCTGACTTGAAACAAAATCCAACAAACTTAAAGGCAATATTTGTAAGCCACGAGCATACAGACCATATTAAAGGAGTTGATGTTCTTGCTCGCGAGTTTGGAATTCCAGTTTATGCAACTAAAGGAACTTACAAAAATTGTTTTCTATGCTCGGATGAAAGCTTGATTCAAGAAATTAAAGAAGACGAGACAATAAAAATTGGAAATATGGAAATCTCAAGTTTCTTAAAATCACATGATGCTGCTTCTCCTGTTTCTTTTAATATAAAGAATGGAAAGCAGATTTCTATTATTACAGATATAGGATATGCTTGCAAATCTGTTTGCGAAAATGTTTCTGATTCTGACTTTTTAGTTCTTGAATCTAATCATGATATTTCTATGCTAGAAAGCGGGCCGTATCCGTATTTTCTTAAAAAAAGAATAGCAAGCAATTTAGGGCATTTGTCTAATTTACATTCTGGATTATGTGTTCTTGAGCACGGAACAAAAAAATTAAAAAACATTGTTCTTGCCCATCTTTCTGCTGTTAATAACACCTCTTCACTTGCCCTGTCCAATTTTAGAAATCTGATTAAAGAAAGAAAAGATATGAAACCAAAAATATTTGTTTCAGAAAGAGGCAAGCATACCCCTATTTTTGATATTTAATTAACTCTGATAAATTAGCTTACAAAAGAACTGAATTAACTCGCCAATAAATGATTATTTAATTGATTTTAAGGATTATGGGATTTTATTACACTAATTTTTTTCTGAAAAATCAGCTGATTCTTCTCAGCTTTTCTCTTATGTCAGAAAGCTCTTGTTCTATCTTGTCTCTTTTCTTTTCCTGCTTTGGCTTTGTAAGATGAATTATTGGAACTCCTTCTGCTTCTGGCAGTTCTTTTTCTATAATATTAATTTTTGACGAGCAGCTTTTTAATTCTGCTTTAAGTTTTGCTTTTTTTGAAAGCTCGTATCTCCTAAGTTTTTTCCAATTCTGCATTTTTTTTGCAAGATTGAGAAAATTTATTTCAGAAGACAAAAGAAGCTTTTTTGCCTCTTTCCCTTCATCGTTTTCAACTTTAATGTAAGGCAGCATTTTACTCAATTTTTTTGAAAACCAGAGAGTCTATTGATTCGAGCTTGTTTTTAAGCTCAAGAATTTCTGTTTCCCAGCCTTCAAGCTCTTTTTCCTCTTTTAGCCGGATTGCTTTTATTTCAGAAAGATAATTTTCAATTTCAAAAAGCTTTTTTCTTATATCTTCAAAATTTTTAATTGCCTCCTGAAATTTGTCTATTCTTACAAATACCGGCTGTTTTTCAACTGCTCTCGGCTCAATTCTTGAAATTGGAAGTTCTTTTGTCATTAGTTTAATAGGGGTTTTTATTACTTCCTTTGGAGAAGAAATTTCTTTTGTATATGGTTTTATTTTTTGTGGCTCGAAGCTTGATTTAATTGCTTCCTGATTTATTTTATCTCCTGTTTCTGAATTTGGAAATGTTGGAAGAACAGGAAGCTCTTCTTTTACAATATCAGGAGAAATAGGAAGTCCGGGCAACTCAGGCAGCTCAGGCAGCTCAGGAAGACTCTTGTCTTTTGGCTTTTCCTCGCTCTTTTTTTGAAACCACATAACAATTAGATTTAAAAAATAATATAAATAGCTTTGCATAAATTTTAAAGTAGTAACAGAAAAAGTTTTGGAATTATAGAAAGATTTATAACTTTTGAGCGTTAAAATCTAGTATGCAGATAAAACTTCTTAATGAAATAATTGGAAAGATAATAGGAAAACAGGCTTTAGAGGTAGTTGACTTGCTAAGTGGCAAGAAGAATGTTAATGAGTTTTTGATTGCCAAAAAGCTTAAGCTGACTATAAATCAGACAAGAAATATTTTATACAAGCTTTCTGATGCCGGGCTTGTTTCTTTTACAAGAAAAAAAGACAAGAAGAAGGGGTGGTATACTTATTTCTGGACTTTAAACACAGAAAAATCTCTTGCTCTTCTTGAGCAGAATGTTAATTATGAGATAGAAAACCTGAAAAGCCAGCTTAAAAGCAGGGAAAACAAGAGGTATTATGTTTGCAACACATGCAAGGTGGAATTAAATGAAGAGACAGCATTGCTTCATAATTTTACTTGCAACGAGTGCGGGCAGGTTTATGGATTGCAGACAGACAAGAAGGTGGCAAATGAGCTAACTTTAAAAATAAAAAAGCTTGAAGAAAGCCTTGCAAACATAAGAGAAGAGCTTGGAAAAATAAGAGAAAAAGAAAGCAAGAAAAAACAGAAAGAAGAGAAGCCAAAGAAAAAGAAGAAAGCAAGAAGGAAAAAATCAGCAAAAAAGAAGAAAATTTCAAGAAAGAAAAAACAGACAAACAAAAAATCCATAAAAAAGAAAAAACAGCCAAAAAAGAAATCAAGGAAGAAGAAAAAATAATCAAAATGAGCAGCCTTACTCGTTCTATTTTTACAGGAATTAATATGACTATGAAAATTATTTTTGTAAATATTATTATTTTTGTTCTGGCATTATTTTTGTCTGCATTTATCCCAAATTTTATTAATTATGTTGCATTACAGCCTTCGCTGATACTTGAAACAAAAAATCTCTGGACTCTGATAACAAACATGTTTATGCATGCCGGAGTTGCGCATTTATTTTTTAATATGTTCTCGCTTTATTTTATTGGAAGTTTTGTTGAAAGTATAATTGGAAGAAAAAGATTTCTCGCATTTTACATTATTTCAGGAATAGTAGCAGGAATATTTTTTGTATTGCTTGCGGGGTTTTTTGGGACAGGAATAGGAGAGAAAATTTTTGGCAGTCCTGATATTCAGGGTGTTGGGGCTTCTGGAGCAATTTTCGGCTTGCTTGGCTTGCTTGCCGTGCTTACTCCAAAAAGCCGGGTATATTTAATTGTGGGGCCATTGGTTGCGATAATTATACAGGCGGTTCTTGAAGGCGTTTTTCCAAATATGGCTTTTGCTTCTGTTCTTGGTTTTATTGTTAATATTTATTTTATTATTTCAATAATTGCAATATTCTCATTTTCAAAGAAAACAAGAAGAATTGCTATTCCGCTTGAACTTGAATTCTGGGTTCTTCCTATAATTGCAATTGTTCCTCTTGTTATAATTGGCTTGTTTGTTCCATTGCCTATAGGAAATACCGCCCATTTTGGTGGCTTGATTGCCGGCTTGGTTTATGGATATTATCTCAGAAGAAAATATCCAAAGAAAATCGCATTTCTGAACAGGATTTTCAGATAATTTTTTGTTTTTTGATATAATAAACTATAAAATTAACAACATAAAATTATATGCTATTTTAATTGAGAGTGAGATTATAAATTAATTATTTAATTAAGATATTTTATTTAGAAATTAAGCTAATAATTATTAAGGTGATAGATTTTTAAATTAATTATTGCTTTATTAAATATGAAAAAATATTCTTTGATTTGGAAATTTTTGAAAGAGAATAAATTGTATTTTTTTATTATATCTGGATTATTTGTTTTTTCTGCTGTCTTTGGATTTTTATTTCCTGTATTTTTTTCTGATTTCATAAAAAAATTTGTAGAAGAGCTTTCAAAACAGACAGAAGGAATGGGATTTTGGCAGCTTTTTGCATTTATTTTTAATAATAACTTGAGCACTGCTTTTTTTGGAATGGTTTTCGGCTTGTTTTTCGGAATAATTCCGGTTATTGTTGTTTTTTTTAATGGTTATTTGCTAGGATTTATTTCAAATGCAGTTGCTTCAAGCCAGGGATTTTTAGTATTATTTAGATTATTGCCTCATGGAATTTTTGAAATTCCTGCCTTAATCTTAAGCTTGGGGCTGGGATTAAAGTTTGGAATATCTTTTCTTCTTAATTTTCTTAAGTTTTATAAGAAAAAAATGAATATTTATTTTATGATTGTGCTTTTAATTTTATTTCCTCTTGTATTTTTCATTGTTTCTTTTATTTTATCTTTAATTAGAAAGCAACTTAGAAAAAATCTTGGATTTGACTTAAAAAATATTATTTTTGTATTTATTTATGTTGTTCTTCCTTTGTTGTTTGTTGCTGCCTTGATTGAAGCTGGTTTGATTATTCTGCTAAAATAATTTATTATATATTTTCAAGTTTGTTATATGCTTAAATATTAACTAGAATTGTTGAATTTATGGGATTAGAAGAGTATTTTCCTTGGGTGTTTAACAGTGAGTGGTATAGAGGAAAAAATACTATCGGGCATATTTCTGTTCTTGGTAGAAGTCTGGGAATGAATGAAAGATATCATGAACAATTGTATCAGATAATTGTAACAGTTAATTCTGACGGGACAGAGCATAGAAGTAAATCAATGAAAAAAGATGAATATGTAAGAGAAGTAAAATCTTTTCTTAAACATTTGGCAAGCACGGGTTATAATGTTTCTTTTTCTGATAATTCTGGGTTTTTATCTCAAGAAGAGATAAAGAAAGCATTAACTTCTAAGCCAGATTCAGAGCCATCTTCCTAATTTTGTATTCATGCTACTGATTTTTTCTATTTTCTATTTTTTGGATATTTGTCCATAAAATATTTATAGTTTATTAGATAGATTATTATATGCTAGAAAAAATATTCCAAGATAAAGAATTTGTGCTTAAGGCAGCATACTTTTGTAGATTGTGCGATGAGAATTATAATTTTTCTATTGATAAAGAATCTGCAGTTATTTTAGGAGCTTTTGCAGTTTTTAGTATTGCTGCTGGAATTTGGATTTATTATGCTAAAAAACATTATGATTTAAGTAATACTTCAGAGCATCCTTATAATCCTAAGTGTAATTGTATGGGTTGTAAGAGTCACTCAAATTTTTATTGAGTTATTTAAAACCATCTTCCTAATCTTGTTTGTTTTCCAAAATTTTTCAGAAGCCACGACTTGTTCTGGAAAATTGAAACCGGGAGGCGCATTCTTTTCTGTGCTGCCTGAAGAGCTTCCTGCCAAGTTGAAAATTTTTCTCCTTGATTCTTAAAAGCTTGTCTTGATGCCTCTCTTAAAATTCCTACACCGCACGGAGCATAGTATTCTGGACGGCATTCTCTCATCACAAGACAACCTGATTGTTTTTTTATTTTTTCAAGAAATTCGCACAAAGCCAGCCTGTTGCTGTAATATGCTCCTGTAACATTTTCTGCATAATCTTTTCTTCCTTTGAAACCCTCATAATCCTGAGCAAGATATAATTCTCCTTCTGGATTCCAGACACTTCCTGTCATTTTAGCTTCAATAACTTCGAATGAAAAACTTGAAGGAAGAAGCAAAAACTCATAATGATTTCCGAGATATTCTGAATTAAATAAAAGAAATTCTGAGATTTCTGGATAATATCTTATTTTTTCAAGAAGAAATTTTGATAATGTGTCATCTGTTGCTGTTATGCTCCATCTTGTAGGAACGAATTTTCTTTTAAACTTGATACCAAGCATGCCTGCTGAAAGAAGTTTTATTATATTTGATGTTTGTATTCCTGAATTATACAGCTCAACAAGAGCCTGAGATGCTTTTGTGTCTGTGTCTGATGCAAGATATTCTGCTTTTTTGTCTGTTTTTGGATTTTCTTCAAGTCTTGCTGATTTTAGAGGAGCGGGATTTCCTATTATGGGTGTTTCGCGAGACAAATTTATATTTAATGAAGCCGGCTTCTTGAGAAAAAATTCTGTTGAAACCGGCTTTGAAGCAAGAGAAATTTCCTGCATAATACTTGCAAGCTTACCAGGATTCCTTGCATCTGATATTCTTGACTTGAATCTTGCATAAATCATTTTTCCCCTTGAATTTATTATCTGCTCGATTGTAAAATTTTCCTGATGCCAGATTTCAGGCAAACTTAAAGATTCTGTGTTTCCATATTCCTCAGGAGCGAGAATTCCAGAATTAATTTCAGGATAATTGTGTCTTCCTATAAAGATTTCAGGAGGACTTGAACCAGAGAAATGAAGCTTTTTTCTTCCTAAAACAGGAAATTTAGCAAGAATTCTGCACGGCTTTCCACATAACCCCCTTCCCTGGCATCTTGCACAGAGTTCTGAATTGACTTCCATAAATAACAGACAATATCATTATTAATATATTTTTATGTGATTGAGAACCTAATTTTTATTTAAATTAATATTAACAAGTAAGTATTTCTGTTAATTCGTTTTTTAATTGGTTTATTCTTTCAAGTCTGAAATTCCGAGCATAATAAATAATGCCCCTATTCCGAGAACAAACCAGAAAACTCCACCTTTAAGAAATTCCCAGGCTGCGTGCCTGAAATTCCAGAAGCTTCCCCACTTAAAAGAGTACCACATTATCAGCAATGCTCCAATTACTAAAATCAAACCAACTAAAAGCTCTAACCATTTGTTCATAGTCTTGCTAAAGAAGACGAATTTATAAAGATTTCTATAAAAGGGATTGTCAAACCTTAGGGAGTTTTGATTAAGTTCTCCTCTCCTGTCAATTTAAGGGAGTTGTTTAGTTTTATTGAGTTTAATAATAAGGTATTCCATCTGTTTCCATTAATTCCAATTTCGCATTTATCAGCAGGAGTTAATTTATCCCTGACATTTTTTCTTACAAAGTTATGAAATACTTTAAAACCATCTTGATATTTTTGAACTTCTACAACTCCTCTTCTGACTTTCTGAAATTCTTTTTGATGTGTATGATGGTTTTCTATTGCATTGTTGTTAATTTCTTTTCTATGTCCTTTAATTGAAGTAAACTTAACTTTTCTTTCATTACCCCAATTTCTAAATGTTTTTCTGCAACCATCCTCATATCCTTTATATCCATCTACAATTATTTGATTAGGCATTTTTACATTTTGTTTATATGCTTCTGTAAAAACATTTTGTGCATCTTTTGAACTTCTGCTTCTGCCTGAATTAAGAGAAGCAAGTAAAAATTTAGTTTTATTATCCATAACATTCCAAACATAATCAAATTCAGTATTAGGATTTTTCTTATCTCTGCCCCTTTTTGTTAGAACCATAGTTTCGTCCGCATTCCAGACACCAGAAGTTTTAGGAGTTAATGTTTTGCTGTATTTTTCCATAGTTTCTGAAAATCTTAAAACCCAGTTTTTTATGGTTTCGTGTGATAAAGATAAGCCATAAAACTGCTTAAACTGGTCTGAAATATCTCTATAAGATAATCCTTGGTAATAGTAGTCCATAGCCAAACAAACAAGTTTAGCATTTCCTTTTATTTTTGGTATTGGACTTAAAACAAATCTCTTTTTACATTTCTTGCATTCATATCTTTGTTTGTTTCTTATTGTAGTTTTTCTTATTCCACTTTTAATTAAATCCTCTGAATTACAATAAGGGTAAAAATCTTTTTTTGGTGTTTCAAGTAGTTAAATATTTAAATCGCTTATTTCTTTGTATATAATGAAAAGAGGACTTGGGATATTAGGATTTGTAATTTCAATTATTAGTATTCTCTTTGCAGTTTTAGTTCCAGTTTTAGGCTTGATTCTAGGAGTAATAGGTTTAATATTTTGTATTATCCAATTAAAAAAGGAAAAAACAGGTTTAGCAATAGCAGGGTTAGTAATAGGTATAATTGCAATTTTAATTGTTATAATTAATTTTATTTTAGCTTTAACAATCTATAACTGGGCTAATAATTTTTTAAATTCTCTAAAATAAAAATATCCTATAAATCTTAAATTCTACATGGAAATATCAGAAAGTTTAGATAAGCGAAGAAAACAGCAAAAAAATTATTTGATACTTGTAGCAATTATTTTTATTATAGCAATTCTTGTAGAAGCAGTTTTATTTTTTATTTTTAATGAAGGTAGGGCTTTGATTTATCTCGTAGCTACAATAATTTTAGCAATACTTGTTATAGGCTCAGGTTGGTTAAGATTTGTTTATCAATATAAAAAAGATAGTTCTCAAACAAACAAACCTATAGATAAAGTCATGACAGGAATTAATATCTATGAAGGAGTTACTGGAAAAATTTATTCAGTGGGTTATGCTATTGGTGGAATTATTTTTTTATTGGGAGGAGTTTATAGTATTTTTGCTTATAGGGATTGGAAAATGTTTTTAGGTGTTTTATTTATTTTAATGGGGTTAGGACTCTTTTATGTTTCAGTTAATGAATGGAAAGTGAGCAAAATAAGAATGCAAGGAAGAAATTATTAATATCTCCCATCACTTGACATCAAATCTATCTCCCGATTTCTTGACAATCCTTCTATAAAATTTTGTGTTATTATTTTTGTTAAGACTTCAATAAAATTTGAAGTAATCGGGGGATTTATATACAAGCTTTATTTATGCTTTTCATGAAAAAACAAAATGTTTATAAATCTTCGAGCATAAATACAAATATGAAAAGGGGGCTGTTAGTTGTATTTCTTGCTGTATTTATTATAATTATAAGCCTGAATTTTGTTTCTGCAGACGGCGGATATTTCCCCAGCCCAGGATACTGGATTCAGCCAGGACAGCAGCAGGCTGTTATTTTTCATGAAGACAATACAGAAACAATGATTGTGACTTCTGATTTCAAGGGGAATGCGAAAAATTTTGCATGGATTATTCCAACTCCCACAAAGCCACAAGTGACAAAAGCATCTGAAGAAGTTTTCACAAATATTCAGAAATTAACACAGCCAGAATATGATTATGGATACAGCTTGGGAAATGTTATGATGGCTGCGACTGCAGAAAGACTAGAATATGGTGGGGTGGTTGTTATTTCGCAGCAGCAGGTTGATTATTATGATGTAACTACTCTTCTTGCAACAAACACACAAGATCTTGTGAACTGGTTTAATGAGAATAATTATACTTATCCTGAAGAGTATTCCTATGTTCTTAAGTCTTATATAGACAAGGGGTGGTTTTTTACAGCAGTCAAAATTTCTGCTGAAGCTCTTAGTTCGGTAGAAGTCAGCCAGGACTTGAGAGAGGGGCATCCTACTCCTCTTAAGCTTGTTTTTTTAAGCGAGAAGATTGTTTTCCCCTTGAAAATATCTTCTGTTGATTTTGAGCAGGGATTTAAAATTTCAACTAACTTAAAACTGACACAGGAAGCAGTAAATCACCTTAAAGATGTAGGATATGATGATTTTAGTGAGAAAACATCTGCTGTAAATACTTTTACACAGATAATTTCAGATGTTCTTGAAAACAAAGCATATAATAATTCTGCTGCAAGCAAGTATCCCTTGATTATTCCTGCATCAACTTATTCCACATTAAAAAATTATGCTTACTGTGATATTTACTGCGTTAGAAGCAATCTTGAAAATGCATTTAGAAATTATTTTTCCCTGCATGGAATAAGTTTAGGATATGATTATGGATATTACCGCGGAGCTCCGGTTA
>Ga0194112_10002825_pt1 | contig 24600 bp, 18 predicted proteins | sample TA2MahC400mmetaG_FD_146191 | JGI IMG/M metagenome (GOLD analysis project Ga0194112, IMG submission 146191) | Freshwater microbial communities from Lake Tanganyika, Tanzania - TA2015016 Mahale Deep Cast 400m | ecosystem: Environmental > Aquatic > Freshwater > Lake | place: Tanzania: Lake... | reverse complement strand
AGCCATAGACAGCCTTAGGCAACAGATGCGGCCCCGGATGCTGGAAGTCATACCACTGGGGATATTTAGCAGCATCCTTAAGTCGGAAATCGGCGCTGATGTCCACCACCTTAACTCCACGCTCCACCAAAGGCAAAATCGCCTCAGCACTCGCTTTATGCGGCATAGCGCAAAAAGCCAGCTCAACGTCACCCAGGTCCGCCTCGACGTTCAGGTCAATATCAGCCAAATGCGGAAACACCTTGGCCAGCTTCTGGCCGGCAGCGCTTCTGCCGGTAACCGATACCAGTTTCACCTGGGGATGGCCGTGAAGAAGCCGCGCTAGTTCCACACCAGCGTACCCTGTAACGTTTATAATGCCAACTTTCACTTTAACCATGGCTAACTCAACCCCTCGAGATGGCACGTATCATTTATCAGCAATGCCGAAGGTATGCCACCCCTAACCTCAAAATAGTTCACGGCGCAGATATCCTGAGTCACATCCCAAAAATGAGATAGCTCCAGCCCCAACAAGCTCAACACCATAACCTGACACACTACCTTGTGCGACACCAGTGAAATAGTCTGCTTATTATGCTCCGCAGTCAGCCTCTCCAGGGCAGAAACAACTCTATCTCTGACCTCGGCCAGGCTCTCACCACCGGGGAACTTGACCTGGTGAGGACTATGCAGCCATTTTTTATAAAGTTCACCATCCCTGGCCGCAGCCTCCTCCAGAGAAAGTCCCTGCCATTGGCCATAATCTATGTCTATAATTTCGGACAGCTTCTTCACTTCCAAACCAGAGGGCTGAGCCAGAGTCTGTGCCGTTTCCATCGCTCGCCGTAGCGGGCTGGAATAGACGGTATTTAGCTGCCATTCGGCTACCCTTCTAGCCGCAGCCTCAGCCTGCTTCCTCCCCACCTCATCCAGAGATATATCTGCTCGGCCCCTAAGCCGTTCCACCCTGTTCCACTCCGTCCGCCCATGTCTGATTATCAAAAGTTTGGTCAAAATCAATATACCTCTTAAGGGTTATCTGGCGCTCACGAGCGTTTGGTGGACATTCTGCCGCCCACTTCACTCCGTCCAGTGCCATCCAACAATCCCCGAAACAGCCCGGGTGCCTGCGCTTTAATAAAGCGGAAGCTGGCACCGTCAGAATCGTTAGGCAAAGAAGTGATGGAAATCCGATTCTGCTTCAGAGCCCAGGCATCTGTACCCTGCTCCAAATACCACTCGGATTTGCCGCGTGTTATCCAGTAGTAATGTCGTTTGCCATCATGCCCTGGCTCTATCTTGTCTGCGTAGTCACGCCGGGCCAGCCTGGTGACATTTAGCCCCGCTATCTTGTCCTGGACTAGATTGGGCACATTGACATTGAGCAGTAGCCTCCGAGACTGGTTCTTATCTTTGATCTCAGCAGCCAGGAGCCGAGCCAGCCGAGCAGCCACTTCAAAATCCAAGTTCTCGAAGCCGCCCACAGAGATGGCAAATGCAGGAATACCGTAGAAATAGCCCTGCAAAGCTGCACCGACCGTGCCCGAGATGAACACATCATCACCCAGGTTAGGCCCCTCATTGATGCCGGAGACTATCAGGTCGGCTCCTTCCTTCATGGCAAATCTTAGGGCCAGGATAACGCTATCAGCAGGAGTGCCCTCCACAGAATAAGCTTCCACGCCCGGTACTGGACACCGTATCCGGCTTATCCGCAGCGGATGGCGCAGCGTGACCGATGTACCCACACCGCTCTGGTCCCTGTCTGGAGCTACCACCGTCACCCTGCCTACTTCCTTCAGCTCCTCAGCGAGCGCCCACAATCCCTCGGCATATATGCCATCGTCATTGCTTACAAGTATGTTCAATTCACTATCACCCGAAAAAGCTATCTGAGTTTACCATAACAGCATATACTGAACAAAATTGTTGCCGATGGCTATTGCGCCCAAACAAACACAAATGATATAATCCCAACTTAGCAAGCAAGACTCGGAGCCTCATGTGCAGATGACACTGGTTAACTACGAGCCAAATCCGAAAACAACTGCCATAGCTACTGCCACTGCTCCAGTTCGATAGATATCACTTGTAAAGTCCCATTTGAAAACGATGGGAAGGAAAGCTACGGCCTTCTTCCTTATTTGCGTACACAAGCTAACAAAGGCAGAGAGTAACTACAAAGGAGGTATTGAGTTATGACAGCCAAGATCATCAGCGGCACTGAAGTGGCAGCCCAGATCCGCGAAGAGTTGAAAGGAAGGGTAGCGAAACTCAAGGAGAAAGGGGTAACTCCGGCACTAGCAGTGGTGTTGGTAGGTGAAGACCCAGCCTCGGTTTCCTACGTCACCGCCAAGGCCAAAGGCGCCGAGGAAATCGGGATGCACGAGGAGACCCTCCGCCTGCCAGCCGATGCTGCAGAAGAAAAGGTGCTGCAGACGGTTGACAAGCTGAACAAAGACCCCAAGTTCCATGGCATCCTGGTTCAGCTCCCTCTACCCAAGCATATCAGCACCGACAAGGTAATCAGCTTCATCTCTCCGGAAAAGGACGTGGACGGCTTTCACCCTGTGAATGTAGGCAGAGCACTAAGGGGCGAACCCTGTCCCCTTCCCTGTACCCCCCATGGCGTACAGCAGATGCTGGTAAGGAGTGGCTATGACCCTGACGGCAAGCATGTTGTCATCTGCGGCAGGAGCAACATTGTGGGCAAGCCACTGACAGCCATCTTGATGCAAAAAAAGAAGGGTGCCAACGCTACCATCACCATCTGCCATACCGGCACCAAAGACATCGGCTACTACGCCAGACAGGCCGATATCTTGGTCGCCGCTATGGGTGTCCCCAAAGCCATAACCGCTGACATGGTCAGAGATGGCGCAGTAGTCATCGATGTCGGTGTCAACCGCGTGGAAGATAAGACAAAGGAAAAGGGCTTTCGCCTGGTAGGCGATGTCGACTTCGACGCTATTAAGGAAAAGGCAGCAGCCATCACACCTGTTCCCGGCGGTGTGGGCCCTATGACCGTAACCATGCTATTGATGAACACGGTAGAAGCAGCGGAAAGAAAGGCCGGCCTGGCTAAATAATCCGAACCCAGAAGTTAAAGCCTCGGCTATGAAGCCCAGGCTAAAAAAACAAAAGGAGGTCACTATATGCCTTACGATGCCGTAAAAATGAAGGACTGGCAAATTTCGGAAGCAGCAGAGGAGAACATGCCCACACCAGAGCAGTGGGGAGAAAAGCTCGGCCTGCAGAAGGACGAGATTATCCCCTATGGGAGGCTATGCAAGCTCGATTTCATGAAGATAATCGAGCGCCTCAAGAGCAAACCAGATGGCAAGTACATCGAGGTCACTGCCATCACACCTACACCACTAGGTGAAGGTAAAAGCACCACTTCCTGCGGACTTATGGAAGGGCTTGGCAAGCGCAAGAAGAACGTGGGCGGTGCACTGCGCCAGCCCTCAGGTGGCCCATCCATGAACATCAAGGGGACCGCAGCCGGCGGTGGCAATGCCTTGCTCATCCCCATGACTGAGTTCTCCTTGGGCCTCACCGGTGACATCAATGACCTGATGAACGCCCATAATTTGGCAATGGTAGCACTCAATGCCAGGATGCAACACGAGCGCAACTACGATGATGCCGAGTTGGCCAAGCGCAAGCTGCGCCGATTGGACGTTGACCCAACCCGAGTGGAAATGGGCTGGATAATCGACTTCTGCGCTCAGGGCCTACGCAACATCATCATAGGCCTTGGCGGCAAAATGGACGGCTTCCTGATGCAGTCCAAATTCGGTATCGCCGTCAGCTCTGAGCTGATGGCTATGCTTTCTATCGTCAGAGACCTGGCAGACTTGCGAGAGAGGATGGACAAAATTACGGTAGCCTTCGACAAGAAGGGCAAGCCAGTAACCACCGGCGACCTGGAAGTTGGCGGCGCCATGACCGCCTGGATGCGCAATACTATCAATCCCACCCTCATGTGTACCGCTGAATACCAGCCTTGCCTGGTGCACGCTGGCCCATTTGCCAACATCGCCGTCGGCCAATCATCCATCATCGCTGACCGCATCGGCCTAAAAATGTTCGACTATCATGTAACCGAGAGCGGCTTCGCCGCTGACATCGGCTTCGAGAAGTTCTGGAATGTCAAGTGCCGCCTCAGTGGGCTGATACCACACGTCTCAGTGCTCACCACCACCATCCGCGCCCTCAAGATGCACGGCGGCGGTCCCAAGGTTGTGGCCGGCCTGCCCCTGCCCGATTCGTACACCAAAGAGGACCTGAAACTGCTCGAGAAAGGCCTGCCCAACATGGTACACCACATCAACACCATCAGGGCCGCAGGCATAAACCCCGTGGTCTGCATCAACGCCTTCCACACCGATACCAAAGATGAGATCGCCATGGTGCGGAAAGCGGCCGAGGCTGCCGGAGCACGCTGTGCTCTCTCTGAACACTGGGCCAAAGGCGGCGATGGCGCACTTGAGCTAGCCGACGTAGTAATGGACGCCTGCAACGAGAAGAACGACTTCAAATTCCTCTACCCGCTGGAAACGAAGCTGCGCGAGCGAGTGGAGAAAATCGCCAAAGTGGTCTATGGAGCCGATGGCGTATCCTGGACACCTGATGCCGAGGCCAAGGCCAAGATGCTGGAAAACGACCCACAGTACAGCGACTATGCCACCATGATGGTGAAAACCCATCTCAGCTTGTCACACGTTCCGGAGTGGAAAGGTGTCCCCAAGGGTTGGACTCTGCCTGTTCGCGATATACTCATCTACTCTGGCTCCAAATTCCTATGCCCCATGGCTGGAACTATCAGTCTCATGCCCGGCACCAGTTCCGACCCCGCCTACAGGAAGGTAGATGTAGATGTAAAGACAGGCAATGTGAGCGGCTTGTTCTAATAAACAGCGTAGGAACCATGGCTGGGCGGCTTTTGCGCCGCCCAGCCCCTTTTGGATAAAATCATAGCGTGCCTAAAACATCTCAGCAGGACCTGCTACAAAGATTCCAACCTATCTTCTATCCCAAGTCCATAGCCGTCGTCGGCGTCTCCCAAAACACTTTGAAGGTAGGTTCATCCTGGTTCAAAGCCATCATAGACATGGGCTTCACCGGCCCACTTTACCCAGTTAACCCCCACGGCGGTAAGCTTCTCGGCTACAGGGTTTATCCTAATCTGAGGTCAATACCTGGCGATGTGGACTATGTAGTAGTCTCCATACCACGAGACAACGTACCCGCGCTGCTCGATGATGCAGCCGCCAAGGGTGTCAAGGCAGTACACTTCTTCACGGCCGGCTTTAGCGAATCATCCGATGCCTACGGGGCCGAACTGGAAAAAAAACTGGTGGAGAAAGCGCGCCAGGGTGGCTTCCGAGTAGTAGGGGTTAACTGTCTCGGCGCCTACTCAGTGGAAGGTGGGCTCCCCTACGGCCCAGTAGGTAGGAAAGGCAAGCTGGGTTCCGTGAGCTTCGTTACCCAGAGCGGAGGAATCGGCGAGAAGCTAACAGAGCTTGGCACAGCCAGAGGCCTTTATTTCAACAAAGGAATTAGCTTCGGGAACGGCATTGACCTCGATGGCCCTGACTACCTTGAATATCTAGCCGTAGACCCAAAGACCGAAATCATCGGTGCTTACTTCGAAGGCACCAGAAACGGTGACCGCCTGGCAGAAATTATCACAAAAGCTGCCCGAGCTAAGCCCGTTGTCGTATGGAAAGCCGGTAGAACCGATATCGGGGCAGCAGCAGCCAGATCCCACACCGGTTCACTGGCCGCCTCGCCAGCAGTCTGGTCAACCCTCATTAAACAAGCTGGCGCCATCGAGGTGCACAACATCGAAGACCTGTCCGATGCCCTGCTCATCTTCCAGATGCTCCAGCGGCCACAGAACAAACCCCAGGGAAACGGAATTGCAGTTATAGGTGGCATGGCTGATGGCGGCGGCGGCATCTCTGTCTCAGCCAGCGATGCTTGCGCCGATGCCAGGCTCAATATCCCCCAGTTGACTAAGGAGACAAGAGACAAGCTAATCGACATCATTGGCCACGTAGGTAGCATTCTTCGTAACCCTGTGGATGTCAGCCAGACCGGCAGTAATCCTGACCGAATCCGGCAAGCAGCCCAGGCAGTGCTGGACGACCCCAACATAGACCTGTTGCTAGTGCAACAAGATATCGGAGTGTTTTTAAGATACTTTCCATTCGAAGTGGCACGAACCGTAAATAACATCTTCATAGACCTGAAAAACAAACAACACAAGCCACTGGTGCTCGTACTGCCACCGGGCACTCACGAGGCAGAGCGAGTGCAACTAGAACAAGACCTGGCCCGAGCCTACATACCTGTTTTCCCGTCCATGGAACGTGCCGCCAGAGCCATCAAGAGCTTCACTCAGTACTGGCAACGTCGCTCTTCCACAGGAGACTAGTCAATGGAAGGCATAGGCAAAATATTGCTAATAGTCGGCGGTATTATCATTCTCCTCGGTTTGGTAATGATACTTGGTCAGCATATCCCATTCTTCGGCAAGCTGCCAGGAGACATAGTGATTAAGAAAGAGGGATTTTCTTTCTACTTCCCCATCGTCACCTTTCTCATCCTGAGCATCATCCTAACGCTCATCATAAATCTCATCCTCTACTTCCTGAATCGGTAATCAGCTTACCGCATGAGAACCAGTGACTTCGATTATTACCTGCCCCCAGGGCTTATCGCTCAAACACCACTGGAGCCGCGAGACCAATCACGACTCATGGTACTCCACCGCAGAACAAGCTCAACCGAACATCACAACTTCCGCGACATTCTTCAATATCTAGAAAGCGGAGACACGCTGGTCTTCAACGACAGCAGGGTCATCCCAGCACGGCTCATAGGAAAAAAGGGCACCAGCGACATAGAATTGCTATTGCTGCGCCGCGTAGATAATTGCATCTGGGAAACTCTGGTTGGCCCAGGAAGGAAAGCAAAGCCGGGCGCGAAGATCAGTGTAACTCTTGAGTCCAGTGAACCCGGGCAACAACTAATCATTGAAGTCCTTGAACAGCAAGCAGGCGGCATCCGACTGGTGCGCGTCTCAGACGAGGCATTGCTGGAGCAAATGGGAAAAGTACCCTTGCCACCATACATACGCACACCGCTTTCTGAGCCTGAACGCTACCAAACCGTATATGCAAGGGTCAAAGGTAGCGTAGCCGCACCCACGGCTGGGCTTCACTTCACACCCAAACTACTGGCTGAAATACAGCAAAAAGGAGTAAATCTAGCTTTCGTCACACTCCACATCGGCCTGGATACCTTCCGACCGGTTCGTGCAGAAGAACCCAGCCACCATCCAATCCACAAGGAATATGGCGAACTCAGTCCACAGGTTGCCGATTTGCTCATTGAGACCAAAAAAGCCAGCAGACGCATCATAGTCGTCGGTACCAGCACCATTCGGCTAGTAGAAGCAGCCAGTCAGTCAGGTAAAGTCCAGCCATTCGCCGGTTGGGTTGACCTGTTCATCCTTCCCGGATACCAGTTCCAGACTACGGATGCACTTGTCACCAACTTTCATCCGCCCAAGTCAACGTTGCTGATGTTGGTTTCAGCCTTTGCCGGCAGGGAATTCATACTCCGAGCCTACCAGGAGGCAATGAACCTCCACTACCGCTTTTACAGCTTCGGCGACGCCATGCTCATCCTTTAACTTGCTAGCGCATAGCCGCTTACAGACGGCAGACACATAGCGCGGAGCTTCAGCCCACCGAGGTAACCCTGAAGAATAATTCCTTCCGTTACCCGACCTTTGCCATCAGAATACCATCATGTATAATACAAACATAATGTGCGGCATCATAGGCTACTGCGGCAGAGAGACGGCAGCTCCAGTAGTATTCGAAGGGCTCAGGCGTGTCGAATACCGGGGATATGACTCTGCCGGTATCGCTACATTCAACAACGGTACTTTGCTTCTGTGTAAAGACGTGGGTAAATTGGGCGAAATCGAGTCCAGACATCACCTCAGCAAAATGCTGGGTAACACAGCTATCGGACACACACGCTGGGCTACCCACGGAGGCGTAACTCAAGCCAACGCTCACCCTCACTGTGACTGCACCTCGACCATAGCCGTAGTGCACAACGGTATAATCGACAATTATCAAGAGTTACGCAAGCAACTATCCACCAACGGTCACCGTTTCACTTCAGAGACAGACACAGAAGTAATCCCGCACCTCATCGAAGAGGAGATGAAGAATAAACGCTCACTCGAAGAAGCAGTCTTGGCGATAGCCCCGAAGTTGAAGGGTTCCTACGCCTTCCTGGCCATGTCATCACGTGACACCGACAAGATTGTAGGCACAAGGAAAGACAGCCCACTAGCTATCGGATTGGGAAACGGCGCCTTCTTCGCTGCCAGTGATGTACTGGCCTGCTCTGGAATAGCCAACAAACTCATACCCTTAGCCGACACAGAGATAGCAGTACTGGCAAGAGACAGCGCAGAATTTTATGACGCAGCAGGGAGAAAGCTAACCAAGAAGCCCACAAATCTAAAAACTCAATGGCTCGATACCGACAAGCAGAGCTATGATTATTTCATGCTCAAAGAGATAATGGAACAGCCAGAAGCACTGGAAGCAGCAGTAAGGCAGGACAAGAAAGCTTTCACAGAGATAGCCATGGACATACTCCGTGCTGGACAGGTAATCGTGACCGCCTGTGGAACCTCAAGATACGCCGCCCTGGTTGGCAGATACCTTTTCTCAAAGGTAGGCAGAAAGTTCTGCGACGTGGTCATGGCTTCTGAGTTCCATTACTTCGCCGACTCCGTAGACAGGAACACAGTAGTGCTTGCAGTGTCCCAAAGCGGTGAAACAGCCGACGTCATCGAAGGTGTAAAAAGAGCCAGAGACAACAAGGCTATGATTGTCTCCATAGTGAACAGGCCACAATCCCAGCTAGCCAATATGAGCGACCACGTTATATATCTTAACTGTGGCCCTGAACAATGCGTAGCCGCCACCAAGTCTTTTCTTAGCCAGCTTGCCGTCTTCTACCTGCTCTCTTTTTCCATGGTCAATTCCTTCGACAAAGCCGTCAAGGATATTAAAGGTATGAAAAGCAAGGTAGCCAAGACCATTGAATGGAACAACGAGCGCCTGAAGCGACTAAGTGAGCGCTTAAAGTACAAACATGACTTCTATTACATAGCCAGAGGTATCAACTTCGCCATTGCCTCAGAAGGTGCATTAAAGCTAAAAGAAGTCTCCTACATACACGCTGAGGGCATGCCTGCTGGCGAACTAAAACACGGCACGCTGGCACTCATAGAACAAGGCACCCCTGTGGCCGTTATCTGCCCCAACGATTATACCTATGATGAGACCATGAGCAATGCCATGGAAGCCAAGTCTCGCGGTGCCTATATCATTGCCCTATCCGACAGAAAGAACCAAATTTTCGACTTCTGGGTAAAGATTCCAAAGGTCAGCGAGCTTCTATATCCCATGATAACCGTGATCCCCTTACAGCTGCTGGCATATCACACGGCCGTCAGCCTTGGCAAAGACCCAGACAAACCCCGCAACCTGGCCAAGTCCGTAACCGTAAAGTAGCTACTTATAGAGACTGATAGGTATTGGTTGAGACTAATAGAAACTTGGCTGCTCTAAGCCCAAGTATTATGAGTAAATCATTTTCAATGAATATTCAACAAGTCGCAACTTAATCTCTATCAGTATTCAATATGTCTCAACTATCTACCAATCACCATAAGTCTCATCCTAAAATCATCGCCGCTATTCCCTGCCTTAACGAAGCGCAATTCATTGCTGACATAGTGACCAAAGCAAAAAAGTACGTTGACAGGGTCATAGTCATCGATGACGGTTCAACAGACAGAACATCCGAAATCGCCAGAGATGCCGGTGCCGATGTTATAAGACACGAAAAACGAAAAGGCGCCGGCGCTGCCACGCAGTCAGGGTTTCAAGCAGCTAGAACAAACGGCGCCGATATTCTGGTTACCCTGGATGGTGACGGTCAGCACAACCCAGACGAGATTCCGGCACTCATATCCCCCATCACTGAGGGCAAGGCCGACCTCGTCATCGGCTCCCGCTTCCCCCAACCCCATCTCAATCAATCTCAATTAATCTCAATTAATCTCAACCATGTACCCAAATATCGCAAACTCGGCATCGATGTCATCACCTGGCTTTATAACTTCGGCTCAAAAATGAAGGTCTCTGATTCTCAAAGCTGCTTCCGGGCCCACAGTAGAAAACTACTGCAAGCCATCGAAATCACCGAACCCGGCTTTGGCTTCAGCGTTGAAGTCTTAATCAAAGCCAGAAGGAATGGCCTCGCTATCATGGAAGTGCCCATTTCCTGTATCTATCACCCCCAAGGCTCAACAGACAATCCCATCACCCACGGCTTAGGCGTCGCCTTCACCGTGATGAAGTTGCGCCTTTTCAAACACCAGGAAATCATTAGCTGAAACTCAACAAACCCAATAAACCAAAAACTCGTACAAACCCTTTCCAAAGCTGTGTATTTGGGCTATAATGTCACTCATGGCGACCGGTAGATACCGGAAAAAGCGCTGCAGACTAGACTGATGAAAGCACTGGTATTATCCGGAGGTAAGGGTACCCGGCTAAAACCCCTCACTAACACTACAGCCAAACAGCTCCTCCCGGTAGCCAACAAGCCCATACTTCACTACGTCATAGAGCAAATCACCGAAGCCAACATAAAGGATATCGGAATAATCATCTCCCTCGAAACAGGGCAAAGTATCAAAGAGGCAATCGGCAACGGCGCAAAATGGAACGCCAGAGTCACCTATATCCTCCAGCCCGAACCCCTGGGATTAGCCCATGCTGTTAAAACAGCTCAAGATTTTCTCGGCGCCTCTCCCTTCCTCATGTTCCTTGGCGACAACCTCATTCAGGGTGGAGTTACAAGCTTTGTCACTGAGTTCAATATCACCAAACCCGATGCTCTTGTCCTGCTCAAAGAAGTCCCCGACCCCCGCCTTTTCGGCGTCGCCGAGCTTGACAAATCAGGAAAGGTAATCCACATGGTGGAAAAACCAAAACAGCCCAAAAGCAACCTTGCCCTCGTCGGCATATACCTCTTTACCCCGCAAATCCACGAGGCGATAGCTAAAATAAAACCTTCCTGGCGCGGTGAGCTTGAGATAACCGATGCCATGCAGCAGCTTCTGGATAAAGGGAAAACAGTTAGAAGCCACATCCTTCAGGGCTGGTGGCTCGACACCGGGAAAAAAGATGACCTTCTTGAAGCCAATCGAGTAGTGCTTGATGACTTGCTAAAGCGGGATATCAGGGGAGAAGCCAACTCCAACAGCCAGGTGGTAGGCAGAGTCGAGGTCAGGGAAGGAACAAAAATTGAAAACAGCACCATTAGAGGCCCCGTCTCCATCGCCGAAAGCTGCCACATCAAGGACTCTTTCATCGGGCCTTTCACCAGCATAGCCGCTGGCACTACCGTGCAAAACTCCTGCATAGACCACTCTGTCATCTTGGAAAACTGCTCCATCCGCAATATCGAGCGCCTGTCGGATAGCATCATCGGCAGAAACAGCGAGGTAACAAGGCAAGAAGATAGCATCAAATCAGCCCGATTATTCATCGGCGACGATGCCCGGGTGGAACTATGAGCAGCCAGGAGTCTGAGCCACACAAAAGCAATCCAAAGGAGGCAAGCGAATGCTGAAGGAATATCCCTTAGAAGGCGTCAGAACCCGAGAGATTAACTTAATACCAGACGAGCGCGGCTTCTTCGCCGAAGCCCTGAGACAGGACTGGAACGACTTTATTGACGAATGGATAGCACAGTCGAACTTGAGCTACAGCTACCCCGGCATGGTCAGAGCCTGGCACAGGCATCTTCGTGGTCAGGTTGATTATTTCCTGGTGGTAAAAGGCGCCATGAAAATCTGCGCCTATGATATAGCCACCAAGAAGTTTGCTGAAGTAATCGGCAGTGAAAAGAAACCAACACTTGTCAGAATACCCGGCCATTATCTGCATGGTACTAAAACAATCAGCAGCAAACCATCGCTTACCTTCTATTTCGTAACAAGACTCTATGACTACAAAAACCCTGACGAAGAAAGGGTGCCCTGGAATTCCCCTGATATCATACCCTCGGAGATAAATGGCAATAAAAACGACCCCCGTGTGGGCAAGCCATGGGACTGGTTCCACCCACCACACAAATAGAAACCCAAGGAGAATAAAATGAGCAAAAATATCTTGGTTACCGGTGGCTGCGGTTATATAGGCAGTGTCCTTGTTCCTATGTTGCTGCAACGTGGCTACAAGGTGCGGGTTTTCGACAAGCTTTATTTCGGCGAAGACCCCCTTAGGAACGTCCACGATAAAATAGAACTCATCCCTGGCGATGTCAGGAATTTCAACATCTCGATTCTAGACGGGATTGAGGGAGTCATCCATCTGGGCTCTCTCAGCAATGACCCCACCGCTGCCTTTGACCCTAACGCCAACCGCACTATCAATTATGAAGGAACCATGAAACTGGCTGAAGCTTGCAAAAAGCGCGGCATAGAGCGATTTACTTTTGCCTCTACCTGTGCTGTCTATGGCTTCCACCTCGAGGGTATAGCCGATGAGAGCTTCCCTGCTATTCCGCAAAGTGACTATGCCAAATCCAAGCTTGACGTGGACACAGACTTGCCAAAGATGGCCGATAAGAACTTCTGCCCTGTTATTTTCCGCCAGGCCACAGTTTTCGGATTTTCACCCAGGATGCGCTGGGATATAGTCATCAATGCTTTTGTCATGCATGCCTTCAAGACTGGCAGATTAGATGTCTGGTTTGGTGGCGAAGCCTGGCGCCCCGTGGTTCACGTAAGAGATACCGCAGAGGCACATATTTGCGGCCTTGAGGCTGAACCAGACAAGGTACGGGGCGAAATCTTCAACTTGGTATATAAGAACTATCGCATCTTGGAGCTGGCGCATCGAGTAAGAAAAGCGCTGGCCGGCATGGGCATCAATGTTGATTTAGATGTGAATTACGACCAGGTGGACAACCGAAGCTATAGAACTAACGGTGAAAAAATAACCAGGGTGCTGGGGTTCACCCCTAAAGTCTCGGTGGAGGAAGGGGTGAAAGAGATAGTGGATGCACTCCGAAGCGGGCAATACCGCGATTTCGACCATCCCATCTACTATAACATGCGCTGGATGAAGCTCCTCGTCGAGGTTGAGGATAGATTGAAAAAGACCGGCAAAGTTCTTTAGGAGGCTTGTATGAAAGTGGCGGTAATCGGTGCTAATGGTCAGCTAGGCAGCGACCTCTGCAAACAACTGGACGCGGCTGACCTCATGTCCTTGACTCACTCAGGCATCGAAATCACCATCATGGATTCGGTTAAAGACAGTTTTCAAAAATATAGACCTGACATCATCATTAATACTGCAGCATTTCACCGAGTCGATGATTGTGAGGCAGACCCCGATAAAACCTTCCGGGTAAACGCCCTGGGCGCCAGGAATGTTGCCCTAATCGCTCAAGAGCGCGGAGCTAAGCTGGTGCACCTCAGCACTGACTACGTCTTCGGTGGCGAGGATGAGCCACGGACCACGCCCTATACTGAATTAGATATTCCGGTACCAGCTAATACCTACGGCAAATCCAAGCTCGCCGGCGAAGATTTTGTCCGCCAACTGTGCTCGAAGCACTTCATCGTCAGGGCTTCGGCGCTTTTCGGCGTCGCCGGCTCCAGCGGCAAAGGTGGCAACTTCATCGAGACCATGCTCAAACTAGCCAGGGAACGGGATGAACTCAGAGTAGTCAATGACCAGGTTTTTTCCCCCACCTACACCAAGGATTTAGCCGGGAAAATAGCCCGGCTCATCGCCACCGAGTACTACGGTATCTTCCACATCACCAACAAAGGCATTTGCTCCTGGTATGAGTTCACCAAAGAAATATTGAGACTTGCTGGCCTAAAAACACCTGTCATCCCCATAACCTCTGACCAGCTTAACCAGAAAGCCAGGAGACCCCGCTACTCAGTATTAGATAATTACCATCTTCAGCTTCTAGGCATGGATGACATGAGGCCATGGCAAGAAGCACTAAAAGATTACCTGATAGAAAAAGGCCATATCACTTGAAATTGGCCAACAAATGTAGTGCGTCCCGATAAATCGGGATAACCTCGCCCAAAATATAACCCCTGAAAGGAATAAATGGACACCACTGAAATAATCATAATCGGCGCTGGCGTTATTGGTTGCAGCATTGCCCATCACCTGGCAAAAATAGGCTGTCAAGATGTGCTCATCCTGGAGAGGGACTATATCGGCTCAGGCTCCACCGAAAGATGTGCCGGCGGCATCAGGCAGCAGTTTTCCACCGAGACGAACATCCTCCTCTCCATGAAAAGCGTCAAATTCTTTGAGCGCTTCGAAGAGGAGACCGGTCACCTGGCTGATTTCCGCCAGAATGGCTACCTGATGCTGGCAACCACACAAGAAGAGCTTGAGGCCTTCCGCCAAAACGTAGCCTTGCAGCGTCGGCTTGGAGTCGAAGTCCAGCTGCTCTCACCCGAGGAAGCTAAAGAAATCGTCCCTCGGCTCAATGTCGAGGATATTCTTGGAGCAACCTATTGTCCCACTGACGGCTATGCCGACCCCTATTCCGTAGTCCAGGGCTTCGCCTCTGCCGCCAGGGAATTGAGGGTGAAGATATACCAGGAAACAGAGGTCACCCACATTAGAAAAACCGGGCAAGTTTGGGAAGTATCAACTAAAAAGGGAAGTTTTCAAGCGCCTATTGTAGTCATTGCTGCTGGTGCCTGGGCGAGCCAAATCGGAAAAATAATTGGCTTAGGCATACCGGTTCACCCTTCAAGGCGTCACATTTTTGTCACCGCTCCTCTAGATGCCATCCAAAGGGACAGCCCGATGGTTGTTGACTTCCACAACGGCTTCTGGTTTCGACGTGAAGGTCCCGGACTCATCTTCGGCATGAGAAACCCTGATGAACCTGAGAGCTTCGATACCTCGGTAGACTGGAGCTTTCTACCTAAGCTGGCAGAAATAGCTTCCCATCGCTTGCCCCTGCTCAGGGATACTGGCGTAGTCACAGCCCAGGCCGGACTTCACGAAGATACGCCGGATGCCAATGCTATCATCGGCAAAGTCCCGGAAATGGACGGCTTATATCTCGCCTGTGGCTTCAGCGGTCATGGCTTCATGCACTCACCGGCGGTGGGTAAAACAATGACTGAACTTATTTTAGGTAAAAAGCCTACCATTGATATTTCATCTTTAGCACAGGGGAGATTTAAAGAACGAGCATACCAAAAGGAGAAGTGCTTTATTTGAATAGAGTGATATCAACATAATCAAAGCTTCTCAGCAATAACAATGTCTTGATATGAAAGAAAGCGCTCTCTGCCACACCAAGAACCATATTGTATTGGTTCTTTTATCATGAGGCCACCCTTAGCATACAAAGTACGCATATATTCCTCACTATAGGCTACAGCATTTTCAGGTGTTTCTTCGTATTTCCATCTGTAAGTCCCCTCGCCATATTTGAACTCTATTGTGCTTTTGCCTTGTTGAATAAGGTACAGCGATTCATTATTAAGGAGGAAAAAGGTAATTAAGCACCTCCCCCCTTTCTTCAAAACGCGATAGATCTCAGCCAAATAATGTTCAATATCTTTAGGTAGCATATGTGTAAAAACAGATGCTAGGAAAACAAAGTTGAAAAACTCATCCTCAAAAGGAAACCTGAACTCACTGGCCGAAACCTTTCCCTCCGGATTATATTGCTTATTAAATATATCCACTAGTTGAAAATGAAAGTTAGAATATTTAGAAGAAATGTGTTCATTAGACCAATCAATACCCTTTTTGGCAGTATCAAAACCTTCATACCTACCATTTTGGTCAAGGTATTTCGTCAGAGGAACAGCCATTCGCCCGATTCCACACCCAACATCTAAGACCGTCTCATTTGGCATGAGGTAACAAAGATTCTTGAAGTATCCGAAAAACTCCTCCCCGATTATCCTAAAGTCGCCATCACCTACAAAAGCGCTTAGTTCAGGAGATGGTATTAGCTCCTTGTCCAGCGTAGAGGGGATGCGGCCATTTGTATATCGTCCTATCTCCACGTAAGAAGAAAGGTCAAGCGAATCCAGGGGCAAGTTGGGGTTATAATAGGGGTCACCGTTTTTGATAATCTTGTTCCACCTGTGTTTAAAATACTGACTATCTTCTGGATGCGGATCGAAACCGAAGGGCTTTCCAACAGTATTTCCTCTTGTCGCAGATTCATGGTGATAGAGTTCAGCATATGGCGTATAGACATTTAGGTAGCCTCTTTCAACCGCTCTAAGACAAAAATCGATATCTCCAAAGCCAACTTTCATGTTTTCATCAAAACCACCCAGCCTATCGAAAACTTCCTTCTTTACCATCATGCACGCAGCCGTTACGGCGCTCCAGTTTCTAATTGATATAAAGTGTCCCATGTAACCAATCTCGCTTGAATCTTGACGTTTGTAGACATGCTCGCAGCAGTCAAATAGTCCTATTACAACGCCCACATGTTGTATCTTATTGTCAGGGAAAAGCAGTTTTGCACCAACGAAAGCTACTTCTTCCCTTTGGGAATGTTCTAGCATCGCCTCTATCCATTCAGGAGATATGACCTCAATGTCATTGTTGAGAAAAAGTAGATGCTCTCCTTGAGTATACTTGGCCGCATAGTTATTTAGTCTCGAGAAATTAAAACTCTCTACAAACTTTAGACACTTGTAATTGGCGTACTTGGCTTTTACGTAATCAAGATATTTAGCCGTTTGAATATCCTGACTTAAGTTATCGACAATTAGCACCTCATAATTTCTATAAGTTGTTTTGTTTTCAATGCTTTCGATGCATTGCCTTAGTAAATGCTCCTTGTCTCTGGTAGGAATTATGATACTGACCTTCGGATTGTTTAGTATTCGTCTTTTTACCCTGAAAAAATTGAAATGCTTACCATCATAGACATTACCCTCAATTCCCTCTCTATTAAGGAAGTCCACTAAGGCCTTCTTGCTGAGTTCCATTACTTTACCTTTATATATGTGCCCCGCGCTTGATGGATGTTCTCTCCATCTATAAAGAACCTTTGGAATATGAATAACTCCTCTTGTTTTTGAAATGATCCTCAAGAATAGATCGTAATCATGCGAAGTTGCAAAGTCTTCCCTGAATCCATTTAAACCTTGTACTAGTTTTGCTCTTATGACAACAAAATGGACTATATATGGGTGAGAAAGTAAGTAATCAAGCGAGAAGCCCGGCCTGTACATAGCGTAAAATGGTATCCCTTTTTCACACATCAAAACCTCATCGCTGTATACAAAGTCTGCTTCTGGCTGATTATTCAAAAGTTTGGCTACTTCATACAAGGCAAAAGGTACTAATTCGTCATCGTGGTCAAGAAATCCGATAAATTCACCAGTGGCTAAAGATAACGCTTCATTGGAATTGCCAGCAGTTCCTTTGTTTTGCGAAAGGAACTTTAATCGAATTCTGGCGTCTTTCTTAGCGTACTCCCTCAAAACTTGTTTAATATGTGGTTTTGTGGAATTACCATCAGCAATGCATAGCTCCCAATTGTCGTATGTTTGGTCTAGAACAGACTCAATAGCAGATCGAAGCCACTTTTCATGTGTGTTCCAAACCGGCATTATGACACTAATTTTTGGCCTATACCTGAAAGAAACAGATTCTTGCCTTTGTGCTTCAAGGTCTTCTAATTTTGGCTCATTTTGGGCAATCCAGATCTGATGTACCTCAGGATGGATATTGAATATTCTCCCTCTTAACCATTTCCCGAATTTGAGAAAAAAGCTTCTCCATCCTTGGTTCAAAATAACTCTAATGCCAACTAGTCCAAGCTCGTAGTAGTAGCGTCTTCGCGTGCCCGGGCGCAGCAGCTTTCCAATTACTCTCTGGTATCTACTTACAAGCTGCATAATTATCCCACGCTGTATCTGCTGCATTTGAGCTTCAAGCTCATTTATCTGGGTGTCTTTAGCTTGTAGGGCACCGTTAAGCTCATTTATCTGGGTGTCTTTAGTTTGTAGGGCACCGTTAAGCTCATTTATCTGGGTGTCTTTAGCTTGTAGGGCACCGTTAAGCTCATTTATCTGGGTGTCTTTAGTTTGTAGGGCACCGTTAAGCTCATTTATCTGGGTGTCTTTGGCTTGTAAGCTATTGCTGAGATCAGTTATCTTGGCATCTTTGGTCTGTAATACGTTGTCAAAATCTAATTTATGATAGTAACTTGGAGATAGCATTGCTTTGGTAATAGCTTCCTTTAATTCTTCAACTGTAGCTGACAAATCATAAGTTTTGTTCACTATCCTTTCCATTGATTTGCCAGCTTTGTCAGGGTCTCTGGCCCAGATACCCGTTATTCGATTATCTATCATTCGTCCACTGTAGTAGCGAATACGTTCACTGGTGACAGACCAAACGTGATAGGGTGGACAAATAAAAGACAATCTTCGTATCACATCCCAATCTATCAGCACATCGAGTTCTTCGTCATACATCCCAGCTTTTTCAAAAAGAGATCTACTATGCAGAACACACTTGTGGTTTATATAGTTCTGGGGAATAAGCATCCAGGGGGCGACATCCTGTCTAAACTCAAACTCTCTGCCGATTTCTCTATTATTCTCATCAAGCGAGACTTCGTACCAGTCGGAATAGACATAATCTTTCCCCTGTAACGCGGCTTTTATCAGAACCTCCAGATGGAGCGGGTATAAGATGTCGTCATCGTCCAGATAGCCGATAAACTCTCCGCTGCTGTTTCTAATGCCTACATTCAGCGCATGTGCCTTGCCTTTATGCTCAGCCACAATGTACTTGATTCTACTATCGTGAAACTCGTCAATTATGTCAGCAACATCTTCTCCACCATCGTTAACCACCACCAAATTCCAGTTACGGTATGTTTGATTGATAACGCTCTTGATGGCATTCCTTATGTATTTTCTGCCGTTGTAGGTGGGCATCATAATATCAACTAGCGGCCCTTCTGTTATATCCAACTGCGTCTTTTTGACAAAGAAGCTACAGATAAGCCATTTTTTGAACGGCAGCTCGTGCCAGGTAATTTCTTCGGCATACTGGCTGAGTTCGGTAGTCATGGTGTCTTTGAACAATACCCTCAGGTGCCCCGGGAAAGGAACAGACAAGCCATCAGGGACGGAGACTATTATTCTGCCACCATTCCTCACAACGCGCACAGCCTCTTCCAGCAATTTCCTGGAGTCTCTCACATGCTCCAGCACTTCCGCTATCAGGATAGTATCGAAGGAGTTATCGGGAAACTCCAGGCTTGTGGCATCCATAACCATAAATTGAGCCTTGGCATCCAGGTTCTCCTTTTGGACCAACTCGACTGCCTGGTGTATTCCCGGTTCGCTTATGTCTATGCCAACCACATCAAAGCCGAGCCTGGCGATTTCCAGGGACAAATCGCCATTGCCACAGCCCATCTCCAATACCTTCTGCCCTTCTATGAGATGAGACAGAAGTCTAAAGCGATTGAGATGCGTTTCATCTCTCTGGTGCTCAGTGTTATAGCACCACTCATCACTACCAAGGATTTCTGCCACTGCCCGCCCGCGTTCCGCTTTCCCTTCAGTATCCATTACTCCCTTTACTGCAACATCGGTTTGCACGGTTTTCTCAGCTCTAATCAAAAGCCAGGGAAATGCTTCCAGCTTTGCCTCCGCTTCGGCTCGGCTAATTTTTCTGCCTTCACAATCATAAAAATGCACTTTTAGCTTGTAGAATTTGAGCAGGTTCAAAATTGCCGCACAGCTAAATGGGTTTATGTGCGCCTCTGTTATTTCAGGCTTGATAGGAACACATAAGACAAGACCCTTCTTGGCAACTCTTAAGCACTCTGCCAGAGCAACCTTTGGATTTCTAAAATGTTCGATGACGTCTCCCAATATCACAATGTCAAAATAGTTATCTTTGAAAGGTATCTCTTCGGCAAAGCCGTGGATGAACCTCAGGTGAGGATATTTTTCACGTCCCCTGAGGATATTCGGGACTGACAGGTCAAGCCCGATACCACTGATGCCTCTTTGATATAGTATTTGCATATGTGCACCATTGGCGTATCCAACGTGCAGATAAAATTCCCCTGGTTTTACCAGGTTACACAGCCCGTGCAATCTCTCCCTCCGCTCCTTGGTCAGGAACTCGGCAACATCAACATCCACATATCGCTCCGAGTAAAAAGCCACAAGCTCAGCGTCGCTCAAGTTTGGGTTCGCCTGGCGTGGAATTTTATCCTTTGGAATGCCGACAATCGAAATGTCCAGCCTCTTATAGTGTTCTATGGTTTCTTCGTATTCAAGCGCCATTCTCTCTTCTCACCGATAATCATTCCAAAAATACTACAGAGTTGGAGTAAAGTCACGTTCATTCGGTCTATATCTTTATATTCTAACCATCTTCTTTCTTAGCCCAAATAAACACATACTGCCCTCTTACTAACTTAATCACTATAAGGAAATCGTCCAAGAGTTTGATAAAGGAGATCGCTCTATATTTTAGAGTGTCTCTAATCCTTATGTATTGGACAAGAGGTAAGCTAAAGGCAGCAAGCGTTTTCATTGTTTTTATAGTAAAATGCTCCTTGATAATCTTTATCATCTCTATTCCAGTAACACCTTCAAAAGCAGAGGAACTGCAAGCATTGCTTTTTGACAAATGCCTTGGTCTTTTAAGGCGCTGCAAATTTGCCCTGATTTTTTGTGAGTAACTAGCTTCAGTGGGTAATATAAAATATAAAACCTTGGCTACTAAGTCACGTACGACGCCCGATGTGCCGATATAATCCAGCACAAGGAAGCTTCCTCCGGGCTTTAATGCCTTTCTGACCTCTTTGATGACGTGTTCTATCGCAGGTAAATGATGCAATGTATCCCAAACAATTACCGAGTCATATTGGCGTTCCTCAAAAACAATCCTGTTTAGATCAGCAACTACATACGTAATATTACCAATGGACTCGTTTTCTTTAATGCCTCTATAGTAGTTCTTAGCAATCTCTAATCTTCGCTCGCTAATGTCTATACCAACTACATCCATTCCGTTTCGTGCCAGTTCAAGACATAGCCTTCCCACTCCACAACCCAGTTCCATGGCTCGCCCCTTATTCTCAGATCCCCTCTGAATCATAAGAGCCCTAACATCCCCCCGGCATATATTTTCAATCCCAGGATCATCCCAAAAACGAATAACCCTTAAAGGCCTTACTGCTCTCCTTATATCTGGAATCATTCCATTAGCTAGTTGTTCATCTATGGACTTATCGTGAAACAAAGCTTCTCTGCTTATATCCTGGTCATAAGCGGCGTCTACATTTTCACAATTATAACCAAGAAATATGCTCGCTTTTTTTGCTGATATAGCTGTATCGTAATCTGTATAGGCAGTGTAATCTCCATACATCCAAAAGACAGGAAAGCTTGGTGAACGATTCCTTATTGCTGCCGGACGGATATTCTTTTTGGGAGAGTTGAAAGTAATGTTAGCGACTGCCTCCCAACTCTCTCCACCATCAGTAGTCCTATACTTTTGAATTTCCCACTGCGAGGACACAACCTTGGAGAGGTACACAATTGATGTATCGTCTTTGTCTATCGATATACCGCCGCTATATTGCGGCTCCTGAGCATAAAGACAGCCGCCGGCAGTAGTTATCTCGTGTGTTTCCCAGGCATCTCCAGTCCACCTTGCATAGTTATATCTGTGGTCTTCGTCAGACACGAAGGTCGCAAATGCAATGCATGGTTTTCCATCGGAGTCTAGAGCAATATCCCAAATCCAGGACTGATAATTCCCCAGGGTGTCTGAATCATAAACTTTCTCAAGGTTATGCTCTTTCAGCGGCAGTGGTGCAGATATCATCTCTCCATCAGCTCTGTAATAGTGGCCGTTATAGTAATAGCAGTAATATACGTTTCTATGTATATTAGCTACTCCATCGCCTTGGGTGACACAGAAATGTATCTTATCTATGCTATTCGATATGACCTTGACATAGGTTCTATTGTCAACGTCTATAACGTCATGTTCGGGCCCAAATTGATTACCACCGTCCATGGATACCCTGCAGGCTTCCCTCTCACGAGTTGGTGATTCTCCGGTACGCTTTCTATAAAAGAGGTAAATCTTGTTATCCTCCCCAGCCAATTGAACCGGGTTTGGATAACAAACCTGCAAGCCACCACCTGTGAATGACAATTCATCGCCAAACGCAGTAATATCTTCCGGGTTAACCGAGATTCTCCAATACATCGTATTGGCATTGTGCTTACTATAAAACACGAGTATCCGTCCATCGTTTCTTATTAGAATCGCCGGGGCAGCGTGGTCATCAACATCCAATGCAGCGCGCAATGTGAAGGTGTCAATCTCTTGGCTTCTGTGGTCATAGCTACTAATCGTTATATCGCCATTTTTGGCTACATAGCCCCAGTAGGTTTTGTCACGAATCCCAACATGCCTGATTGCCCTCGGGTCTTGGAACCAACACCAGGCATCACCGTCGATCTGGTGCAAATTATCACTACCAAAACCAATCATCTGCCTACTCCAACATATTTGAAGCCAGTGGCAATCAGTTTATCTTTGGGCAGGGCATTACGACCGTCCACGATGGCACAAGGCTCAACCATTGCTTTTTTGATTTTGTTCCAATCAGCCTGAGTGAACTCAGGCCATTCAGTAGCCAGGATTATAGCACAGGCGCCAGACACGGCTGAGTAAATGTCCCGAGTGAAGACAACCTTGCCAGGGAGCAACGGCTTTGCGCTCTCCACAGCCATAGGGTCATAGAGGCGCAATCTGGTTCCTTGGGCGATGAGCAGATTCGCTATGCCCAGAGCCGGAGCTTCGGTAACATCGTCTGTGTTCGGCTTGAAGGCTAATCCGAGCAATGCAATCTCCTTGCCTTTCAAAGAGCCGAGAATCTGCTTAAGCCTTTCAACCACCAGTGACCGCTGCCTGATATTTACCTCGATAGCAGCCTTGAGAAGCTTGAAATCGTAGCCCTTGTTTGAAGCCAAAAATTCCAGTGCCCTGGCATCCTTGGGCAGACAGGGACCGCCATAGCCTGCTCCAGGCTGGAGAAATGCAGTCCCGATGCGAGAGTCAAGACCCAACCCCTGGATGACATCGTCAATATCGGCCCCCAGAATCTGGCATAAGTTGGCGATTTCATTGATGAAGGAGACCTTTGTGGACAAAAAGGCATTGGCAGCATGCTTAATCATCTCCGCAGAGGTTATGTCTGTTACCAACACAGGAGCTTCAATGTCCGAGTAGAGCTGGAGCATTTTTCCAACTGCTTGCTGGTTATCAGCCCCAATCACAATACGGCTGGGATGATACCAGTCATCAATAGCTTGCCCGGCACGCAAGAACTCAGGATTGGCAACATAAGTAATCGGCGTCCCCTGCAAATAGTCGCTGATAAGCCTGGCGCCTGTCCCCGGCGGGACGGTGCTTTTAACCACCAGAACCAGAGGGCTTCTGGTTGCTTCACGCACTTGCTCCACAGCGGTGCGCACATTTGAGAGGTCAACCTTACCGTCCGGTGATGAAGGGGTATTCACAGCTATCATGGCAATATCAGCCTTAAGCGAGACCGGAAGAGAAGAAACGAAGGTCAATTTTCCCGAAGACAAGCCTTGCTCAAGCAGGGCTGGGATACCCTTCTCGTAAATGGGCTTACTTCGATGGTTCAGGAAGTTTAGCTTGTTTGTATCCGCTTCAACACCAACTACCCGGTGTCCTGACTTCGCCAGGCAGCAGGCTGCCACCAGGCCGATGCGACCGATACCTACAATTACAACATTCATTCCTCACCTTTCAGGTAACCGCGTATTGGATAACCACTTGGTAGTGCTCACCCGTTACTTCGGTTCCAATGTCCTCAGGTAATCAGCTATCACCTTTTCAGTGTCCCCTATAGAGATGACCCTGCCCTCAGCTAGCAGCATTGTCCTCTGGCACAGGTTTTTCACCGTGTTCAAGGCATGGGAGACGAAGACTATGGTCTTGCCCTGCTCCTTGAACTCGCTTATCTTGGCAATGCACTTTTTCTGGAAGGCTTCGTCGCCAACGGCAAATGCTTCGTCTATGAGTAAGGTATCCGGGACGGCGTTGATGGCTGTGGAAAAGGCCAGCCGCAGGTACATGCCAGAGGAGAAGTTTTTCAGCTTCATGTTCTCAAATTTCCTGAGCTCGGCAAAGTCGAAGATATCATCATATATCCTGTCCACCTGCTTGCGGCTCATGCCCAGTATTGATGAGTAGAGGTAAACATTTTCCTGGGCGCTCAGCTCTGGCTGAAAGCCAACGCCCAGCTCGAGGAAGGAAGCAACCTTGCCATTCATTTTCACCGAGCCCCTATCCGGATACATCACCTTCGCCAGGATTTTGAGCAGCGTGGTCTTACCCGAACCATTTCTGCCGATGATGCCAAATGCCTCGCCTT
>Ga0194112_10002824_pt1 | contig 24605 bp, 30 predicted proteins | sample TA2MahC400mmetaG_FD_146191 | JGI IMG/M metagenome (GOLD analysis project Ga0194112, IMG submission 146191) | Freshwater microbial communities from Lake Tanganyika, Tanzania - TA2015016 Mahale Deep Cast 400m | ecosystem: Environmental > Aquatic > Freshwater > Lake | place: Tanzania: Lake... | reverse complement strand
TTACCCAAGACTCTGGGCAAGAGAGCCGTTTAAATCCGATCAAAAGATTATAGGCCAAAACGCCTATCCCGAAAAATACAGCATTGGCGTGAGTCTCTGCCCACAAGGCATCCGCCCCATCCCCCTTCGCCGCTTACAAAGATTGACCCTTTTGTGCTCGTAAGAAATGACCCTTGGAATGCGCAACTGATAGGCTGGTGGTTTCTGATATAGAGAAGTCTTGCAGGTGGCCAGGCATGGGCGGCATGGCGGGAATGAAGAAAGGGAGGGGAAAGATAGTGGGCTGAACCCTTCCCCTTGAGAATTACGCCAAGGTGGATTGAATCCGGATTAGTCTTCCGTTTTATCCTGAGCCTCTGGAAGGCTCGAGTTTTGGATGGTGCGAAGGTATTTGTCATCTTTTTCTTTAAGGTAGATTTCGAGGAACTCCTCTTCGTACCGATCCCAGAGAAGGTCGTTAAGCTTGTTAGTCAGGTTCCAAATTTCGAAGGCGATCTGGATTTCCTTTTGATCTTTCATTTTTCCCCTCACAGTTTTGGTATTCTATCAAGATTTGGTATTGGGTTTTCCTTTGCCATTAGAGGAGACCCTTAAAGAAGGGCCATGGATGCGTATGGTGATACAGTGGTGTTTGAGACGATCCAAAAGAGCGTCCACCAGGGTCTTTCTCTGGAAGAGGTCATACCATTCTGGGTAGTCCAGATTCGTAGTCAAAATCGAGGATTTTTTCCCATATCGTTCCCCCATCAGTTTAAAGAAGGCATTGACCTGTTCCGGCTTAAGGGTCAAGTATCCTATCTCGTCAATAAGAAGGACGTCATAGCGGCAGAGGCGCTGGATGAGTTTTGGGGTCGATCGGTCCGCCAGAGAGGCGTAGAGTTCATCGAGCAGATCCTGGGCGTGATAGAATCGTCCCCTGTATCCGGAGAGCAGAGCCTGACGTAAGAGCCCTATGGCGAGGCCTGATTTGCCGGTGCCGGGGTCTCCGATGAAGACAATATTCTCTTTTCGCTCCACGAAGGCCAATCCTGAGAGCTGTTGGATCTGGGCCTTGCTCACCCCTGGCTGTTTGTCAAAAGGGAAGGTCTTAAGGGTCCAATCCCAGGGGATCTTGGCCCCCTTGAGACGATAGAGGAGGCTTTGATTCTGGCGGTAGGCTTGTTCTTCCATCAGGAGGCGATGAATGACTTCCGAGACAGGGGTGGCTTCTTTTTCTGCTCTTTTGAGTTCTTGATCAAGGGCGCCTGCGATCCCTCTGAGACGTAACTGGGCAAGGAGTTGATGGAGTTTTTCGTTCATCATTCTTTGTCCTCTTCATCCCCGTCGATGTTGAAGAAGTCTCCTTGGATCTCAGAGAGAATCATTTGCTCAAGGCGGGGCAAATCATAAAGTCCGTAATGAAGGGCTTGGACAATGGCTTTTTCAAAGGCCTCCGGGGGATAGGTCCGCTTCAGATCCAGGAGCCTGCGCATAGGCATGAGGCCTCTGCCAGTTGAACGCCTTTTGAGCTCTTTAACAAACTGATCGAGCCACTCATACTGTCCAAGCAAGGCCTTTTCCTCCACGGAGGGCCCCTCATAAGCTCTTCTACGGCTAAGTGGCTGGTGGTGTCCATTGGTGGTGATCCGGGTCTCCCGTTTATCAATGAGCCTCGGATGATCGGCCACCTTCTGATTTTTAAAGAAGACCTCGACCCGATCCCACGACTTATGGATTTCCACCTCCTTACCGATGAGCCGATCGGGAACCGAATAGCGGTTGGTATCGACAGCCACATAGCCCTCCACATCTACGGTTCGATAAGAGGTCTGATAGACAGGAGGGATATAGGGCGGAAGGGGTGCGAGGTGTGGTTTTTCCATCAGGTAGGCCGCTTCAGGGCTCATGCCCAGGGAGCGTTTCACTTTTGGGTTGGCTACTTCCTGGCACCATCTTTTGGCCTGCTCGTTGAGGTCATGCCAATCCGTAAAGGCGCGGCCCGCAAGAAAATTATTTTCTGCATAGGCAAAATCTCTTTCCATTTTTGCCTTTCTGTTCACGTCGCCGATGGCATGGGGAATGAACTTGACCCCGAAGATTTGCCCAAAGCGCTCCATTTCAGGGGCGATCTCGGCGTCTGGGCCAGAGCCATGAGCCACGATGACGCTGGTATTGTCGATGATACATCGCGGGCAGGTACCATCCATGAACCGAAAGGCTTCATCGAGAAAGACTCTGGCCTCGAAACGGGTGAAGGTAGGGTAATACTGGATAAAGAGCTTCCTGGAGTAACCGAGGACCAACCCCGCACACTGGGCCTTGATCTTCTTATCACCGATCAGCACCGGGTGAGGAGAAGTATCGTGCTGCATCTCCTGGCCCGGACCAAATTCGTAGGTCCCTGAGCGAGCGTTTTTCTTATCCTCCCTCAGATCCAGGTCTCGCACGATCCGGGTCAGGGTGGTGTAAGGAATGGTCTTACCGTATTCACTTTCGAGGATCTCTTGAACCCTGACGACATTACCCTTGGTGCTGCGAAAGACCTCCCGGATGATGGGGAAGAGCTCCTCGTAGGGAGAGGATTTTGGGGGTCTCTCTTGCCACTTGCCCCGGATCACACGCCTGATCGTGTTTCGGGAGACCTTAAGGATTTGGCTGATCTGCCGGATCTGCACTCCTCTCTGATAAAGACTCAAGATGGCTTCCTTCGTCTCCTGGGTAATCATGGCCATCATACCTCCCGTGGTCGGGTGTCGGTACGACAGTGTCGGTACGACAATCGTTCCGATTCGTTCCGACTCTTATCGACCTGATCTTGGTTTCAAGTTTCGTAAATTGTTCTTTACCCTCTTCAAAGGCGGTAAGCAGGATGCGCCGGTCAAGATTGGACTGGCCGCCATAGAAGAGCGTAGGGACTTCCTTGATGAGCCCTCGGAGCATATGGGCGATCACTCTCAAATCCCTGAGCCATTTGCCCTCCGGTCCCTCCTTCAAGGCCTTGGCCTCTGTGGTTTCCTCCTTTGCCCGGAGCGCTTTTAGGAAGAGAAAGGGTTCAGAGACGATGTTCTCTCTCTGCTTCCGATTGGCCTTCTGATAGTGGTGGAACAAAAGGGTCAGTTCCCGGGTAGACAGAGACGCCTTGGAAAGATTGTCTGAAAGCGCCTTGGCATGCTCCGGTATTGCGCGCAATAGGGGCAATCACCCGGGTGGCAGCCCAGGTCGAGATTGACCCCTTTCGAATCGACTCCAAAAGATCTTCCGAAAGGGCACTGTAAAGAGCCAATCGGCCTGAGACCCAACTCTGCTTACGTCCCACCATGGAAGCAATCCTGCTCTGGGACAGATGGTGCTGATCATGGAGTTCCCTTAAGAGGGCCGCCTCTTCCAGCAGATCCCATTTACGGCTATTGGCACGGGCCAGGATCTCCACCAGGGCCTCTTCTTCTTTGCCCTCCCAGATCTCCGCTAGGACCGTGTCACGGAGGCAGCGCTTCAGGGCCTTGACCCTCAGGTAGCCATCAATCAGGACGAACGAGTTGTCTCCCTCCCTCAAAACGATCACAGGCAGGATCTGCCCAAAGCGCTCGATGGAACTGGCCAAAGCAAGGACCCTCTGGGGCCACTCGATCCGGGTATGGGCATAGCGAAGATGAAGCCGGGCAATCTCGATCTCTTTGACCTCTCGAAGATGTCCAGGATCCATGGCCCCCTCACTCTCGACGGGGAAATCGATCGACCACTTGCCCCTTACATCCACAAAAATGACACCCCCTGCTTCGGTCAAACTCCGCTCTGGCACGGGCCAGAACAAAGCAAGCATAGACAAGAAGTCCTATAGCACACCCTGCCAATCCTCTTGAAGATGGATCATCCATCTTTTTTTCATTCTTTTTGCTCCATCCGTGCCGACGGCGGTTCTCTGCCAAACAGTGTGCCTTCTTCCCTTTCGGGGTCTGCCGGTACCGTTTCTGTGCTTCACGGTGAACCCGGCGTCTCCCTGAACGGCGGCACGCCTCCGAACAATAGGCCTGGCCTCTCCAGCACTGTTGACATACGCAAAAACGTTCCTTGCACCAATGACAACAAACCTCGATCAGGAGCAAAATAAAAATGGCCTCCGACCCTTGCCCTGAACCATGTTAGGTTCAGGGCCTTGCAAACAGTCAGAAGCCATGGTAAAAATAATTAACTTCGTTGAGCTTCCAATTGTCTGCGAAGCTCTTCTTCAAGCCCGAAGTTGCCGCTTCGGGCTTTTCCTTTTTTATCCCTTCAAAAGCCGATACGATAATTGTTAAAGGAATGAAAAGAAAAATCAGCCCCCGTTCTCTCTGGAGGGCAAAGGAGGGTCAAATTCCTGAGTGCTTTATTGGTGGGTCAATTCTTCTGAGCAAAGGTGGGTCAATTCAGATAAGCGTTGAAGGGGCAGAAGGCGGGATATAATTATTATTTTTCTCCAGCCTATCGAGGATTTCTTCGGCGGTCTCCTTATTTGGCTTTCTGCCTTCAAAGTAAAGGTCGGCCAGTATCTCGTTCAAACCATTAACACGGACCTGTGTGCCATCCGGAAACTTCAGCATGCGCCCACTAACTGTTGGCGTTTCGGAATCGTCTCCTCATGTTATTCAACCTATCTTTTCAAATAGTGACAAATTACACCTCCTCATTTTTTTTATCGGCCCGGTAGACAAGCTTTGCGAATTTCCCGACACGCTCTGCCCTTCAAGGATCACAAGAAACGTGACGTACTCCGGTCGGCGTTTCCACGGCATAAGGGAAATATTTCTTTTTAAACCAGAGGGCTGCGTTCACCAGACTGATCAAAATAGGACCCTCCATGAACGATATCTTCAGGAAGGAAGCAGGCCATATTTCATCTATTCTTTTCCTACCAAAATTTCATGTTTCTATGAAGGTCGATGGCCCTTTTTTCCCGCTCGATTGTGGAAGCAGGGCCGTGACCAGGAAGAATGATTAGGTTTTCATCGAGTGGGAGAAGTTTGTTCTCCACAGAATTTTTTAGATCGCTGGAGGAAGATTCTTCCAGATCGGTTCTTCCCAGATATCCGGCCAAGAGCGTATCCCCTGTCAGCACATAACCATCTATCAAAAGGCAGATGCTTCCAGGAGTGTGGCCAGGGGTATGTATAACCTCAAATTTCAATTTGCCGTTCAAAATAACAACTTCTCCATCTTGAAGGAGTTTGTCAGCCTGGGGTGAGACCTCACCCTCTAACTTTGGCCCTCAGCGGTTAATGTTTAGCATCAGGCTCCTCGAATCAAAGGCATGGATCAATAGCGGGGCTCCGGTCTTTCTCTTTAAATAAGCATTACCGCCCGTATGGTCGGGATGGGAGTGGGTATTGATAATCAATCGGATTTGGTAACCCTCTTTTTTGATGGTCTGGTAAATGTACTCCCATTCGGCACCCGGATCCACGACCACTGCTTCTTTAGTCCCCTCATCACCAATAATGTAACAATTCACCGAAAAGGGCCCGACATTTAAAGTCTTTATAAACATTTTCCTCACATCCTATTTTTTCTTTGTTAATTATGAACAACAAGGTTCAAATGTCCCCAAGGTCTCTTTTAAGAAAAATTTATCAGACATTATTCCACAATTCTTAAACAATTCAATGTTCCGAACGGATTCTCTATACAAGTAGGACAACTGGAGTCATTTTGCCATTCCCCGTCAACGAACGGTTTTTTCTTAGATGTCGCTCCCATAATTCACCTCCTTGTCAGGCCCACCGAGCCTTTGAAGTTAACATCACGAGAGACCCATGAAATGAGTGTGTTAACAGTCTACGCTTTCGCATCATCGCTTGGATCATCTGCTATTGCCACTGGTGGGCTTACCTTCAAGGGAGCGATGACTTCCTCTCCCACTTCAAAATACTTTTGGCGGAACTTCAAAGCAACATTGACAAGGCTGATGAGGACAGGAACCTCGACGAGTGGCCCAATGACTGCCGCAAAGGCCTGGCCGGAGTTGATCCCGAAGACGGCAACGGCTACGGCAATGGCCAGCTCAAAATTATTGGAGGCAGCAGTAAACGAAAGTGTTGCACTCTGCTGATAATTGGCCCCCACCTTCTTGCTCATATAGAATGAAACCAAAAACATGAGCACGAAATAGACAAGCAGAGGAATAGCAACTCGTACAACATCCAACGGAATCTTGACGATGAATTCTCCCTTGAGAGAGAACATGACCAGAATGGTGAAAAGCAGTGCAATTAAAGTGATGGGGCTGATCTTGGGAATGAACTTTTCATGGTACCACTTCTTATCTTTTACCTTGATCAGTGTGAACCGAGTGATGACTCCGGCAATGAATGGAATTCCCAGGTAGATAAAGACGCTTTCAGCGATCTGGCCAATGGTGATATTGACCACCACTCCCTTGAGTCCAAGAAATGGAGGAAGGATTGTAACGAAAATATAAGCATAGATGGAATAGAAAATGACCTGGAAGACGGAGTTAAAAGCAACCAGACCGGCGCAGTACTCAGTATCTCCTTTGGCCAGGTCATTCCAGACAATGACCATGGCGATGCAGCGGGCCAGGCCGATCATAATGAGCCCCACCATGTATTCGGGGTATCCCCTTAAGAATATAAGGGCCAGAATAAACATAAGGATCGGCCCAACAATCCAGTTCTGGACCAATGAGAGACCGAGGACTTTATAGTTCCGGAAGACCTCTCCCATCTCCTCATATTTTACCTTGGCAAGAGGGGGATACATCATCAGGATGAGCCCAATAGCAATGGGAATATTTGTTGTATCCACCTGGAACTTATTCCAGAAATCTACGATGCTTGGGAAGAGGTATCCCCAACCCACCCCCACGAACATCGCAAGAAAGATCCATAGTGTTAAAAAGCGATCCAAGAAAGAGAGTTTTTTGCTAATCCGTTCTTCAGCCATTCCTATGTCCTCCTATCTTATTCGATTTCCCTTCATAAGGGTTGGCATTACCGCATTCTTAGCATGAGCCTTAAGCCGGCGGGCAGCCTTGAATTTCATGGCGGCTTTACAACCACCTTGACGTTTCAACTCGCGAAGGTTCTCGATATCAGTGCTAAACGGCGGAAGGTGAGATAACTGCTCCTTTAGTAGGCTGAGATGGGACTTATACATCCCGTTTGAAGTTTCATCAAGCCAGTAGTGCATCGATACTCCTACCCTCTTACTTTTCGTGAGTCCGGAATGTTTCAGATAAGCCGGGTGTCTCGATACCTTCGATTGGGATTCATCCAAGACCACCATGAGATCGCAAACACAAAGTTCCCCCTGGGTTAGGAGCATCACCATCCTAAGCCTTGTTTCTTCTGAAAGGGCTCTAAAAAACTGTACTAATTGGTCCATTTTTTCCTCCTGCATATTTATAAATCCGTATATGCAGATATTTAAATATTTTTATTTACCAAGGAAAAAAATTCAAGAACAATTCAGGCCTCTCTTCCCGCTTTTTATTTCGCTAATCGGACCGGTAGACTACCGACAAATCAGACCCCTCAGGCCCCTTCAAAACCGACCGTAACTTTATCTCTGTCAACAATGAGGGGCACCTGCCTCCTCACACCTGAATAATCCAGCATTTCTTGAAGTGCTTGCATCGTCTGAAACCAAATTAATGGGAGGGTCGCCTCTGTACCTCGATATTTCTTTATCTTCGACGATCTTTATGATCTTAGCCTCAAGACCCGTCTCTTTCAGGGCTTGAGCAACTAAAAGTTCAAGTTTAAGGCAATTAACGCAGGCAGGACCTAAGATCTTAATGTCCATAGGGCACCTCCATCTCCTAGAAGATTATGAGTCGGGTAAAACCCCCTCAATTTAAGGCGGTTTGCCTCAAATTCCTTTGCTAACAGCAAGGGGCATTGTTTCCATTCGAGTTCATTATTGGTCAGCTTGAAGGCAAAAGCAAAACAGGTCGGTACTCCACACTCTTTACAATTTGTTCCCGGCAGTAGTTTGCAAATATCTGTGGGTCTGGGTATTGGTATTGATGAATAACTTGGTTTAATTTGCCCCCTGGTTAGACAGGTTTCATTTACAATTTGCTTCAGTTCTTCCATAACTTCCCTTGCCTCTTTTTCGTCTTCCAGTTTGGTGATTGCGATCTGTCTGGGTCGAAATGTAATAAGGTGTCCTTTCCTCTTTACAGTTAATATCTTTTCATCATCACTATATTGAAACCCTTTCAGTACGGTATTGAGATAAGGAAGGAATTCACTGATATCCGCAGAAAGAGTGACGATTGCATTAACCTTCTCTGCTGAAAAATTACACTCCGGAAGAATGATCCTTAATTGATAATCGTTCAGTAACATTCCCCCCTCCCTTCTCGTTCAAGGTTTCCAATTAACCCTGTCCTTCCTCAGATTCAAAAAATTCTGATGGAACTTTAAGCCTGGCGTTCTGGAGAATTTCAAAAAGCATCTTTCGTTTCTCTTTAAATTCATCTAAAAACAGAGGAAGACATTTAGTAACCTCGATCTTCTGATCTACTAATTTGAAGGCGAAAGCAAGACAACTTCGGAACCCACATTTTTTACAATTCGTTCCTGGAAGAAGCTTTTGAATATCCGACGGTTTTAGATGATCCCCTTCTGAGTAGTTGGGTTCGATTTGGTCCTTTTTCTGGTAGGTTTCGTTAACCAAATCTTTTAACCAATCCAAGATTTGCTGGGCTTCTTTTTCATCTTCAATCAAAGTTAATGTAATATGGCGGCCATGGAGGGTTATCAATTTTTCTTCGTTCCTTATGGTTAAAGTTAGAGCCGGGTGATTGTAGATACATCCCTTAAGGACAGCATTCAAATAGGGAAAGACCTCATGGATTTCATCCGATAATTCTGCAATGACCCGTATCTTCTCTGGATCGGCTATACATGGAAGGATTCGTATGATTTGGTATGAATTGAGTAACATTCTGGCCCTCAGAGTGTTATTCCTAAATAGAACAAATATGACCCCACAATGACAACAATTGATCCTCCAACCCGTTTACCCCACGTGGTAATATTGGAAATCCCTTTAGATTTGATGAAACTTTCAGCAAATCCGGTTGCCGTCCCTGCTAAAAAGATGAGGGCGCAGTGTCCAAGGGCATAAATGAACAGGAGGGAAATTCCGTAAACGACTTCCCCCTTCGAAGCAACAAATGCCAGAATAAGCGCCAGTACAGGAGTAGCACAGGGAGAGGAAACGATACCAAAGAGTGCACCCAGAAGGAATGCTCCTAATATTCCTCTCTGTTTTGGCTGAAGATGGACAGGAAAGGACAAGTTCCAATCATAAAGACCGATCAGATGAAGACCTATTGCTATAGCAATGCCTCCGACAACAAAATACCATGTCCGGCTGACCATGCCGAAAAGCCCTCCGATTAAGGAGGCAATAGCTCCTAAAATAGTGAAAGTGAGAGATAGACCGAAAATGAAAGTGAGGGAATAAAGAATGGCCTTCCGGCGGTCTCCTTCTGAATAGCCGCCGACATATCCGATTACTAGAGGAATGGTTGCCAGGACGCAAGGACTTGAAGAGGAGAAGGCGCCCCCTATGAAAACGCCGAAATAGGCAAGAAGAGGTTTATCAGCAATCGATTTGGAAAGGTATTGGAGGAGGGTTTCCATGGTTCATTTAACCCCCATTTGTTGGAATACCTTTTTAATCTGCTCTTTGTCCATAAATCCCACATGCCGGTAAACTTCCTGATTCTTTGCATCGAAGAAGATCTGTGTCGGGATGAGGTGTATTCCGTTAGCCTTGGTAAGCTCCCTTTCGTCGTAAACTTCAATTATCTTAATAACAACCCGACCTTTGTATTCTTCAGACAACTCTTGAAGAATGGGTGCCATCTTTTTACAAGGGATGCACTTTCCTGCCCCAAAGTCCAGAAGTTTCGGAAGTGGAATTTTGGCAACTTCTTTGGGTATACGTACAGATGACAAAGTTTGAGAGATGGCAAATTGATGTAAGGAGAGAGTGGCGAAAAAAGAGAATATGATAATAAAGAGGTTCAATCGCCTTTTTGTCATAATGTCTTAACCTCATTTTTGAATAAATCCATTCTTTCGTCAGCTTCCACGAAGCTTTGAAGGAAATGGATCTCATTGACTCCAGGTAGCTTGATCAACCTGTGGTTTCAGGACCTCTTTAATAAATGTAAATGCATCCTCTTTGTCCTCTCCGAGGAGGATCCGGGTTACCCTTATGACCTCATCCGAGGTAAAACTCAAAACGATCCAATTTATGTTCATCCTCCTTCCTCCTCCAGCCACTTCTTAATCATCGATTTCGGAGGGATGGTGCCTTTGGATTTTACTTTACCGTTAATGATGAGTGCAGGTGTGGGAAGGATACCGTATTGTGACATCATGTTGGGATCGGTGATGTGATTAAGGCCCGCCTTGATTCCTGTTTCGGAAAGGACCGCCAATATATCTTTCTCCAGTTGATTACAGGAGAAACAACCTGTACCCAGAATGGTTACTTCGAGGAACTCCCCTATCTCTTCCTCTACCTTCTCACCCAAAAAATTTTTAAATTCTCTGAAAAGAGCTTTTCTATATTCTTCCTTGATAGAGTCAGGGATATAATTTTTCCTTGCCGCTTTTTCAACCAGCACCTCTTTTAAATCAGATTCAGACATTCCTCTTTGAGCCTTCAACTCCTCAAAGATTCCCTTCAGTCCGATCAAGCCCACCTGTGTGTTGCCAACAAGAACGAGACGATAGTCCTTTTCTATCATAAAATCCCCCGCATCATATCAGGTCTCTCCTTTTCAAGATATGAGCAGACAAATGGTCAGCTACCTTTTCAACATCTGCAGGATTGATGTAGAAATCATGAGCCTTCTCTACACCTAATTCAGTAACCTGGACATATTCGTCAAGATTGAAACCAGCATGTTCCAGCGTTTTCTTGGCACATGCCACTGGACAGCCATCAATGGCGACGAGCATCTTACCTGCTTTGGTTGATTCAATCATCCCACTCACATGGCCTCCGATACCTGCTAAGCAGAAAAATCTCCCCATGCCATCTTGAGTCAATTTTACACCTACCTGGTTTGCGATCTGTCCAACATTAGAGCTACCAGAGCAAGAAAAGATTAAGATTTCAGTCGGTTCGCATAGACATTTCTCTTCCATTTTCTCCCCCTTTTTATTTAATCCATCCTTTGATCTCTTCTACTTTTGGAACCTTTCCTGCTACCTTCACCACTCCATCTACCACTAAGGCAGGAGTCACCAATACCCCATAATTGCTAATGGTTTTTATATCTTTCACTTTGATCACTTCTGCTTCGATATCCAGTGCTTTGACAGCCTCTTTAGCTCGTTCCTCAAGCTGATTGCACTTTGGTCAACCCATACCGAGAATTTCAATCTTTTTCATATTCTCAACCTCCTTGAGATTGTTGGTGGTGCTCCATCATATTATTGTAATGGAAAATCCATAAATCAAACCAGCCAGAGTGCAGAAGAAAGTAATTAATCCCACGTAAACCAGAAGCCTTTTCAAACCGATCAATTTACTGATGACAAGGATACTTGGAAGAGAGATGACCGGATCAGCAAGAAGATAAGCTAAGAGAGGACCCCTTCCCATTCCTAAATCGAGGAATGTTCTGGCCATGGGAACCTCTACGAGAGTTGGGAAATACATGAAAACCCCAAATAGGACGGCTATCAGATTTGAACTTACTCGGCTCCCTCCTACATAAGTGGTGATAATCTTTTCAGGGATCACTACTTTTAAAATCCCTGAGACAAACACTCCTAAGAGTAGTAGAGGAACAATTGTTCGAGCGAAGAAAAGTGTCTCCTTGAGCCAGGACTGAGTATCCTCTTTTGGCATCCAGAAAATGATAATAACCACCAAAGCCGAAATTAGTATCGATAAGCCAATAATCTTTGTTGTCCATCCAATAAGAGAGGATGCGCCAACCAGGAGGATGGCGATGAGAATGAGAAAGAAGATCCAGAACCGGTATGATTCCACTTTCTCACCACCATCCGTGATAGTCTGCGATATAATCGGAGTTGGCGGATTTGAGACGATCATTTTTTCTTCGCTTTTGAATGAAACAGAAAGGATCATCCCAATGATGCTGGCAAAACTAACGGAGAGGATGATGCGTGCAAGGGCTAAATCTGCTCCTATCAACCCACCCGTGTAGATAATGGCTAGTATATTGGTAGCAGGGGCTGTATAAAGAAAGGCAACGGCAGGTCCCAATCCTCCGCCCCTCTGTCGAATGCCGGCAAAAAGGGGGAGAACTGTGCAGGAACAAACGGCGAGAAACAGACCCGAGACGACTGAAATGGGGTAAGAAACATACGCTTTCGTCTTTTCACTAAAATATCTGAGGATTTTGTTCTTTGGGAATAAAGCCGACATAGCTCCTGCAATGAAAAAGGCGGGAACCAAACATGTTATTGTATGGGCCAGAATATAATCCTCCAAAGCAGCTAAACCGCCTCTTAACATGCTGAACAAAAAATCCATTTCCGCACTTCCTCCTTCATTCCTAAAACTTAGGCGAATTTTTGGATGAGCTTTCCGGTCTCTACGATTTGTTTCTTCAGCAGGAGACTGATATTGTCCAAGATTTCAAAGATCTTTGGATCCTTCACCTTTACCATTACCTTTACTCCGTCCTTTCGGGTCGTGACCAGATGGCTCTTCTGCATCAATGAAATATGGCGGGAGATATTGGATTGTTCACCGTTGATGGCCGGGACAATTTCACAGATACATTTCTCTCCATTCCGAAGTATTTCCAAAATCTTCAATCGGGTAGGTTGGGCTAAGGCCTTTAGAATTTCTGCTTTTAATTCAAGAACCCTTTCCTCCATAGATTCCTCCATGACTATATGATTCATTAATCATATAATCCAAAAAACATAATTTGTCAAAGGAATAAACGAATTATTTTTGTAAAGTTTACTTAGGCAATCAGATTCGGTCTTGGAATTTCAAATTCGCAGGGGACAGCGGTCTGGCAGAGGCCACAAGATGGGGTTTTTGCCCCGTATTCCAATCGCCTCGCCTTCAGGAGGTCAGATTCGGCATATTCCCAGCATTTATCCTTATCATGACCCTTTTCTGTGATAGCCCCGATAGGACATCTGGAGATGCACCTTCCACATTTTTCATTTCGAAACTGAAGGCAATTTTCTTTGTAATGCCGGTATTTTTTCTCACTCGGGGTCAACTTTAAAAGGGTGACAACACTACCGATTCTTATGGCTACCCCTTTTGGGGAGATGAAGCCATCGCTGAGGCCGAAAGTGCCGAGACCACAGGCATAGGCGATATGTCGTTCCGACCAAAAAGATGCCCAACCTACCTTTTCGTCACGAAAAGACTGATACGTAGGCAGAAGAAGCGGTGCTACGGAAATGTATCCTAAATCCTCCAAGAAATCTTTCACATGCCTCCGCAGTCCATTATTACAGGCTTCCCCAAAATCTTTGGTGTAGGCCCAGAGTTTAGATGGAAATTTCTCCTCTTTACGATTACTTTTGCGAGTGTCCACAGAGATGGGGAGAATCCAAGAAATGACACTGATCTGTTCAATCTCTGAGAGAAGAAGTCCCCTTCCTTTTTCCTTTAAGGCCGAAGCAATGGTCTCTCTTGGAGTAATGTGGAAAGAGCCGATAATCGTCTTATATTCAAAAAAAAGGGGATCCATCCCAGAGGCAAACCCAACCAAAGGTTCCTCAAAGTAAATTCCATGGTCCAGTTGGGTTCTTCGGTTTTGCTCATTCTCCTTAATAAAATTTTTAACGAGTTGTTCAAGCACCTTATTTGGATTCTTTAGGAAGACGATCTTATCCTCTTTCGTCATAAGTGCCTTTCTAAACCTTCTTCATCTCCGTAGGATCGAAACCGCCCTTTTCGTGGACCCCAGTTAATTTACAAAGGTATTCTTCGATTGCCAACTTCAAAGCATCCGTCGCTAAAGTGAAGCAAGGTATTTTCTCTTTGGGCAATTGGGATAAAACTTCTTTTGCAGTATTCTCGGATATCTTTAAGGCCTCATCAAGTGTGGCTCCTTTGATCCGTTCTGTCAGAATGGAACTGGTTGCAATGGCTGCTCCACAGCCAAAGGTCTTAAATTTGGCATCGGCGATCCTATCGCCATTCATCTTGATAAACATCTGCATGATATCACCACAGGAGGCATTCCCAACTGTGCCAACACCATCTGGGTTAGGAATCTCTCCTACATTTCTCGGATTTTGGAAATGCTCCATCAAAAGCTTTGGATACTTTGCCATGATTCGTTCCTCACGATGATCGGTTTTTTTCGCCCTGGTTCTCTAATCGTTTGACCCTTTCTTCTAATTTATTGTGGAGCTGGAGAAGCATCTTCATAATATCCGACAATGGATCCGGGAGATTTCCATGTTCAAAATCGAGTTCTTCCTTTTCTGGTGTGGGAGATTCGACAACGCGACCCGGAACACCGACCACAGTCGCACCAGGAGGCACCGGTTTGACTACTACAGAGCCAGAGCCGATTCTCGCTCCATCACCGATGGGAATAGCCCCTAAAATAGTGGAATTGGAACCTATGATGACACGGTTTCCCAAGGTGGGATGGCGTTTTTTCTTTTCAAGGGTAGTACCTCCCAGCACCACGCCTTTATAAATCAGGCAATCGTCGCCGATCTCTGTGGTCTCTCCAATCACCACACCCATTCCATGATCGATAAAGAGCCGCTTGCCGATCTTTGCCCCAGGATGGATTTCAATTCCTGTGATCCAACGATTAAAATGGGAGATCAGGCGAGCAGTCGTATACCACTGCTTTTTATAAAGGAAATGAGCCATTCGGTGGAGACAGATCGCATGGAGACCCGGATAGCAAAGGAGAATCTCTAAATAGTTTTTAGCAGCAGGATCTCTCTCTTTAATCGTTTGGATATCTTCCTTCAAACATTCCAACATTGAGTATCCCTCTACAATAGTGGAGTATATTTAAGAGTGGATAGGACGGTTGTCTTTAAAATAAATTTTAACACTTTAACTTAAATGTTGCACTAAATACAATGCCGAGGTGAGTAAAAATAAAAATTTTCAGTCTCAAAAATTTCACTTGACAACTAAACAAATGTATAGTATATATAAATTAACATGGAAATTTGTCTGTAGGAATGGGTTAAGAAACCAGCTTATTTATGGTTAAAGTGTTTAAGGAAAGAAGTTACGGACACGGATCACGAGCACGGACATGTTATTTCTATGTAATTCAGGTTCAGGAGGTGATTAATGGAACTGACGTCTCGGCAGAGAGAGATCTTCGACTTCGTTATCGCTTTTATCAAAGAGAAAGGTTATCCCCCTTCTATAAGGGAAGTCGGCGAACACTTTAATATCTATCCCCGGGCAGCCTTCGACCACCTCAAGGCATTGGAGAAAAAAGGTTATTTGAAACGGCAGGGTTCGATGTCGAGGGGGCTTGAGATCTGCGTCTTTCAGGGGAGCGAACCATATAGTTTACCCCAGAGGTTTGGACCGCGCGGGGAGAGTCCAAAAAGAGAGGGAAAGCCATTGGTTCGGGAGATTCCTATCTTGGGGAGGATTGCGGCTGGGAAACCCACTTTAGCCGTAGAGCATGTGGAAGGAGCCATCCCACTTCCTTCAGAGTGGGTGAGAGGAAGAGAGGTCTTTCTCCTGAAGGTGAGGGGCGATAGTATGTCACCCTATATCCTCCCGGATGACTATGTGGTCGTTCGATCCCAACCTTCGGCAGAGAATGGAGATGTTGTGGTCACTTTGATGGGAGAGGAGGCAACGGTGAAACGGTTTTTCAAAAAGGGAAGGAGGATCGAACTCAGGCCAGATAACGAACACTGGGAGACGATTCAAATCGAAGAAGAATCAGGAGAGATTCAGATTATCGGGAAGGTAATCGGGGTGTTTCGAAAATGCTAAACAAAGTTCGGAGTAATGAGTTCGGAGCACAATCTTAAAACTTAACATTCGGAACCACGAGCAGAAAAGGGAGTAGTTCTGCCTGAATATTGCTGAGGGAAGCGGAGGGACCAAGACAGAATTTAATTGGTTTCTTAAAATAGCAAGGAGATCTATAAGAGAATGTGTTGCAATCACTGAAATTTCTTGTAGACAGAAGTTTATTGGTGACAAGGTTAAGCAGCAGTCGAGAAGTCTCTGTTTGGAGCTTTCAAAAATGATTAATGATTTGATCAAATCCCTGAAGAAGGTTTGAGAAAGACCCAGAACTATGGATTCTAAACTCCGAACCCCTGTACGGAACGGTTTCAAACCGTTCCCTTCCGAACTCCGAACTATCTTCCGAAGGAAGAATTCGCTCGATCAGCTCTTGTCTCAATTAACCATGGGCACTCTTCCTGTCCTTCCAAGGAAGGTCCTTTTCTGGGGAGAAGGAGCAGGGGAGATTTCTTCCTATGTGGCCGGATGGATGGTAGGTAGAGGGATAGATGTCATCGTGTTGGATGGAGCCAATCGTTTTAACCCTTACATAGCCTCATCCTTCGCAAGAAAGGCATTGATCCCTCCAGAGAGGCTTCTCAAAGGGATTCAAATAGCAAGGGCCTTCACTTGTTATCAGATGGCAACACTGATGGGAAAACAACTGGACCTATTCCTCAGGCAAGGAGGAGCAGTCGCCAAAACCCAAAAGCCATGGGTGATCATCCTGGGACCTATCACCACCTTTTTAGATGAAGATATCCACGAAAGAGAGGCTCAATCCCTCTTTGAAATATCTCTGAGAAAATTAGAGAGATTAGCTATGGGAGGAATTCCTTTTTTTCTATTTCAACCCCCTGTCTTCTTTAAGAGTTCTCCTTTCACTAAAAAGAGGCGCCCCCGTCCAGAGCCTGCCTTCGCCGAAACGCTTCGTGCAGGCAGGCCGGTCTATGGCACCGGACGTTCAGTGGGAGTAATGGATTCAAAGAGGGTGTATCTCATGAGGAAGCTCTTCGAATTTTCTAATCTGGTCTGGAGGGTAGATCTGGAGGATGAAGGCCCGAAAGTGGTGTTAGAAAAGGGATTAATATCCACTAAGTCATTGAGTCACTCAGTCATTGATCATTCAATGACTTAATGACCTAATCACTTATTAACTGGGGTAATTTGAAACCTGGGATTTTTTTGTAAACGGTCACGAATTACGCCTGCCCGCGCTATGCAGGGGCACGGAGAACGATCTATGGGAAGGACAGTTCTTCCTTTTAGCCAGGTTTTGGAACAGGAAGTCCAGGAATGGAGGAAGTTTCGGCGAGGACTGAGGAAGGAGGACCAGCAATTTCTCGACCGACTCTTTGAGGAGGCAAGGCTTCATGTGCAAGCCGGGGTCTATGCCTCAAGGCCCTGGCCTTTTGAGACGATCTTGGTTTCCATCCTTATCGAACACGAGAAGGCCCTGGTCGAATTGCGATCGAAATTAAGGGAGTTGGAGGAGAAGGAGAGGAGAACCTCGGGATTACTCTCTCCCCAGGCGGGAGAGAGGTAGCCTGCCCTGCCTACCGGCAGGCAGGCGGTAGGCAGGGGTGAGAGGGATGTATAATGGAACTCAGGGGATGGCTTTTCGATCTCTATCCTCTGCAGTCCTCCATGATCCTCTGGATCAAAGATGAGGACGGAGGGATCCACCGATTTAAAGAACCCTTTAGGCCTCGATTCTATGCGAAAGGAAAAAGGAGAGATCTTTTCACCCTGTTTCACTCTCTCCAAAAAGAACGGCTTGCAATAGGATACCAGTGGACCAAAAAGAAGGAATTCTGGAGCGGAGACGAAGTGGAGGTAATGGAGATCGAGGCGGGAGATCCGGAGCATTATACTCGACTTCCCAGAATTCTTCCTCATTGGGAAGAAAGGATCACCTTTTACAATTGTGACATCCCTTTGCCTCAAGCCTATCTTTATGAAAACCGGCTCTTTCCAACAGGTCGATGTATCGCTGAGGTAGAAGGGGATCGAATCTTTGAGATTCATCCCGACCCAACTGGGTCAGTATGGAGAGATGATGGAAACCTTCCTGACCTTCGGGTGATGGAACTTCATACGGATGGAGATCCCCAATTGAGGGGACAATCCTTCATCTTAGAATGCGAAGGATACCGGATAGAGATGGAGAATGTGGATCTTAACGAGATTGCGAGACTTCTTAAACATTTTGATCCTGATGTGATCCTGAGCGATGACGGGGATAGTTCTCTCTTACCATTTCTCTTTTCATTGGAGAGAAAGTGGAAGACGTCTATTCCCTGGGATCGGGAACCTTATCCCATACAGAGGCAAACGAATCCAAAAGGCCGTTCTTATTTCTCTTATGGTCGGACTTACTATCAGGCGCCTGCCCATCTCTTCCTTGGGAGATGGCATATTGATCGCAGAAACTCCTTCATTTATGGAGAGTCGGGGATGGAAGGGGTGATCGAACTGGCACGGCTCTCTAAAATTCCAGTTCAACGAATGGCCCGCACCTCCCCTGGGACAGCGATCACCTCGATGCAACTCGACCGGGCCTTTCAGGAAGACATTCTCATTCCCTGGAGGAAGGGAGAGCCGGAACAATTCAAGACGGCATGGGATCTGCTCATTGCGGATAAAGGAGGGCTTGTCTTTCAGCCAAAGTTGGGAATATTTGAAGATGTAGCAGAAATTGACTTCGCCTCTATGTATCCTACCATCATGGCGATCCATAATATCTCTCCGGAGACCATGCTCTGCAAGTGTTGCAAGAACCATCGCGTTCCAGAAGCTAACTATACAGTTTGTGAGAAGAGGGAAGGAATCGTTCCCAAGACGCTCAGGCCCATCTTGGAAAGAAGAGTGTGGCTCAAGAGGATGGCCTCCCTCACCCCACCCTCTCCCAACGGGGGAAAGGGGAAGGGTGAGGGGAGTCGGTGGGAGAAAAGAGAAGAAAATAACAAGAGAAGAGAAATCTACAATCGCAGGCAGATAGCACTCAAGTGGATGCTTGTGACGTGCTTCGGATATTTAGGTTACAAGAATGCTCGATTTGGAAGAATTGAGGCGCATGAGGCGGTCACTGCCTTCGGTAGGGAGAAGCTTCTTCAGGCAAAAGAGATCTGTGAGGATGAAGGCTTCGAACTTCTCCATGCCATCACCGATTCACTCTGGATTTGGAAGGAGGGGCTAAGGGAAGAGGAGGTTCTTGGGCTCTGCCAAAAGATCAGCGAAGCCACTGGGATTACCATGACTCTGGAAGGGATTTATCAATGGATGGCCTTTCTCCCTTCAAGGAAGAATCCAGAAAGTCCAGTGGCCAATCGCTATTTTGGCCTTTTCAAAAATGGAAGGATCAAGGGAAGGGGATTGACGTTTCGACGAAGCGATATGCCTCCCCTAATTCAGGAGGCTCAGATTCGGATGATTGAGGTTCTGGCAGAGGCAAAGAATATTGATGATTATCGGTCTAAGATTCCTAAGATTTTGGATCTTCTTCTTGAATATGGCCAGATGCTAAAGGACGGACAGACAAAGAATGAGGATTTGGCCATTGCTAAAAGAATCTCTCAGGAGCCCGATGAGTATAAGGTGGATAGCCTCACTGCTCTTGCTGCTTAACAGTTGGAGGATGTCGGAATTCCAATCCATCCCGGAGAAAAGGTGAGGTATGTGATTAAAAATGCCCTATCGAAGGACAAAGGAGAGCGAGTAAGATCTTTTCCATTAGTTGGACCAGACGATACGTATGATGTCAAAAAATATCAGGAGCTGCTCCTTAAAGCAACTGAGGAGATATTGATCCATTTTGGTTACGATTCAAAACGGTTGAAGGAGATACTCGATATCTCGTTTCCCATCCTTTGACGCTCACCCATAAACCCTTTCCTCCCCCCTTGGAGACTGTGTCATAATAGGGGAAATGGTAAAAAATGTCATGCTGAACTTGTTTCAGCATCTAATAGAATCAAATACATGCGAGACCCTGAACCAAGTTCAGGGTGACAAAAAGGGGGTTACGACACAGTCTCTTGTGAGGGAGGATGAAGGTGGGGGGGAATAGAGGTGCCAGAAAAAATTGACATATCCTCCGGTTATGATATTTTGTGTAGAAAAACATACATTTTCGAAAAATTCTTTTTTTTAGATATTTTGAATTTGAAATAAGGGGGTGAGAGGTGACAAAATTTGTCGAGTAAGGGGTTTCTGGCCTTCAGGCAGAATTGGTATATCCGAAACAGATGCTGATATTACCTCTAAAATAGGAGTATGCCCGTACCAAGTGAGGATGTGAAGGAGTTAGGCAAAATGCCCCTTAAGGGCACTTTCCTAACACGCCAGCCGTTATCTGCTCATTTAAGGCAAAAGGAGGGGAGGATTAAATTTTAGAAAATACAACTACCCCATTTATCTGTTTGTAGCCATCGAGGAGGAGCAACCATGAAGAAATGTATCTTGCTTGCTGTCGTGCTTATTCTACTTGTCTCCGCTGCTGGCTGTAATGGCTGTAACGGATCTGGATTTGGGACGATCAGCGGAAAGGTAGCTGTGAATTATTCTGGTCAACCTTTGGTTGGAGCGACCGTGAAGACAGTTCCAGCTACAAGTGTGGTAACGACTGACCTACAGGGCCGATACTCCATTCCTAATGTGCGCCCCGGCAAGTATATGGTAACGGCTACATTTGGGCCATCTGGGACCACCAGTACCGTGGTAAATGTCATTGCTGATAAAATTGTTACTGCAGACATGGTGATGTGGAAATGAATGAGATGCTCCCGTCCGATGGAGAAGAGGGGGGAATAGGGACAGCAACCATTATTATTGGAAAAGATGCTCCCAGCATCGGATAACACAGTCTACAAGATTAAGAGGGTTAATTTGGGGGCAAACCTTAAAATAAATTTAAAAAAGATGGAGAAAGAATGTCCGCAATGGCAGCTAGCATGGCGTAAAAGACTAGCCAAAAATATTTGAAATTTCACTTATTTAATCTCCTTCCCCTTCGATGGGGGAAGATGAAGGTGGGGGTGTACAAAAGGAATTTAGGCCCCCCTCCCTTTCATCCCATCCCAACAGCGGAGGGGGAGTTTTTGGGGGATTCATTTTGAAGATGTTAGAAGAAAATTCTCATATTGATTATGCAAGAATCTATCGTCTAAACCTTATGGGTTTCTTCTACGCCAAGAACGTCAGACGAAACAGTAGTTTTAAGTAAATCAAATCCCTTAAAAGGCAGCAAGATGAAAACAACACACAAGATAATCATCGGGGATTCGAGATGGATGAAAGAGGTTTCAGATGAATCTATCCACCTCATAATCACTTCTCCACCTTATTGGCAATTAAAAGATTATGGAAGAGGAAAGCAGATTGGATTTAACGATACTTATGAGGAGTATATCAATAATCTTAATCTGGTCTGGAGTGAATGCCATCGGGTCCTGCATAAGGGGTGCCGCCTTTGCATTAATATAGGAGACCAATTTGCCCGATCAGTTTATTATGGAAGATACAAAATTATTCCAATACGGACAGAGATAATCAAATTCTGTGAAAGTTCTGGCTTCGATTACATGGGTGCTATCATCTGGCAAAAAGTGACTACCTGCCATACCACTGGGGGAGCAACTGTGATGGGTTCCTATCCATATCCACGAAGTGGAATCATTAAATTGGATTATGAATTCATCTTGATTTTTAAGAAGTATGGAAATCCACCCAAGGTCAGCAAGGAAGTCAAAGAGAAATCAAAGTTAACAGAAGAAGAATGGAGTCAATACTTTGTTGGACATTGGAACTTTCCTGGTGAAAAACAGGATAGACACCTGGCAATGTTTCCTGAAGAATTACCCAGACGACTTATTAAGATGTTCAGTTTTATTGGTGATACTGTGGTCGATCCTTTCTTGGGCAGCGGGACGACCTCTATGGCGGCCAGAAATTTAGATAGAAACTCTATCGGATACGAAATAAATGAAGATTTTCTGCCGATTATTAAAGAAAAACTTGGAATAAAACAAAAAACTTTGTTTAAAGAGGTAATTGTTGAGGTCATCAAGCAAGAGGAGTTAGGTATAGAGTTCGAGGAAAGGATCAAAAAGTTACCCTACATTTTTAAAGACCCAATAAAGTTTGATAAAAAGGTTGACCCTAAAAAATTGAGATTCGGCTCAAAAATATCCTCTGATAAAGATTATAAAAGAGAGAAATATTATACGATAAAAGAAATCATATCCCCTGGAGTTTTGATCTTGGATAATGGATTAAAAATCAGGCTGTTAGGCGTAAGAGAGAAGCCAGAAAAGAATGTAGAAGCAATTCAGTTTTTAAAGGAAAAAACCCGTGGACAAAAGGTATTTTTGAAGTTTGACACGATTAAATATGATGAGGAAAATAGTCTTCTTTGTTATCTTTATTTGTGGAACAAGACTTTTATAAATGCTCATTTAATTAAAAATGGTTTTGTCAGTGTAGATACTGCATTAGATTATAAATACAAGTCCAAATTTCTTGCTTTACAAAGTTCAGCTGTGTACAAATGAGATGAAGATTAAACTCAGTGTTGAAGAAATCCGAAAATATTTAGACATAGATACTCCTGAGTTTCCAAAGTATGTTGCTCCCCTTATCAACCTTGCCAATCAGTATGCCCAGGGCACACGACCCAAAGTCGTCGGGCAAATGAGCGAGCTTATCCAAGAGTTTGAAGGGAAGACCTTGGCGGAATGGGAGAGATGGTATTTGGAGCGAAAACCAGAAGCAATCAGAAATGCAACTGAAAAAATCCTTCAGATGTTGAAAAATTTAAGGAACACTGTAAATAAAATTGATAAAGCATTAGTTGAACATTGGGTAAGAGATCTGGTGATCGTGAAGACCTTCATTGGTCTGAGATTTCAGGAGGCAATACTTAAGAGAAGTGCTGAGATAAAGGGAAGCAATTACAGGTTATCCGATCCTGATGAAGAATCAAAAGGAATTGATGGATATATCGGAGATATTCCAGTGTCTATCAAACCTCATACTTATGAAGTTGAGGCAGCATTACCAGAACATATAGAGACCAAGATTATTTATTACAAAAAAGTTGGCGATGGAATTGAGGTAGATTATTGAGAAATTTTGTAAAGAGCCACCGCATAACCTAACAGAGTGCTTGGGGTTAACACCCAAAAGGTTCACCCTTCTCAAGCACTCGAGCCGTTATCTGCCCATTGCGGGGAGGGATAAATAGATAGGAGGGGCAATGAAAAATATTATTTTCAAACTACATATTTTAGGGATTGTTTTAAGTATTTTATTTATTTCAACATTTTTTATCCTGCAACCTCTTTTCTGTTATTCCTTAGAAAGTAAACTCTATAAGGTTAGAAGTATTAAAATTGTTAAAGAATATGGAAAGAGCCTTGATTGGTCAAGAGCAAGAAACCTTATCGTTTCAGAGAGGGTAGGAGAAGATGGTTATTACCATATTTTTTTAATGAATCCTGATGGGACAGGTGAAATCAATCTAACACGCAACAAGGCTGGATCCCCTCAAAAACACAATGGAAATTCAACTTGGCATCCATCAGGTAATTATATTGTGTTTACAGCAGAAAAGGAAAATGATCCAGAAAAAAATAAAGAGTGGGCAATCCCTGGTACAGGATTTAACTGCGATTTATGGGTAATGACAAGCGATGGAAAGAAGTTTTATCAATTAACAAATTATCCACTTTCACAGCCTTTTAAAGCTGTAATTCATCCTCAATTTTCGCACAATGGTAAGAAACTATTTTGGGCTGAAAGAATAAAGCGTGGTAAAAGCTTTGGTGGAGGGTGGGTACTTAAAATAGCAGATTTTGTTATTGATAACCGAGGCCCTCGTATTGAAAATATAAAGACTCAAGAACCAGGGGAATGGAGTTGTTTTTATGAAAGTCATGATTTCTCTAATGACGATAAGAGAATATTATTCTCTGGGAACTTAAAATCTGGGCAGACCCCCGTTGGTTTAGATATCTATGAACTCGATTTGGAAACCAATCGACTTAGAAGATTAACCCAAACCCTAAATGATTGGGATGAACATGCGCATTATTCACCTGACGGGAAAAGAATCGTTTGGATGTCAAGCACAGGATTTAACATTGAATGGGGCGATATTAGTGGACATCATTGGGCAAAGTATCTTAAAACAGAGCTTTGGATAATGGATGCAGATGGTTCTAACAAACAACGATTAACCCATTTCAATACCCCGGGATATTCTGAATATATGGGTGGGAGGCGATGTATCGTTTCTGATAACGCCTGGAGCCCTGATGGCAAAAGCATAGCTGCCCTTGTAGCATGTGAGAGTTTTAAAGGAAGGTTAAGTGCAAAAATCTTTATGATCCCACTTGAATAGAATTAATAAAGTCGAATAGCTCCGTAACTGTAATGCGTCACTTCTGAAGCGTGGTAGTTTAGTGATCCGGCAGGCAGGCCTAGCGGATCTGGGGAATAGGGCCCGATTCAGTGAGAAGGTGTGAAAAAATTAATCTTTACGCCTGTTATTCCGGTTAGAATTAGAATTTGACTACATAGGGTTCGCTAATTACCATGAAGACATGCTTGGGTCTCCGTAAATGGTGCAATGAGCTTCT
>Ga0194112_10002819_pt1 | contig 24645 bp, 21 predicted proteins | sample TA2MahC400mmetaG_FD_146191 | JGI IMG/M metagenome (GOLD analysis project Ga0194112, IMG submission 146191) | Freshwater microbial communities from Lake Tanganyika, Tanzania - TA2015016 Mahale Deep Cast 400m | ecosystem: Environmental > Aquatic > Freshwater > Lake | place: Tanzania: Lake... | reverse complement strand
CTACGCGCTGCGACTCAAGGCCTACGATGAGCAGGAGGAGGAGATCAAGCGGCTCCAGCGCTTCATCGACCGCAATCGGGCCAACAAGCGCATGGCGGGGCGCACGCACAGCCGCATGCTGGCGCTGGAGAAGATGGAGCGGCTCGATCCCCCCGAGCCCCCGCCCCGGCCGCTGCGCATGCGCTATCCCCCCTGTCCCCACTCCGGGCGCATCGTGCTCGAGCTCGCCGGGGCCAGCAAGAGCTACGGGCCGGTGCGCGTCCTGGACGGCGTCTCGGCGCGCATCGAGCGCGGGGCGCGCGTCGCCCTGGTCGGGCCGAACGGGGCGGGCAAGTCGACGTTGATGCGCCTGCTCGCCGGACGCGAGGCGGCCGACTCGGGAGAGCTGACCGTCGGCTACCGGGTCGAGAAGGCCTACTTCGCCCAGGACGAGGGGCGCCGCTTCAACCCTCGCGCGACCGTGCACGAGACGGTGCTCGGGCTGGCGCCCAACGACTTCGTGCCCCACGTGCGGGGCCTGCTGGGGGCCTTCCTCTTCCCGGGCGACAGCGTGGAGAAGCGGGTCGGGGCGCTGAGCGGCGGCGAGCTCAACCGCCTGGCGATCGCCTGCCTGTTGGTGCGGCCGTCGAATCTGCTGCTGCTCGACGAGCCGACGAACCACCTGGACATCGTCTCCAAGGACGCGCTGCTCGATTCGCTGCGCGGCTACGCGGGGACGATCGTCTTCGTCTCCCACGACCGCCACTTCCTGGAGGCGCTCGCCGACCGCGTCATCGAGGTCGGAGGCGGCCGCCTGCGCGAGTATCCCGGCGGTTACGAGAGCTACCTCTGGCGCCGCGCGCGGGAGCAGGCGGGTGAGGCGCCGCCCGCGGCGGGGCCGCCGGAGGCGGGGAGCGGACGGAGGCCCGCCCCGCCGGCCGGCTCCGCGGAGGCGCCCGCCGCGGCCTCGGCGCCCGGAGGCGGCACGCAGGGGGATGGCGCCCGCGGGCGGCGGGGGCGCGGCCAGCCCGCCGGCAGGCTGGGGGAAGTCGAGCGCGAGATCGCCGACCTCGAGGCGCGCCGGCAGCGCTTCGCGACGGCCCTTGGCAATCCGCAGCTCCTCTCGGATCCGGGCAAGTCGGCCTTCTACATGCGCGAGCTGAAGGAGCTGGAGGAGCCGCTGCGGCGCCTCTACGACGAGTGGGGAGGCCTCAGCGAACGCCCGTAGCGCGCCCTCGAGAGGGGGCGGGGGGCGGCGGCGCGTCGCCCCGGGACGGCCAGTCCCGTCCCCGGCGCCCGGCGATCGCCGGCGATCAGAGGAACGAGCGCAGTCGCTGGTAGCCGCCGGGGAAGTGCTCCTCGAAGAGACGGTCCATCGCCTCGACGGCGCCGCGCAGCAGATGGGCCTTGTCCTCGTAGGGCAGGAAGGCGCTCTTGAAGCCGTGGATGAGCAGGCGGCGCAGGTCGTAGACGTCGAGCAGGAAGGTGCGGCAGGCGAGATCATACTCGTCGGTGAGCGTCGTGTCGGAGACAAGCCGATTGTCGGTGTTCAGCGTCACCCGCAGCCCCGAGTCGAAGTAGAGCCGGAAGGGGTGCCCGAGCAGCGTCGCCGCGCCGGTCTGGACGTTGCTCGTCAGGCACATCTCCAGCGGGATGCGGTGGTCGTTGACGTAGGCCATCAGCGCGCCGTCCTCGCACAGGCGCGTGCCGTGGCCGATGCGGTGCGCGCCGCAGTAGTGCAGCGCCTGGTGGATCGAGGGGGGACCGAAGTCCTCGCCGGCGTGGACGGTGCTGCTCACGTTGTGGTTGCGGATCTCGTAGAAGGCGGCGCGGTGGTCCTTGGCCGGGTTGCCCTTCTCGGCGCCGGCGAGATCGAAGCCGGCCACGCCCCGGCCCTTGAGGGAGATGGCGAGGCGGGCCAGCTCGAGGCTGTGCTCGGGGCTGATCGAGCGGATGCCGCAGAGGATCGTGCCGGTGCGGATGACGAAGCGCTCCTCCGCCGCGCGCAGTCCGGCGGTGACCGCCTCCACCGCGTCGCCCCAGGAGAGCCCGCGGCGGCCGTGGAGGATCGGCGAGAAGCGCACCTCCAGATACCAGACGTTCTCCCGCGCGGCGTCCTCGGCCAGCTCAAAGGCGGCGCGGGACAGCTCCTCCCGCGTCTGGAGCACCTGCAGCGTCAGCTCGAAGGTCTCGAGGTAGCGGGCGAGGTCGGGAGCCGCGTGGGCGCGCATGTAGGCGCGCGCCTCCTCGGGCGTGCCGAAGGGGAGCCGCAGGCCCTCGCCGGCGGCCAGCTCGAGCAGCGTCTCGGGGCGCAGCGAGCCGTCGAGATGGACGTGGAGCTCGGCCTTGGGCAGCCGCCGGATCAGCTCGCGGGCGATGCGCATGCTCACCTCCAGCCTGCCCGCGCCAGGAGTCGGGCCCGCGCCCGGGCCGCCGCGGCGCGGATCGCCGCCAGGTCGGCGCGCACCAGGCGCCCCTCCAGGACGAGCGGCCGCCCGTCGACATAGACCTCCCGGGGCCGCAGGCCCGCCGAAGCATACACGAGCCGGGAGGCGATGTCGGCCTCCTCTTCCCAGGCCAGCTCGACCTCGTCGTAGACGATCAGATCGGCGCGCTTCCCCGGGGCGAGGGCGCCGATCTCCCCTTCCAGGCCGAGGGCGCGGGCGCCGCCGCCGGTGGCCATGGCGAGGATCCTGCGGGCGCCGAGCAGGCCTGGGCCCTGGCGCAGCGACTGCAGCTGGGCGGCCAGGCGCATCTCCGCCGGCACGCTGAGGGCGTCGTTGCAGGCCGCCCCGTCGGAGCCGAGAGCGAGCGGGATTCCCGCCCGGTCCATCGCCGCCAGGTCGGCTATGCCCGAGCCGAGCTTGGCGTTGCTGCCTGGGCAGTGGACGACGGCGGCGGGGCGGCGGGCGAGCAGTTCGATCTCCTCGGCCGTGAGATGGACCGCATGGACGAGGATCGTCGGGCCGGCGAGGACCCCCCAGCGCTCGAGCATCTCGATCGGCCGGCCGCCATGGAGGCGGCGGCAGGCCTCGTTCTCGGCGGTCGTCTCGGAGGCGTGGGTGTGGACGGCGAGCCGCCGCTCGCGGGCGGCGGCGGCGATCTCCCTCCAGAGGCCGGCGGAGACCGAGAGGGTGAAGCGCGGGGCGAGGAGGACGCCGATGCGCCCCTCGGCCGCGCCCGACCAGCGGCGGTCGAGGTCGAGCGCCTCGCGCAGCGCCCGCCCCGGCTCCTCGAGCAGCGCCGCGGGCACGCCGTCGCCGGCATCCATGAGCGCCTTGCCGATCCGGACGCGGGCGCCCGAGGCGACCGCCTCGGCGGCGATCACCTCGGTGTGGCGGACCGTGCCCATGTCGAGCAGCGTCGTCGCCCCCTGGAGCAGCGCCTCGGCCAGGCCCAGGCGCGCCGAGGCGCGCAGCGATTCGGGATCGTGGGCCGCCTCGAGAGGCCAGATGCGCTCGCGCAGCCAGCGCTCGAGCGGGAGATCCTCGGCCAGCCCCCGCAGCAGCGTCTGGCAGAGGTGCACGTGCCCCTGGACGAAGCCGGGCAGGACGAGCGCGCCGGGGCGGGAGAAACGGGCGACGCCCTCGCCCGCGGGGGGCAGCGCCGGGCCGAGGGCGACGATGCGCCCGCCGGCGATCTCGATCGCGCCGCGAAACGGCTCCCCGCCGGCGGCGGCGAGGATGAGCGCGCCTTCGATGCGCCAGCGCTCGGGCCATGCGCAGGGGTTCAAGAACACCTCCCGGAGACGGGACACGAGGCGGCCGGCTTTGGTCTTGACTTCCGGCGGCCGGACTCGCTAATCCTCATCATCTCGTTGTCGTCCTTTGGATTCCGGGTGAGCGTCGCGGCGGAGGCGGAATGCGCGTTCTCCTCGACCGGGAGCAGATCGAGCGGCGGACCCGCGAGCTGGCGCGGGAGATCTCCAGGGACTTTCTGGGCAAGAACCCGGTGCTCATCGGCATCCTCAAGGGGTCGACGATGTTCCTGGCCGATCTCATGCGCCGGCTCGACCTGGACCCCGAGATCGACTTCATCTCCATCTCCAGCTACGCCTCGGGCGTCACCAGTTCCGGGACCGTGCGGCTGCTCAAGGACCTCGACGGCGACATCAGCGGCCGCGACGTCCTGGTCGTGGAGGATATCATCGACAGCGGCCTGTCGCTCTCCTATCTGCGCAAGAACCTCCTCTCCCGCAACCCGCGCAGCCTGTCGATCGTGACGCTGCTCGACAAGCGGGTGCCGCGGGAGCGGCAGGTGTTCGTCGACTACGTGGGCTTCGAGATCGAGGACCTGTTCGTCATCGGCTACGGCCTCGACCACGCCGAGCACTTCCGCGAGCTGCCTTACGTGGCGGTCCTGGAGCCGGACGACCCGAGCGGGCCGTACGGAGGCCCGATCTAGCCGGGCCGGCGCGGTGTGGTCCGCCGCGGCCGCCGGGGAGGTGGAATGGTCCGGGAGACGCGGCCGGCGGGTTTCTTCGTCGGCATCTGCGGCAACATCGGGGTGGGCAAGTCGGCCTTCGCCCGCCTCCTCGGCGAGCGCCTGGGCTGGGACGTCTACTACGAGCCGGTGGCCGAGAACCCTTTCCTCGAAGCCTTCTACGCCGACATGCGTCGCTGGGCCTTCCACCTGCAGATCTACCTGCTGGCCGAGCGTTTCAAGGCGCAGAAGCGCTTCGTCGAGCGCCGCGAGCCCTTCATCCAGGACCGCACGATCTACGAGGACGGGGAGATCTTCGCCCGCGTGCTCTTCGAGCGGGGGGCGATGGAGCGGCGGGAGTTCGAGAGCTTCCGCTCCCTCTTCCGCGAGATGGTCGAGCTGCTGCCCTTCCCCGGGCTGCTCCTCCACCTGCGCGCCCGGCCCGGCGCGCTCCTCGAGCGCATTCGGCTGCGCGGGCGCGCCTGCGAGGGGGAGATCGGCGAGGCCTATCTGGCCCAGCTCGAGCGGGCCTACGCGGAGTGGATCGCCTCGGTCCGCGGGCGCTGCCCGATCGTCGAGGTGGACACCGAGGGGATCGCCTTCCCCCCCCCGGCGGAGCTGATCGCGCGGATCGAGAGCGAGATCCGCGCCGCCGCCGGCGCCGCGGGGGCCGCCGCCGGCGCCCGGGGGGGGCGATGACCAGGCGGGAGAGGCCGGGGGAGCAGCGCCGGGTGCTGATCGGCGTCGCCGGCGGCAGCGCCTCGGGCAAGACGATGGTCGCCGAGCGGGTCACCGAGCAGCTCGGTTCGCGCCGGATCGCGATCATCAAGCAGGACTCCTACTACCGCGACATCTCCCAGCTCCCCTTCGAGGAGCGCCAGCGGCAGAACTTCGATCATCCCGACGCGATAGACCGCGAGCTACTGGCCGAGCAGCTGCGCGTGCTGCTCCAGGGCGGGGCCATCCGCATGCCGGTCTACGACTTCAAGCGCCATCTGCGCCTGACGCGGACGATCCCGGTCTCCGGCTGCCGGATCATCATCGTCGAGGGCATCCTCATCCTGGACGATCCGGTGCTGCGGGCGCTGATGGACATCAAGGTCTACATCGACACCGACTCCGACGTCCGCCTCCTGCGCCGCATCCAGCGGGATGTGACCGAGCGCCGGCGCACGCTCGAGTCGGTCATCGAGCAGTACCAGGACACGGTGCGGCCGATGCACCTGCAGTTCGTCGAGCCCTCCAAGCGCTTCGCCGACGTGATCATCCCCGAGGGGGGGCACAACGAGGTGGCCATCGATCTGCTGGTCACCAAGGTGCGGGCGATCCTCGCCTCGAGCGCGGAGGGGGGGGCGTGATGACCTTCGGCACGCCGCGCGGGACCGGCTGGATCGAGGTCATCTGCGGCGGCATGTTCAGCGGCAAGACCGAGGAGCTGATCCGCCGGCTGCGCCGCGCGCAGATCGCCCGCCAGCGCGTGGCGATCTTCAAGCCGATCGTCGACGACCGCTACGCCGGCGACCGGCTGGTCACCCACGACCGCACCTGGCTGCCCTCGATCCCGGTGCGCCACGCGCGCGAGATCCTCGAGGGCGCGGGCGAGGCGCAGGTGCTGGGGATCGACGAGGTGCAGTTCTTCGACCGCTCCCTGGTCGGAGTCTGCCAGCAGCTCGCCGCGCTCGGCAAGCGGGTGATCGCCGCCGGCCTCGACCTCGACTACCGCGGCCGCCCCTTCGAGCCGGTGCCGGAGCTGATGGCCGTGGCCGAGTACGTGACCAAGGTGCAGGCGGTCTGCGTCGTCTGCGGGAATCCCGCCTCGCGCACGCAGCGCGTGGGCGGGGGCGGAGAGCGCATCCTGGTCGGCGGGCGGGAGGTCTACGAGCCGCGCTGCCGGCGCTGCTTCGAGCCGCCCGAGGAGACCTCGGGCGACCTCTTCGGCGCCGGGACGGGGGGGGCGACGGAGCGCCCGGAAGCGGGGGCAGGGGGAGCGGAGCGATGATCGGCGCGGGGCGCGGGAGGGCGATCGGGCTCGCCGCTGGGCTGGCGCTGGCGGCGCTCGCCGGCTGCGGCGGGCAGGGCGGGGGAGAGCGGAGCGGGGACTTCCACGTCGGCCTCGTCTTCGACGTCGGCGGGATCGGCGACAAGTCCTTCAACGATCTGGCCTACGCCGGGCTCATGCAGGCGAAGCGGGAGCTGGGGATCAGCGCCGAGTACTTCGAGCCGACGCAGAGCGGCGACCGGGAGGCGGCGCTGCGGCTCTTCGCCCAGGGGGACGCCGATCTGGTCGTCGGCGTCGGCTTCCTCTTCAGCGACGACATCCGCGCCGTCGCCGGCGACTTCCCGGAGAAGCAGTTCGTCTGCGTCGACTACAGCTGGAGCGAGGGTCAGGAGGTCCCGCCCAACCTGGTGGGGCTGAAGTTCCGCGAGGAGGAGGGATCGTTCCTCGTCGGCGCGCTGGCGGCGATGGTCACCGGCACGGGAACGATCGGTTTCGTCGGCGGCATGGACATCCCGCTCATCCACAAGTTCGAGGCGGGGTACCGGGCGGGGGCGGCGGCGGTGGAGCCGCGGACGCGCGTGCTGGTCCACTACGCGGGCGTGACCGCCGAGGCCTTCAAGAACCCGGCGAAGGGCAAGGAGCTGGCGCTGGCGCAGTACGAGCAGGGGGCCGACATCATCTTCCACGCCTCCGGCTCGACCGGGCTGGGCGTCTTCGAGGCGGCGCGGCAGAAGGGGCGGCTGGTGATCGGCGTCGACGCCGACCAGTCGGCGGAAGCCCCCGGGCACGTCCTGACGAGCATGGTCAAGTGCGTCGACCGGGTCGTCTTCGAGGAGATCCGGCGCGCCCTGAAGGGGGACTTCGCCGGGGGCGTGCGCATTCTCGGTCTCGCCGAGGGGGGCGTCGACTACGCGCGCGGCGCGGAAAACTCCGAGTGGCTGACGCCCGAGCGGGAGGCGCGCCTGGCCGATTTCGCCCGGGCGATCGCCGCCGGCGAGATCCGCATCCCGCTGGAATAGGGCCCGCCATGGAGAGCCCGCGCGCGCCGCTCGTCCGCCTGGAGGGGATCACGCGCCGTTTCGGCCGCACGCGGGCCAACGAGCGGATCGACCTCACCCTGCGCCCCGGCGAGATCCACGCCCTGGTGGGCGAGAACGGGGCCGGCAAGTCGACGCTGATGCGCGTCCTCTACGGGCTCCTGCGCCCCGACGCGGGCCGGGTCCTCGTCGATGGCCGGGAGGAGGCGATCGCCTCGCCCGCCGACGCGCTGCGCCTCGGGATCGGGATGATCCACCAGCACTTCATGCTCGTGCCGCCGATGACCGTGCTGGAGAACGTGGCCCTCGGCTACCCGGGGCTGCGCGGACTGCGGCCGCTGCCGCGCGCGCCGCTCGCCGCGCGGCTGCGCGAGCTGTGCGCGACCTACGGGCTCGAGCTCGACGTGCAGGCGCGCGTGGCCGATCTCGGCGTCGGCGAGCGCCAGAGGGTCGAGATTGCCCGCCTGCTCTTCCAGGGGGCGCGCCTGCTCATCTGCGACGAGCCGACGGCCGTGCTGGCCCCCCCCGAGGTGGCCGCCTTCTTCCGCACGCTGCGCCGCTTCCGCGCCGAGGGCCGCGGCGTCGTCCTCATCACCCACAAGCTGGCCGAGGTGCTGGAGACGGCCGACCGGGTGACCGTGCTGCGTCGCGGGCGCGTCGCCGGAGAGGCCGCCCGTGACGACTTCGACGAGCGCCGGCTGGTCGCCTGGATCATGGGCGCAGGGGCAGGGTCGGGGGCTGCGCCGGCGGAGGCGCGGGGGCTCCCGGCCGCGGCGCAAGGTCCGTCGACGGCGCGGGAGGAGGTTCTCGGCGCGCGCGGGCTGCGGGCGCGGGGGAGCGGCGCCGGGGCGCGCCTGGAGGGGATCGACTTCTCGCTGCGGCGCGGAGAGATCCTCGGCATCGCCGGAGTGCAGGGCAACGGGCAGCGGGAACTGGCCGAGGTCGTCTCCGGCGCGGCGGCGCTGGAGGGGGGGGAGATCCGCATCGGCGGCGAGCGGGTCGGTCCCCGGCGGCGCATGGCGGCGAGGCTGCGGCCGGCGCTCGTTCCGGAGGACCGGGTCGGAGAGGGCCTCATCCCCGGCTTCACGCTCTGGGAGAACCTGCTCGTCGCCCGGCTCTCGCGGCCCGCCGACCGCGGCGGGCGCTGGATCGGGCATCGCCGCGCGCGCGCCTGGGCCAGGCCGCTCCTCGAGCGCTTCCGGGTCCTCCCGGCCGACCCCGATCTCCCGGTGGAGGCGCTCAGCGGCGGCAACCAGCAGAAGCTCCTCTGCGCCCGGGCGCTCGACCGCCCCGGGCCGCTGCTCGTCGCCGCGCAGCCGACGCGAGGCATCGATCTGGCCAGCACCGCCTTCCTCCACGGGCTGCTGCGCGAGTACCGCGCCGCGGGGGGCAGCGTGCTGCTCATCTCCGCGGACCTGGACGAGATCCTGGCGCTGGCCGACCGGGTGGCCGTGCTCTACCGCGGCCGGCTGGGGCCGGCGCGGCCGCGGGCGGAGTGCGACCTGGAGACGCTCGGGCGCGAGATGGTCGGAGTGGGCTCGGCGGAGCGCGAGGCAGGACGCGCGGCAGGGGGAGACGCGCCGTCGCCCGCAGGGGAAGAGTCGTGAAGTGGAGCGCGGGGCGGCGCGGGGAGACCGAGCCGTGAGGAGGCCGCCGGCCGGACTGCTGCGCCTCCTGCCCGCACTCCCGGCGCTGGCGGCCGTCGCCGTGGCGCTGCTGGCGGGCGCGCTCGCCGCCCTGGCCCTGGGCGTGGCGCCGGCGGCGATCGCCGAGAGGGTCGTCCAGGGCATCGTGCTCTCGCCCTACGGTTGGGGCCAGGTGCTCTACAAGGCAACCTTCCTCGCCTTCACCGGCCTGTCGGTGGCGATCGCCTTCTCGGCGGGCCTCTTCAACATCGGCGCCGAGGGGCAGGCGGTGATCGGCTCGCTGGTCTGCGCGCTGGTGGGGATCGCCGGCGCGGGGCTGTCGGGCGCGCTCCTGCTCCCGCTGGCGCTGGCCGCAGCCTTCGCCGGCGGCGCGCTGTGGGGCTGGATCCCCGGCTGGCTCAAGGCGCGCTGGGGCACGCACGAGGTGATCCAGACGATCATGCTCAACTTCATCGCCCTGGCGCTGGCGAATCTGCTCATCGCCCGCCGTTTCGGGATGCCGGAGACGGTGCGGACCGCGGAGGTCGGAGCGGGGGCCTGGCTGCCTCGTCTCGAGGGCCTCTGGCCGGCCCTGCGCGGATCGGCGGTGAACGCGAGCCTGCTGCTGGCGGTCGCCGCCGCCCTGCTCGCCCACCTCTTCCTCTTCCACACGCCCGCCGGGCTGGCGCTGCGCGCCGTGGGGCGCGGGCGCCGGCAGGCCGAGCTGCTCGGGCTGCGGCCGGGGCGCCGGATCGTGCTCGCCTTCGTCCTCGCCGGCGGAGCGGCCGGGTTGGTCGGAGCCAACTTCGTGCTCGGCTACAAGCACTACTACGAGGACGGCTTCAGCGGCGGGATCGGCTTCCTGGGCATCGCCGTGGCGCTGCTCGCGCGCAACGCGCCGCTGGCCGTGCTGCCCGCGGCGCTCTTCTTCGGCTTCCTCTCGCAGGCGGGCTTCGTGGTCAACACGCTCGTGCCGCGGGAGCTCGTGGACATCCTCACCGGTCTCATCCTGCTCGCCTTCATCGTCGCCGAGCAGGCGCGGCGCCGCGCGTCGCGCTCGTGGGCCGCTCCCGCCGGCGCGGCGGCGGAGGAGGGCGCGGCGTGAGCGGGATCCTCTCGCTGCTGGCGCAGACGCTGCGCATCAGCGTGCCCTACGGGCTGGCGGCTACCGGCGGCGTCTGCTCCGAGCGCGGCGGGGTGGTCAACATCGCGCTGGAGGGGATCCTGCTGCACGGCGCCTTCTTCGCCGTCGTCGGCACGCACTACAGCGGATCGCCCTGCGTCGGCATCCTCGCCGCCGCCGCCGGCGGCGTGGCCACGGCCAGCGTGCACGCGTTCGTCACCGTGACCTGCAAGGCGGACCAGATCGTCTCCGGCCTGGCGATCAACATCGCCGCGTTCGGGTTGACGCGGGGAGGGCTGCGCCTGCTCTTCGCCAGCGCCAGCAACTCGCCGCGCATCCCGTCGCCCGATGCGGGTCTCGCCGCGCGGCTTCCCGGAGGCGAGAGCGCGCTCGGGGCGGTCCTCTACGATCCCCTCTTCCTGCTGGCGGTCGCCCTGGTCGCCGCCGCCTCCTGGCTGCTCTTCCGCACCGGCCTCGGGCTGGCGCTGCGCGCGGCGGGCGAGCACCCCGAGGCGGCGCACTCGGCGGGCTTCTCGGTGGCCCGCCTGCGCTGGCTGGGCGTGCTCGCCAGCGGCCTGCTCGGCGGGCTCGGGGGGGCCTGGCTCGCCTTCGAGCAGCACTCGTTCACCGACCAGATGTCGGGCGGGCGGGGCTACATCGCGCTGGCGGCGATGATCGTCGGCAAGTGGCATCCGCTCGGCGCGGCGGCGGCCTGCCTGCTCTTCGGGGCGGCCGAGACGGTCCAGATGCGCCTGCAGGGCAGCGGCGCGCCGACGCAGCTCATGCAGATGATCCCGTTTCTGTTGACCATTCTCGTGCTGGTACTCTGGGTGGGCCGGGCGGTGGCCCCGGCGGCCTCGGGCAGGCCCTACGACCCGGAGGGGGAGAGCTAGCGTGGCGGCATGGAGCGGCGAGGGGGAGGCGGCGCGGGAGCGGGCCGATCGGTCGCCGGCGGGCGCGGCGGTGCCGCCGGCGGCGCTCGAGCCCTTGCGCGCCGCGCTCGGCGCGCGGCGCCTGGCCGGCGCCATCGTACTCGGCTCGGGCCTGGGACCGCTCCTCGAGGCCTGGGCGCCGCTGCTCGTCGCTTCCGGGAAGGAGCTCCCGGGCTATCCGCGCAGCGGCGTCGCCGGCCACGCGGGCCGCGTCGCCGTCGTTCCCTGGGGAAGCGCGGCGGGGCTGGTGCTCCAGGGGCGCGTCCACTTCTACGAGGGTTTCGCGCGGGGCGAGGTGACCTTCGGCGTGCGGCTGGCGGCCGCGCTCGGGGCGCGCTGGATGCTGTTCACGAACGCCGCGGGTTCCCTCGATCCGCGCGTCGTGCCGGGAACGGTCGCCGTCATCGACGATCACCTGCGCCTCTTCCTGGGCGCCGGACCGGCACGCGGAGCCGAGTCGCCGTTGAGGCTGCGCGGGAGCCCCTACCATGCCCGGCGGGCGGAGCAGGCCTTCGCGGCACTCTCCCGCGAAGGCCTGCGGGCGGTGCGCGGCATCCTCGGCGGTTTCCTCGGGCCGAGCTACGAGACGGCCGCGGAGGTCGAGATGCTGCGCCGGGCGGGGGCGACGGTGGCCTGCATGTCGACGGTGATCGAGGCCGAGGAAGCGGCGATCCTCGGCCTCGAGGTCGCCGCCCTCTCGCTCGTCACCAACCTCGGCACGGGCCTCTCCGGGGGGGCGCTGGCGCACGAGGAGGTCGTCGCCGCGGCGGCGCTGGCCGGGCCGCGACTGGCCCGGGCGATCGCCGCGCTGGCCGAGACCTGGGCCGGCGAGGCGGGCTGAACGCGTCCCGCGCGTCCCGCGGGCGCGCGGGCCCTCCCCTGCGCGCGCCGGCTGCGGGGACCGCGTCGGTTTCGCTTCCCGCGGGGGACCCTTCCCCGCCGCTAACGCCCGCTTCGGCGCTTCCGGCTCGCCGCCGGCCGCCGGTCAGCGGGAGCGCTGCCGGATCGTCAGGCGCCCCGCCTCGATGCCGACCTGGATGCGGCGGACGCCGCCGTGCTCGAGCATGAATCTGGCCAGCGGCGTGAAGAGCTGCTCCTCGAGGGCGCGGTTGAGGTATCGGGCGCCGGCGCGGCTGACCTCCGCGGCGCCGAGGAGGGCGTCGTAGACGGGCTCGGCGACCTCGACCTGGCGGCGCTGGCGGGCGAGCCGCTCGAGGACGCGGCGGACCTTGCTGCGGGCGATCAGGCGCACGTCCTCGGGCGTCGGGTGCTGGAAGTGGAGCACCTCGTTGAAGGCGGCGACGAGCTCCGGCGTGAACTGCTCCTCGAGCACGCGGCGCGCGCGCTCGTGGCTCGAGAGGCTGTCGCGGTGGAAGCCGATCGGCTCGACCATCTCGGTCTCGTCGGGGTGCAGCCGCGTCGTGGCGAAGATGACGGTCTGATCGAAGGGCACCGGCCCCTGGGCGTCCTCGAGCTGCCCGCGGTCGAGGATGTGCAGCAGCGTGCGGTAGAAGTTGCGGTGGGCGTGCTCGAGCCCGCGCAGGAGGATCACCGCGCGGGGGTTGCGGCGCACGGGCGTCGTCAGGTCCCCGGCGACGAGCAGTTCGGGCGTGCCGGCGAGCAGGTTGACCTGCAGCCCGGCCAGCTCCTCCTCCTCGCTGTAGTCGGCCATGTCGAGAAGCAGGAGCTTCTCCTCGCTGCCCAGCAGGGCGGCGCCGAAGGCGAGGGCGAACTCGGTCTTGCCGACGCCGGCGGGCCCGACGAGGAGGAAGGCGCCGTCGGGGCGATTGGGACGGAAGTCCAATTGGGCCTTCCGGATGCGAATCGTGTTGGCCACCCGGGCGACCTCCTCGCCCTTGCCGACGATGCGCTCGGCGACGATCTCCTCGAGATGGAGCAGCGTCGCCTTCTCGGCCCGCTCGGCGGCCCGACGCCGGCCGGCGGCCCGGCTCGAGCTCTGCGCGCGCTTGCTGGCCGCCGCCTCCGCTCGGCGCTTCGCGGGCTTGGGGGCTGCGGACCGCTTGGGCCGCGGCCGCGTGGAGCCTTGCCCATCTGGGTGCTGAGCCTGGGACCGGCGGGGCCGGCTCGATTTGGCCATGGGCGCTTCTCCCTCGATGGCGCATCCCGTCGCCAGACGCCAGGCCGGGCGCCGTTCGCGTCGGCCGGGGGCGGGGCGATCTTCGCGCCAGCCGGAGGGTGCCGGTGACGATGAGGCCGGCGGCTCCGGGCCGGGCGAGGACCCTTGCGCCCCAGCCTAGCACGGCGATGGACCGGGGCGAGAGAGGATGCGTATGCTGGCGCGTATCCTGGCGTGGGGCCTGGTGGCACGGCGCCCGCGGCGGCGCCGGCGGCGAGCGGGCGTAAGGGAGAGCGGCCATGGTGAAGATCGGGAGGAGCGAGGGCCGGCAGAGCGCGCTCGGGGCGAGCGAACGCACCGGCGCGCGCGCGGCGGGCGAGTCCCCCCGGCGCGACCGGAGGCCCACGCCCGGCCGCTCCCGCCTGGCCGCCAGGGCGCTGCTGCTGGCGGCCCTTTCCTGCGCAGCGGGCATGGCGCAGGCGGGGGGGGGCTCCTTCGGTTCTCCGCAGCGCGTCAGGCACGCCGGTCGCCCCGCCTTCGAGTGCGAGGCGATCGCCTTCCTCCGGGGCGACAGCGCCTTCGCGGCCCTGAGGATCGAGGTGCCCTATTCGGAGCTGAGCTTCGAGCTGGCCGGGGGTGGGCTCGAGGCGAGATTCGACCTGATCCTGCACGTCCTGGACGGCGACCGCCAGAGGACGGGGGAGATCTGGCACGAGCGCGTGCATGCGCCCGACCGGTCCGCGCTGCACGGGCGCGGGGCCCGCTACGAGCGCCGGCTGCTCCTGCCGCTGGATCCGGGCCGCCATCAGCTCGAGGTGGCCGTCTCCGAGCCGGGCTCGGGGCACGAGGGGCGCGTGCGCCTGGCGCTGGAGATCCCGCTGGTGCTGCCGGGGCACGCGCGGCTCTCCCCGCTGCTGATCGGCCCCTGCGGACTCGAGGGGGACACCGCAGCGCTGCTCGCCGACGCGCGGGTGAAGGCGAGCTTCGTCGATCCGGCCGAGACGTTGTGCGCCTACGCCGAGGTCTTCCACCCGGGGACGCTCGGCGGGCAGATGCGCGTCGCCTGGCTGCTGGCCTCCGAGACGGGCATCGGCGGCGAGGCGCGGGGCGAGTTCGCGACCGCCGCCGGCGAGGGGCGCACGCGCCTGAGCTGGCCCCTGCCGGCGGGGGAGCTGCTGCTGGAGGACTACCGTCTCGCCGTGAGCGTCGAGGTCGGAGCCGACCGTCTCGAGGGCGGGACGCGCTTCGACCGGCGGATCGAGTCGGAGATCTCGCTCTCTCCCTTCTTCCGCGACATGTTCGACGCGCTCGGCTACATCGCCGAGGAGCGGGAGCTGGCGCCGCTGCGCATGGCCGCGCCCCAGGAGCGCGCGCGGCTCTGGGAGGAGTTCTGGCGGCGCCGCGACCCGACCCCCGGGACGGAGCGCAACGAGGTCAAGGAGGAGTTCCTCGCCCGGATCCGCCACGCCCAGGAGGAGTTCACCGGCACGCGCCCCGGCTGGAAGACCGATCGCGGGCGCATCTACATCGTCCACGGCGCACCCGGCACGATCGAGCGATTCCCCTACCGTGCCGAGGGCCCGGCGACGGAGATCTGGACCTACGAGCAGGAGGGCCTGCGCTTCGTCTTCGTCGACCGCCACGGCCTCGGCGAGTTCGTTCTCTGGCGGGAGGGCTACTGAGCGAGCACCGCTTCGGCGAGTGCGCGCTGTGACGGGAGGGCTACTGCGCGATTTCCGCCAGCAGCGCCTCGACCTCAACCATCCGTTTCTCCCAGGAGTGCGCCTCCGCCAGCGCCCGGCGCGCGGCCCGCTCGGGCGGCGCGCCGGCCCGCAGCGCCTCGGACAGCGCGGCGATGAACCCCTCCGGCGTCGCGTAGCCGTAGGCGTGGGGCGGGCGCAGGAAGCCCTCCAGGCCGGGCAGCGCGCGGGCGACGACGGGCAGGCCGCAGGCGAGGTACTCGAAGAACTTCATCGGGAAGGAGTGGCGCGTCGTCACGCTGTCGACGAAGGGCACGAGCGCGGCGTCGAGCCCATGCAGGTAGCCGGCGAGCGCGGCGCGCGGGCGCGGGCCGAGCCGATGCACGTTGCCCAGGCGGGACAGCTCGCCGAGCGGCGTGCTCGTCTCCCCGGCGCCGGTGTCGCCGATGAAGACGAAGGAGCAGTCGGGTCTTTGCCGCGCCGCCTCGGCCAGCAGGGGCAGGTCGCACTTGTAGGCGGCGAGGTTGCCGAGATAGCCGACGCGGGGATGGGGGAGCGGGGCGAGGTCGGCCGGCTCCGGCGGCGCCTCGCCGGGCGGGGGATAGGCGGCGATGTCGGCGACATTGGCCATCAGGCGAACATCGCCGTGACGCTCGCCCAGCCTGTCACGCAGGGGCGCGGAGGAGGCGACGACGACACGCGCGCGGGCCATCAGGCGCTCCTCGAGCTCCAGGATGAGCGCGCGATCGACGGACGGATTGGCCTCGTAGGCGTCGACGCAGTGGTAGACGACCGGGCCGAGGCGGAGCCGCTCGATCGCCGGCGCGGCCGTGGGCAGGAAGGCCCAGGCGAGGGGCCGCTCGAAGCCGAGGCGCGCGAGCGCGCGCTCGATCTGCGCGGCGAGGAGCCGCGCGCGCCAGCGCCGGGCGGCGGCGCCCCGGGTGGGCGGGAGGGCGAGCGGGGAGAGCAGGTGCAGCCGCCGGTCCGGCGAGGGCCGGCTCGTCCCGCGCGCCAGGGCGCGCAGGCGGCGGGCGATCTTGCCCAGGTCCCGGCGCGTCGGGCGCGGGGAGCGCAGTCCCAGGCTGTCGACGTAGAGCACCTCGTGGCGCGCAGCGAGCCGCCACATCAGGTGCTGGGCGTTGACCCAGTTGCGCTCCTCGAAGTCGGCCGAGGCGAAGCAGAGGATCTGCACGGCGTGCCCTCCCGGCGCCGATCAGTCCGGCGCAGCCTCCGTCCCGGGCGCGGTCCCCGCGCGGGCGAGCGCCTCGAGCGCGCCGCGCAGGTCGGCGAGCATGCGCGCCGCGGAGAACTCGGCCAGGCACCGCTCGCGGGCGGCGCGGCCGAGAGAGCGCGCGCGGTCAGGTTCCTCCAGCAGCGCGGCCATGGCCCCCGCCAGGGCGCGCGCGTCTCCCGGCGGCACGAGCAGCCCCTCGCGCCCGTCGCGCAGCGCGTCGGTGACGCCGCTGACGCGCGAGGCGACAACGGGAAGCCCCAGGCCCATCGCCTCGAGAAGCGCCAGCGGCAGCCCCTCGTCGCCGGTGGAGGGGAAAACGTAGAGGTCCGCGCCGGCGAGCCGCTCCAGCAGAAGCGGCCGGGGCAGGTGCCCGTGGAAGCGCACCGCGCCCTGGGGGAGCAGGCGCCCTGCCAGGGCTTGCAGTGCGGGGCCGCGCGGCCCCTCTCCGGCGATCGCGACTTCGAGACGCGGGTAGCGGGGACGCAGCTCGGCCGCCGCGCGCAGCAGCTGCTCGATGCCCTTATCGGCGTGCAGCCGCCCGCTCGCGGCGATCCGCAGCGGCCTCGAAGCGGCTTCGGCCTCGGGCGAGGGCAGCCCCGCGCAGGCGGCCCGCGGCGCGCCGGCGAGGTCGACGCCGTTGGGGACGACGACGATGCGGCCCGCGCATCCCGGGAACTCCTCCGCCATCCGCTCGGCGACCGAGGCGCTGACGGCGACGATCCGATCGCAGCGCGAGGCGGCGCGGGCGAGACGCGCCGCCCCCAGCCGCCAGCGGGCCCAATGGAGCGCGTAGGCGGGCCCCGCGCCGAGCCGGCGCCGCTTCGCGCGCAACTCGGCCCGAGGCGATCCATGGGCGATCATCGCCGCCGGGAAGGCGTCCGGGGCGCGGCGGCCGGCGCTCGGCTCGCGTCGGGCGGCGAGCACGCCGGCAGCGCCCCAGCCGGCGCCGACGAGCAGATCGAAGGGCTCGCGCGCCGCGATCCGGGCGAAGATCCTGCGGCTCTCGGGCCAGTAGCCGAGGTCGTAGCGCCCGGGAATCCCTCGCCGGCAGGCGGCGAGAGAGACCGCGCCGCGGGGCGCCAGCGTGGCGGCGGCCGCCTCCTCGTCGGCGCGCAGACCTGCGGGCAGCCTGGAGGTGATCGCCGTGACGGCGTGGCCCGCCGCGGCCAGCTCGGCGATCAGCGCGGCCGTGTGCAGCTCGAAGCCGCCCGCCCGGTGCAGCGGCAGCGAGCGGGCGAGGACGCAGATGCGCAGCGGGACGCTCACGCGATCACCTTTCGCTCAGCGACAGCAGTCGCCCGGCTCTTCCCCGCACACGCAGGTCGCCCCCCTGCCCGCCAGCAGGCCCGCCAGCACGCCCGCCGCGCAGCCGACGCCGGCGCGAACGGTGATCGCGCCCGGCTCGCAGTTGCGGGCGCAGGCGCCGCACTCCATGCAAGCGGCGCGGTCGGCCAGGTGGGCGCGGCCCCCCTCCAGACGGAAGACCGCGTGCGGGCAGACGGCAACGCACAGACCGCAGCCGGTGCACCGGCGCGCGTCGAACCGGAGCGTCAGGGGCTTCTCGAGGTATCGGAGCATGCTACCCGCCTGCGGCCGCGAAGAGGCCGGCCATCCAGAGAACTAGACCGATCAGCGCCGCGGCGGCCTGCGCCGGCACGGCGATGCGCATCTCGCTCAACACCCCGCTCAGGGATGTGTAGGTCGTCGCCCCGGTGAAGTTCATCACCGTGAAGCTGGCGATCGCCGGGACGAGCAGCGCCCAAGCCGCGGCCTGAAGCCGGGGTTCGAGGAGTGGGGCGCGGGTCGCGGCGGCCGCGGCGAGGGGCGGGAGCAACAGGAGGCCTAGCGCCGCCCCCTTGAGGGAGAAGGCGCGGCCCGGCAGCCAGGGCAGAAGCATCGGGCCGAGGATCGCCGAGGCGAGGAAGACCCCGAGGAAGAGGCCCGCGGCGGGAAGCCCGGTGTCGACCACTCGGGCGAGGGAGTAGCCGCCCCGGCCGAAGCCCGCCAGCAGCATCAAGGCGGCGGCGCCGGCGAGGAAGGGCCGGGCACCGGTGGCGATCTCGACCGGAATGAGCGCGATCCGGTCGGCCAGCCCGAAGCGCACCCGGCGCATCGCCTCGGTGGCCCGCATCCCCGCATCGAGATAGGCGGGAAGATCCCGGGCGCGAACCGGTCCGAAGAGCACCCGGAATCCGCAGCGGCGCAGGACGAGGTGGGCGCTCAGCCCGGGCGCCCCGAGCTGCGGCACGACGAGCAGGCGATGCGCGACGATCGCTGCCAGCCCGCTTCGCCCGACGCGCGAGACGAGCTCGTCGGTGCCGAAGGTGCCCTTGCCCGCCGCGCACCAGACATTGATGCCCCTCGTGTCGAGCACGAGGATCCAGGCGTCGCGACCCTCCAGGGCGCGGCGCAGGTGATCGAAGCTCATCTTGTAGTTGGCCGAGACGAGAACGGGCGCCCCCGAGCCGGGCGCGCCGACGGCGTAGAGCCCCGCAGGGACGCGGTAGCGCATGCGGCCGATCGCCCAGCGCGCCGCGGCGGCGCCCAGGCGATCGCGCGCGCCGAGGCGAGTGCGCACGCGGGGGACAGGTCCGCGGGGGGTGTCCAGGACGCCCGCGATCCACGGCGCGGCGCTCCGCCCCCCACCGCCGCAAGCGGCCCGCGCACTCGTTCCCCTCGAGGCTTGCCGGTCGGACGCGCGGGTGGACATCGACCGGGGCTCCTAGCGCAGGCTCGCCAGCAGGTAGAAGCCGACGCCGATGAGCAGCAGGCCCGATCCGGCACGGATGAGCGGGGCCGCGCGGCGGACCGCCTGCCCCAGGCGGCCCAGACCCATGCCGATGCCGACCAGCCCCGCCGCCAGCGGCAGGCTGTAGCCCAGCGCGAAGAGGGCGAAGAAGCCGGCGCCGAGAAGCGTCGCCCCCTTGAGCATCGTCGCGCCCGCGACCAGTCCGAGGAGTGGGTTGCAGCCCGCGGAGCAGGCGGTCGAGGCTCCCCCGACGGCCAGGCCGTAGGCGAGCGCGGCCGGAAGGCCCCGGCGGCGCGCGCGCCCGCCGAGCGCGATCCGGGGCGGCCGGAAGGGGGCGAACCCCGCGGCGGATAGCCCGAAGGCGACCAGGAGGAGGCCGGCCCCGAACTGCCAGTACCTGCCGAGGGAAGACCCGGCCAGGCGGCCGAACAGCCCGGTCAGCGCGCCCAGGGCCGCCAGCGAGGCGGTCATGCCGAGCATGAGCGCCAGGGCGGCGACGAGGATCTCACGGCGGTCCCTCGATCCCTCCATCGTTCCCGCGTAGCCGACGACGACGCCGAGCGCCGGCAGGGCGCAGCACGAAGTCGCCGCCGCCAGTAGGCCGAGAAGGAAGGCGGCGGGCAGCGCGGCCGCGCCCGGCGGGCCCGTCGAGACCGCCTGCTGGATCCACGCCGGCATGGCCCGCTCAGCGCCCGCAGCAGCCCGGGGCGCACTCGACGGCGCAGTCCCGCTCAGCAGCCGCTCCCGCCGCGGACCTGGCCCTGAGCGCCAGGGCGCCCACGGCCAGGGCCGCCAGCATGACCGCGGCGAAGATCAGCCGGCCGATCCACCGGCGCCGCGGCGGCCGCGGCTCGCAGCCGCAGCCCGCGCTCGGGAGGGCGCCGCCTGCGCAGCAGCCGCCCGTGTCCTGCGCCCGGTCGTCTCGCGTTTCCACGACGAGCCTCCTGTTCGCTCTGCTGTCGCCTGTCGCTCGACGCTCGCCGCGAAGGCGGCCAGTGACCGCACCGCCTCCGGCCTCAGCGAGCACTCGATCCTCCGGCCCCGCCGCCGCACGTCCATGAGACCCGAGCGGCGCAGCTCCTTGATGTGGTGCGAGACGGTCGAGGCGGCCAGACCCAGCCCGGCGCCGAGATCGCCCACGCACTGGCGCAGGCCCGCGGGGGTCGCCCGGCAGCAGCTGGCCGCCTCGCCGCAGGCGGCCAGGCGCACGAAGATCCGCAGCCTGTGCGGGTGGGCGAGGGCGCCGAAGAAGAGGGCCAGCCGGGCCAGGTCGGAGTTTCGAAACTTCGACATGAGTGGAACTATATCCGGCGCCCGAGCGGGCGTCAAGTCCCGCCCGGCGATGTGTGCTCGCCCGGCGATGCCCTGGTGGCGGGGTCAGCGCGGCTCCCCGGCGGCGCGGTCGCGCAGCAGCGCGCGCAGCGGAGGGGTGCCGAGCAGGCAGGCCCCCCAGTAGAGGAGGGCGAGAAGAGCCTGCAGGGCCAGCCCCCCCAAGCCGTCGGCCTGGGCGCGCAGAGCCCAGGCGCCCAGGAGATAGGGGAGCAGCGCGAGAAACAGGACGCGCGCCGCCCGCGCCGCGGCGCCGCGCCACAGCCCCAGGTGGCGGACGTAGAGGGCCAGCGCGGCGAGGGCCCCGGCCGAGAAGCCGAGCCCGAGGGCGAGGATCCCGAGCTGCCGGTAGAGGAGCAGGTTGACCGTCAGGTTGGCGGCGACGGCGGCGATCTCGCCCCGCAGGACGACGCCGTTCTCCATGCGCGCGTTGAGCACGCGGCGCAGGAAGTGGGCGGCGCTGAAGGCCCAGAGCCCGGCGCTCAGGCCGAGAAGGGCGCGCGAGCTGGCGGCGAGCGAGCCGGCGTCGAAGTGGCCGCGCAGGAAGAGCAGCGCCAGGATCTCCCTGCCGTTGAGCAGCAGGAAGGCGGAGAGGGGCAGGAAGAGGATGAGGATGAGGCCGCTCAACCGGTCGGCCAGCGCCGCGGAGCGGCGGGCGTCGAGCGCGGCGAAGGCGCTCAGGCTGATCAGGCCGAGGGGCAGGATGAGCAGCGAGTGGGCCGTCTCGGTGACGAAGCGGGCGTAGTCGATGGCCGCCACCGTGCCGCCGCCGACGAGCGAGGCGATCGTGCGCTCGAGGAGCAGGTTCGCCTCGCCGAGCGCGGTGACGAGCAGCAGCGGTCGCAAGGGGCGCCAGAGCGAGTTGGCGAGCGCTCCGAGCAGCGGGCGCTCGAGGCACCAGGCGCGGGGCAGCCGCCCACGCCGCCGGAGCCAGAAGAGCGCCCAGAGCGCCAGCAGGCCGTAGGTCCCGGTGAAGCCGTAGGCGGCCCAGAGGGGCCGGCCGGCGAGGGCGGCGATGAGGATCGCCCCGAGCATGCCCAGGTTGAGCGCGGCGGGCCGGACGGTCGGGATGGCGAAGTCCCGGTGGGCGGCGCCGAGGGCGCCGAGCTGCGCGGTGAAGATGTAGGCGGGAATGCCGAGAGCCATGACGCGCAGCATCGCCGCGGTGAGCTCCCGGCTCGCCGGGTCGAAGCCGGGGAGCAGCAGGGCGACGAAGGGACCAGCGAAGAGCAGCAGCGCGGTGGCGAGCAGGAGCCCGAGCCCGAGGAAGAGGATGGTCAGGCCCTGGAAGAGCGCCCAGGCGCGGCGGGGCTGCGTCTCCAGGTCGCGGGCGCAGAGGGGGATGAAGCAGGTCTGGATGACCTGCGTGGTCAGCATGTGGACGGGCGAGAGCGTGGCGCTGAGCGAGGCGCGATAGGCGTCGCTGACCGGGCCCGTGCCGAAGGCGTGGGCCATGGCGATCTCGCGCCCGGCGGCGAAGACCTTGCTGACGGCGCCGCCGGCGCTCATCAGCAGCAGGGGGCGCCTGACGGCCGCTTCCCGGCCGCGGGCCACGGGCGCGCGCCGGGGCTCATCGGGAGCGGGGGGCATCTCCACGGGCGCTCCTCGAGCGGGTGCCGGCCGCGCGGCCCGGGCGGAGGCGCGGGATCGACCCGGGCATCAGCCGAGGGCCTGGGCGGAGGCGCGGGATCGGCCCGGGCATCGGCCGAGGGCCCGGGCGGAGGCGCGGGATCGGCCCGGGCATCAGCCGAGGGCCCGGGCGGCGATCTCCTCCCGCAGCCGGGCGGTCAGCTCGGCCGGGGCGGCCGGTCCATGGACGACGTTGTCGCGCGTGCGCACGTTGACCGTGCCCGCCTCCGCCTCGCGATCGCCGACGACGAGGATGTAGTTGACCTGCTCGACCTGGGCGGCGCGAACGCGCTTGCCGAGCGTCTCCTCGCGAGCGTCGACCTCGACGCGCAGGCCCGCGGCCTCCATCCCGGCGGCCACGCTGCGGGCGTAGTCCTGGTGGGCGGGGCCGACGGGGATGACCCGCGCCTGCACCGGGGAGATCCAGAGCGGGAGTCTGCCGGCGGTGTGCTCGATGAGCACGCCGATGAAGCGCTCGAGGCTGCCGAGAATCGCCCGATGGAGCATGACCGGCCGGTGGGGCCGGCCGTCGGCGCCCTCGTAGGTCAGGTCGAAGCGCTCGGGCATGGAGAAGTCGACCTGCACCGTGCCGCACTGCCAGCGGCGCCCGAGGCTGTCGCGGATGTCGAAGTCGATCTTCGGCCCGTAGAAGGCCCCCTCGCCGGGGGCGACCTTGTGGGGGAGGCCGATCGCGGCCAAGCCCGCGCGCAGCGCCTCGGTGGCCAGGGTCCAGATCGCCTCGTCGCCGATGTGATCGGTCGGCTGGGTGGAGAGCTTGATCTCCGGGTCGGGGAAGCCGAAGGTGCGATAGACGTCGATGCAGAAGCGGATCAGCTTGACGACCTCGTCGTTGAGCTGATCCTCGGTGCAGAAGACGTGGGCGTCGTCCTGGGTGAAGGCGCGGACGCGGAAGAGTCCGTGCAGCACGCCGGAGAGCTCGTTGCGGTGGACCATCCCCAGCTCGGCCTGGCGGATCGGCAGGTCCCGGTAGGAACGCAGGCGGCTGCGGTAGACGAGCAGCCCGCCGGGGCAGTTCATCGGCTTCACCGCGTGCGGCTTCTGGTCGATGTCGACGAAGTACATCGCCTCGGCGTAGTGGTCCCAGTGACCGCTGCGCAGCCAGAGCTCCTGGTTGAGGATCATCGGCGTGCGCACCTCGACGTAGCCGCGGCGGCGGCACTCCTCGCGGATGTAGGCGGAGAGCTCGTTGAAGACGATCGCCCCCTTGGCGTGCCAGAAGGCGAAGCCCTGGCCCTCCTCGTGGAAGGAGAAGAGATCGAGCTCCTTGCCGATGCGGCGGTGATCGCGCCGCTTCGCCTCCTCGAGCGCCTTCAGGTGGGCGGCGAGCGCCTTGGGGTCCTCGAAGCTGATGCCGTAGACCCGCTGCAGCATCGGGTTGCGCACGTCGGCGCGCCAGTAGGCGCCGGCCAGCTTGGTCAGCTTGAAGGCGCGGATGCGCCCCAGGTCGGGCAGGTGCGGGCCGCGGCAGAGGTCGACGAAGGCGCCGCCCTGGTCGTAGACGCTGATCGTCTCGCCCGCGGGCATCTCGTGGATCATCTCTAGCTTGTAGGGGTTGCCGGCGAAGAGCGCCAGCGCCTCCTCGCGCCCGAGCTCGCGGCGGCGCAGCGGGCGGCCGGCGGCGGCGATCTCGCGCATGCGCGCCTCGATGCGCCCCAGATCCTCCTCGCTGAAGGGGGCGTGATCGAAGTCGTAGTAGAAGCCCTCCTCGACGACGGGGCCGATGGTCGGCTTGGCGTCGGGGAAGAGGGAGACGACCGCCTCGGCCAGCAGGTGCGCCGAGGAGTGGCGGAAGACCTCGAGGCCCTCCGGGTCGGCCGTGGTGACGAAGCGCACCCGGGCGTCGCCCTCGACGGCGCGGGCGAGATCGACCAACTCATCGTCGAGCCAGACGGCCACGGCGCGGCGCGCGAGGGCCGGAGCGAGGCGCTCGGCGACCGCCGCCAGCGTCGTCCCCGCGGGAACCTCGTGGCGGCCTCCGTCGGGAAGCTCTACGAAGGGCATGCTGGATTGCCTCCCGGGCCGTCGGCCCGCTCGGGACCCCCGGGCGGGGCTCCCCGTCGCGGGCCCTAGAATCCTCGGCTACTGGCTGGCGGCCGTGCGGAAGCCCACCTGGTTGTCGGTCAGTCCGGGCGGCAGGCCGGCGCGCCAGAAGGTCTGGCACCAGTGGGGCTGCGACCTCCAGCCCCCGCCGCGCACGACCTTCAGGTTCGGGCTGGCTCCCCCGTGGTAGGCGACGAAGGTGTCCAGGCACCACTCGCTGACGTTGCCGGCCAGATCGAGGATCCCGTAGGGGCTGGCGTTCGAGCGGGTGGTGAAGCCGCCACGGACGGCACCGTCGAAGAAGCCGCTCGGCGCGGTGCCCACGCCCACCGTCGTCTCGAAGGGATCGCCGCTGCCCAGGTAGTTGAAGTACGAGGGGTGCAACTCGCTGCCCCAGGGGAAGGGGAAGCCGATGCCGACGGAGTCGGGCTCGCCGGCGTTGTCGAAGCGGAAGTAGCCCAGCTCCCCGCTCGTTCCTCGGGCCGCCTTCTCCCACTCGGCCTCGGTGGGCAGGCGCCGGCCGTAGCGGGCGGCGAAACGGCGCGCCCCGTGCCAGGTGACCTCGACCACGGGGTGATTCTCCCGGCCTGGTCGGGGCGTGAAGAAGCCGCCTCCGGCGGCGGCGAACTCGATCCCCGAGTGCTCGTCTCCGTCGGGATAGATGGAGGCGAAGAGCGTGTCCCCGACGCTGGAGCGGGCCTGTCCATCGATCAGCCGGATCCAGCGGGACTGCAGCAGCTCGGTCAGGA
>Ga0194112_10002816_pt1 | contig 24650 bp, 21 predicted proteins | sample TA2MahC400mmetaG_FD_146191 | JGI IMG/M metagenome (GOLD analysis project Ga0194112, IMG submission 146191) | Freshwater microbial communities from Lake Tanganyika, Tanzania - TA2015016 Mahale Deep Cast 400m | ecosystem: Environmental > Aquatic > Freshwater > Lake | place: Tanzania: Lake... | reverse complement strand
AAAATGATCGGCTCGAACAAAATCAACGCGCGGAAGATCTCGGGTGCGCGAAGTGCGGCCATGACCAGGGCGGCGCCGCCCATCGAATGACCAAACGCGATCAGACCGGGCGGCAAAGACCGTGCGATGCAGAGGGCGTCGTCGCCATAGCCCTGCCAATCAACCGACCAATCGGCGCTGGCTACCGAATCGCCGTGACCCCGAAGGTCGAACGACGTGCAGTCGAACTCGCCGCATAGCGACTCGATAATCGGGTCAAAGCAGCGTCCGTGAAAACCGTTGGCATGCGAAAACAGTAGGTTCGGCCGAGTTGAATCGTTCGGCTGATGCTCCAAGCCTTGTTCACGGCATTCGAATTTGTAGACGCGAAGTTTGGCTTGATCTGTCGAATCGACCCAAGAGTCTTTGATTTTCACGGTATTGCATTGTGGCAGGCGACTGCACTAATTTGTGCCAATGGCAACGCGAAAAAAGACCAAAAAGAAAGTTTCGAAAAAGAAGGCCTCAAAAAAGAAGCGAGGCAAGAAGAAGAAAGTCGCCAAGAAGAAAAGGAAGCCGGCCGCCAAGAAAAAGCCGGGCAAGAAAAAGAAGCCTGCCGCCAAGAAGCCTCGAGTAAAAGTCGGCGACGTCGCGAGCATCGTTCGCGATAACGCCAAAAAGCAGCCGAACGCCATTTCACTCGTGCTCGGTGATCGAACCCTGACCTGGGCCCAGTTGTTGTCGCGGTCGTCTCAGGTTGCGCAAGGGTTGCGTCGTGCGGGGGTCAAAGCCCAAGATCGAGTCGCATTCCTCGACAAAAACGGCATCGAGCACTTCGAGGTGTTTTATGGATGCTCGTTGCTCAACGCGGTGAGCGTCGACGTCAACTGGCGCCTGGCCGCACCCGAGGTCGCTTTCATCGTCAACGACTCGGAAGCCGAAGTGTTCGTAGTCGGTCAAGAGTTCGTGCCGGTATTGGACGCGATCATCAACGACCTGAAGAAAGTCAAAACCGTAGTCGTTATCGGTGGCCACCCGAGCCACAACGACTACGAACGATGGGTCAGCGCCCAATCGGCGGTCGACCCGAAGGTGCCGACCAAGCCGAGCGACATCGCGTTCCAGCTTTATTCGAGCGGCACCACCGGTCGTCCAAAGGGCGTGATGTTGACCAACGACAACTTCTTCGCATTGTTGCCCGCGGCCCGCGAAATTTGGGGCATGTCAGAAAAGACCGTCAACTTGGTGGCGATGCCGTTGTTCCACATCGGCGGCGGTGGTTGGGCGACAGCCGGCCAATATGCGGGCGCGCGCTCGATAATCATGCGCGACATCGATCCGTCGGCGATGCTGACGCTGATCGAGAAGCACCGCATCACCCACGCATTCATGGTTCCGGCGTTGTTGCAGTTCGCCTTGATCATGCCGAATATCGGAACCACCGACTTCTCGAGCCTGAAGTTGATCGCTTATGGCGCCTCGCCAATCTCCGAGGCGGTGCTCGAGGGCTCGATCAACGCGTTCAAGTGTCCGTTCATGCAGGTCTACGGCCTCACCGAGACGACGGGAGTCGTCACCGTGTTGCCACCCGAAGACCACGACCTGAGTTCGGCCAACAAGGGTCGACTGCGTTCGTGCGGCAAGCCGTTCACGGGCGTCGAGATTCGAATCGTCGACTCCGACACGGGCAAAGATGTTCCGCTCGGCGAAGTCGGCGAAATCTGGATTCGCTCGCGCCAGATCATGAAGGGCTATTGGAACATGCCCGAGGAAACCGCAAAGTCGATTCTCAAGAGCGGCTGGTTCAGGTCGGGCGACGCGGGCTACTTCGACAAAGACGGATACGTATATATATTCGACAGGGTCAAAGACATGATCGTGTCGGGCGGTGAGAACGTCTATCCGGCCGAAGTCGAAAATGCGCTGATGGCCCACCCGGCGATCGCCGACGTCGCCGTAATCGGCGTGCCCGATGAAAAGTGGGGCGAAGTGCCGATGGCGTTGGTGGTCAGAAAACCCGATGTGCAGGTGACCGAGGAAGAAATCGTCACCTTCGCCCGGCAGCGGTTGGCGGGTTTCAAGACGCCGAAGACCGTCGGTTGGGTCGACTCGTTGCCGAGAAACCCGAGCGGAAAGATTCTCAAAAAGATTCTGCGCGAGCCATACTGGGTGGGGCACACTCGACGCGTCAATTGACGCGACTTTGAAAAATCAGAAAGTAGTTTCATGAAGCTCTCGATGATGATCAACTACATTTCTGATTTTCAATCCTCGGCGCAACGCGTCGTCGAACTCGAGAAGGTCGGTCTCGACATGGTCTGGGTCGCCGAGGCCTACAGTTACGACGCGATCTCGCAGATCGGTTATCTGGCCGCGGTCACCAACCGGGTGCAGATCGGCACGGGCATCATCAACGTCTTTTCGCGCACGGCCGCGTTGACGGCGATGACCGCGGCGGGTTGCGACTATGTCAGCAACGGTCGATTCGTGCTTGGTCTTGGCGCCTCGGGGCCGCAGGTGATCGAGGGTTTCCACGGCGTGCCCTACGAAAAGCCGATGCTGCGCACCAAGGAATACATCGAGGTCTGTCGCCAGGTGTGGCGACGCGAACAACCTTTGAACTACTCCGGCAAGACGGTTCAGGTGCCGTTGCCGAGCGGGAAAGGCACGGGTTTGGGCAAGGCGCTGAAACTGATCAACCATCCCGTGCGCGCCGACATCCCGATTTGGTGGGCTTCGCTAAAAGACAAAAGCGTCGAGGCGACCGCCGAAATCGCCGACGGTTGGATGCCGATCTTCTTTCTGCCCGAGAAGTTCGAAAATGTCTGGGGCAAGTCGTTGAAGGCGGGTTTGGCCAAGCGAGATTCGAACCTGAAACAACTCGATGTTTCGGCCGGTGGAATGCTGCACATCGACGAGTCGCTGACGCCGCAAAAGCAGAGCGAGGTGCTCGATTTTGCCCGCCCGAGTTACGCGTTGTATGTGGGCGGCATGGGCGCGCGCGGAAAGAATTTCTACAACGACATGTGCCGTGACTACGGCTACGAAAAAGAGGCCGTTGAAATTCAAGATTTGTATCTAGACGGAAAAAAGAAAGAGGCCGCCGCGGCGATACCCGCCGAGTGGCTTCGACTTTCGAACCTCGTCGGACCGCGCGGCTACATCAAAGAACGCATCGGTGCGTTCAAAGAGGCTGGCGTGACGGTGTTGCAGGTGAACCCCGTCGGGCCAGACCCCGTGCGCGAGATCGAAACTTTGCGCTCAATTCTCGACGAGTCTTAAACTTTTGCGCGCGGGGCGCGTCGCCAACAAATAAATGACCGAGGCGCACACGGCGATCAGCGCGAACACGGCGATCGTCCCCCGGGCACCGATGGCTTCCGACACGACGCCGGCGACGAGGCTGCTCAGACCAAGCGAGAGCGTGATCAGCGCGAAATCGCCCGCCAAGACGCGGCCGCGCATTTCGTCTGGGCATCGAACCTGCAGACCGTAGGTCGAGAGCGTCCATTGTGCGCCGCCGCCCAGATGAGCGAAACCGATGCACGCGCAGGCCACGAAAAAAAACGGCGACGCCGCGGCGGCGAGGTAGCCGCCGGCAAAACCCAGACCGGCGATTCCGCAAATCAAAATGACCCTGGAGAGATCGTTCTTCACGAATCGCGCGGCGATGATCGGGCCGAGCGCGCTGCCCAGACCGCGAAGACCAAGCATCAAACCGCGGCCGGCGTCACCGCGGTTGAAAGAGTCGGCGGCGAACACGGCGAGTTGGCTGACGACACCCGCGCCCACGGCGAATGTCATCTTCGACATGATCAACGACATGATCACCGAATCGGATTTCGCCAGATGGATGGCCTCGCGCATGTCTAAGAGCGGTCGCACGCGCCTGGTGTTGTGACTCGAGCGGGCCTCTTGCATCGGTCGGGTGACGAGCGCAATCAGGGCGGTGGCGACCAAGAATGTGACGACATCGGCGATGAACGCCGCCTCGCGACCGAAGGTCTGTGAAAAGACACCGCCGATGCCCGCACCCGCGGCGAGCATCACGCCCCAACTGCTGCCGAACAAAGCGTTGGCTTGGCGAAGTTCATCTGGGTTTCTCGCCAAGTTGGGGATCGCGGCCTCGAGTGCCGGGCGAACGAACGCGGCGAGCGCGGCGATCATGCCCTGGGCGATGAAGGCGATCCAGATTCGCGAATCTCCGATCAGCAACAAACCTGCGGCCGCGATCGCCTGAAGAATCGAGACGACGATCAAAACTGTTCGGCGGTCGTAGCGATCGGCGACTGGTCCGCCGATCGGCGAGGCCAAAAACGAAGGCAAAGAAAACGCGACAAGCAAGAGCGACACCAAAAATTTCGAGCCGGTGAGATCTTGCACCAACCCGGCCAGGGCGACAAAGGTGAACCAATCACCCATGAACGAAAGGTTCTGGGCGATGAACAGCAGGCGCAGATCGCGATTTGTTTTGAGAACCTTGAACATCGGTCTGGTTATTTGTTGCCGAGACGGCGCAGAACTTGTTCTGCCTGGGCGACGATCTGCTCGACCAGTTTGCCGGCGGGCACCAGTTCAGATATCGCGCCGGTGCCCTGACCGGCGGGGTAGAACTCGCGCGACGTATCGACCTGCGTGCCCGAAGGCCAACCCAGATGGTTGACGTTTGCCTGCGTCGAGGCGATCGCCTGCAGCGGAAAAGTTTTGATCTCCTGCGGGTTGGCCTCGTGATGGTTGGTCCATTCGTTGCGCACGACGCGACAAGGCTTGCCCGTATACGAGCGACTGATAACAGTGTCGTCCTCGCGACTTGCGACGAGGGCGTCTTTGTATCCGTTGACCGCGCGCGCCTCGGGTGTGGCGATGAAACGGGTGCCGACCCAAATCGCATCGGCGCCGAGCGCCAGAGCGGCGGCCAAGCCGCGACCGTCGAACAACCCGCCCGCGGCGACGACGGGCACTTTTTCGGAGACCGCGTCTACGACCTGGGGCACGAGGGCCATCGTGGCGACGAGGCCGGTGTGGCCTCCGGCTTCGGTGCCCTGGGCGACGACGAAGTCGCAACCGCTGGCCACGGCGGCGACGGCATGGCGAACCTTTCCGCACATCGAGCCGACCAAGATGTTGTGGCTGTGCAACAGGTCGATCGCGTCGCGCGGCACGCCGAGACCGGCGACGAAAATTTTCGCGCCGCCCTCGATCACATTGCGAATGCCCGCCTCGAGGTGGTCGGGCAGCGCTGTGAGCAGATCGACACCGAACGGTTTGTCGGTCAGTTTTTTGAGCGCGCTGATTTCTTCCGCCAACTCGTTGTTGCGCATCGTCGAGGCGCCGAAGGTGCCGATGCCGCCCGCATTGCTGACCGCGGCGACCAATTCGTGATATGACACGCCCCCCATGCCGGCGAGCATCACCGGGTGTTCGATGTCGAACAGTTCTGTGATTCGGGTACGCACGAGAATCAAACCTAGTTGTTCGTCGACGAACGCGTTTAGTTGAAGGCGCCGTCGCGTTTGAGAAACTTGCGATGCCAGCGCCTCGGGGTGAAGATCGCCGCGCGCGGTTCGTCTTCGAACATCCATCTCACGAAATTGCGACGAGTCCAATCGGTCGCCCCCGCAAGACGCAACGCCGCACGGGTCGATCGGCTGCTGGCGAGAATTTTGCCGAGGGTGAAACTCATGCGATGGTCGGCGAAGAATTCGTGCTTGATTTTTTTCTCATATGACGCAGAAATTTTCGTCTGGTCGTAATTCGGCGACGAGATGATCGCCTCGCCCGCCAAGACCCCGGTCAACAGCGCCTGACCGATGCCCTCGCCAGTCATCGTGTCGGCGGCGCAGACGGCGTCGCCGATGAAAAGCGCGCGACCCGCCGAGAGTTTCGCCGACGTGACCCGGGCGGGTATCGGCCACGCCGTGTGCCGACCCTCGAGCGACGCGTCTTTTCCGAGGGCGTCGACGATGTGCGGGCGAGCGAGCAACTCGACCCAAAGCGATTTCATGTCTTGCACCGAGTAGTTGGCCCCGCGAAGAATGCCGAAGCCGACGTTGGCGCGCGAGTTGGGCAACGGAAACGACCAGGCGTAACCAGGCAAAAGGTCTTTGTCGAACCAAACGAACAATTTTTCGGCGGCCGGGCCCGTGACATTGCCGACATACTGACGAAACGCGTGCCATTCACCGAGGTAACTGGCCGTCGATGCGCCCAACGACTTGCGCACCGGCGACCACATGCCGTCTGCGGCGACCAGATATTTCGCGTTTATCTCTTTGAAGACCGACGTTGATTCGGTGTTCACGGTGATTTGACTTTTGTTTTGTCGAACCACGCCGACAAACGCGCAGTTCTCGACGACGCGAACACCGCGTGATCGGGCGTGCCGAACGAGCGCGTTGTCGAGTTCGATGCGCGGGGCGATCGCAGCGAATTGACCAGTCGTCGCAGCGTCTTTCTCAGAGTTCGGCAGTTGAAGTTCGATTTCACGACCCGAGGGCGACCTGAGCACGACATCGGTGCAAATTTTGTAGTTGTCGATCGTATTCGGATCAAACCCCAGCATCTCGAGCATGCGCAGCGCACCGGTGGTCAAGCCGTCGCCGCAGCATTTGTCGCGCGGGAACGTGGCTTTGTCGATCACCAAAACATCTTTTCCGCTGGCGACGAGTGTCAAGGCGGCCGCGATTCCCGCCGGTCCGGCGCCGACGACCAAGACATCGCATTCGTTCTCGACCGTTGTTCGCGAAATAGCGTCGACCACGAGCCTCAGGCTAGAGTTTTCGCCGATGAGTCGGTTGTGTGAAGGTCGAGTAGTTGTTGTCACTGGCTCTGGTCGCGGCATCGGTCGCGAGCATGCTCTGAGTTTGGCCAAGCACGGTGCGTTCGTCGTGGTCAATGATCTGGGGGGCGGGGTGGACGGAAAAGGCGGCGATGCGTCGCCCGCACAACAGGTCGTCAACGAGATCGAGGCGATGGGCGGCAAGGCCGTAGCCAACGGCGACGATATTTCTTCGTGGGATGGCGCCGAGCGTTTGATCAAAACGGCGGTCGAAACTTTCGGCGATCTGCATGCGGTGGTCAACAACGCGGGCATTTTGCGCGATCGAATGCTGGCCAACATGAGCGAAGAAGAGTGGGACGCCGTGATCAAAGTGCACCTCAAGGGCACGTTTGCGCCGTCACGACACGCCGCCGCATATTGGCGAGACCAAAGCAAGGCCGGCAAACCGGTGGACGGCCGAATCATCAACACGAGTTCGGTGTCTGGCATTTACGGCAATGTCGGGCAGACGAATTACGGTGCGGCGAAAGCCGGCATCGCCGCGTTCACCACGATCGCCTCGCTCGAGTTGGCGCGCTACGGGGTGACCGTTAATGCGGTTGCGCCAGTTGCGTTGACACGGATGACAGAGAATCTCGGGCCCGCTCCCGAGACCGAGGCCGAGCGCGAGCAGCGCTCGCCAAAGTGGATCGCGCCGATAGTGACATGGTTGGTCTCGACCGAGTCGGCCGGGGTGACCGGTCGCGTGTTCGAGGCAAGCGGAGATGTTCTGGCGATCGCCGAAGGTTGGCACCGTGGGCCGACGAACAAACCGATCGCCGACGCGACCAAACTCGGTCCCGTGGTCGAAGAGTTGCTTGCGAAAGCCCGCCTCAACGCCGGCATGGACGGCCGCGACGGAACTTGGCCCCAACCGCAGAAAAAATAATTTTGCCCGCGCGCGTGGGCGGGAGTTTCAGAAGAGTTTTAGTTCGTCGGTCTTTTTGCCGCGCAGGGCGTCGTAGTCGACCTCGCACCAACTGATATTTCTGCTTTCGGCGAGCACGCGGGCCTGTGGCTTGATTGACTGCGCCACGAAAATGCCGCGAATTTTGCCGAGTGCCGAGTCGGCATGCAGGCAATCGAGATAGCGCGTCAATTGTTCGACGCCGTCGATCTCGCCACGACGCTTGATTTCGACCGCCACGGTTTGACCACTTGAATCGCGGCAAAGCAGATCGACGGGGCCGACGGCGGTCGGGTATTCGCGACGAACGAGCGTCAAACCCGGCTCGATGAATTCGGGCATCGCCGCCAACAGAATCTGCAGGTCGGCCTCGACGCCGTCTTTCGACAGACCGGGGTCGTCGCCTAGTTCGTGCGAGAAATCGGCGAGCACCTCGAAGACTTCGATCGTCAAAGTTTCGCCTTTCGGGTTGCGAACGACGATTCGATCGCGCGATTCTTCGATCGTGTTCGGCGCGTTCATCCAATTGAGTGGCTTGTATGCGCCGCCGTCGCTGTGAATCGCCAGACAACCGTCGGCCTTGATCATGATCAGGCGCGTGGCCCGCGGCAACGAGGCACCCAATCGCCCCTCGTAGGTGACGCTGCACGAGGCGATCAACACGCGCATGGTTTTTAGTTTTTGTAACCGAGCGCTTCGAGCACCGATTCGGCCAGTTCTGGGCGACAGACCAAAAGGTCGGGCAACCATGTGTCTTCTTCGTTATATATAAGGGGTGAGCCGTCGATGCGGCTGGTGTGCAGACCGGCGGCCCGCGCGACGGCGATCGGTGCCGCGGAGTCCCACTGGTGCTGGCCACCCGAGTGCAGATAGATGTCGCAATGACCGAGCACGACCGCCATCGTCTTGGCGCCCGCAGAGCCGAGACGCATCGCCTCGCAACCCAATTCTTCGGCGACTCGAACCGCCTCGCGTGGGGTGCGCGTTCGCGAGACGACGAGTCGTGGCGGGCCGTCGTGTTTCGGGGTGGGCGGCATGGCTGGCGTGGCGTTGAGCGTCAAGTCGAGAGCGGGCAGACTCACCGACGCGGCAGTCAGTTCGCCATGCTGCGAGTTGCGCGACCACAGCGCGATGTGCACCGCCCAATCGGTGCGCCCGGGTTCGCTGAACTCTTGCGTGCCGTCGAGCGGGTCGATGATCCAAACGCGGTCGGCTTTGAGGCGCCTTGAATTGTCGAGGGCCTCTTCGCTCAGAACGGCGTCGTCGGGTCGGTGCTCGCGCAGTTGTTTCATCAGAAACTCTTGGGCCACCGCGTCGCCGGCATCTTTGAGATCCCACCGGGAAACATTTCGGGAAACGAGTCCATCGCGAAGTTCGACGAGAAGTTTTCCCGTTTGTGTCGCGAGAAAGGCGGCGAACTCGTTGTCGTCGGCGAGGTTCAAGATTTGCGACCCAAGTTGGTCGCGTCGCGAACCAGATTTCTGACCTGGTCTTCGTCGGCACCCGTTGCAACCAGCCGGGAGACCTGCCGTTCGAGTCTTTCTGTGTCGGCTTCGACGAACACTTCGGGTCGAGCGGTGTTGCTGGTGATCGTGGCGACGAGCAGCACCAAGGCCGAGATCGCGGTGGCGCCACCGATTGTATTGACCAGACCGACATTGTTGCCGGCAATCGAGGTGATGATCATGCCGGCGATACCGAGCACGAAAATTGTCGAGCAGACGATGCGAATATTGCGCAGGGCGAGCGAGGTGTTGCGCGACGAGGAATTCATGTCGTTATTTTCGCGACAGCGGCTTGTATTTGATGCGCTTGGGTTGGTCGGCCGAGATGCCGAGTTCTTTTTTGCGCCACGCCTCGTAGTCGGTGAAATTTCCCTCGAACCAGCGAACTTGGCTGTCGCCTTCGAACGCCAACACATGGGTGGCGATGCGATCCAAAAACCAACGGTCGTGACTGATCACCACGACGCAACCGGGGAAACTCTCGAGCGCGGTCTCGAGCGCGCGCAGCGTGTCGATGTCGAGATCGTTCGTCGGTTCGTCGAGCAACAGCACGTTGCCGGCGTTCTTGAGAAGTTTCGCCAGGTGAACACGGTTTCTTTCACCGCCAGAAAGATCGCCCACGCGCTTTTGTTGGTCGCTGCCCTTGAAGTTGAAACTTGCGACATAGGCGCGACCGTTGATTTCGCGGCTGCCGACTTTCATCACCTCGACGCCCTCGGTTATCTCTTGGTAGACGGTCGAGTCGGGGTTCAAAGTGTCGCGACTCTGATCGACATAACTGAGCGCGACCGTGTCGCCGACCGTGATCGAACCCGAATCGGGTTTTTCTTGGCCCGTGATCATGCGAAACAGCGTGGTCTTGCCCGCGCCGTTGGCACCGATGATGCCGACGATGCCCGCGGGGGGAAGTTTGAAACTGAGATTGTCGATCAGCAGTCGATCGCCATAGCCCTTCGACAGATTGCTCACCTCGATCACGATGTCGCCGAGGCGTTTGCCCGCGGGTATCGCGATTTCTAGTTTGCTCTCACCACGCTCGGCCGCCTCGGCCTCGGCGTGCAGTTTGTCGTAGGCGGCCAGACGGGCCTTGCCTTTCGACTGGCGCGCTTTGGGCGCCATGCGAACCCACTCGAGTTCGCGAGCCAGCGTGCGTTTGCGCGACTCGTTGGCTTTTTCTTCGCGCCCGAGTCGTTCTTGTTTTTGTTCGAGCCAACTCGAATAGTTGCCTTCGAACGGAATGCCTTTGCCGCGGTCGAGTTCGAGGATCCATTTGGCCACATTGTCGAGAAAGTAGCGGTCGTGGGTGATCGCCACCACGGTGCCGGCGTACTCCTGCAGAAACCTCTCGAGCCAGTCGACGCTCTCGGCGTCGAGGTGGTTGGTCGGTTCGTCGAGCAGCAACAGATCGGGTCGGCTGAGAAGCAGACGGCACAATGCGACGCGTCGTCGCTCGCCACCCGAGAGTTTCGTGACGTCGCTCTCGTTCGGCGGACAACGCAGCGCGTCCATCGCGATTTCGACGTTTCTCTCGAGGCTCCACGCGTCAACGGCGTTGATCTTCGCCTCGAGTTGGGCCTGCAGAGCCCCGACCTTGTCGAAGTCGGCGTCGGGCTCGCCCCACATCGCGGTGACTTTTTCATATTCGGCGAGCAAGTCGCGGATCGGTGCGACGCCTTGCATCACGTTGCCGAGCACGTCTTTGCCCGGATCGAGTTTGGGTTCTTGCTCGAGCAACCCGACGCTGAAACCGGGGGTGAGTCGGGCTTCACCGGTGAAACCGTCGTCGACACCCGCCATGATCTTCAGCAGGCTCGATTTGCCGCTGCCGTTCGAACCGAGCACGCCGATTTTCGCGCCCGGGTAAAAAGAAAGTGAAATGTTTTCGAGAACCGTGCGGTCAGGGGGATAGAAGCGGGCGAGTTTGTAGCAGGTGTAAATGAACTCGGCGGCCATCAGGCGTCCAATCTAGTTGCAAGGTCAGAACCCCCTTGCCGTGCTAAATTATTTTCGAATTATCAACGACACCCAAAGGGGTCATCATGCAATTGTTTGATCAGGCTTTCATCGGAGATTTCTTGCTTCGATACGTTCATGTTCTCGTAGGCATCGTTTGGATCGGGCTGCTTTACTACTTCAACCTGGTGCAGGTGCCGGCGTTGGCGACCTATGGCGACGAGGCCAAGGCGAGAAACCTGACGCTCGACAAAGTCGCGCGTCGCGCCTTGTGGTGGTTTCGTTGGGCCGCGATCGCGACCTTGGGCACGGGGCTTTTGATCACGGGAGTAATCGAGAACTATTGGTCGCGCAGTGGCGACGCCCATAAATACACGATTTCGATCGGCATGATTCTCGGCACCTTGATGGCGGCAAACGTCTGGATGGGTATCTGGAAGAATCAAAAGATCGTGCTGGCCAACGCGGTGAATGTGTTGGGTGGCGGCGCCGCCGACCCGAACGCGGCGGGCGCGGGCAGACGAGCGTTGCTGATCTCGCGTCAGAACTTTATTTTTTCTTTCTCGATGCTGTGGTTCATGGTCGGGCCGGCGCACTTCTATCCGGCGGCGTTTCCCGATGCGACGGCGAGCAACGCGATGACTTTGTTGATCATCGCGGTCGTGCTCGCGGCGATTCTCGAACTGAACGCGGTCGGTGTGCTTGGTGGCACGGCGGCAACCAACAAGTTGCTGTGGCCATATGAATCGCACAAGAACGCGATGATAACTGGCGGTGTCTTGTGGCTGATCCTGTGGGTCGCTTCAGAGGTTCTTCTGAAATAATCATCGTTACGATGTAAGCGATGAGTGAGAAGTCCAACCCCGAGGACTTTGGCGCAAACTCCTGGCTAGTCGAGGAGATGTACGAGCGTTATCGCGAAGAACCGCAGTCGTTGTCGGTCGCATGGCGCGAGTTCTTCAGCGACTACAAGCCCGTCGGATCGCCCAAACCCGACCCGACAGGCGAGTTGATTCGCCCCGATCTCGATGCGCTGTCTGAACTGCTCGACGAGTCGAGCAATGGTGCCGGCACTCAGGCCAAGCCGGCGCCGGCCAAGGCAACTGTCGCCAAACCATCAGTCGTAAAACAGCCGATCTCGCCCGAGGCTCCGCCGCGCGCCCCGCGCCCCGTGGTCTCGCACGCTCCCGTCGAGCAGACGCCACTCGAGATCGTCGAACCAGAGCCGCTGCGCGGTGTGTCGTCGGTGATCGCCACGAACATGGAAGCAAGCCTCGCCGTGCCGACCGCGACCAGCGTTCGCCAGGTGCCGGCGAAACTTCTCGAGGTCAACCGCAAGGTGATCAACGGGTACCGCGGGCGCAACGGCGAGAGCAAAATCAGTTTCACCCATCTCATCGGTTATGCCATCGTGCGGGCGATCGCCGACGCCGTGCCGAACATGAAGCACGTCTATTCGGTCGACGAACAGGGCAAGCCGCAGATCAAAAAATTCGGCCATGTCAACATGGGGCTGGCGGTCGATGTCGACAAGGGCAAGGGTCAACGCAGTTTGGTCGTGCCGGTGTTGCGAAACGCCGACACGCTCGACTTCGCGGGTTTTTTGCTGACCTACGAGGACATCATTCGCAAGGTGCGCGCCAACAAACTGACGATCGAGGATTTTCAAGGCGCGAACATCAGCCTGACCAACCCCGGCACGATCGGCACGCAGCAGTCGGTGCCGAGGCTGATGGTCGGCCAGGGCGTGATCGTGGGTGTCGGCACGATCGATTATCCGGCCGAGTTTCAAGGCAGCGACGAACGGGCGCTCGGTCGTTTGGGCGTCTCGAAGGTCGTGACGCTGACCAGCACATATGACCATCGCATAATTCAGGGTGCCGAGAGCGGTTTGTTCCTTAAATACGTGCACGAGTTGCTGATCGGTGAGCACGGTTTTTACGCCGATGTTTTCAGCAGTCTGGGCGTGCCGTATGAGAGCGTGAAGTGGCGCGACGACACGAACTCGCTCGACAGCGAAGACGCCCTGCTCGAAAAGCAGATGCAGATCGCGACGCTGATTCGTGTGCACCGCGTGCGCGGTCACTTGATCGCCGATCTTGATCCGTTGCATTGGCGCGTGCCACGCATGCCGCGAGAGCTCGACCCCGCAACATATGGTCTGACGGTTTGGGATCTGGACCGAGAATTTCTGACGGGCGGCGTCGGCGGCGTGACCCGTTCGACTCTGGGCGAGCTGCTCGGCGTGTTGCGCGACGCGTATTGTCGCACGATCGGTGTCGAGTACATGCACATACAGAACACCGACGAACAGCGGTGGATACAGGAGCACTTCGAGGGAATCAACCGCAACGAGTTCGCCGTCGACAAGATGCGCCTGCTCGAGCGCCTGAACGCGGCCGAGGCGTTCGAGCGTTTCTTGTCGACGAAATATGTCGGAACGAAGCGGTTCGGTCTCGAGGGTGCCGAATCGGCGATTCCGATTCTCGACAAGATCTTGAACCTGGCCGTCGACGAAAAGTTGCATGGCTCGGTAATCGGCATGGCGCATCGCGGACGACTGAACGTGTTGGCCAATGTCGTCGGCAAAGATTACGACCAGATCTTTCAGGAGTTCGAGGGATATGTCGACCCATCGTCGGTGCAGGGTTCGGGCGACGTCAAATATCATCTCGGAGCGATCGGCGAGTTCGTCGGCGAGAGCGGCGCGAAGATGCACATCGAACTGGTCTCGAACCCGAGCCACCTTGAGACGGTTAACCCCATCGTGCTCGGCACCGTGCGGGCGATGCAAGACCGAATCGAGCCCCCGCTGTCGTTTCGGGTTTTGCCGCTGCTGATTCATGGCGATGCCGCCTTCGCCGGCCAGGGCGTGGTCGCCGAGTGTCTGGCGATGAGCGACACGTCGGGTTATCGAGTCGGCGGGACGATTCATTTGATCATCGACAACCAGATCGGTTTCACGACCTCGCCCGAATACGCGCGTTCGTCGCAATATTGCAGCGATGTCGCCAAGACGGTGCAGGCGCCGATTTTTCACGTGAACGGCGACGACCCCGAGGCGTGCGTGCGCGTGGCGCAACTGGCGTTCGAATACCGGCAGAAGTTCCAAAAAGATGTCGTGATCGACATGATCTGCTATCGCCGCTACGGTCACAACGAGGGCGACGACCCGAGTTACACGCAGCCTTTGATGTACAAGGCGATCGCCGAGAGGCGCAGTGTGCGAAAACTCTATGTCGAGACGCTGGTCAAACGTGGCGACATTACGGTCGAGCAGGCCGAGAAGTCGCTGAGCGATTATCAAAGCAAACTGCAAGGCGCGCTCGAACAAACCCGGGCCAAGACGGGCGAAAAAGTGATCGCCGCAAAGCCCCCGAAACCTGTCGGCGTCGTGCCGCACATTCAGACGGGCGTGAACAAAGAAGTGCTCGACAAGGTGCTCGCGTCGCTGCGCAGTTATCCGAGTGATTTCATGGTTCACCCAAAGTTGCTGCGCCAGTTCGAGGCGCGTGACGCGATGATCGACAAGGACGGCGACATCGACTGGGCGGTGGGCGAGGCTTTGGCGATCGGCAGTTTGGTGATTGAAGGAACCTCGGTGCGGCTGGCGGGCCAAGACTCGCGTCGCGGAACATTCAGCCAACGACACTCGACTTTGATCGACTATCTGACCGAACGGCGTTGGGTGCCGTTGGCCGAGATACCCGGTGCGACGGGCCGGTTCTGGGTGTATGACTCGTTGCTCAGCGAATATGCGGCGCTCGGTTTCGAATATGGCTATGCGCACTCGAACCAACAGGCGTTGGTGATGTGGGAGGCGCAATTCGGCGACTTCGTGAACGGCGCGCAGATAATCATCGACCAATATCTCGTCGCCGCCGAGGACAAGTGGCAGCAAAAGAACGGTCTCGTGCTGTTGTTGCCGCACGGCTACGAGGGTCAGGGGCCCGAGCACTCGTCGGCGAGAATCGAGAGATTTCTGCAACTGTGCGCCGAGGACAACATTCAAGTTTGTTACCCGACGACCTCGGCGCAGTATTTTCACCTTTTGCGACGCCAGGTCAAACGCAACAACCCGAAGCCGCTGGTGATTTTTTCGCCCAAGCAGCCGTTGCGAATGAAGCAGAGCCGCTCTCCGCTCGCCGAATTCACCAAGGGAAGTTTCGAAGAGGTGCTCGACGACTCGTCTGTCGCCAAGCCCGACGAAGTGATGCGCGTCGTGTTGTGCAGCGGCAAAGTCGCCTGGGACGCGATCGCCGAGCGCGACAAGCGCGGCGCGAAGGTCGCGATCGTGCGTATCGAGCAGCTCTACCCGTTTCCGGGCGAGCAGATCAAAAAAATATTGGCGCGCTACAAGAACGCCAAAGAATTGGTCTGGCTGCAAGAGGAGCCCGAAAATATGGGCCCGCGATATTTCGTCGACGACCGCATCTGGCCGTTGAAAGAGCAGGGATACTCTTTGCGTTTCGTGACCCGCGTCGAATCGGGAAGCCCCGCCACTGGTTCGAAGACGATTCACGACCAAGAACTCGACGATTTGATGCGTGAAACTTTCGCCGACTAGTTAACCCTCGTCGCGGTGGTTGAATGAAGGGGTGAACAAGGCTTTTGCGCATGTCGTGGTCGACGGTTCGAACATCGCCACCGAAGGCCGAAGCGACCCCAGTTTGCGACAACTGAACGAGGCGGTGCTCGCGTTCATGAAAGAGTTTCCTGGCACGAAAGTCACGGTGGTTGTCGACGCGACATTCGGTCATCGCATCGATCGTCGCGAGCGAGCCGAGTTCGACGCGGCGATCAACAACAACGAACTCGTGGCGCCACCCGCGGGCGCGGTGGGTCGCGGCGACGGTTTCGTGCTGACGATCGCCGACAAGGTGAAGGCGAGCGTGCTATCGAACGACAGTTACCAGGAGTTTCACGATCAGTACAAGTGGTTGTTCGACGAGGGGCGCCTGCTCGGCGGCAAGCCGGTGCCGAATGTCGGCTGGGTGTTCATCAGGCGACTGCCGGTGCGCAAGCAGGCGGGTCGCGCGACGGCGTCGTCGGTTCGCCGAATCAAACCGCGACCGTCGGCGGTCAAACTGCCCGTCGCCAAGGTCGCGACGACGAAGAGCGTTCATCCGAAATTGAACGAATTGAACCCTTTCTTGAACTTCGTCGAAAAGAATTCGATCGGCACGAAGGTGAGAGGCGTGGTCGAAAGTTACGCGTCGCACGGCGTCTATGTGAAAATTGGCGAGGTTTCGGGTTATCTGCCTCTTCGCCTGATGGCCAAGCCGGCGCCCCGAAGCGCGCGCGAGCATGTGAAGTTGGGCGCGACGCTGAGTTTGGTCGTGGTTGGTTTCACGCCGTCGCGGCGCAGCGTCGAGTTGTCGGTCGTGGGCGTAGAAACCCCGAGCGAATCTAAAGTCGGCGCCAGAGTGCAGGGGTCGCGCGGCACGCAGGCGAAGTCGGTACCTGCCAAAACGAGCCAGCCGAAAAAGCCGAGGCGTCGCGCGCAACATGCGAAAAACACCGCGAAGAAGGCGACTTCGAACAAGAAGCGGTGACGGCTTTTTAGATACGGTGTGGGCGTGCTGATCACGACCTGGAATGTGAACTCGTTGAAGGCGCGACTCGACCGCGTGACGGCATGGGTCAAAGAGAACCAACCCGATGTGCTGTGCATGCAAGAAACAAAGATGAAAGACGAGGTGTTTCCCGCGCTGACCTTCGCCGAACTGGGCTATGAGTCGGCGCACTTCGGTCAGGGTCAATGGAACGGCGTGGCGATCATCTCGAAAGTTGGCCTGACCGATGTGGTCACGAATTTCGCCGCGTCGATCGAACCCGACCACGAGGCTCGAATCATCTCGGCGAAATGCGGCGGTGTTCGCGTGGTCAGCGTGTACGTGCCCAACGGCAGGTCGCTCGAAGACGACCATTACAAATACAAACTCGCGTGGATGAAAAAACTCAGGCAACACGCGGCGGCGATCGCCGACCCCGGCGAGATGCTCGTGATCGGTGGCGACTTCAATATCGCCCCGACCAACGACGACGTCTGGGATGTCACCAAGTTCGAGGGTGCGACCCATGTCAGCGAACCCGAGCGCAAGGTTTTTGCCGAACTCTGCGAATGGGGGCTGGTCGACGTGTTTCGCGAACTCAACCCCGAGCCGAAAGTCTTTTCGTGGTGGGACTATCGCAACGGCAGTTTTCACAAGGGCGAGGGAATGCGAATCGATTTTCTTTTGGCGACCAAATCGGCCTTTGCCCGAGTCGGCGAGTCAAAAATTGATCGCAATGCGCGCAAGGGCGAAAAGCCGAGCGACCACGCACCGGTTTCGATGCGCCTGAAGGCTGATCCTGCAAAATGAGCGGCTCGAACGACGAAGATCTGCCGAGTCGACAAACTACTGGTTCGACCCCCGTCTTCGAGAGCGCGTTCAAAGACTTTCATGTTCGCACCGAGCAGTTGTCGGCGATAGACAGTTTGCGGGTGGCGATCGCCGACGAGTTGCGCTCGGCGACCGACGAACTCTTGGCGACCTCGGCGAATCTCGAAGACCTCGAAGAGACGCACAGAATGATCGGTCAGGCGGTCGCGCGGTTGCGCCTGAAACCGCACTCGCAAGAATTCGTCGGGCCGAGCGAGAGTTCGTTGGCGCCGATGAACAGTTTTTTGGATCGAAGTCCGATCATCGGCGGCATCAATCCGTTGGCCGTGCCGATGCGGATGCAGATCGAAGGTGACGGCGGCAAAGACTCGGTGGTGGTCGGGCACGCCAAATTCGAGGCGGCATACGAGGGGCCCCCGGGTTGCGTGCACGGCGGTTTCATCGCCGCATATTTCGACGAGGTTCTGGGCATGGCGCAATCGCTGAGCGGCAATCCGGGAATGACGGTGAACCTGACGATCGACTACCGTTCGCCGACGCCGCTGAAACAGCCGGTGGTTTTTCGGGGTTGGGTCGCGTCGATCGACGGGCGAAAAATCAGCGTGCTGGGCACGCTTCACCACGGCGACACGCTTTGTGCCGAAGCCAAAGGACTCTTCGTCTCGATGCGACCCGAGGTGTTTCAGCGGCTGATGGAGATTCGCCAAGCGCAAGAGCGCTGAACAAACGACTATTTCGTGGCGACCGCGCTGAGTCGTTTCTCGGCGCCGGCGACGATCGCCAGCACATCGGTGGCGATTCGGTTCGCCGGCATTTGACCGACGATCTTGGCCAGGTCTGACTTTGTTTTCGGCAGTTGGGTGACGATTTGGCGAAGCTCGAGATCGCTCAGAACCGAGGTGGCTGGTTGTTTGATCACTCGGGCTCGACTCGAGCGCCAAGCACGCAGTTCGTCTTCAAGCGATTTTGGTTTCGCGCGTCGCGCCGTGGTCGGCTGCCTGGCGACGGACTTGTTCGAGTGCGTCGCATCTTGCGACTCGGGGCTCGGGTTTTGTTTGGCGACAATCTCGCCGAGCAATCGGCTTTGACCCGCGACCCGACCCTTGCGCGTCTCGCACCAGGTGACGAACAGTTGTTGCGAGGCCCGCGTCAGGGCGACATACGCGAGGCGAATTTCTTCGTCGATTTGCTCTTGCGAGATCGCCGACGCGTGCGGCATCAGGCCGTCTTCGCAACCGGCGACGACGACGCACTCCCACTCGCGACCTTTGGCCGAATGAAATGTGAGAACTTCGACCCCCTCGACGCTGCGTTGATCGGCCGCGGTGGCCCGCATCCATGCCGAGAAAGATCGGCCGTCGAACCCGCCGGGTTGATCGGTCTTCAGGAACGCCTGAACTTGTTCGGCGACCCACTGTTGAACTTCTGACTCTGATTCGGCGAGAACATCGGCGGCCCAGGTCGCCAGTTCGTCGCGGTTGCGACTTTGCGCGGCGTCGGCGATCGCCGAGGTGAGTTCTTTAGACGGTCGGCTGGTGCGCACCGGAATGCCGTGCTTGACCAACGCGTCGACGATCGTTTCGCTTTGAATGTTCGTGCGCACCAACACCGCCGCGGAGCGCCACGGGTTGGCGCCACCCTGGTTGGCGAATTGCCACAAAAAATCTACGATGCCGAGCGCCTCGGACTCGACATCGGCGAAGCCCTTGGCAACCACCGGCTCGGCCGGGGCCTTGATCGCCCGCACGTCGATGTTTGGTTCGACCGCTTTGGCGACCGAAACCGCCGCCGAAAGGATTTCGGGCGTGCACCTGTAGTTGTTCGGCAGCCGCAGCACCGTAGTGCCGCGAATTTTGTCGGGCAGTTCGTCGAAAAGTTTTTTGTCGGCGCCGTTCCATCCGTAGATCGCCTGCATCGGGTCGCCGACGATGAATACATCTTGGCGTTGGCCGCGAATCGTCTCGAACAACTCGTATTGAAGCGGGTTCATGTCTTGGGCCTCATCGACGAAGATGTGGCGATAGCGCCAGCGAACCGCTTGGGCGTAGGCGTTGTCGAGTCGCATCGCCTCGACCACGCGCGAGATCAGATCGTCGAGGTCGAGCGTGTTGCGTTGAGTTTTGAGTTGTTCGTAGTTTTTGTAGATCGTGGCGATCTCGTTGTGCGGCGCGACGGTGTAGCGCCCGTTGCGCTTCGCCGCCTGCGCGTAGTTCGCCGGTGAAATCAGGCGGGCGTGGGCCCAATCGACCTCGACGAGAAGTTCTCGCGGGCGACTCGCCATCGGGTGAGACCCGGCGGCTTGAGAGATCAAGACCGAGCGGTTGTGCACGATGGTCGGCATTTGTCGGTGCGTGTCGGCGAGTCGTTGGCGCAACAACGACAGCGAGATGGCGTGAAATGTGCCGACGGTGACCGATTGGGGATCGCGCGCCACGCCCAATTTGCCGAGTCGTTGGCGCAGTTCGCTCGCTGCTTCGCGGGTGAAAGTGATCGCCAGAATTCTCTGCGGATCGGCCGTCGCTTTGGCGATGCGATAGGCGATGCGATGGGTCAGCACGCGAGTTTTGCCCGACCCGGCGCCGGCGTGCAACACGGTTGCGGTTTCGGGACAGGTCACGGCGGCGCGCTGGTCGGCATCCATGCCGTGGAGAAGTTGGTCGGCGTCCACGGCACAACGCTAGGCGGTGGGTGTGGCCGCGGGAAACTAGGTTTGGGGCGTGGCGTATCCGCGAAATTTGTTGAATCGTGGCGAGCAGATTCATTTGGATTTGCAACCGCACTGGGTGGTGTTCGTCAAGCCGGTTTCGGTGGCGGTGGTGCCGCTGGCCGGCGTGGTCGCGGCGCTGCAACTCGACGCTGGTTGGCTGAGGTCGGGTGCGACGCGGATATTTCTCGTCTGGTTGCTGTTGCAGATCGTGTTGTTGGCGGCGGCCGTGTTGCGATGGTCGCGCACCTATTTTGTGGTGACTTCGCAGCGCGTGATTTTTCGCGAGGGCGTGCTGGCGCGACGCGGCGTCGAGATTCCGCTTGAGCGGGTGAACAACGTGAATTTTGCGCAGTCGATTTTGGAGCGCATGGTCGGTGCGGGGGATCTGTTGATCGAGTCGGCCAGCGACGACGGGCAGCAGTTGTTCGGCGACATTCGTGATCCCGAGCAGGTGCAGAACATCATTCACGAGGCGATTCACGAGCGCACGGGCAGGTCTGGCGAGGCGAGCCCGGTGGTCACGCAACTCGAGCGGCTCGAGGCGATGCTGATGCGCGGTTCGATCACCAAAGCCGAGTTCGACGCCCAAAAGCGCAAACTTCTAGGCTGATGTTGACGGATTGACCGGGGCTGACACGAGAGGCGAGAATAATCAGATGGCAAAAGCGAAAATTTCGGCGGCGATCGAACTTGAATACGACACTTTTGGCGACCCGAAGAACCCGGCGTTGTTGCTGATCATGGGATACACCGCGCAGATGGTGGCGTGGGAAGAAGAATTTTGCAAGATGTTCGCGGCCAAGAACTTGTTCGTGATTCGTTTCGACAATCGCGACTGCGGACTGTCGACGAAACTCGACGGCGTGAAAGTCGACGTGAACGCGGTCATCGGCGCGGCGTTGATGGAAGAGACGATTCCGCCCGTGCCGTACACGCTGCGCGACATGGCTGCCGACGCGATCGGCTTGCTGGATTATCTGAAGATCGACCGCGCCCATGTTCTGGGTGCCTCGATGGGTGGAATGATCGCCCAAGTGTTGACGATCGAATATCCGCAGCGGGTGCGAACGTTGACCTCGGTGATGTCGATGTCGGGCGAACCCGAATACGGTCAGTCGGCGCCTGAGGCGATGGGCGCGTTGTTGTCGATTCCGCCGGCGGACCGCGAGGGTTACATCGCGCATTCGCCGATTTACCAGGCGTTTCACTCGATGAAATATCGCAGCGATGAAAACTCGAAGCGCGCCGCGGCCCGCGACTATGACCGTGGTTATTATCCCGAGGGCGCGCCGCGTCAACTCGCCGCGATCTACGCGTCTGGTCGCCGTACCGAGCAACTGCGGGCGGTGAAAACGCCCACGCTGGTGGTGCACGGCAAAGACGACACTTTGATCACGCCCTCGGGTGGCGAGCGCACGGCGGATCTGATCCCCAATGCAAAATTCGAATTGGTCGACGACATGGGTCATGATCTGCCCGAGCCGCTGTGGGGCAAGCTCGTCGACTTGGTAGTCGGTTTCATCTCGAAGAATTGACCACAGTGGCGCAGTCGGGCACAGGGCCGCTCGCCGGTTACAAGATTCTCGAGATCGCGGGCATCGGCCCCGGCCCGTTCGCGGCGATGATGCTCAGCGACATGGGCGCCGAAGTCGTGCGCGTCGAACGGGTTCAGGCCGTGCGCGAGAACGCGACGGCGAATTGGGATGTGATGCAGCGCGGCAGGAAAAATATCGCGATCGATCTCAAGCATGCCGACGGTGTCGAAACTTTGTTGCAACTTGTCGAGCATGCCGACGCTTTGATCGAAGGTTTTCGTCCCGGAGTGATGGAGCGCTTGGGTGTCGGACCAGATGTTTGCCTGGCGCGAAACAAAAAGTTGGTGTTCGGGCGGATGACTGGCTGGGGTCAGGACGGGCCGTATTCGTCGGCGGCGGGTCACGACATCAACTACATCGCTTTGGCCGGAGCATTGGCCCACTTCGGGCGCGCGGGCGAGGCACCGGTGCCGCCCCTGAACATGGTCGGCGATTTCGGCGGCGGCGGAATGTTTCTCGCCTACGGAGTGGTTTGCGCGTTGCTCGAGGCGCAGCGCAGTGGCGTCGGCCAAATCGTGGATGCGGCGATGGTCGACGGTGCGGCGACTTTGATGTCGATGTTTTGGGGTTTCGCCAAGATCGGCATGCACGATGAAAATTCGCGCGGCGCGAACATGCTCGACACCGGTGCGCACTATTACGACGCCTACGAGTGCAGCGACGGAAAATATGTTTCGATTGGTTCGATCGAGCCGCAGTTTTACCAACAGTTGTTGACGCTGACAGGTTTGGCGGGCGACGCAGAATTCGCCAACCAAAACGATCGCTCGAGATGGCCGGCTCTGAAGCAGAGACTGACCGAGGTTTTTGCGACGAAATCCCAGGCCGAGTGGTGCAAGATCATGGAGCACACCGATGTTTGTTTTGCGCCCGTGCTAACGATGACCGAGGCGAGTCGGCATCCGCACAATGTGGCGCGCAAGACATTTGTCGAAATCGACGGCACGACGCAGCCCGCACCGGCGCCCCGATTTTCACGCACAAGACCCGGCACGCCGAGCGGGCCCGAGTCTGCCGGGGCGAACACCGTCGAGGTTTTGCGCGCCTGGGGCGTAAAAGGTGTCGACAGTTTGATCGAGCGCGGAATCGTCAAGCAGGGCGTGGCGAAAAAATAATCTGATGTCGACACTGGTTTGTTTTCACGCGCACCCCGACGACGAATGTCTGGGTTCGGGCGGCACCATCGCCCGGGCAAGCGCCGAAGGCCATCGAGTCGTGTTGGTCGTCGCAACCGACGGCGCCTACGGCGAGGCGCCGGGAGATTTGGCGCCGGGCGAATCGCTCGTCGATCGGCGATTCAAAGAGTTGTCGTCGTCGGCGAAAGTTTTGGGCATCGCCAGGGTTGAAATGTTGGGCTACAAAGACTCGGGGATGACGGGCTGGCCGCAAAACGCCGACCCGCAATCTTTCATGCGCGCCGATGTCGAAACGGCGGCGCAAAAACTTGCGGCGATCCTGCTCGAAGAACGCGCCGACGCCGTGACGATCTACGACTGGCACGGCAACTACGGTCACCCCGACCACATCGCCGTGCACAAAGTCGGTATGCGCGCCGCGGAGGTCGCCGGTACGCCGAATGTTTTTCAGATGACGATGAACAGGGATTTTTTTCGGAACCTGCGCAACGCGGTGATGGCGAATCCTGAAATGCAGCATCGAAAGGCGATGGAAGATTTTGATCCCGATGCGCCGGCCGATGACGGCAACCCGATCGGTGAGCCCGACAGCGTGATCACCCACAGCGTCGACGTGAAGAATTATTGCCGGCAAAAACGCGACGCGATCGGATGTCACGCCAGTCAGACCAGCGACACGTCATTTCGTCTGAACATGAGCGAGGAAGTTTTTGCCGAGGTCTTTGGCACCGAGTGGTTCATCAAAGTCGGTGAGTCGGGGCCCGCTCGCAATAGATGGCTGTTCGAATAGCGCGGGGCGAACAATGCCGATGAGAGTTGCGTTGGTGCGCCATGGTCGCGCATCGGCAGGATGGGACACGGCCGTCGACCCAGACCTGGATGATCTCGGCCGAAAGCAAGCCGATGACGCGGCGAAAAAACTCGCTCGAATTTTTGAAGGTCGGCATGTTCAGATTGTTTCGAGTCCGTTGCTGCGATGCCAGCAAACCGCCGAGCCGTTTGCCGTCTTGCGAAAGCTGCCCGTGCAGGTCTGCGCCGAGGTTGCCGAGATTCCGTCGCCCGCAGGGGTTTCTATGGCGGGCAGGGTTGACTGGTTGCGCGCGGCGATGCGGGGTACATGGGTTGAATTGGGCGACGACTACACGACATTTCGCGACCGCGTCGTCAGTTTCGTCAAATCTATTCGTGTCGACACGGTGATCTTTTCGCACTTCATCGCGATCAACGCCGTGATCGGGTCATTGACCGGTGACGACCGTCTCGTGATTCGCAGTCTCGACAACTGCAGTATCACCCTGCTCGAACTCGACTCGTCGGGTGCGTTGCACATCGCGCAAAGCGGTCACGAGGCCGACACCCTTATCCGTTAGATTTGGTGATCATGTCTGACGGCAAAAAAGATGAGATGCGTCAGCAAATCTTGGGTTTGGTCGAAAAATACTACACCGAGGCTTTCCCCAAAAAGCCGTTTGTCGGCGGAATTTCACAGATACCGGTTTCAGGAAAAGTTTTCGACGGCGACGAACTGGTGCACCTGGTCGATTCGTCGCTCGATTTTTGGCTGACCGCCGGACGATACGCGCAGGCTTTCGAAGAAGAGTTCGCGAAGGTGATGGGTGTCAAGCACGCGATGCTCTGCAATTCTGGTTCGTCGGCGAACCT
>Ga0194112_10002815_pt1 | contig 24653 bp, 12 predicted proteins | sample TA2MahC400mmetaG_FD_146191 | JGI IMG/M metagenome (GOLD analysis project Ga0194112, IMG submission 146191) | Freshwater microbial communities from Lake Tanganyika, Tanzania - TA2015016 Mahale Deep Cast 400m | ecosystem: Environmental > Aquatic > Freshwater > Lake | place: Tanzania: Lake... | reverse complement strand
TACAGCGTCGCCTTCTCCCCGAGGGGGATCGGCCAATGAGGACCCACCTGCTCCCGCGGACTCGCGATTTCGGATTTCGGATTTCGGATTTCGGTTTCCGATCCGCAATCCGCAATCCGCAATCCACAATGGCTCTGGCGGCTACCATTGCACTCGGCTGCCTGCTCCTGCCCGCGCGCGAGGCCCCCGCGGCCACCCTGGCCGAGAAGCAGATCGAGAAGCTCCTGGGCGAAGCCGCCGCCCCCAACGCCAAAGAGCCCGAGAAGAAGCTCGACGAGGCCCGCCGCACCCTCGCCACGGCCGGCCTGGGGGACCTTGACCGCGCCTTCGTCGAGGCCGACATCGAGCGCACGGCCGCCACCGTGGCCATCAATGCCTGGCGCCGCGCGGCGGACGCGCAGAAGCCCGCCCTGCGCCAGGAGGCCCGCCGCCGCGTCCTGGGCACGCTCGACCTGTACGAGAGGCTCCTGAAGCGCGCCGAGGACAACCGCGAGGCCATCCTGGCCAAGCTCCCCGAGAGCGCCGACCCCGACAAGGACCCCAAGGCCACCGAGGCCGGCAGCTACGTCCACCGCGCCAACTACCACAAGGCCTGGCTCCTCTACCGCGTGGCCGACCTGGCGGACCCCGACATCGAGGGCGCCGACCGCACGAAATGGCTCCAGCAGGCCCTCGAACTCTTCAGCGGCTACACCGCCGACGGGTACCGCAACCTGCCCGTGGTGGTGGACTGCTTCCTCGGCCAGGCCCTCTGCCTCCACGCCCTCAAGCGGTTCCGGGGAACCGATGGCAGCCGGGGGCTAATCGAGTTCCTCGAAGAGGACTACGCGATCACCAAGCGCCTCGACGAGGAGCGCGGGCGAGCCCCCACCGAGACCCTGAAGCGGATGACGTACCTCCTCGTGAAGGGCCTCGAGGCCGAGGCGCCCGGCTCCCCGAGCCTCAAGCTCGAAAGCCTGGCCGACCAGTACTTCCGCAGCCTACCATTCGGCACCGCCTACGACGGCTTCGACCTCGAAATGGCTATCGCCCGGGCCAAGAACCTCCAGGCCCTCCTCCGGTCGCCCGACGCCGGCAGCCGCGCCCGGGGCTACGAGGCCAAGCTCCAGGAGATCAAGAGCCAGTTCGACCTCTACGGCGACCCCTGGTACACCGACCTCTACAAGGCCCTCGGCCTTCCCCCGCCCCCCCTGCCGCCCGGGCTGCAGGAAGTGGGCAAGCTCTTCAAGGACGGGCGTTACAAGGAGGCGCTCGGCATCATCCAGCCGGCCCTCGCGAACCCCAAGACGCAGCGCCTCGCCGACTGGCGGCAGGCCCTGGCCGCCGCCCACTGGAACCTCCAGACCTGGCGCGAGGCCCATCGGGCCGCCTACGACTTCATACGCCAGCACCCGACCGATCCCCGGGCCGCCGAGTGGTGCCGCCGCGCGCTCCAAGCCGGCCTGCGGGCCACCGCCGCCAAGCCTCCTCAGCTCGACTTCCAGTCCTTCAACAACTTCCTCGATTTCGCCACGACCACATTCCCGGCCGAGCCCGAGGTCCAGCGTGTCCCCTGGACCCGCGCCTCGCTCCTCCTGGAGGCGAAGGACTACCGCGGGGCCGAGCAGGCGCTCGCGCGGATTGACGCTAAGTCGCCCGTCTACCGCCTTGCCCAGTACGGCCTCGCCCTCGCCACCTACCGCCAGGCTGAAGAAACGCTCAAGGACACGGCGCGCGGCACCCGGGCCGCCCAGGAACTCCTCGAGCGCTCGGCCGCCGCCGTCGGCCGCTTCGCCGACACCACGCCGGGCGCCGCGGACGTGGAGAAGCTGCCCGAGGCCACCGTGAGCATCGCCCACGCCGTGGCGCGCAACCTCCTGCGCCTGACCCAGCCCAAGGCCGCGCTCGCGCTCCTCAAGCGCCTCGACGACTCGGTGGAACTCAAGGGCGTGGACGCCACGACGCGGGAGGCCCTCCGCCTCGAGGCCCAGGCGGTCCTGGACGGCACGGACGGCGTGCGCAAGATGCTCCGCGAGATCGCCGCCAAGGACTCCGAGCAGCCGCACCTGGCGCAGCTTGCCGCCAACTTCGCCGCACGGCTCGAAAAGGAGGCCGAGCGCCTCAGCCAGGCCAAGCAGGCCGCCGAGGCCAACGCCCTCACCCGCGAGCTCGTCAAGGCCTACGAGTTCCTCCTCCGCCAGGTCGGCCATAGCCCCGACCCCAGGGCGCGAGGCCAGGAGCCCGTCATCCGGCGCCACCTGGCCAACGCCCTCCTGCGCCTGGGGGATATGAAGGCCGCCGTGGAGCACTGCGAGGCGGTGCTCCAGAGGCTCGGGCCTGGCGAGGCCCAGCCGGCCGACATCCTGCGGGGGCTGGCCGTCGCCTACGAGGCGGCGGGACGCCACGACGACGCACTCCGGCGCTGGCGCCCCCTGGCTCAGGGCCTCCCCAGAAAGACCGAGGGCTGGTACGAAGCCCAGTGCCATCACATCCTGTGCGTCCTCAAGTCCGGCGACACCGCAGGCGCGCGACAGCTCCTCGACTACTTCAAGCTCCAGAACCCGGACGTCCCTGCCCCCTGGAAGGCCAAGCTCCAGGAACTCGAGCGCGAAATGGACAGCGCCCCGGCCCCCAAGGCCAAACGGTGAGTTGAGCCATGGTTCATCCGCAGTTCTTCTACAAGCTCCTGGACATCCCGGAAACGGCGGGCGAGCCGACGCTCTACCAACTGCTGGGCATCAGCCCCCGGGCCTTCGACCCCGCGCTGGTGGGCCGCGCGCTGTCCGAACGCAAGAAGCGCCTGCGGCAGAACATCCCAGGGCCGCAGTTCATCCCCGTCGTCGCCACCATCGAGCGGGAGCTCGACGGCGCGGCCGAGGTCCTCCGCGACGCGGCGCGCCGCAAGGCCTACGACGCCCACCTGGCCCGCGAGAAGCACGATGCCGCCCTCCAGGAGGCGAAGGCGCAGCGCACCCAACTGACGGCTGCCGTCCACGAGACGATCAGCTCCCACGTGGATGCCGCCGGCTCCCTCAGCGAGCACGACCGGCCCACCCTCGCCAAGAAGCTGCGCCACATCGGCGTGGACGACCGCAACGTCCAGGTCATCCTCGCCGAAATCCCCAAGCCCCCCGCCCCGCCGCCACCCGAACAGGTCACTGCGGTCGGCGTTCCGCGGGAGACCCTCGACTTCTTCGCCACGGCCACGGACCTCAGCATCAGCCAGGGGGTGCTCGCCGTGGACGACGAGCGCCGGCTCCTCGCACTTGCCGAGAAGCTCGCCATCCCCGCGCCTGCCGCCCTGAACGCCATCAACACCCGCCTGAGCGCCAAGGGGGCGCGCCGCGGCCAGCTCGACCTCCCCGCGCTCACCGCGCTCTTCCAGCACCAGCTCGAGAAGCTCTATCCCGACCGCCAGGCGCCCCCGGCCGAGCGCATCCGCCTCGTCGGCCTCGGCGTCGCTCAGGGCCTCTCCGTCGAGGCCGCCTCCCAGGCCGTCCAGAACCACTTCGAACCCTCCGCCGGGCCGCAGGCCACCCCCCTCGAGATCATCGAGACCCTCCCCGAAGACGAGGAACTGCTCACCGTGCAGCCGGTGGACGACGGCCCGCTGACCGTCGAGCCCCTCTCCGAGCCGCCGCTCACACCGAGGGCCGCCCCCACGCCGGCGCAGCGCGGCTGGAGCCCGGCGCACACGCCTCCGCCCGCCGAGCCAGCCTTCGGCGTCCGCGAGGCCCGAGCCACCGCCCCGCTTCGGCTCACCCCCTCCACGCCGGCCGGGCGCCTGGAACCAGTCCCCGCCGTGCCCCGCACCCCGCCCGCGGGCCAGGCCGCCGTCACAGCCACCCTGCCCGCGCCACTGCACGATGCCGGTGTCACCCAGGCCCCCGCGGCCCGTCGGAGCGACTTCGCTCGCGCGCTCACCATCATCATCCCCCTCGCCGTCATCGCCATCTTCTCCGTCGTCGCCCTCATCTACAGCCTGAGCCAGCGGGAAAGCAACCCGCCACAGAAGGAGAAAGGCCCACTCCCACCGTCCACGAAGACTGTTGTGACACCGCCCCCGCCGTCTACGAAGACGACGGTGCCCCCTCCGCCGCCGGCGACGAAGACGCCGGTAAGACCCCCCCCGCCGGCGACGAAGACCACAGTGCCGTCGCCCGGAGTCCCTCCTCTGGCGTCTCAGCTCCTGAGCGCGGCGGGTTCGTCTGACCGCTTGGCCGACCTCGTGGGCGCGGCTGCGCCGGACGAGTTTCAGGCCGCCCTGGCCTATCTAGCGGCCAGCGCTGCCGACCGCACATCGCTCACCGCGGCGGCCGCCTCGCGCACCCTGGATGCCCTCTCCCGCAGCGACGTGACCAGCCGCGTGCCCGACCAGGCCCGCATCGAGGCCAGATTGGCCCTCTGCCAGGTCATCCGCACCACGAGCGACCCCACCGTCGCCGGCACCGCGCGTGCGTCCCTGAACCGCGCCGTCAGGTGGTCTGGCGGCGGCTCCTCGCCGACGGTGCTGTTTGCCAAACTCGACACGCCCACCGCCCGGCAGCAGGCGGCCGCCGCCTGGGAAGCCGCCGTCCGCCGGGACGGCACCACGCCCCCACCAGACCCCGCCACAGGCCGGCCAAGGGTGGCTGTGCCGAGTGACGACATCCGCAGGGCCTACTCGACCACGAACCGGGTGGAGGACCTGTTGGCCGACACGGCGATGACGCTGCTGGCCTGGTGGGACCGCGCGGCGCAGTTTGCCCAGGGCTCCAACCATTGCTCCCCGGAGCTGAGCCGGCTCCTGAGCGCCGGCGCGGACCGGCCCGCCGCCGTGGCCGAGAGGGTGACCCTGCCCCCCGCTCCGGCGGCCCCCGCCCCAGCACCCCCGCCAGCCACGGGGGCACCGGCGCCCGTCTCGCTCGATGAGTTCAAGGCCAAGCTCCAAGGCCGGTCCACCGGCGAGTGCTACTGGGCGATCGAGCGCCTCCGGCAGGCCGACACGGCAGCGGCGGCCGACATCCTTGTCGCCGAGCTCGCCAGGCGCGCCCGCGACGCCTCGGCACCCGTCGCCGAGGCGCCCTCGACCAGCCGCATCCTGCGCGCCCTCGGCCAGATGAATGTCCCCGAAATCCCAAAGAAGCTCGCCGGCGTGCTCAGGGACTCCCGCAACAACGACATTGTCGCCTACCTTGTGGCGAAGTGCATGCATACGACGCTCCGAGAGCAACTCGGAACCTATTTCTCTGGTCTCAGGTATCCCGAGAGTGATCTGGTGCTGCGGCGGAGCTTCTCGCGGGAGGAGCTTCAGAAGTGTGTCGAGGGCTGGGACGAGGCGGTCGAGAATCTGGAGCGGCGTGCCTCCCTCTTTGAGAGCATGCCGCGGGGGCGGACCCGCCCGGGCTGGATTCCCCGCGCTCCGGCGGGCCTCCCCACGCCCCGGCCGATGCCCATGCGTCCGGCGCCCGGACCCCGCCCGGCTCCCGCAGCCGAGCCGCCGGCTTGGCAGCCTGACCCGACTCGGCTCAAGCTCCTGGCTGCCGCGGCCAACTATGCCTCCCAGGCCGCCGAGAGCCTGAAGGACTACAAGTGGGGAGGCCGCGCGCCCGGCCCCGTCGGGAACCCGGCTGTCGCCAACTACTCGGCGCCAGCCGACCTCGCCGGCGAGGTGGCCGGCGCCCTTGACCGCCTGGTCGCGCAGCTCACCCGCCTGGCCCGCGAGCACGCGAGCCACGGCGCGCACAGGCCCACACTCGAGAGGATCGAGGCCGAAGCCAAGGCCCGCGCCCTCGCCAGCGAGTCCACCGTCCCGCAGGCCGCCGTCCGCCTCGATGCTGCCGCCGCTATCCTGGAGGTGCTCATCCAGGAATGCGGGCCGAGCGACGCTGTGAAGGCCAGCGTGGCAAAGGCCCGCCAGGACCGTGCCGCAGCCGTTACAGCCACGGCGGTCCAGGAACTCCGCGAGAGCGCGATCCACGGCCTTGTCCTGTGGGACCTGCTTCTCTCAGCGGGGTCAAGGCCCTGAAAGGAATGAGCGCGATGCGCAAACTGCCGTCTGCCGTCTGCCGTCTGCCGTCTGCCGTCTGCCGTCTGCCATCTGCCATCTGGCGCCTGCCGTCTGCCGCCTGCCGTCTGCCGTCTGCCATCTGGCGCCTGCCGCCCGCCGCCTGCCGTCTGCCATCCGCCATCTGCCTCCTCCTCGCAGCCGCCCTCGCCTGTCTGCCCGAGGCGCGGGCGGCCACGACGCCGCCGGCGGCGGACCTCGATGCGGAGCTGGGGGCCGCCCGCAAGGCCGTCCTGGCGGACCCGCTCGACGTTGCCGCTGCTGCCCGCCTGGCGGAGTTGCGCAAGAAGCAGAAGGAGCGCGCCGTCGAGGCTCTGGCCGCGCTCGAGGCGGGCCTCGACGCCTATCTGGCGGGCCGTTGGGCCGCCGCCGCTGCCGAGCTGAAGAAGGCGACCGCCTGCCCCCAGGTGGTGAAGATGGCCGACGCCCTGCTGGTCAAGACCCTCGCCGAGGTGGTCCGCATCTGCCAGGACAAGGCAGGCCCCGCGCCCGGCGCGGCCGCGGCGCCAAAGGTGTGCCCAAAGTGCGGGAACACGGGCCTGGCGGACTGTACAGAGGAGGGCTGCCACGCCTCCGGCTTCATCCGCTGTCAGGCCTGCGATGGGCTGGGCAAGATCGACCCGAGCAAGTCCCGCACGCCCTGCCTGGTGTGCGACGGCAAAGGGCGCCGGAGCACGGGAACCACTTGCTCCGCGTGCAATGGCAAGGGGTCGCTGCCCCCATCCAAGTCATCTTCCTCGTATCTGCGCTCGTGCAGCAAGTGCGGCAGCAAGGGCGAGGCGGAGTGCCCGACCTGCCGCGGCAGGGGCGTGGTCCCCTGCACGTGCGGCGCCAAGCCGTCCGTCGAGTCCCCGCCGGACGCCACACCCCCGACGCCTGAGAGCCCTGTCGGCACCAACGAGGCCGAGAGGGCCAAGAAGGCCATCGCCAAGGCCCGATTCCTCCGCGAGGGCGGAGTTGACCTCGAGTCCCCTGAAGCCCTGGAGTGCTCGCCCAAGCTCACGAAGTAGGCCGTGAAGGAACCGCAAATGCCCATCTTCGAGATCACCCAAGGCCCCGGCGCCGGCGGCGTCTTCCACGTGGAGCAGGACGAGTTCGTCCTGGGGCGCGACCCGTCGTGTGCGGTCCCCCTCCAGGACATGGCGGCCGGCGCCGCCCACGTCCAGATTCGCCGCGGCCCCGAGGGCTTCATGCTCACGGACCTCGGGTGTCCCGCCGGCACGTTCCTCAACGGCCACCGTGTGAAGGAACTGCCGCTCGAGTCGGGCGACGAAATCCGCATCGGGACCACCATCCTGCGATTTCTCGACAACGCCGCGCCGACCCCGCCGGAGACGATCCCCCTCGGGCCGGCCGACGAGGCCCCCCTCGAGGTCGAGCCGGCCGACGGCGAGGTGGTCCTCGTGGAGCCGGCCGGCAGCGCGCCGAGTCCGCCCGGCCCGGCGCCTGAACCCCCCCATCCCGCCGTGGCACCCTCGGTTCCGGCCGAGGCCGCGCCGGCCGAGGCCGAACTCGTCGGGCCGGCCCCCGAGCAGCCCGCGCCGCGCCTGCGCGTCGGCAAGCCCCTCACACAGGTCCCCCTCGGCAAGCATCTGGTGCAGAAGATGGTCTGCCCCAACTGCTGGCACTCCTTCGCCCCGGAAAGCGTCCTCTTCATCGCCCAGCACCCCGACCTGATTGGCGACCCGATTGCGGGACCCAACGAGTTCCGCCGCTTCGAGCCCTTGCGGTTCACCATAGACTGGAAGGCCCTCGACGAGCGCGAGGTGCCGACCACCCTGATCGCCTGCCCCAAATGCCACCTGTCGCTGCCCGAGGCCGCCATCGACGTCTTCTCGCTCTTCATCTCCATCGTCGGCTCCCCGGCGAGCGGCAAGTCCTACTACCTCACCGCCATGGTCGCCAAGCTCCGCCAGCTCGCGCCCGAACGCTTCCATCTCCAGTTCACCGACGCCGACGTGGCGATGAACAGCGTCATCCACGAGTGGGAGAACACCCTGTTCCACAACCCGCATCCCGACAGGCTGACCCAACTGATCAAGACGCAGCGGGACGACCCCCGCCTCCACCGCACCGTGACCATCGGAGGCCGGGACATCCGCTACCCGGTCCCCCTCCAGTTCGTCGCCCGGCCCACGCCCGCGCACCCGCACCATGCGGAGACGCACCGCCTCGGCCGCCTCGTGGTGCTCTACGACAACGCGGGGGAGGACTACCTGCCCGACATCGCCGACCCCAACCCGACCGCCATCCAGCACCTGGCCAAGTCCGGCATCATCTTCATGCTCTTCGACCCCATCCAGGAGCCTGCCTTCCGCGCGAAGTGCACCAGCCGCGACCCACAGCTCACCCACGGCCTGCGGCCCGCTGGCACCGTCCCTGTCCCTCAGGTCCGTCAGGAGCAAATCGTCAACGAGGTCGGCGTCCGTGTCCGCCGCTTCCTGCGCCTGCCCGCCAGCCACCGCATCAAGAAGCCCCTCGTCGTCGTCGTCCCGAAGTTCGACATCTGGGCCGACCTCGCCGGCGTCTCGATTGACGACGAGCCCTTCCTCGAGCCCGGGGACGGCTCGCCCGCGCGCGTGGACACCGCCCGCGTCGAGCGCACCAGCGAGTCCCTGCGCCGCCTCTTCTCCCGCTACTGCCCCGACTTCGTCGCCACCGCCGAAAACGTCAGCCAGACCGTCTGCTACATCCCGGTGAGCAGCTTTGGGTGCAGCCCCGTGATGACGCGCCGCGACGGCATCGCCTTCTTCGGCGTGCGGCCCAGGGACATCGCGCCCAAGTGGGTCACTGTGCCCTTCTTCTACTGCATGGCCAAGTGGGGGCCGAAGGGCCTCCTCCTGCCGCCGCCCAGGGGATAACTCCATGAGCCTTGAACTCGTCTACACGTCCGCGCCCAGGGGCCTCAAGTCCACCACCCCCGGCTTCTGCACCGTCGCCGCCACCGCCGGCATGCCCCGCCAGATGATGATGAAGCTCGAGGCCCTCAGCGGCTACGAGTTCTGCTTCAGCCTCTCCGACCCCAACGTGCGCCTCAGCCCCGCCAACTTCGCCCACGCCCGCCTCGTCGTCGGTGGCCAGTCCCTCAGCGTCCTCTCACGCATCGCCTTCGCCGGCGCCGACTACTCCGGGCGCACCAACAAGATCGCCCACCACCTCGCCCTCGCCGCCCACGAGGAACTGCCCGGCGGACCCGCCTGGATGCTGCGGCAACTCCAGCTCGGCGACGGCCAGCGCCAGCTCCTCCACGCCGACTGGCGCGAGGAGGCCCACGAACTCGACCCCCGCGACCTCCGCACACTCCTCGCCGCACGGCCCGCCCCCGCCCCCGCCCCCGCGCGGTGGTGGGAGCAGGCGACCGGCGGCGACCCCGGCTGGGCAGGCCTCCTCCTCAAGTCCCTCCGCGAGCGCAAGGACGCCCCAGCCTTCGTCATCTTCAACCCCGGCACTGAACTCCTCCCCCTCTTCGAGGAATGCCTCGCCCTTCTTCCCCCCGCCGAGCGCTGGGCCGTCGGCTTCTCCACCTACTACTCCACACTCCCCGCCGGCTGCTTCTACCACTGGCGCGGCGTCCTCGCCGGCTCCACCGCCGCCCGCGAGGTCGCACGCTTCCCCAACGCCACGGTCATTGACCTCACCCGCAGGCCCCTCCCGCGGGCCGAGGACAACCCCTACACCCAGGCGGCCCGCGCCGGCCAAATGCTCCCCCCCGTCCCCCAGGAGGCCCCCAGTGGCCTTGTGGCACAGCCGCCCTCGGCTGTGGGCGCCGACGCCGAGCCCTCCTGGCGCCGCCTCATCCCCGACAGCCTGAAGTTCCGCACCCGCGAGGAGGCCCCACTGCGCCTCCGCCTCGATGCCGCCGCCGCCGACGACGCGGCGGCCGACGACGCCACCCGCATCGCCCGCCTCGAGCGCCGCCTCGACGCCGCGCGCCGCGGCCACCGCCAGGCCCGCACCTTTGCCTTTGCCGCCTGCGCCGTAGCCGGCCTGCTGCTCCTCCTGTGCATCTACGCCTTCATCCAGCGCTCCGAACTCTCCAGCGACCTCGAACGCTTGAAGCAGGACTACGCGCGCCTCAAGGAGGAACTCAAGTCGAAGCCCACCACCAAGGCCGTTGTCGCGCCACCGCCCGAGAAGCCCGCGACCAAGGTCGCCGTCGCGCCCCCGCCCGAGAAGCCCACGACCGAGGACGTCGTCGTCCCACCGCCCAAGAAGCCGACCACCAAGGACGTCGTCGCCCCGCCGCCCAAGAAGCCCACGACGGACGTCGTCGTCTCACCGCCGCCCGAGAAGGACAAGCCCAAGGTCGTCGAGCCGCCCAAGGAGAAGCCCCTGGAACTCGGCACCCACGTCCGCGCTGATGTCCCACCCCTGGCCCCTGCCTCCGACGATGGACAGAAGGTGGTGTTCCACACAGGCCCCTTCCACGCCGTCCTTGAGCCTCCGGAGGGGTTGGAGCGGAACAGGACGCTGAAGATCGATCGGGATGCCAATAACCCCGACGCCCTGCTGGTCAGCCACCTGTCGAAGAGCGGCTTCGGTCGTGAGCTGTTGTTGACCTGCAAGCGCCAAGGCGGCCAAATGGTCTGGGAGATCAACAAGGACAAGGAGCGGGACTACGCCGCCTGCCTCGATCACCTCGTCCTCATAGCCGTCACGGGGAAGGACAAGCACGAGGGCTACGCGCCCTGCACGCGCAGACGCGACAGGCCGCCTGCCAGACTTACCATCGTCTATCGCGGCGACGGCGCCATCGTGAGCGCTGAGAAGGACAGGGTGTGGGAGTGCAGCTACCCCTGGGTGCAGCAGCTCCTCGTACGGCACAAGCTCATTGAAGGCGGCAAGCCCATCCCGCTCTTCAAGGCGCCCCCAATGACGGGAGAATTCGCGGAGATCACGAAGAAGGATGACTCCGGACGGTTCCCCGGAATCCTCTTCAAGGGCAAGGTGCAAGCCCCAAGCCGCCCCAAGCCATTCGAGATTCGGCTCGTCCTTGAGTTCACGCTGAGCGACCAGCCCAACCCGCGGGAGGGGGGCAGCGTGACGGCGAAGTTGAGCGTCAGTGGACTCGAGGAGTACCTCGGGGACCTGGAGTCTGCCCACGTGTGGCTCCAGAAGCTGAGGGAAGCCAATGAGTTGGCCGACCTTGCTGAGGAGTTGGACCGCCTGAGGGAGCGTGAGAAGGAGTTGCTGGCGAAGGACCCCAAGGAGAGAGACGGCATTGGCCGAGTGCAGCACCGGATTGATCAGATCAGGAAGATGCCGAATCTCGAGAAGCGCACCAAGGCGGCGTACAAGCAGTTCGCCGAGGATGGCACGCCAGCCAAGGCAATCCCAAGGATCAGGGATGCGGTGAAGAAGGAACTCTTGAAGTTCCGTAAGGAGCACGACCCTACGAATTGGGCGACAGAAATCAAGGAGGCAGTGCAAGCTCTGAAGGCCGACAGGAGGTTGCCGCATGAGCTCTTCAGAGCCACCGAGGGATTGACGATCCTTGATCCCTGGGGCATCACACTGGCGACCGTGACCCCGGTGCTCAGGCTTGAGGGAGAGAAGGACGAGCCGAGGCCGCCGAAGAAGTGAGGCTGCCGATGAGCGCGGAGTACGAGGACGACGAGGAAGAGTACGAGGAGGTGGAGGACGACGAGGAGGTCGTCGAGGACGACTCCGCGCCGGGCAGGGGGCCGTCGCGCCTGAAGATCGCCGTCATCGGGCTGATCGCGGTGATCGTGGTGACGAATCTGGTGACGGCCATCGTCCTGTGGCGCCTCTCGAAGTCCCGCGACGAGAAGGCCGAGGCGCCCGTCATCAAGTCCCAGGACAAGGGCGGGCGCCTGGGCCTGGTCGTGCCTCCCTCCACGCCGCGCGAGAAGCCCTCAACCAGGGACGCTGTCGCGCCCCCGCCCGAGAAGCCCACGACCGAGGACATCGTCGCCCCGCCCCCTGAGAAGCCCTCGACCAGAGTCGCCGTCGCCCCGCCGCCCAAGAAGCCTTCGACCAAGGACGCTGTGACGCCGCCGGCCGAGAAGCCCTCGACGAAAGCGGTCGTCGCGCCGCCGCCCAAGGCGGGTCCTCTCGAGCTGCGGCCCGCTGTGGCGGGCACCGGGACGCCGCTGTTCCCCGCGTCGGACGACGGGCAGAAGATGGTGTTCGATACCGGCCCGTTCCACGCGGTCCTCGCGCCGCCGGAGGAGCTGGGGCGGAACCGCGCGCTGAGGGTCGAGCCGGATGCCGGCAACCCCGATGCGCTGCTGGTCAAGCACTTGTCGAAGAGCGGCTTCGGCCACGAGCTGTTGTTGACGTGCAAGCGCCAGGGCGGGCAAATGGTATGGGAGATCAACAAGGCCAGCGAGGCAAGCTACGCGGCCTGCCTCCAGCATCTCGTCCTCAGCATCGTCAAGGGGACGGGCGCGGAGCAGGCCGTTGTCCCATGCTTGCGCAAGCGGAACACGGAGGCCAGGGACCTTGTCCTGACGTACCGCGCGGATGGCTCGGCCGTGGGGAAGGAGGAGGAGAGGGTGTGGAGCTTGCGGTACCCGTGGGTTGAGGCGTTGTCCATCCAGCACAAGGCCCTTGCGGGCGGCAAGCCGGTTCCTCTGGGCAAGGGCGTTCTCGTCTCGGGCGGTGATGCAGAGGCCAGGCGAGATGCCGCCGGCCGTCTCACTGAGGTCGCGTTCCGACGCACCGTGCAGGCCCCCGGCGACCGCGCGAAGCACGAGCTCGCCTGCGTCCTGAGCTTCAGCATCGGAAGCGGCAGGGACCCAAAGGAGGGCGCAGCGTTGGGTGTTGCCTTCAGTGCCAGGGACATCGAGAAGTTCCTGAAGTCGCTGAAAGACGCGCGCGCAGCCCTTGAGGTGTTGCGCGGCCACCACAGGGAGTTCGTCAGGCTGACGACCGAGCGCGACCAGATGGCCAGGCGACTGAAGAACCTGCGGGACCTCGCTGCGTCTGGCAAGTACATGAGCTCGACTCTCCGCGAGGAGCTGGAGGACCTCGAGAAAGAGAACAAGGCCCAGTTCGGCACTCGAGGCGAGAAGGCCAAGAGAATCGAGGCACTCAGCCAGCTCCTGGTGGCGCACCTGGCAAGGCTCAAGAGGGACACTGTCCCCTCAGACTGGGGACGGCAGATTGACGAGGAGCAGGCTGCCCTTGGGAAGTGCTGGGCCCTACCCCAGGAGCAGTTCAAGGGGCTCGAGGCAGTGACGGTCCTGGACCCGTGGGGGCTGCCGCTGGCAATCCTCACCCCGAAGTTGCAGCTTCAAGGCGCTGAGGAGCTAGAGAGCCCCAAGGCGCGCCCGAGCGCGCCATCCAAGGAGAAGAGCAGGTTCTGAATGACTTGGGGCGTCCGCCTGGCGCGGCTGACGCTCCGGCTCAAACGCGTAGAGGCCGGAACGAGTCACGCGGCCCCCGTGCGGGAGCCGCGGCGTGACGGAGGATTGCCGTGATCGCCATCGGGAACTTGATTGATGAGATACAGGCCATCGTGGCCTCGGGCACGGCGCCCGAGAAGGGGCGCCTAATCGAGCTGGCCACGGCCTATCTTCAGCTCTGCCAGCTTGTCAAGGACAAGGCGGTCCGCTGCCGCGACCTGCTCCGCCAGGGCATGCGCGAGGAGGCCATCGCGTTGGCCAAGGAGCCCCCCGCCCTCCAGGAGGCAGCCGATGTCCTCACCTTCGACGGGCGCGCCGCCTGGGTGGCCATCTGCGAGGACATGGGCATCGAGCTCCGCCACTTCGACTTCAGCCCCGAGGTCGTCACACGCGTCCTCGGCGACCTGAGCACTGACGTGGAGTCGCTCAACCGCCTGCTCGCCAAGCACAGGCTCCTGGCCCTCGGCCAGGCCCCGCTGGCTCCGCGCATCCTGGTGCTCCGGAGCATCCTGCGCGCGGACCCGGCCCGGCCCTTCTGGCGGAAGGACCTCCAGGCCCTCGAGAACGCCCGCCTCGAGGAGCTGGCCCGCCTGGTCCCCGAGGCCCTCGCCACGCGCAACCGCCCGGCGCTCGAGGCCATGCGGGAAGAGCTGAAGTCCACCGACTGGCTCACGTCCCCGCCCAAGTCCAATCTGCTCAAGGTGGAGGCGGCGCTCAAGCCCTTCGTCGAGGAGGACGTGCGGCAGCGCCAGGCCGACCTCGGCGAGCAACTGCGCCAGGCCCACAGCGCGCTCTCGAAGGACCTCTGCCGCGACCTCCTGGCCCAGTTGACCCAGGTGGAGCAGGAGACGGGCGTGGCCCCCGAGCCCGAGATCGCCTTCGACATGGCAGCCGTCGAGGCCTGGCTCAAGGAGGAGGACGAGGCGGCCCGCCGCGAGCAGGAGTTCAAGGCCTCGTGCACGGCCCTGGAGGCGGCGCTGGACGGCAATGCGGCCCTCCACGCCCTCGAGGCCCGCGCGGCGGCGGTGCTGCGCCACGGCCAGGGCATGCCGCGCCCCATCGCCACGCGCTTCGACGCGCGGGTGAACGACCTGCGCCGCGCGCGGCGCATCAAGACCTGGTTCATCTTCTCCGCCGTCTTCGCCGCCGCCGCCGCTCTCGCCGTCGGAATCTACTTCTACACCAACTGGCGGAAGGAGGTCAATCGGCGGGCGGCCTACGTCCAAGAGCTCCGCCGCCTCGCGGACGAGGGGAAGCTCGGCGAGGCCCAGGACTACGTGGCGGGCCTGCCCCCCGAGATGCAGGGAGACGGGCGCATCGTCGCCATCAAGGGGGAACTCGATGCCCAGATCAACTCCGAGAAAGGGCGCAAATCGCTGTTCCACGAGCGCGTGGCGAAGGCCCAGGAGTCGCTAGAGCGGGCTGGGAAGGCAGCGCTCAGGCCGACCCTGAGCCAGACCGATATCGGGTACATCGAGCAGGACCTCGCTGCGGCAGAAGACGGGTTCAAGAAGGCCATCACCGTGGCCAAGAGCGACGACGAGAAGGGCACTATCCAGGCCGGCACCGAACGCATAAAGAGCATCCGGGGCGGGCTCGCGGAGCGCGCACGCAAGGTGATTGACGTGGCGTTTGCCGACCTTCGCGTGGCTTTCAACGGTGCGGAGGAGGCGCAGACGAAGGAGCGGCAGGCCATCACCGAGGCCTACCAGAAGCTCACCGACCCGCCCCCGCCAGGCTCCCTCGATGGCCTTGCCGACGCCTGCATCCGGAAGTCGGAGCAAGTGGCCAAGATGGATGGCCTGAACGTGGCGCAGCGTGCGGACGCCGAGCGGTACGCGGCCGACGTCCGCAAGCTGCGGGACGAGCTTCGGGAGAAGCGGCGGAACGCAACGGATGCGGCCGATGCCTTCAGGCAGATACCGGCCCTCTACGACAAGCCGGCCGAGCTGGCCAAGCAGCTCCAGGACTTCCAGGCCCGCTTCGGCGATCACCCCCTCGCCGCCGAGCTGGGCCGCGCGGCGGGCCTAGCCGACGCCTGGCGCGCTTACCAGGCCTGGCACACCCTCTCCGAGCCGTGGGTGGGCGACCCGCGGGTCTGCAAGCCCAAGGACGCCGGCCTGCGCATCACCGCCATCGAGGACCACCTCCGGCTCTTCCCCGCTTCGCCCCTCAAGAGTGCCGCCGAGGAGTACCTCAAGTACCTCCAGGCCGCCAGGAAAGCCCTGCCCGACGATGGCTCGATTGGCGGCATGGCAACCATCAAGGATGGCTTGTTCGTCAACCGGCTGATGGCGGACACGTACGTCGTGAAGGCCGCCAAGGACAAGAGGTACTACACATTCGAGCCGAACCTCGATGAGGCCAAGGGCGGGGAGCAGATGGCCGGCTATTGGGTGAAATGGATCAACAATGAGACCTGCAAAGTCACCACGCTACTACTGCGCGTGAAGGCTCCGAAGGACCTGGACGGGGATCCGAACCCCCTGCCCGAGTCAGGGCAGGCGAGATTCGTCAGGGCCGTGCGGGAACGGCTCGCCAAGTACGAGGGGGCGGGCTGGGAGACCATCTACCTCGAGCTGGCCGAGAAGGTGAAGGGCTACACGGACACGGACCCCATCGTGCGCGCCAAGCTCCTCAAGTTCTTCGTCGAGCTTGCCAAGGAGTTCGCCTGGGTGCAATCGCCCACCATCGAGGACCTGTTGCGGCAACTGGGAGCGCTCAACCTGAACGTGCGGTGGATGGACCCGAACGACGCGGACGCCAACCTCTCGCGGCCGGAGTGCGCGTGCTTCTTCGAGACGACAAAGCCGCTCACGCCGCTGGTGGAGGATGCGGTGAAGCGGGTCCGGGAACTCCAGGGCCTCTTCCGCCCGTATCGCGCCGTCGGGATTCTCCTCAGCGTCGGCGGGCCGGCGGAGGTGCGCCTCGGCGCACGTGAGAAGCTGGACGACGGGGACCTCTACATCCTCGGCATCCGAGGCGGGCCTGCGCCCGCGTTCCACCCGGTGGGCACCGCCGCGGCTGGCAAGGTCAAGATGGCCGACCACCTCCGCGGCGAGTTCCCGCGGGGCTCCGTGGTCTACTTCGTCGCCCGCCCGACGGGTGCCGCGCCCAAGAAGTGAGCCTCTCTGCTCGGGAGGGGGCTTACTGGAGAACCGACAGCTCGATGAAGGAGGGGTGGGCAGGGCCGTGGTGGACCTTGTTCTCGGCGGTCTGTAGCTTGGTCCAGGCCGAAGGGTGGTCGGGGACATTGAGGTTGCGGTCGAAACGGGGGAAGTTGCTGCTGCTGACGTGGAGGGCGATGCGGTTGCCCTTCTCGAAGACGTAGGCGGTGCTCCAGAGGTCAATCTCGACCTCGACGATTTCGCCGGGCTTGAGGAGCTTGGGCTTGCCGCGGCCCTCGCGGTAGCGGCAGCGGACAATGCCGTCCTGGATGTTCCCCTGGTAGCCGTCGGGGCGCACGTCGAGGAGCATGGCCGTGAAATCGGTGTCGGGCGCGGAGGATGAGACGAAGAGGCGCGCCCGCATCGTGCCTACGACGGCGACGTCCCGTTCGAGCGGCTCGGAGTAGAAGGCGAGCACGTCGGGCCGCTGGGCGTTCTTGCGGTGGTCGTGCATGGCCTTGGCGATGCTGAGATTGTTGCCGCCGAGGGTGGGGACGGGCTTCGCGGGGTCGTACGTGAAGGCGGAGGGCGCCTCGTCCTGCTTGGGGGGCTCGGGGGCGAGCTTGCCTTTGGCGAGGTAGAGCTTGGTCGGCTTGCTCTGCGCGGGAGGCCAGGTGTCGGTGTCGAGCCAGCGGTCCTGGCCCATGACGTAGGCGCGGATGGGGGGCCACTTGTCGGCCTCGTTGGGCTGGTTCTTGAGCCAGCGGGCGAACCACTTCTCCTGGATGCCGCCGAGGGCGCGGGTAGCGGAGAGGAAGGTGGTGTCGCCTTCGGGGACGCCGATGCCGTGGGCCCAGGGGCCGATGAGGATGTGGCTGTGCGTGCGGGCGGCGTCGCTGCCGCCGCGGGCGCGGAGGGCGAGGAGCAGCTCGAGGTTCTCCTGGGCGAAGATGTCGTAGAAGCCGGCGGTGATGAGGGTGGGCACCTGGATGTCCTCGGCGCGCTGGATGGGGCTGATGTCGCGCCAGAGGCCAGGCTTCTCCCAGTTGCGGACGCCATCGAGCCAGTAGTTTGCGTAGCCTGGCCCGCCTACGGTGAGGGGGCCGGGTTCGGAGAGGGGGAGGTGCCAGCACCAGGCCATGAAGTGGTGAGGCCGCCACTTGGCGACCTCGTCGGCGGGGGCCTGCTTACGCTGGACACGTTGGCTCGACCAGGCCTGGCCGATGAGCCAGCCCTGGACGAGTTCCTGGCGGAGTGCGCCGCCGTAGAAGGCCACGCGGTTGTCGAAGTCGGACGGCGGGACGCCGGGCAGGATGCAGCGGAGTGCGGGGGGCTTCGTCATCGCGGCGGCGAGCTGGGTGAAGCCGACGTAGCTGCCGCCCATCATCCCCACGTGGCCGTCGCACCAGGGCTGCTTGGCGAGCCAGGCGATGGTGTCGAAGGCGTCGTTCGGGTCGTCGAGGAAGGGGCGGTGGTCACCCTCGGAGTTGAAGCGGCCGCGGACGTCCTGGGTGGCGAAGGCGTAGCCGGCCGCGACGGCCATGCCGGCCGGCCCGAGGTTCTTGCGGTAGGGCGTGCGCATGAGGATGACGGGGAACTTACCCTCGCCCTTCGGACGGGCGAGGTCGGTCGCCAGCTTCACCCCGTCGCGCATCGGCACCATCACATCGGTCTCGACGACCGCGTTCTTCCTGAGCGCGTCGAGAAACGCCTCCCCCTTGGCGCCGGCCAAGGCGGCGGACGCGATGAGAAGGGCGATGGCGGCAGCATGCAGTCTCTTCAACACGGGCTTCTCCTGACTGGCGTTCGCCACAGTAAACACGCTTTGCCTCCAAGGCGCAAGCGCGGTTTCCCTGCTTGACAATAGCGGGGTGTTCAGGCACCATGAGGCGGCGGGCGGCAGAGGCTGCCCTTGCGCTGGGCATTCATGCGGCACGGCTTGCCGTGCAGGAGGCATCCCTTGGCTGGAATGACGAAGAGCGACGTGTTGGCCGCCGCGGAACGCGAGGGCGTGCGGTTCGTGAGGCTCTGGTTCACCGACATCCTGGGCTTCCTGAAGAGCTTTGCGATTTCGGTGGATGAGTTGGAGACGGCGCTGGACGAGGGGATGGGCTTCGACGGCTCATCCGTGGAGGGCATGGCGCGGATCGAGGAGAGCGATGTCATCGCCAAGCCCGACCCCTCGACCTTCGTGGTCCTGCCCTGGCACGACGACGAGCATGGGAAGGTGGCGCGAATGTTCTGCGACGTGTGCGAGCCCACGGGCGAGCCCCACGCGGCCGACCCCCGCTGGGCGCTTAGGCGCATGCTCGCGCGCGCCGCCGAGAAGGGCTACACCTTCTACGTCGGCCCGGAGCTGGAGTACTTCTACTTCCGCAGCCCCGAGCGCCCCGAGCCGCTCGACAGCGCGGGCTACTTCGACCTGACGCCGCAGGACGTGGCGAGCGGCCTGCGCCGCGAGACGATGGCCACGCTGGAGGGCCTCGGCATCCCCGTCGAGTACAGCCACCACGAGGCCGCCCCCTCCCAGCAGGAGATTGACCTTCGCTACAGCGACGCGCTGACGATGGCCGACCGGGCAATGACGTATCGCTTCGTGGTCAAGGAGGTCGCCCTCAAGCGCGGCATCCACGCCACGTTCATGCCCAAGCCCATCTTCGGCGTCAACGGCTCCGGCATGCACGTCCACCAGTCCCTCTTCAAGGGGGAGCGGAACGCCTTCTTCGACGCGAAGGACGCCTACCACCTGTCGGCCACGGCGAAGCACTACATCGCGGGCCTACTGCGCCACGCCCGCGAGATCACCGTGGTCACCAGCCAGTGGGTGAACTCCTACAAGCGCCTGGTCCCCGGCTACGAGGCGCCGGTCTATATCTGCTGGGGGCAGAAGAACCGCTCCGCCCTCGTGCGCGTGCCGCGCTACAAGCCGGGCAAGGAGAGGGCCACGCGGGCCGAGATGCGCAGCCCCGACCCTGCCTGCAACCCCTACCTCGCCTTCTCCGTGATGCTCGCGGCCGGCCTCGCCGGCATCGAGGGCAAGTACGACCTGCCCTTGCCCGCCGAGCGGGATGTCTATCACCTGACCGCGGAGGAGCGGCGCGACCTGGGCATCGGAGAGCTGCCTGGCAGTCTCTTCGAGGCCCTCCAGTGCGCCGAGAGGAGCGACCTCGTCCGCGAGGCCCTCGGCGACCACATCTTCGAGTCGTTCCTCGCCAACAAGCGCCTCGAATGGGACCGCTACCGCACCCACGTGAGCCAGTTCGAGCTGGACGCCTATCTCGGTGTGCTGTGACCCCTCACGCCACGGTCTGGCCATCCATCGTGCCGACGGTGATGTCGAGCTCGGCGCGGAGGGCGATGCGCTCGATCTGGCCGTCGCGTATCCAGACCACGCGGTCGGAGGCGGCGAGCATCTTCATGTCGTGTGTGGCGCAGACGACTGTGGTGCCGCGCTCGCGCTGGAGTTCGCGGAGCAGGGTTAGGATTTCCTCGCCGGTCCGCAGGTCGAGGTTGCCGGTCGGCTCGTCGGCGAGGACGACCGCGGGGTTGTTGACCAGGGCTCGGGCGCAGGCGACGCGCTGCTGCTGGCCGCCGGACAGCTCCTGGGGGCGATGGTGGAGGCGCTGGCCGAGGCCGACCCGCTCGAGCGTCTCGGCGGCGCGGCGGTCGGCTTCTTCGAGGGCCGTGCCGGCGAAGACGAGGGGCAGCCGCACGTTCTCCGCCGCCGTCAGCGTCGGCAGCAGGTTGAACGTCTGGAAGATGTAGCCGATGCGGTTGCAGCGGAGCCAGGCGAGCTTGCGCTCGGTGAGCGTCGCGATGTCCTTGCCGTCGAGCAGGATCTCCCCCTCCGTCGGGCGGTCGAGTCCGCCGATCATGTTGAACAGCGTGCTCTTGCCGCTGCCCGACGGCCCCATGATGGAGAGGTATTCGCCGCGGGCGACATCGAGGTCAATGCCGCGGAGGGCGTGGACCTCTTCGCCTGCGAGGCGGTAAACCCGCCTCACGCCTCGCGCCTGAATGATCACGTCACGAGGGTTTGCCATGCCTTCGGGTTGATCCCTTCGGTCAGGGTCGCGTGCCACGTGCCGCGTCCCGCGTGCCAAGAGAAGAACCAGCCTGCTCTTGGCTCTGCTCTTCTCCTGGCACGCGGCACGCGGGACGCGGGACGTAACCTATCATCGGATTTCGCCTATCCTGATGTCGAGCGCCTTCCTCTCCTCGATGCGGTCGCACAGCCCATCCCGAATCCAGACCACGCGGTCGGAGACGGCGAGCATCTTCATGTCGTGGGTGGCGGTGATGATGGTGACGCCGTGCTCTTCCTTGAGCCGGTGGAGGAGTTCGATGATCTCCTCGCCGGTCTTGAGGTCGAGGTTGCCGGTCGGCTCGTCGGCGAGGAGGATGGCGGGGTCGTTGGCCAGAGCGCGGGCGCAGGCGACGCGCTGCTGCTGGCCGCCCGAGAGCTGGGGCGGCTTGTGCTTGAGGCGCTCGCCGAGGCCCACGAGCTTGAGCAGGCCCGCCGCCTTCTCCCGCGCGTCGTCCGCCGACAGGCCGGCGAAGACCATCGGCAGGCTCACGTTCTCCAGACACGTCATCACGGGGATGAGGTTGAAGGTCTGGAACACGTAGCCGATCTTGCGGCAGCGGAGCCAGGCCAGCTCGAAGGCGTCGAGCTGCGCGATGTCCACCTCGTCAATGAACACCTTGCCCGAGGTCGGCTTGTCGAGTCCGCCGATCATGTTGAAGAGCGTGCTCTTTCCGCTGCCCGACGGCCCCATGATGGACATGTATTCGCCGGCGAAGATGTCCAGGGACACACCGCGGAGGGCGTGGGTCTCCACGCTGCCCATCTGGTAGACCTTCCACACCTCGCGGGCGGACACGACGATGCGGCGCGCGGAGGCGTCGTCCATCCCATACAGCAGGTCCTGCATGGCAGCCGCGCTTGGTTCCACGGTCTTCCCCGGTTGCCGAAGCTGCGTGACCCGTGACGCGTGACTCGTGGTCAGGAAAGAAGGCGCCTCTTGGGCTTCTCTTGGTCACGCGTCACGCATCACGCGTCATTCCTCACACATGCGACGCCAAGGCGGCGGCTGGCACCATCTTGGCCGCGACACGGGCGGGGTAGATGGCCGCCACGATGGCCAGCGCCACCCCCGCCGCCACGCACAGCAGGGCGTAGAGGCCAAGCGTCCCGAAGCTCGCGGCGGCAAGCACCTTGCCGATGCCGAACGTGTAGCCGTAGGCCGCCAGCGGGAAGGCGACGCCGAGCAGGACGCCCAGCACCGCCCCCACCAGGCCCATCAGCAGGCTCTCGATGAGGAACAGCTTGACGACGAAGCTGGAGAGCGCGCCCAGGCACTTCATCGTGCCGATCTCGCGGAAGCGCTCCGTGACCGACATGAGCATGGCGTTGGCGATGCACCCGACCGTGATGAGGAGCGAGACGGCGACGATCCAGGCCATGCGGGACGCGGCCTGGCGCTCGCGCTTGGCCGCGAGGGCCGCCTCGTCAGGCCGAAGCTCGATGCCGAGATACCTGAGCCGTGCGCCATCCTGCCTCAAGTACGGCAACGCCTGGGGGATTGGGTTCCTGTAGACGATGAGCGGCTGCGCCGAGAGGAGTTCCGGCCCCGCCACAGAAATCTCCTGTTCATAGCTGCCGAGAGCCAAGAAGGCGCATGCTCCGATGGGCCGCTCGACCTGCAGGAACGGCACCAGCTTCGCGCCAGTCGCTTCGAGCGCGCGAAGAAGAGCTGAGTCTGCCTCGCTCGGGTCCCGCACTGCCAGGAGGAGCGTCTTGCCCTTGAGCGAGCCGACCTCGCTGCGGAGCGCGGCGAGCCGGCGGTCGAGGTCACGCGCCTTCGCCGCCTCGGCGCTCATCGCACGCTGAATGTGGAAGCCGGACAGCACGGCCATCAGGAACGCAATGCCCAGCCCCACCCCGAACAACGTGATCGCCGACCGCCCCAGCCGCGTGCGAATGCCGCGCAGGCAAATGCCCACGGCGACGCGCAGAGGAAGCGTCACCTGATCCTGAATGTCTTTGCCAGTGGTTAGGTTGGCGCTCTGCACCATCGCTTCACTCTCTCGATCAATCCGTAATCCGCAATCCGTAATCCGTAACAAGACAAGAGGAGACCTGCCTTCCCGTTCTTGTCTGGTTACGGATTACGGATTGCGGATTACGCATTGTCTTACCTCGCCTCAAAACGGGGCCATCGAGATGGCCGAGGCGATCAACCGGATCGCCACCCCCGCCATGCCAATGAGGCCGGTGCCGACGAGGTAGCCGGCCAGGAGGATCGGGGCGGCGAGGAGGAACGGCTTGCGGCCGAATCGCTTCTGGAGGTAGTAGCGCGCGATGAGGGCGCCCGTCAACTCCAGCAGCAGCCCGTGCGGCATCGCGCCCAGGCCCCGGGCGAGGCCGTAGACCAGCATGGTGGGCAGCCCAAACGCCGACAGCACGGCGAACAGCGCCACCGAGAAGCCAAACCCTGCCCCCAGGAACTCGGGGTGGAACGACCGCTCGAAGAGCGTCACCGTCCCCGCTTCGCCCGTCGTGGCAGTCCACAGGATCATCGTGCTCTTCGCATTGAGGTCCCACATCTTCTGCGCGTAGGGATACAGGTCCGAGGGGATCGGAGCGTCCTTCCACAGGAAGCTCCAGAAGACGAACGAGAGGACGAAGATGAGGGGGGTCGTGAGGAGCCAGGCCTTCACCTGGCCGGTGAGCTTCGTGCCGGTCAGCTCGAGGGTGCGGAAGCTCTGGGCCATGCCGCCGTAGTTCTCGATGGGAATGGGCGCGACCCAGGGGCCGACGCCGCGCGCGCCCGAGAGCAGGATGAACGCCTCGCGGACGAATGGGATGTCTATGTGCAGCCCCGCGATGCCCGAAATCCGCGCGTTCAGGTACGACGTGAGCGGCGTGTAGGCGAAGGCGAACAGGATGAGGAAGAACAGCGGAAAGCCCGGCACGAGGAGCTTGCAGGCCACGACCACCGCCCCCGCCGCGAGGGCGTAGCCGACGATGCACAGCTTCAGCGACCAGTCGCCCCGCCCAGGCGGCGGAGAAAAAGACACCCGCTGTCTTTTGTGCGAAGCACCCGTAGGGCCGTTCCGGCAAAAGACAGCGGGTGTCTTTTTCTCCTCCCGCAACTCGCGGAGCGACCTGCGGAGCTGGCGCACGGTCTGGAACACGCTCACCGCGGCCACGCCCAGCGCCATGCCGATGCTCGCGCTGAAGTAGAAGTCCACCGAGTTGCAGATTTGCGTGTTCACGGTGTCCATCCCCGGCTTCCACGACGACAGCACGCCGGCGTGGTAAAGGATGGGGTTGAGGAGGAAGGTCAGCAGCACGGCGAACGCGGAGCCGACGACGGCCCAGAACGGGAGGACGAAGCCTGTGACGATGAGGCCAATGTCAATGATGATCCCGGTCGGCGTGGCCGGCAGGATGCTCTCGGTGACGCGGGTCAGGTCGAACCAAGGGATGGGCAGGATGGTGATGGGCTTCTCGAGGAAGGCGCTGGAGACGGCGGGTACGCCGACCTGTATGATGCCGAAGGCCACGCCCAGCATCGCGCCCATCGAGAAAGTCGTCCAGCGCCACGTCCGCTCCCCCTTCTCGCCCTCGCAGAGGGCGGTGACGCCCTGCGCGCCCACGGGCGCCATCGGGAAGGGCAGCCGCTCGACGTCCGAGCAGAGGCGGAAGAGCGCGTAGCCGAGCGTGAACTGCTTCACGAAGCCAATAACGGTCATGAACACCAGCAGGGCGATGGGCACGGCCCAGTCGGAGTGGACGAACGTGCGGCCCTCCAGCGCCGGCGAATCGGGCGGAGGGGCGAACCACCTGGGGAACTGGCCGTAGAGCCCCGCATCCCGCGCCGCGTCCGACGTGACGAGGAACTGCCGCCAGATGAGCTGGCCGAACGGCCCGCCTGGGATGAGCGCGCTGCCGCCGATCATCGCGCTCGCCACCATGAGCAGGATGACCATCTCCTCCCGCGTCATCGCCCGCAGCGCCCGCCGCGCCAGCTCCGAGAACACGATCACCGTCACCCACGTGGCCGCCGCGTTCATCCCCATGCCCGACAGCAGCCCCAGGTAGATGGCCCCCGGGAACATCAGCAGGCCACAAAACAGCGCGCC
>Ga0194112_10002813_pt1 | contig 24682 bp, 21 predicted proteins | sample TA2MahC400mmetaG_FD_146191 | JGI IMG/M metagenome (GOLD analysis project Ga0194112, IMG submission 146191) | Freshwater microbial communities from Lake Tanganyika, Tanzania - TA2015016 Mahale Deep Cast 400m | ecosystem: Environmental > Aquatic > Freshwater > Lake | place: Tanzania: Lake... | reverse complement strand
TTCCTGCCAACCTCTCAGACGAACTAACAGGATGGACAGGATGGTACAGGATGCGGCGCATTGAACCGCGCTTCCGTCCTCATCCTGCTCATCCTGTGCATCCTGTAAGCCTTACTTCAGGCCCTTTGCCTTGAGTGGTATCCTGTAGACCGAGCTCCGCGCCGTGATATACAGCACATTGTTGTCCGGTCCGCCGAAAGTGCAGTTCGCCGGGACCTCGGGCACGGGGATCGTGCCGAGGTGCTTGCCCTCGGGGGTGATGACCCAGACCCCTCCGCCGCCCGTGCAGTAGAGGTTGCCCTCCGCGTCCATGCTCATGCCGTCGGGCACACCGTCGGCAGCGACGTGCATGTCGATGAAGTCGCGGCCGTCGGTGGCTGCGCCGTCTGCCTGCAGCGTGTAGGCCCGGAGCTTGCAGTCCTGCGAATCCGCCACGTACAGCGTCTTGTCATCGGGGCTGATGAACAGGCCGTTAGGGCGCGTCATGTCGTCGATCACGCGCGTCAGCTTGCCGTCGGGGGCGAGGCGATAGACGCCCTCGCAAGGCTGTTCCTGCGGCCGGCCCTCGAGCCCATAGTGCGGATCGGTGAAGTAGATCGCGCCATCGGCGGCGATGCTGCAGTCGTTGGGGCTGTTGAGCTTCCTCCCCTCGTATGAACCGGCGATGACGGTGACCTGCCCCTCGGGCGTGATGCGCGCGACGTTGCGCTCCCGGTGCCGGCAGGCGATCAGCGTCCCATCGCGGTCGAACATCAGCCCGTTCGACTTGCCGCTCGGCTTGAGGAACACGCTGACCTCGCCCGCCTCCGTGACCCGGTAGATCGTGTCGGCCGGGATGTCGGAAAAGAGCAGCGCGCCATGGCCCCACGCCGGGCCCTCGGTGAACTGGAAGCCCGTCGCGACCTTCTCCATGTTCGCATCCGGCGCCAGGACGCGGTCAAGTTCGCCAGTGTCGGGTTGCATGAGGCTCCCTCCCATCAGTGTGAACGCCATGAGTGCGTTGGTGATTCCGAGCAACGTGGTCTCCTTCTACGGTGAGTGGGCGACCGCAGGGCGGACAGGCACGAATGCCTGTCCTCCTACGGCAAGAGGGGCGGGAAGGAGGACAGGCATTCGTGCCTGTCCGCGCAACCGCTACGCGATCGCCGCGCGGATCTCGCCCAACACGCGCGGCACGGCGGTCTTCGGGTCTTCTGCGGCCTCGTATTCCAGCGACAGGTAGCCGCTGTAGCCGGCCCCCTTGAGCATCGTCGCGATCCTCGCGTAGTCGGCGGCCTCCGCCGGCTTGCCTTGTGCTTGCACGGCCGTCTTCACATGCACGTTCACCGCATACGGCGCGACGCGGGCCAGCTCCTCGTAGGGGTCCGGGCCGTGGAAGTTGCCTGTATCGAGGTTGGCGCCGACCCACTCCGAGTTCACGCCCTGCAGAATCGCGAGGACGCCGTCGGCAGTGGCGGTCACGCCGCCATGGTTCTCGAGGGCCAGGTAGATGCCACGCTGCGCGGCGTGGGGCTCGACCTCCGTGAGGGTCTCGATGGCCCAGGCGGTCGCCTGTTCGAGCGAGGCGTCCTTCGGAACGGCGCCGCCGAACACCCTCATGCACGGCGCGCCCATCTCGACGGCGAGGTCCACCCACTGCTTCACCGAGGCGACCTGCTTGGCGCGACCGTCGCCCGGCGGAACCGCGAAGGAGTTCCCGATGGCCGTCGCTGAGACATCCAGCCCCGCCAGGAAGCACGCTCTCCGCAGCCGGTGGCAGTACTCCGGCGTCTGCGCATCGAAGTAGTAGCTGGTCAGCTCCACGCCGTCCAGGCCCCACTCGGCGCACAGGGGGATGAAGTCCTCCAGGGACATCGTCTTGTCCTTCCCTGAGAGGTACTGGCGCAACGAGTACGCGCAGCAGCTCAGCTTCAGCCGAGCCGGACTCTTGCGCACGACCGGCTCGACCGCCGAGGCGTCGCGCCTCGAGAGGAGCAATGCGCCGGCGCCCGTCAGCGCGCCCGCCGCGACAAAGCGTCGTCTGTCCATGAGCATGGAGCACCCCAGGTTGCAGTGAACGTGGAGACCCTCAAGGGCCAAGAACACACGTGCCGTCCACGTAGTGCGCCAGCGGATTTCGCGAGCGGGTCCGCCGAGGCCTTCGTGGTGCGCCGCAGGAAGAGGGCGCAGCGACGGCGAAGTGCAGACCACGGCAGCCCGGGAAGAGCGAGGGAGATGACACGATGGCAGAAGGCAGCATGTCGCCGAGCGAGATGGTCAGACAGTGGGCGGAGGGGAACGCCCGGTGGGTCGCAGGCACGCAGCTCGTTCCGGAAGTGCACGTGCTGCCGCTGGTCGCAGCCATGCCGACCGGTTGGTGGGGCGAGGGCCTGCCGGAGGGCCTCAGCATCGCGCCGGACATGGCCGCGCTGCTGGGCGCGATCCGCTTGGACGGCTACCTGGCTTATGACGAGGCCGCGCTGACGGCGCTGGGGTCGGACGTCGGACCGGCGCGGACGCTGGTGCTCGTGGATGGTGCGGTGCTCGGTGCCCGCGGGCCGGGCCTTGTGTCGAGGTTCGTGGAAGAGGGCGGCACGCTGCTGGCCTTCGGCCATGCGTCGCTGCTGGATGAGGCGGGCGCGGCGCGCCCGGAGTACCCGCTAGCGGACGTGTTCGGCGCGGGCTACGGCGGCCTCGTGCAGTTCGATACCGAGGCCTCGCGCGTCGTCCTGACCGCCGACACGACCTACGCTGCGCAGTTCAGCCCGCCGAACGTGATCGACGGAAGAGCGGACACGTTCTGGGCCTCGATCGAGGCTGGCCCGATGCCTCACTGGGTGCAGCTCGACTTCGGCAAGCCCCGCACGGCCGGGAGCGCACAGGTGAGCTGTCGGCCCGCGTTCCTGTTGAAGGACTTCGACGTGCAAGCGAAGGTCGGCGAGGAGTGGCAGACCCTCGCGGGCGTGAAGGACAACAAGGAGTGGGTGATCGACTGCCCGTTCGCGCAGCCGATCGAGGCGCAGAGCTTCCGGCTGTTCATCACGCGGGAGGAGCTGAACGGCGAGAACCGCGTGATCGCCGACGTGGGGGAGTTCACGCTGCTGGACGAGAAGGGTGGGCGGCTGATCCCACCGCCGTACCTCATCGAGGGCCGCATCAGCGACAAGGCCTGGGCGGAAGCGAACCGGTCGGACCGCCTCGTGCTGCGGTCGCCGGCGGTGCGGCTGAAGCCGACGAAGGCAAAGGTCATTGCGACCTTCCCCGACCCGCTGACCGGCGATCCGTTGCCGCTGTGTACCGTGAACAAGGTCGGGAAGGGTCACGCGTACCTGTTCGCCGTGCCCGAGGCGGCGTTCGGTTACGCGCCGGAGACCTGGGAAGCGCTGTTCCGCACCTTCGTCGGGATGCCGATGGTCCGGCACTCGGGCGATGAGAACGTCGTCGCCTTCCTGCGACGCGGCAAGGGCAAGGCCATCCTGCATGTCATCGACACGGCTCCGGTGGAGACCCCTGAGCGAGCGAAGGAAGTCATCGTCCGCGCCGACACCAAGGCCCTCGGTAGGGCGAAGGCTGTGAAGACGCTCCCGGAGGGGACGGCGGTCCGGACGAGCCTTCGCGAGGCCTGGGTGCAGTTCACGCTGCCGATCGGGCCGATGGGCACTGTGATGATGGAGTTGGCGCGATGAAGTTCCCGTTCAGCGTCTCGACGAGCATGTACCCAGACAGCTCGTTTGAGGCGACCATCGATGAGATCGCGAAGACGGGCGCACAGGCGGTCGATCTCTGGGATACGCCGAGCTACCCGGTCAACTGCATGGACTGGGTGTGGAAGCGCCGACCGTGGATGGTCAAGGAGTACCTCGGCAACTGCGGGCTGAAGCTCTTCTCGTTCTCCATCTACTGGTCGCCGGGCAACGAGCTGGAGGAGCGGCTGGAGTGGCTCGCGGAGGCGGGAGGGCAAGTGGCGGTACTGGGTGGAGGCGCCGCCGAGGGGCAACCCGTGTCGGCGGGCGTGGACGGGCTGCGATGGCTGGTGGCGAAGGCCGAGACGCTGGGGATTCGGATCGCGGGCGAGAACCACGGCGGCAGCAGCCTGAACAGCATCGCGTCTCTTCGCGAGTTCGCGCAACTCGCGACCTCGCCGGCCCTGGGGATCGCGCTCGCGCCGTACCATGTGATGGGCAACAACGAGTCGGTGGCGGAAGCGGTGGAGGCGATCGGCGAGAAGCTGTTCTTCTTCTACGCCTGGCAGCGTGCTCCGGGCATGGCCGAGCTCCCGGGAGACGGCACGCTCGACTTCGCACCCGTCTTGCGCGCACTGGGGACTGTCGGTTACACTGGGTACGTCAACATCTTCACCCATACCCACGTGCCAAGGGATGAGATGACGGCGGCGGTGATTAGGGCGAGGGAGTACCTCGAAGGTCTCATGTGAGGACAGGCAAGAATGCCTGTCCTCCAAGAAGAGAATCGGAGGCAGACGATGGAGAAGGCGAACCGGAGGGAGTTCCTCAAGGGCGCGGCCACCGCAGCGATCGGGGCGCCGTTTGTGCTGCGGACGCTGCCGGCGCTGGCTGAGGCCGCCGGAAGGAAGCGCGACGCCAACGCCACCGTGAGGCAGCGGCGGCTGGGGCGGACGGAGTTGATGATCTCGGAGGTCGGCTTCGGCGGGCACTACAAGAACCCGGACCGCACGTACCGAATCGCCTCCATTGAGCGGGCGGTCGAGTACGGGATCAACTTCTTCGATTGCTTCGAAGCGCCGCCGGGCTACCGTGAGATCCAGATGGTCGGTGACGCGCTCGACTTCCTCGGCCTGCGCGACCAGGTCGTCATCGCGGCCCATCTGTGGACCGCGGGGCACTTCTACAGCCTGGATGAGATCGACAACGTCCTGCGGATGTTGAAGACGGACTGCATTGACATCGGGTGGCTTACCGCGCTCCACATGGAGCTGACCGACCCGGCCGTCGAGGTGGGGATGAAGGCCAAGGAGCAGGGGAAGGTGCGCTTCCTGGGCGTGACCGGCCACGAGAAGACGCAGGTCATCGAGACGCTCGAGCATGGCGACGTCTTCGACGCGATGCTCTTCCCGTACAGCTACGGGGTCGAGGGCGGCAAGGACTACCACTTCCCGATGGCGCGGAAGCGGGACATGGGCATCGTCTGCATCAAGCCGTTCGCGGGCGGATCGCTGTTCCGGGCGCAGCGCAAGATCGACGAGCTACTCGCGCAGCCGGACTTCGCCGGCCTGCAGCCCGCGCCCGCCTTCCTGAAGTACATCCTGCAGAACCAGGACATCACCGCGACCATCCCGGGCATGACGACGGCCGCCCAGGTCGATGAGAACATCACCGCCAGCGTGAACCCGAAGCTCCACGCCGAGGAGCGCCGCTTCCTCGGCGAGGCCTTCGCCGCCGCGAAGCCGCACATGCTGAGACAGTACCCGTTCCTTGGGGAGTGGATGTGAACGGCGGGTTCGGCGTTCGGGGTTCGGCGTTTGGGGTCGACGGCAAGGACTACCAGGAGACGGTGATGGGGCGAAGGGCGACCGTTTGGGTTGGCGGCGGGCTCGTGTGCCTGGGGATCGCGCTGCTGGCGGTCGGGAGGAGCGAACGGCGGCTGGGGCGCGTGGCCTTCGCGGCGGATGAGGTGAAGCTCGACGAGGGCGACAACGCGGCGTGCCTGTGCTGTCACATGGACTTCGATGGGGAGGAGATCTGCGAGAAGCACCTCGCGCAGAAGATCACCTGCCGCAGCTGCCACGGCCCCAGTGAGCCGCATCGCCAGGACGAGACGCTGATGACCAAGCCCGACCTCATCTACGGGCGGGCGGAGGTCGTCACCTTCTGCAAGCAGTGTCACCCGTCACACAAGAAGCCCGAGGCCGTCACCGCGTTCCACGCGCAATGGCTGGGCAAACACCGTCCTGAGAACAAGCGCTTCATCCGCGAGGACGCCATCTGCACCGACTGCCACGGGCAGCACACAATACCGAAGAAGCGATAGGTCGGCCCCGCAGATCGAGTGCTGTCGCGTGCCCCCAGGCTGGCTCGCCCTGACTACTCCTCGTACATGCCCTGTACGTCGAGCCCCACGTTGCCCTCCGGTGTCTCCACAATGATGTACAGGTGTGGGCGGTCGACCGACCGGGTCTCCAGAAACGCCCGCGCCTGAGCCTTGGTGTCCCCCGCGTAGATCTCGTACGTGAAGGTGGCGCTGCCGATGGGCGAAGGCTTGCGATCGGTGCGCACGTGGCGCACCGCAGAGACAGCTTCCGCCGCCTCCCGCTCTTGTTCGCTCAACTCCGTCTCGCCGAACACGCCGGCGCCGAAGTACTCCTTCGCGATCGAGGTGAAGTCCTTCCGCTGGGCCTCGGACAGATCAGGGGGAGATGCTGCGTGAAGCAGTTGCACCCCGTGCTTGGCCCGTTCGCCGTCGATCCCGGACAGCATCATCCCTCGCCCAGCCAGAACCGTCAGGAGCGTCCGATACCCGAAGGACTCCGCCTGTCGGTTGGCATGGGCCCATAGGGACCGGGCGGTCGCCCCCTCGATGTCGGGGTTCCCGTGCGTCAACAGGTACGCCAACGTATGTTGGACGCCAAGCGTGTCGGTGACGATGTTGGAGTCCAGTGTGGCGACGACAACCTTCGGGTCGGGATGGTGTAGATAGACCTCGGTCCACCCCAGCCGCACCACCCGTTGGGCGTCCTCGCCCCGGCTCTTGATGCCTTCCACGTACGCGGGCCGGTCAGGGAAGACCAGGGGCAGCTCCGCTTGCGCGAAGAACGTCTGCACGTCGGGAGCCTTCGCAACGCGGACCGTTGCGTTGGCGCAGATATCATCGAGCCATCGGCCCGACAACTCGTACTCCTCCCCCAGGTCTTTCGCGCGCGTCACGTAGTCCCCGTGCTCCGACGACGGCCGCCCCCAGGAGTCCCTGCGCTCCTGGCTCAGCGTGGCCCCCTTGCGCACCGCATCGACCACGGCTTCGGCGAAGGTGGAGCCCTCCCCCACGATGAGGCCGCCTTTGCTCGGCTCCTTGGGCGCCCCGACGGCTGGCGGCCCCGCGCTCTTCTTGCCTCCATCCTGCAGCCCAAGTAGACGTCGCCACCATGACATAGTGACCCCTCCTATTGCACGCGCCAACGGACACGCCAACGCGCGCTCCGGACGTCGTACGGCCCGTCACTACGGCTATGTTCTCCGCCGCGTCCATTTCCCCTGCCACCAAGCCACCTGGAGGCAGGCGGCGGATCAGGCAACGCGCCCGCAGGGGCAGGGGGACAGGGGGAAACCAGCTCGCAGCGAGGCGGACGCACGTCCGTGGTTGCCTGAGCCCAACCGGCCACCGCGTGTCTGCCGCCGCAAACGGGTGTAGCTTGACACCCCAGTGGGCATACTCTATAATGCGGGTGCCTTGAGTCCGGAATCGTGGTGATTCCGGCCTCGGCGGCGGTTTGAAGCGCTGACCTGCAGGAGCGGCCTGCAAGCATGCCAGTGGCGCCCGGAGACGTTGTCGAGGGCAAGGTTGTCCGGCTGGTCAAGTTCGGGGTCATTGTCGAGGTGCCCGGGGGGCAGCAAGGTCTGGTGCACATCTCGGAGATCGCAGACGCGTACGTGCGAGATGTGGCCGACTACTTCGAGGAGGGAGACGGGGCGAAAGTCAAGATCATCGGGACGGATGATCGTGGGCGTCTGCAGTTGTCGGTGAAGCAGGCGGGAGTGCGCGAACCCATTCGTCCCGTAGAGCCTCACTTCCGCAGGCTCGATCAGGAACGCGGTCCGGAGTCGTTTGAGGAACGCCTGTCGGCCTTCATGAAGCATAGCGAGAAGCGCCTGGTGGACCTCAAGCGGAACCGAGACGCGAAGCGGAAGAAGCGGAGGCACAAGTAGGTCCGGCCGGACTGGATACGGAGGTCCGGCCGCCGAAGATGACACTCCCGCTCCCGGGGCACTCAGGGTCCGGCGGGCTCCCCCAAAACGGCAAGGTAACTTGCCGCCGGCAAGGACCAAGCCCGGAAAGAAGGGAGTGTGTCCCCATGACCACTAGACTCTGGAGTCAAGCGCCCTCAATGCGTGTCGGCGTGGTATGCCTTGTCGTCTTGGCGTTCGTTGTCGCCGCGGTTCTAGCGGTGCCTGCGAACGCCGGAGGCAAGGGAGGAGGCGCAGGTGGGGGTGGTGGCAAGAACGCCTCCTCGGATTCGTCCTCGAAGGGCGGAGGATCGGGCGGCGGGGAGAAGACGTCGTCCCGCGCCTCCTCGGGTGGCGGCGGTGGCGGCGGGTCTGGCGGCGCCAAGGCCTCCGGCTCGTCCCACTCGGGTTCGTCCGGCGGCGGGAAGAGTTCCGGGCCGAGCTTCTCGACCCCGCGCTCCTCTGGCGGCGGATGGTCGAGTCCGAGCCCGGACTTCTCAAAGCCCCGTGCGACTGGCTCGGGCGGAGGCGGTGGACACGCGTGGGGCAGTGCCCCGCGTGTGACGGGTGGCTCGCCTCCGAGCAACTACCAACGCCCCTCGTTCGATTCCGGCCGTCCGGCGCGAGGCGACGGCCCGAAGCCTTGGAGCCCCCCTGCATCGCCCAGACCGTCCGGAGGGGGCTGGCAGCCGGCTCCTGAGCGGAGCCCGGGCGGCGGTTGGGCGCCGGGCCGCGACCGGGCCCCCGACCCACCCGGGCCGCCGAAGTCGTACGCGCCCGCGCCGAGAAGTGAACCCAAGTCCCCGACGCCGCCCTCCGGCGGCGGGGGAGGCACATGGAGCCCAGGCGGTGATCCGACGCCCAAGTCGGGCGGATCGCCCAAGCCCTGGTCACCCGCGCCCAGGAGTGAACCCAAGTCGCCGACGCCGCCCTCTGGCGGCGGGGGCGGCTGGAAGGGGAACCCGGGTCCCAAAGATGACGGCGGCCCCGGTGGTCCGGGCGGCTCGCCCCATATTGGAGGCAAGGTCTCCCCGCGTCCGGGATACGAGAAGGCTCCGCGTCCGCCCGGGAGCTTCGGCTCGGGAGGCGGGCATGAGGCCAGGCCATGGCCCGGCAGGGGGGACTGGCGGCCCCCCAAGTCGTGGCAGCCGCCGAGCGGCGGCCGCGTGAGCTACCGCGCGCACGGTGATGGGTGGTGCCCGCGGCCCCACGACTGGCGCCCGCGCTACCACCACTACTACTACCGCTCGTGGCCTCGGTACTACGTCTATGGCGGTTGGGGCACGGGCTGGTACGACCCGTGGTGGTGGGGCAACTACTGGTGGCCGGAGCCGACCCAGGTCATCGTGGTCCACCACTACTACGACCGTGACTACGACGACACGGTCCGCAACGCGCCCTACTTCGATGGGGCGGAGTGGATGGACGCGGAGCTGCAGACCGCTCTGACCGACGTTGCCGTCGCCTGGTCGGTCGGCGACATCGAGCTGCTCCAGGCGCATCTGACGCCCAAGGAGCCCGTTGCCATCCGCCACGACTGGGAACAGAAGGACCCTTGGGTCCTCGCGCCTCCAGTCTTGTTGGACATGCTCGTGGAGGCTCTCGACGCCCAGAAGGAGAGCCACTTCCGGTTCGTGCAGATCGAGGAGATGGAACCGGGCCTGGCGTGGGCCGTGGCCGAGCACCGCTTCACGCTGCGCGACGAGGACCGCGAACGGCAGGCGACGATGGAGTTCATGTTCCGGCGCTACGGGAACGCCTGGCTGGTGGAGGCGATCGTCGCCGGCCCGGAGAACTACTGGTGGGCGGATCCGAAGCTCCTCGATGATGCGGCGACCGAGAGCACTCGGCTGTTCGAGGAGATGGACCGCGCCGGGACGTCCGATTCTGAGTAGAGCAACGAACCCGCGGGGATGGTCCCGCCCGTGCAAGGGGTCTCACGCCTCGGGCTAAGGCTGACCGGCCTGGCCCGAGGCGTAGGCCGAAGACGGGAACGGGAGGCGGCCCTTCGGCCGCCTCCTGTGCTGTCCGCTCACTCGGGTGCCGGTCGCAGGCTAACACGGGAGGCCGACAGGGCGCAATGGCTGACGATACTCGACCTCCGCAGGACGCTTCCGCTCCCGGCGACCTGCGCAAAGAACTGGAACGCTACAAGATCGTTGTGGCCGAGCTGCAGCGCAAGATCAAGGGCATGGAGGCCCAGCTCAGCACGGCGACGACGATGGCCGAGATGCCTCAGGTCATCGTCACCAAACCGAAGCTCCACGAGACGCTCCAGCGCTTCATCCGCAAAGTCGCCATGATCAGCCAGGCCGAGAAGGCCGCGATCATGCTCTACTCGCCCGAAGACGGCGAGCTCACTGTGCTCCCTCCCGCCCTCGGACTCACCACGGAGCAGGTCAAGTTCTTCCGGGTCAGGGCCACCGAGGGCGTGACCGGGCAGGTCTTCCGCGAGGGCGCCCCGACGGTCTTCAACGACGCCGTCCGCGATGAGCGCACCATCAAGGACAATGTCGCCTTCCTGAACGTCCGCAACGGCGTCTGCGTCCCCCTCATCATCAAGAAGCGCGACGAAGAGGACAGGGTCGTCGAGCAGCGCACCATCGGCGTCCTGCATGTCTTCAACAAGCGCATGGGGATGGACTTCAACGAGGAAGACCTCCGCCTGCTGCAGATGCTCGCCGAGCAGTGCGCCGCCATCATCTCCAACGCCCAGCTCTACATCCAGCTCAGCGAGGAGAAGGAGGAACTGGAGGAGACCCTCCAGAGCCTCAAAGCGGGCGTCATCGCCATCAACGGTGAGGGGGAGGTCCGGCTCGTCAATAGTGCTGCCGCCACCATCCTCGGCGGCGCCGCCCCCGATTTCGTCGGTCGCGCCTTCCAGGAAGTGATCAAGGAGGAACGCCTCAAGCGGGTACTCGACGATGCCCTGCAGGCCAAGGACGAGGTCTCCCATGAGATCTCTCTGGGGGAGGGCCGCGAGACCCGTCACTTCCAGGCCCAGGCCAGCATCATGCGCGGCGACAACGGCGGCGTGCAGCACGTCGTCGCGATCCTGAACGACATCACCGACATCCGCAACGTCGAGCGGATGAAGACCGCCTTCGTCTCGACCGTCTCCCATGAGCTCCGTACACCCCTCACCTCCATCAAAGGCTTCATCGCGACGCTGCTTGAGGACGAGGAGGGGTACTTCGACGACTCGACGCGCCGGGAGTTCTATGAGATCATCGATCAGCAGTGCGATCGGCTCACCCGCCTCATCAGCGATCTGCTCAACATCTCGCGCATCGAGTCCGGGCGTTCCCTCGATCTGCATCTGACGCGGGTCAACGTGGTGGACGTCTGCTCGCGCATCATCTCGGCCCAGCAGTCCTATACGGACCGGCACCGCCTGCGGCTGGAGGCGGCCGACTCCTTCCCGGGGATCGTCTGCGACCAGGACAAGCTCGAGCAGATTCTGGACAACCTCCTCGGCAACGCGATCAAGTACTCCCCCGACGGCGGGGAAGTGAAGCTCGCCCTGTTCGATGAGGGCGAGTCCGTGCGCATGGATGTCAGTGACCAGGGCCTGGGCATACCCGAGCGCCATCGCGACAGGATCTTCGAGCGCTTCCACATGGTTGACGACGACGTAGATCACCGCTCGGTCAAGGGCACCGGTATCGGCCTGTACTTGGTGAAGGCGCTGGCCCAGGCGCACAGGAATGTGAACGGTGCGACGGGCGATGTCTGGCTCGCCCACAGCGTCGTCGACGAGGGATCGACCTTCAGCGTGCGGCTGCCGAAAGAAGCCGTAGAGGGCCGGGCGCAAGCCTGACCGACTGCCGCTCCCGACAGCCCCAGTTCCGATCCGGCGCGGGCCCTCGGGCCCGCGCGCATAGTGTTCATCGCCGGCTGGGTCTGAACCAGGAGCTCAAAGAGACGCGACAATGAAGATCGCCTTCGGTTGCGACCACGGGGGTTGGCCCCTGCGGGACACGATCATCCAGGCGTTGCGCGATTCGCGGCACGAGGTGCTCGATCTGGGGCCCGAGTCTCCGGAGAGCAGCGACTACCCGGACTACGCCAACGCTGTCGCGCGCGCCGTGGTCGAGGGCAAGGCCGACCTGGGTGTCCTGGCATGCGGAACCGGGATTGGCATGGCCATCTCGGCCAACAAGGTCCCCGGCGCGTACGCTGCGAACGTCTCAGACACCTACTCAGCCCGAATGGCCCGCGAGCACAACGGCGCGAACATCCTCACGCTGGGCGGCCGCACTCTGGGCACCGAGGTGGCCCGGGAAGTGCTCCAGGCCTTCGTGGAGAGCGAAGTGAGCCCCCTGGTACGACACCAGCGCCGCCGGAAGAAGATCAAGGGCGTGGAGCAGGCGAACGCGCAATGACCGACGAGGCCGGCGGGTCCCTCGGCCGACGACCCCCGTGGGACGAGTACTTCTGCGAGATCTGCGCCGTCGTTGCCCGACGTGCTACGTGCCTGCGTCGCCAGGTGGGGGCGATCCTGGTGCGCGATCGGCGCATCCTGTGCACGGGGTACAACGGACCTCCGCGCGGGCTGAAGCACTGCGCCGAGTTGGGCGGCTGCCATCGCGAACAGATCGGCGTGCCCTCCGGGCAGCGCCACGAACTGTGCCGCGCCCTGCACGCCGAGCAGAACGCGATCATCCAGGCGGCCCTTCACGGCGTCGAGACCACGGGCTCGACGATGTACGTCACCAACTTCCCCTGCGCGCTGTGCGCCAAGATGCTCATCAACGCGGGGGTGGTGCGAATCGTCTATCGCGGCGAGTACCCCGATGAGCTGGCGGCCGAGATGCTGGCGGAAGCGGGCGTGGAGGTCGTGCGATGGAATGGGGTGGGGGAGGGGGCCGAGGGCCAGTGATTGCCGCCTTCGCCGTCGCCGCCCTCGTGTCACTGATCCTCACTCCCTGGGTGGGCCGGCTGGCCGTACGCTGCGGCGCCGTAGACCGCCCCGACGAGCGCCGCACTCACCGCGCCCCCACGCCCACCTGGGGCGGGCTGGCCATCTTCGCGGGATTCTGGGGCGGCGTCCTCATCTTCACCTGGCCGCTCTCGCTCCCGGTAGTCGCGCTGCTGGCGGCCTCCATCATTCTGGTCGCCGTGTCGGTCGTAGACGATTGGCGCGGCCTTCCGCCCCTGCTGCGGTTAGGGTTGCACTTCGGGCTGGCGGCGGCCCTCTGGCTGTTCGGCGCGGTGCGCATCTACGGGTTTGAGTGGCCGTTTGGCCCAGGGGGCGCGCAGTACGTCCACCTCGGCCACTGGTCGCTGCCCCTCACTGTGGCCTGGATCGTCGTCATCGTCAACGCCATCAACTGGTTGGATGGCCTGGACGGCCTTGCGGGCGGAGTCGCGGCGATCGCGGCGGCGACCCTGGCGGTCCTGGCGGCGCGGATGGGCTGGCGTGAGACGGCCGTCATGGGCGCCTCCCTCGGCGGGGCCGCCCTGGGTTTCCTGCGGTACAACGTGAAGCCGGCGCGCATCTTCATGGGGGACACGGGCGCCATGTTCCTGGGCCTTGTCCTCGCCTGCATGGCAGCCATCGGACCGCTGAAGGTGGCCACCTCGGTCACGGTCCTGATCCCGCTGCTTGTACTCGGGGTGCCCATCTACGACCTGTTCACGACATTGACCCGGCGGATGCTCGGCCGCAAGGCCCCGCACGTGGCAGACCGGCAGCACGTCCACCATCGGCTCCTCGGCCGGGGCTGGAGCGAGGACATGGTTGTCCTGGTGCTGTGGGTGATTACCGGAGGCCTCGGCCTCGTCGCCGTGCTCGTTCTCCGTTGGCTCGGCCGCATCTAGGGCCTGGTTGTTACCGCTCACTCTGGACTTTGGATTCCGGACTTTGCCGTCCGGATTGAGGTTCACCGATGGAGCCGCAGTCGGTAGCATTGGTCTTCGGGACGCGTCCCGAGGCGATCAAGGTGGGGCCGGTCTACCAGGCGCTGCTCTCGGACGACACGCCCTTGCGCCCGACCGTGATCGTGACCGGGCAGCACCGCGCGCTGCTGGACCAGATGCTGGCCGTGTTCGGGATGACGCCCACCCACGATCTTGCCGTCATGTCGGAGGGCCAGACCCCGGCCTCGCTGACCGGTCTGCTGGTTCCGCAGCTCACGGACGTGCTCCGGGAGACGCAGCCGGACATCGTGCTGGTCCAGGGCGATACCACGACCAGCGTCTGCGGGGCGATGGCGGCCTTCTACAACCAGATCCCCGTCGCCCACCTCGAGGCGGGCCTGCGAACCAGCAACAAGTACTCGCCCTTCCCGGAGGAGATCAACCGCCGGCTCACCTCCCACATGGCGGACGTCCACCTCGCGCCGACGCCTCGCGCGCGCCACAACCTCCAGGGCGAGGGCCTCGACCCGCGCGCCATCTTCGTCACGGGCAACACGATCGTCGATGCCCTATTGTGGGTCAGGGACCGGACGCCCGACCTCGCCGGCACCGAGTACGCCTGGGTCGATGACCTCTCCGGGCGGACAATTCTCACCACCATCCACCGGCGCGAGAATCTGGGCGTGCCGTTCACGAGCATCTGCCTGGCTCTGCTGGAGTTGGCTGCGAAGTACCCTGACATCAACATCATCTTTCCGATGCACCCGAACCCGAAGGTGCGCGCCGCGGCGCACGAGCTGCTCGAGGAGTGCCCGCGCATCCGTCTCTGTGAGCCCCCGGACTACCTGCACTTCGTCGCGCTCATGCAGCGGGCGGACCTGCTGATCGTCGATTCGGGGGGCATTCAGGAGGAGGCTCCGGCCCTGCACATTCCGGTCCTGGTCGTCCGTGAGACGACGGAGCGGCCTGAGGGCATCGAGGCCGGGGTCACGCGGCTCGTGGGCACCCAGACCAACACAATCGTCGCCGCCGCCGCGGAGCTTCTCGATAACCCGAGCGCCTATGAGGCGATGGCCTCGGGGGCCAACCCGTATGGCGACGGCCGAGCGGCACAGCGCGTCGTGGGCGCACTGGAGTACTTCCTGGGAGTCCGGGGCAGCCGCCCTCCCGACTACGACTGGCGGCAGGACGGGTGAGGCCGGAGGTGAGAGGCGATGAGTGACGAGGGCAAGACGAACGCAGAGGCCGGAGGGAGCCGAACGGACCTCCGCCGCGTTGCGCTGGACTTGTGGACGGGCCGCCGCTGGGTATGGGCGGTGTTGGTGGCCGCCGCCATCGCCTACCTCGTCTTCCGCGGGACGCCCGCCGTCGCGTTCATCCTCGATCGGCTGCGCGATGTGTGCGTGACGGTCATCCTGGCGATCGTCCTGGCCTATGTGGTCAATCCCATCGTGAACGGTTTCTGCACCCTGGGGCCCTTCTGCCACGGGCGCACGGGGCGCGCCTTCGCGACGCTCCTCGTGTTCCTGCTGCTGGCGATCGGCCTGGGCTGCCTGCTCGTGCTGACGGCCGACCCGATCGTGCGCGAGGTGGCCCGCCTCTACGGGCTGGCCGAGACGTGGCTCGAGGACGCACCGACGCAGCTCCGACGGCTGATGGCCGCCTACGCCGCGGCCGTGCCGTCGGAGATCGGGGACTTCGTCACAGAGCGCGCGCGCGCGATGGCGAGCGGCGCCCTCGAGTACGCGGGCGCCTTCGCCGTGGGCGCAGTGCTGCGCGGGTGGTACGTGGTCGAGGCACTGCTCGTGCCCGTCCTGGCGTACTACTTCGTGACGGACGCGGACCAGCTGCGGGCGGCCCTGTTGCGGGTCCTTCCGGATGCTTGGCACGGGCGCACTCAGTCGATCCTCCGGGACGTGAACGGGACGCTCCAGGGCTACGTGCGCGGCCAGCTCATCCTCTGTCTCATCGCGGGCGTGGTCACCTCGACGGTGCTCTACCTCCTGGGCGTTCGGGTCTTCCTTACCCTCGGGATTCTCGCCGGCCTCGCGCGCGCGGTACCGGTGATTGGCCCGCTCGTAACCGCCGTGCCCATCGCCGCCGTCGCCTGGATCCAGGTCGATGCGCGCACCGCCGCTGTGGCCCTCGCCCTCTTCGCGATCATGCACTTCGTGGAGAGCAAGGTCATCATGCCCAAGGTCCTCGGGCTGCAGGCCACGCTGCACCCGGTCGTCGTCATCGTCGCGCTCCTTATCGGCGGCGAGTTCTTCGGCATCATCGGGATGTTCGTGGCAGTGCCCGTCGCGGCGATCTGCCGCATCCTGTTCCTCCACTGGAAGGAGGGACGGGCCGACGCCCCGGCCGCACCCGCATGAGCCTTCTGGACGCGATTGTGCTGGGCGCCGTTCAGGGCTTGACCGAACTGCTCCCCGTCTCCAGCTCCGCACACCTGGTACTGGTGCCGGCCGCTCTGGGTTGGGAGGAGCCCTCGGTCGCCTTCGCGGTGGCGGTGCATGTCGGCACCGCGTGCACGCTGTGCGTGTACTTCCGGCGCGACATCGGTCGCTTGTTGGGGGGCACATGGCGGTGGGCCCGACGAAGCGCTACGTCCCAGGAGCAGGCCCAAGAGGCGCGCGAGGATGCTCGCTGGCTCGGCTTGCTGCTTCTGGCTACCGCGCCGGCAGCGCTGGCCGGTCCGCTGCTCGAAGACGCGGTCGGCAGCTTACTGGGCTCGCCCGCGACGGTGGGAGGCCTCCTGCTGGTTACGGCGGCCATTCTCTTGGTTTCCTCGCGCCTCTCGCGCGGTGAAGCAGGTCGCGCTGCCCCGACGTGGAAAGACGCCCTCGGCATCGGATTCGCGCAGGTCGTTGCCATGCTCCCCGGCCTGTCCCGCTCCGGGTCCACGATCGGGGCGGGCCTGGCGCTGGGGTTGGAGCCGCGCGTTGCGGTGCGCTTCGCCTTCCTGATGAGCATCCCGGTCATCCTCGGAGGCGGGCTGCTCGAAGGGATCGACCTTGTGCGGGCGGGTGTGCCGACGGATCAGTGGGTGCCGCTCCTCGTCGGCGCGGTCGTGGCTGGCGCTTGCGCGTGGCTGGCGATAGTGCTGGTCTTCGGCGCGGTCCGCCGGGGGAAGCTGGCCTGGTATGCCCTCTACTGTGCGCTCGTGGGTCTCGCCGCCCTGGCGGCAACCCTGATTCACGCGTACGTCCTCTCAGGCGCGTCCTGAGTCCCGGACGCTCGTGTCTACCCGTAGGAGGAGATTGTAGTGGAAGACTTCGGCAGTAAGTTCGTCGAGCTGCATGGCATGGTGTTCGGCTGGGCCATCCTCGCGGCTGGTGTCGTCGGTCTGCTTTACGCGTGGTACCTGCGGACTAGCGTCGGCCACGAGGATCCGGGCACCGAGAAGATGCAGGAGGTTGCGGGCCTGATCCAGCAGGGGGCCTTCGCGTACCTGAACCGCCAGTTCCGCACCATCGCGGTTCTGGTGGTCGTGTTATTCATCGCGCTGTTCTTCAGCGCGAAGGGGGAGGGGCTCGCGATCCAGGTCGCCCGTCCGGTCGCGTTTCTGCTGGGCTGCCTGGCCTCCGGCGTGACGGGGTACATGGGCATGACCCTGGCCGTCCGGGGTAACGTGCGCACGACCGCCGCGGCGCGCACCAGCTCCAAGGAAGCCCTCAACATCGCCTTCAAATCCGGCGGCGTGGCAGGCATGTTCACCGTCGGCATGGGCCTGATCGGCGCCACAGCCATCTTCCTGATCTTCAAGGAGAAGGCCACGGAGGTCCTGCTCGGGTTCGGCTTCGGCGGCTGCCTGCTGGCCCTCTTCATGCGGGTCGGCGGCGGAATCTACACGAAGGCGGCCGACGTCGGCGCCGACCTCGTGGGCAAGGTCGAGGCCGGCATCCCCGAGGATGACCCGCGGAACGCCGCCGTCATCGCCGACAACGTGGGTGACAACGTGGGCGACTGTGCGGGCATGGCCGCGGACCTCTTCGAATCGTACGAGGTCACCCTCGTGGCCTCGATGATCCTGGCTCTCGCCCACGCGGCGGGCGACGCCGAGACGGCCGTCAAGTGGATCATCTTCCCGTTGTCGGTCCGCGCCATCGGCGTGCTGACCTCGATCGTCGGCATCTACATGGTGCGCGCCAAGGACGACGAGGAACACGCGATGCAGCCGATCACCCGTGGGTTCGTCGTCTCGGCCGTCCTCTCGGCCATCGGCTTCGCGCTCGTCGCCAAGCTCTACTGCGACGACTGGCGGCTCTTCTGGGCTACCCTCTTCGGCCTGGCGCTGTCCGTCGTCATCTACAAACTCACCGAGTACTACACCTCCACCCGCTACCCTCCGGTGAAGGAGATTGCCAAGTCGACCCAGACAGGCACCGCGACGAACATCCTGACGGGGTTCGCCACCGGTCTCGAATCAAGCGTGGTTGCGGTCCTGGTGATCTGCGGCGCCGTCATGGTCTCGTGGCTGATCTTCGCGACCGGCGGGGAATCCGGGGTCGAGAAGGTCCTGGCGACCCTCTACGGCATCTCGCTCTGCGGCATGGGCATGCTAACCACCACGGGCGTCATCGTGTCGATGGACACTTACGGCCCGGTGGCCGACAACGCCCAGGGGATCGCCGAGATGGCCGGGGTTGACGAGGCCGGTCCTGTCCTGCAGAAGCTCGACGCCGTCGGGAACGTCACCAAGGCCGCCACCAAGGGCTTCGCCATCGCGTCGGCGGTTCTCGCGGCGCTCTCGCTGTTCGGCACCTACCTCTCCAAGGTGGCAGGGGGCGGCGGCGAGGCCGTGAATGCTGAGGCGCTTACCAAGCTCCACATCGACGTAGCGGATCCCAAGGTGTTCATCGGGCTGCTGATCGGCGGCGCGCTGCCGTTCCTGTTCAGCTCGATGACGATCCGCGCCGTCGGCCGGACGGCCTTCCAGATCATCAACGAGGTTCGCCGCCAGTTCCGCGAGATCCCCGGGTTGATGGAGGGGAAGGCGCAGCCTGACCCGGCGCGCTGCGTGGACATCTGCACTCGCGCCGCGATCGGGGAACTGGTTGCGCCCGGCCTGCTCGCCATCCTCGCTCCTCTGGTGGTGGGCAGCTTCCTCGGGTGGCCCGGTCTGGGCGGCTACCTCGCGGGGATCATTGTCTCGGGTCAGCTACTCGCCGTCTTCATGGCGAACTCCGGTGGCGCCTGGGACAACGCGAAGAAGTACATTGAGGACGGCAACCTGGGCGGGAAGGGCTCCGACGCCCACAAAGCCGCAGTGGTCGGCGACACGGTCGGCGACCCGTTCAAGGACACGGCCGGGCCTGCGCTGAACCCGCTGATCAAGGTCATGAACCTGGTGGGGCTGCTGATCACGCCCCTCGTGGTGAAGCTGCAGGGGGATCCGATGGCGGCCATCATCGGGGTCATCGGCGCGGGGGTCATCGTGCTGGCCTTCGTGATCGCGAGGGGACGCGGCGGCTTCAGCGAGGGGGCCGTGGAGAAGGCCGTCGCCGGCGCCGAGGAGTAAGGGTCGCCGGTTGCTGAGAGTACGCGGGCCGGGCCTCCACCGAGGCCCGGCCTTCCGTGTTGGAGCGTGTATGAGAAGCGTGGGCGGGCGCCATGTGGATTGTGTTGAGAAAGGGCCCCGTCAAAGGAAGAACCCTCTCCTACGCGCTCTACGTGGCTCGTAGGTCGGGATACCAATCCCGACAATGCCTTTATCAACACAATCTGAATGGCGCCCCTACACGATTGGGCGCGATGAATCGCGCCCCTACGTCACAAACGACCGTGTATCGCCGTCATGTAGGGGCGTGATTCATCACGCCCGTGTGTAGGGGCGTGGTTCATCACGCCCGAGTGTAGGGGCGTGGTTCATCACGCCCGAGTGTAGGGGCGTGGTTCATCACGCCCAATACCGTGCTCCTATGCACCCTCTTGTAAGTGGCGGCTACAAGCCGGCGGTTCGTTCCAGAGCCTCGCGGGCCTCGCGCACGACCGCCGCGGGCCGCCCGAGGCCCACCGCGACCGCCCAGTGGTCGCGAGCCCGCTTCAGATCGCCAAGCTTCTCGTAGAGCTTGGCGAGGTTCACGTGCGTGTAGGCGTCGGACCGGTTCGTCTCCAGCACGCGCTCGTACTCCGCAACGGCCTCCTTGTAGCGATCCAAGAACGTCAGCGCGATAGCCCGGTAGAAGCGCACGCCGTCGTCGGCCGCCGGCCCCTGGGCCAGCTCGGCATAGGCGTCGGCGAGCCGCTCGCACTCGTCGTGCGACAGGGACGCGAAGTGCTGACGAAAGTCCACCCAGCGGCAGGTCTCGATGACGCGCAGGTTCAGCGCGTCGAAGTCGAGGACCGGCGAGGGGGAGGGCTGGGCGCGCATGACGCTGTCGCCCCGGACATGGACCGCCCCGAAGAGATGCCCGAGTTCGTGGATGAGGTTCTCACGCAGCGTGGGCTCCGGCACGCGCCACTCCCGGCCGCCGCGGCTCGCCACCACCTCCGAGACCACGACCGCTCCCGTGACGCAGGGCGCCAGGCCGAAGGTGTAGCCGCGGACCTCCAAGCGTCCGCCTTCGGGCGGGGCGTCGCGCCGCTCGGCGGCGAAGCCCACCACAACATCGACGTCGTCGCTGGAGACGGCAGCCTGGAGGTCCTCGACGATGCTCATGCCGTCCGCCGTCGTGCCGGACGGCTCCCAGGGCTCCACGGAGACCAGCTCGAAGTCGATGGCAACCTGCCGGGAGATCTCGGCGGCGCCTGCGGCGAACCGCCCGCGCAGCCGCTCCTCCCAGGCCGGAAGAGAGCGGAAGACGGGGTCGGCCCCCGCGCGGACGCGGACGAGCCGCCGTCCGCGCTTCACCTCCTGCATGAGGCGTTCAGCCTCCGAGCGGTCGAGGTCCTCGGCCGCGAGTGCTCGCAAGATCCGCAGGGCTTCAGACGCTCGGTTCAGGCGAATCAGCTCCCGTGCCGCGGCGAGCGATACCTCAGTCGGCTGGGGTGGCGCGACGGGCGGCTGGCCAGGAGCCGCGGCGCCCATGCGCTGCAGCGCGTCCCGGGCTTCCCGCGCGCGATCCGCGTCCGTCCCCAGCTCGAGGACCTTCTGAAACTCCGCAACCGCCGGGTCGCGCAGCCCCTGCTTCCGGTACACCCACGCCAGCCCCCAGTGGGCCTCGATGGACTGCGGCTCAAGCCGAATCGCTTCGAGGTAGGTGGCCGCCGCGGCGTCGAGCTTCCCCTCGTCCTTCAAGGCCTTCGCCTGGCGACAGAGGGCCTCCGCGTCGGCGGCAGAGGCTGACGCACAGGCGAAGAGAACGGCCCCCGCGCCGAGGAGCGCAGGGGCCAGTGTCCGTATTCGCGAGGCTGGTTGCAGGCGTCTCATCGCGTGACCGTCGCGACCCTATCGCTGCAGGTAGAGCCGGGCCATCGCGCGACTCTCCGAGCCGTCCTCGCCGCGCGCAATGACGTTGACCAGGTACACGCCACTCGGGGTCGGCAGTCCCGCCGCGCTCTTCCCGTCCCAGACCAGGCAGTTGACCCCGGCCTCGAAGCTCCGCGGCCGCAGAGCCTGCACGGGCCGGCCCGCGAGGTTCAGGATCTCGGCCTGAACCGTCGCGGCCTGGGAGAGCGTGAACGAGATCTGCGCGCCCCTGGCGGTCGGCACGGCGGCCAGGCCCGCGACCTGCGCACCACGACCCTCCCGGATGACGGGGCCTGGCGTCCACTCCGTGGGCACGCCGCGCGCGTCGCTGAACCCATCGCTCGCCACGAAGCGGTACCAGTAGGTTCCCGGGTTCAGCCACACGTGGCGTACGTAGGTCATCCCGGTCTGGGGGTGCGCCCCGCTTCGATGGTACATGGCGAACGGGCTCTTGGTGACGGGGTTCTGGTAGCGGCGGATCTCCAGTTGCATCACCGTCGGAACGTCGCCGTCCAGGTCGCGGTAGACCACCCGGAACTCGCAGTCGGTGCGTCCCACGGCCTCGTCGGGTCTGACGCCGTCGAGTTGCCACGCCCCGGTGCTGACCCACTCGAGGTACGGAGGAGCGTTCACCACCGGGCCGGCCTGGGGCGTCGTGGCCGGGCCGGTCGCTGCAAGGTACCCGTCGCTGGCCTCGAACCAGTAGCTGTACGTCTTCCCGCGCGGTAGCGACAGGCTACCCCGGTACACGACCCCCTGCCGGGGCCGGGTTCCCGGGACCTTGGTGAGAGCGATGGGGCTTGTAGGCAGCTCCTGGCCCGACCGGGCGATGTGCAGCAGCACGCTGGTGGGTTGGTCGTTGTCCTGGTCGGTGTATAGGACCTTGAACTTGAACGTGCCGTTTGACGGGCCGATGTCCGGGTCCACACCGTCGGTCTCGAAGCCGGTTAGGCCGGTCCAGCCCAAAGTGGGCGTCCGGTTGCCGACCATCGGGCCGTCCATGACCGTCGTCGGCGGCCCTGTGGCCGGTTGGGTTCCATTGAAGGCCTCGAAGTAGTAGGTGTACTCGCGCGATCGGGGGAGCTGGCGAGAGAACGTGTAGATCGCGCCATTGTAAGGCGTCGTATCGGTCGTGGTCATCTCGTATGGACTGTTCGGTACGGGAGCGCCTTCCCGAAGGATGTGGACTCGGACGTACTGCGGCGACACCGTACCCGCGTACAGGACGTGGTAGCTGAAGACCGTGCTGAGGGCGTCCCCGACATCGGGATCGACCCCGTCGGAGGTGTAGCCGGGTTCGCCGGTCCAGGCAAGCGTCGGCGGCAGGTCCGAGACCAGCGGCCCGGACCGTTCGGTGGTGGCAGGGCCGGTCGCGTTGGCGTACTCGTTGGCGGCGAAGAACCGGTACGTGTAGTTAGAGGTCGCCGGCAGGCGCTTCCGATAGGAGTAGATCGCGCCGTCATCGTAGCTGTAGTCGCCCATGTTGGTGCAGAAGAAGGGGCTTCCGCTGATCGGGATCCCGTTCTGCCGAATGGACACGAACACATACCAGGGCGCGTCATTGTCGGCGTCCGTGTAGACGCAGCGGAAGTCGAACCACGTCGTGCTGTTGCCGCTGTCGGGGTCCACCCCATCGGTCTGGTACCCCGCGGTCTGCACGTAGGTGAGCGTCGGCCCGACGTTGACGTCGGACACATCGTACTGGTAGACCATCGAGGTCTGATAGGCGGTGGCCCACAGGTACTGGCCGTCCCACCCCATGCCGTGGGTGTCGGCCGTCGGCGTGGGGAAGGAGGCGATCAGTTGCCCTGTGTTCCGGTTCACCTTGTGGATTTCGCCCTCGACCTTACCGGCCTCCCACAAGAACCCGTCGGAGTATGCGAGCGCCTCGGGGTCGGTCGCGAGCGAGGCTCGGCTCGCGCCGACGGTACCGGTGGCGGGGTCGAGTTCATACACCAACGCCGGCGGGCCGTCCACCGAGAACAGCGCCAGCGTCCCGTCGAAGGTGATTCCCTCCGGTATCCCCGCCGCGGTCACGTCAAAGGAGCCGAGCTCCGCGAACGTGTCGGGATCGAAGCGGACGATGGAGGGGGGCGTCACGCGAGAGCCCCACACCTCGCCGTTCACCCAGTCCAGGTCGTTGATGAACCCGGACACAGCCTGCTGCTTCAGGGGCGCGCCTGTCGTGGCGTCGAGCTGGAAGAGCGCCTCACTGTTAGAGTAGTACACGTAACCGTCGCCGTAGGCGACGCCCTCCACGAAGTAGAGCGGCGGCCCACCCGGTATGGCGGGGAACTGGTTCATGACCGTGACGGCCCAGGACCCGGGAGCGGCGAGAAGCAGGATGGCGGTAGCAAGCACACAGGCGAGGCTGACCGTGCGGGGCATGGTGACCCTCCCTCGTAACGATGGCAGACGGCATTACTATTCGACCAAACGCAGCGAGTTCCTTCGTCCCCTGCGAAAGAAAGATGCTCGGAGGAGGGGGTGGGTTGCGTGGTGAAGGCAGGGGACGTGTCGGACCCGGAAGGGGGAGCGGTGTGCACGTCTCAGTCCAGAGGCAGGCGCTGACCCGGTCGGGGTACCCGTCCCTGATCGACGGTCTGGACGACCTGCAGGTGCGGCGAATCGAGATGGACATGGCGCTGACGTGCGAGGTCCCGCGGCTCGACGGGGCCGGCGCGGCGCGCCTGTCCGTCGCCCACGAGAGTGGCGCGCGGTCGTACCGGCAGCACTTGTACGAGCAGGCGATCGCGCTGTCCGCCATTCGGCTCGCCTCGCCGACGGGCGTCGGGCTCGGCGCGGCCGAGGTGGACGAGATCGAGATGGCGCTCTACGCGGCCGACACGGCGGGAGCTCCGGTGCTGTGCGTCGAGATCGAGACGAGTCCTGAGGCCTGGCCGCAGGGACTGGCGTCCGGCCTCGAGCACTTGGCCGAACGCGGCGCCGGGCTTCGCGTCATCCCCGCAGTCGCCCTGCGGCCGTGCAACCGGCTCACCATCGAGGCAGCCTTGGCCGGAGACCCGGGCGAACCCCCGGGCCCGGGCCTGGCGTTGGACATCGGAGACCTGTTCGGCGGCGAGGCGTCTGCCGAGGGCGCATATGAGCTCCTCCGCCGAATTGCCCCGCACATACGCCACGTTGTGTGCCGAGGGTCGCGGATTGACGGGGAGGGCGCGCCCGCCGCGCAGGGCACCGTGGACTACGCCCGCGTGGCGGCCATCCTGGGACGCGCCGGCTACGCGGGCGCCCTGACCGTCGCACTCCCGGAGGGCGGGGCGGACGAGCCGCTGCGTGACATCCTGCGGGCGGACGTGCGGTACGTCGCGGACATCGTGGGGGCCGGTCCCTACTGAGTCTCGTGTAGATAGGGAAGCTCGTGGGGCGGGCATTCCTGCCCGCCACGGGCCATTGGCGGGCAAGAATGCCCGCCCCACGAGTTCGCTCCTTGTTCCCTAAGAGCGTGTATGAAAAGGGTGGGCGGGCGCCATGAATGGCGCCCCTACATCACAAA
>Ga0194112_10002812_pt1 | contig 24683 bp, 22 predicted proteins | sample TA2MahC400mmetaG_FD_146191 | JGI IMG/M metagenome (GOLD analysis project Ga0194112, IMG submission 146191) | Freshwater microbial communities from Lake Tanganyika, Tanzania - TA2015016 Mahale Deep Cast 400m | ecosystem: Environmental > Aquatic > Freshwater > Lake | place: Tanzania: Lake... | reverse complement strand
GTCCGGCGATTGCCGATGATGGGCATACGGAGATTCCTCATTTACCCCTCCACTCGACTCCCCTGAGCGATGAATTGTTCCAGCAATGCCATGCTGTGGTGGTGGTAACCGACCATAGTGGTTTGGATTATCACGGCATTGCCTCCAAAGCAAAAGCGATGGTAGATACGAGGGGAGTCATTTAAAAGTCTATTTTTTAATTAATTACATATGAGCAACACTTTGTTAATAACAGGCGGCACAGGCTCTTTTGGAAACGCTGTGCTGAGGCGTTTTCTTAAAGATGATTTTTTTAAAGAAATCCGTATTTTGTCACGTGACGAAAAGAAACAGGACGACATGCGACTATTTTATAAAAGCGAAAAAATAAAATATTACATAGGTGACACGCGCAATAAAAGCGCAGTGAGTACGGTGATGCGTGGCGTCGATTTCGTCTTTCAGGCTGCTGCTTTAAAACAAGTGCCTTCTTGTGAGTTTTTTCCGATGGAAGCAGTCAAAACGAATGTGATTGGTGCAGAAAATGTACTCGATTGCGCCATCGACTGCGATGTAAAAAACGTTGTCCTGCTGAGCACTGATAAAGCAGTTTATCCCATTAACGCAATGGGCATGAGCAAAGCTCTGAGCGAGAAGTTAATGGTGGCGAAAAGCCGTGGATTAAACGGAACAAATCAAATCTTTTCCTGCACACGCTACGGCAATGTGATGGCTTCAAGAGGTTCGGTTATCCCCCTATTTATTGAGCAGATCAAGGCAGGAAAAAGCCTAAGTATTACCGATCCTGAAATGACACGATTTATGATGACATTAGACGACGCTGTTGAGCTGGTTTGGTTTGCCTTTAACAATGCACAAAACGGAGATATGTTTGTACAAAAAGCGCCTGCGGCAACGGTAGAAGTTCTTGCAATAGCTTTGAAAGAGTTGTATAATGCCAGCAACCCTATAAACATTATTGGAACACGCCACGGCGAAAAACTCTTTGAGACTCTAGTAAACAGAGAAGAAATGGCCAAAGCCATTGATATGGGTAATTACTATCGTATTCCGGCTGATAATCGCGACTTGAACTATGGTAAATATTTCACTGATGGAGAATCAAAAGTTTCAGAAATCGCAGACTATACCTCACACAACACCGCACGGTTGGATGTGGAGGGGATGAAAAAACTGCTCCTGAAACTCCCCATCATCCGCAGAGACGTCCTCAGCCAAGACATAACGAACATTTACGAACCTTAGTGTTTTGAACCACTCGTGACACGTATCAATCTTAATTTAAGATAAAATTCACCCCCAACAAGTAGCAGCTATGTCACTTGCGTTTATTTATTATGCAATTAATCAAAGGAAATACACATAAAGATCAGCGAGGATTTGTACGATTTGTAAATGATTTTCATTTTGAATGTGTCAAGCGATTCTACTGCATCACCCATCAGGAAACCTCGACTATCCGTGCCTAGCAGGGCCACAAACTAGAGACGAAATACTTTTACGTCACTAATGGCAGCTTCCAAATCAACTTAATAAAAATAGATAATTGGCGGAATCCGTCAAAATGTTTACAAAGTCTAAACCATACCTTGTACGATAGCGTCAGTGAAATTCTTATTATTCCTCCAGGTCACGTTAACGGCTTTAGGGCTTTGGAGGCCGATTCAACTATGGTTATTTTTTCCGATATGCTTATAGAAGACTCAAAAAGGGATGATTTCCGGTTTCCTAGTGATTATTGGAGTTTTGAATGTAACTAATTACGCTTTGTTTAAATAGGCGAATAAAGCTTCAAACCCCTTAAAACACTAAAATTAACCAATGATTAAGATAGGAATTACAGGCCAGGCAGGCTTCGTGGGGACTCATCTTTTCAACACATTAGGGTTACACCCCAGCAAATTTGAAAGAGTTGAGTTTAAGGATGAATATTTCCAGAATGTAACGGAACTACAGTCTTTTGTAAAATCCTGCGACGCCATCGTCCACCTCGCCGCCATGAACCGCCACAACGACCCCGAAGTCATCTACAACACCAACATCGGCCTCGTTAAGCAACTCATCCAGGCTTGTAAAGATACGCAATCTACACCCCACATCCTTTTCTCCTCCTCCACCCAGGAAGAACGCGACAACCTCTATGGAAAATCTAAAAAAGAAGGACGGGAACTCCTCGAACAATGGGCACTCAATAACAATGCCCAATTCACCGGCCTCATAATACCCAACGTCTTCGGTCCCTTCGGGCACCCTTATTATAACTCCGTTGTTGCCACTTTCTGTCACCAACTCACCCACAACGAAACACCCAAAATCGAAGTGGATGGCGAAGTTAAATTGATCTATGTCAGCGAATTGGTAACCTACATCATCACACGAATTACGAATTACGAATTACGAATCACGAATCGCGTAATCCCTCATACATCAACTATAAAAGTTTCTGAACTACTACACAAACTAGAAACATACAAATCCAACTACTTCGAAAAGGGCGAAATACCCAACCTCGACACCCCCTTCGATCGTAACCTCTGGAACACCTTCCTCTGTTACCTCGACCACGAAAGTTTCTTCCCTTACCACCTCAAACTCAACACCGACAACAGGGGCAGTTTCGTAGAAACCGTAAAACTCAACAGCGGAGGCCAGATCAGCTTCAGCACCACCGTCCCCAGCATCACCCGCGGTAACCATTTCCATACCCGAAAAGCCGAGCGTTTTGCAGTGATCAAAGGCAAAGCCACCATCGAACTTCGCCGCATTGGCACCAACAAAGTCATGACCTTCGAACTCGATGGTAGCCAACCCAGCTTTGTTGATATGCCCATCTGGTACACCCACAACATCACCAATGTTGGAGGCGAAGAGCTTTACACCATCTTCTGGATCAATGAGCATTACGATGCAAATGACCCTGATACCTATTTTGAAAAGGTCTAAAAACAGATAACCTAATTTGACAAGTTTCTAAAATAAATTTACACACGACGAGCAGAGAATAAAAATAATTATGAAAATCCCTTTCCATTCTTAATTGCAAAATCATTAAATATTAAATGAAGAAATTAAAAGTACTAACTGTCGTAGGCACACGACCTGAGATTATCCGCCTGAGTCGCGTAATGGCAAGACTGGACGAATCTGAAGCTATTGAGCACATTACTGTTCATACCGGACAAAATTATGACTATGAACTTAACGAAATTTTTTATGAAGATCTTGGTATCCGTAGGCCTGATTATTTTCTCAATGCTGCTGGTATTAGTGCCGCTCAAACCATAGGTTTTATTATTGCGGCCATAGACCCTATTTTGGAAAAAGTACAACCCGACGCATTTTTAGTATTAGGTGACACTAATTCATGCCTTTGTGCTATTCCTGCAAAAAAACGCAAAATCCCTATATTTCATATGGAAGCAGGTAATCGCTGCTTCGACCAGCGTGTACCAGAAGAGACCAACCGAAAAATTGTTGATCATATTGCTGACATCAACCTAACATACAGCAGTATTGCAAGAGAATATTTGTTGCGGGAGGGCCTTCCCCCTGAGCAAATTATTAAAACCGGGAGTCCAATGCAAGAAGTTCTAAATTATTACATGGAGAAAATAAAAAAATCCCAGGTTCTAAGTGATTTAGGCATAGAAAAAGGTAAATACTTTGTTGTTTCTGTACACCGTGAAGAGAACATCAATTCCGATAAAAACTTCAATGGATTACTAGCCTTACTTAATCGAATAGCGGAAAAATATAAATATCCAATTTTTGTTAGTACACATCCGAGGACTCGTAAGAAGATAGGTGAGTATTCCGATGATTTTATTTCAAATAATTTAATACAGTGGCATAAACCATTTGGATTTTGTGACTACAACGCGCTTCAAATAAACGCATTCGCAGTTTTATCGGATTCAGGGACCATTTCTGAGGAATCATCCATTTTAAATTTTAGAGCATTAAATATTCGAGAAGCTCATGAAAGGCCTGAGGCAATGGAAGAGGGATCAGTAATGATGGTTGGGATGTCACCTGATCGTGTGGAACAAGGTTTGGAACAATTACGAAAACAAGGAACTGATTCTGATAGAAATTTTCGAATTGTGGGAGATTATTCAATGGTAAATGTTAGTGATAAGGTAGTTAGAATAATTTTAAGTTATACGGATTTCATAAATAGACGGATTTGGGGGAAAATGTAGAATACTTCTTTGTAAATTGATTGATGACTTGGCAGTAAAACAATAAATCATGAACAACAAATATTATATATTCAACACCTTTTATGCTCGGAAATAATACGCAGAAATATCAAAAAGGATCATTCTTTTTGAGATTTTTAGTTTTTTGTGTTATAGTTTTTTCCACGAGAGCAAGTGATTTAGCCAATAGCCCTATTGCTTTATTGTCAATATGTTTATTTATTGTCATATATTCATACCTCATAGGAAATAAATTCTCAAGTGTTTTTTTTAACTTGATTATTATTTTATTGCTATATTTCACCCTACTTTTTTTAAAATTCAAAGAATTTACGCCTTTATTTTATGCAAGAATTCTCGCGATATTTGTATTAGGCTACGCTGTAGTTTTTTTTACAAAAGAAAAATTCATATTAATATATGCCAAAATAGTTTCTTTCTTAGCATTAGTCAGTTTGCCATTTTTTATACTAGGCATTTACTCTCATCCTCTTTTATATAGGATTGGTGCCAATTTAAGTGAGGCTCTTTTCTTAGACTCACAACTTTCTACCCAGATAGATTATAGGCATTTCTTGATATTTACAGTCAGGCCAATTGAAGAAAAATTTAGAAATTCAGGATTTATGTGGGAACCAGGAGGTTTTAGTGTTGTTTGTTGTATTGCACTATATTTTAATTTATTTAAATCAGGATTTAAAATTAATCGATGGTCAATAATTCTTATTATTTCAATTTTAACAACACAATCAACCACTGGGTATTTACTATTATTAGTTGTTGGCCTGTTTTATTTAATAAATAGAAAGGCACGTATTTCAATTTATTTTTTTCCGGTATTTATTTTGGTAGGGTTTTATTTCTGGCAATTGGATTTTATGGGAGATAAAATTATAGATCTCTCCTCAGAAGCTGACGAAAAACTAGAGGTTTTCTATGAATCAAAAAGCCATACAGGGACTCAGTCTTTAGGTAGATTTGCTGGTTTAATTTATAACCTCGAAGGCGTTAAGTTAAGCCCTATTTTTGGCATTGGGAGTCATGAAGATATTTTGTATAGCAGAAATCAGGTATATTTATATAGCACAAATGGAGTAGGTCATTTTTTAATGACATTTGGTTATTTAGGATTGTTTATATTTCTTTTTTATTTGTATAAATCTAGCGTAAGACTTTCTAAATATTATAATTATAAGGGTGGCTGGACGTTCTTTATAATCTTGCTAATTTCTGGATTTTCATTTCCGTTTTTTATGACCCCAATTTTTTGTTCTTTCATTTTTCTTTCTTCCACACTAAAAAAATGAAAAGTTTATTTGGTAGAATATTCAACCAAAACAGTGGGGATTCTAGATCAAAGATTGTAAATTTTAATTCAAGAATAAGCTTTTTGATAAAAGGCTTTAGCTTAATTATTGGTTTATTTTTGGTTCCAATTCAACTTGATTTAATTGGGAAAGCTAATTATGGCATCTGGCTTTCTATATCTTCGATTATGAATTGGATCTTTTATCTTGATTTAGGGTTAGGCAATGGATTAAGAAATGAGTATGCGATCGCAAATGCCAAAAACGATCAATTTCTAACTAAAAAACTTGTTTCTACATCTTATATATCCATATTTTTTTTTGTATTATTTTTAACCATTTGTTTTTTAGTTGTGAATCCATATTTAAATTGGAATGTTTTGCTTCACACTGCGCTTAACTCAAATTTTAGTTTATTAATTTATTTTGTTGTTTTTTCTTTTCTTTTTAGATTCTTGTTCCAATTAATAAATTTTATTTTGTTAGCTGAGCAGAAATCTTATATAATGAATATATTTCCCTTTATTTCAAATTTTTTAATAATTTGTTTTTTGTATATTTATAAAACCGCCGAACTGAAATTTATTGATTCTTTCACTTTTTTAGTCCTTGTAAGTTGCTCAATTCCTTTGATTGTGGTTTTTCTTTTCAATCTTTATTATTTTTTAAATCATAGAGATCTTAGGCCTCGAATCACGAATTTTGATTTTAGTCTTCTAGAGACTCTATTTTTGAATGGTATAAAATTCTTTTTTTTGCAGGTTTCCTCTATTGTGATTTTCACGCTATCAAATATAGTTTTAATTCATTTAATGGGAGGAGGCTCTGTTGCTGATTATAACATTGTATTTCAATTATTTGGTTACATCACTACATTCTTCATGATTTTCATTTCACCTTATTGGTCGGCTTACACAGATGCTTTTCATAAAGGTGATTACATTTGGATGAAGAAAACATATATTTATATAAAAAAGGTTTGGCTCTTTGTTATACTATCAAGTCTGATATTTTTAGTTTGTTCTAGATTTATTTTAAATCTTTGGGTTAATGATCAAGTAAAACCATCCACTTTTTTTCTTGTTTTAAATGCAGTTTATGTTGTATTATATACTCATATGGCAATACATAATCAAATAGTAAATGGGATAGGTCGAATTTCGCTTCAGCTTAGAATTGCATTTTTAACAAGTTTGATCTTTGTGCCTTTATCTTATGTCTTTGTAAAACACTTTTCCTTTGGTTTAAATGGAATAATGTTGTCAATGATATTTTGTATGTTGCCGTTTAATATTTTAATTTCATTTCAAGTCAAAAAGTTACTAAGGTCTTCTTCTGACTCATCCTTTATTGTTTAATTATCGTGTATACTAAGGTGTTGATTATTGGTGAAACTTTCCACAAACAATCTGGCGGCGGAATTACTTTAACTAATTTGTTTAACAATTGGCCTGTTGATAAATTGGCTGTTGCTACAACTACAAAGTCAATCCAAAAAAGTGATTTCAACAAATGTACCAATTATTATAGGCTCGGAAAGGACGAGGATGATTCTTGTTTGCTTTTTAAAGCATTTATTAACAAAAGAAGCTCAGGTAAGGTTTTTGAACAAACTGAAAAACTGAATTCAAATTCCTTAAAAAGTTTGAGTAAAACCAAATTTATTAAAAGAACCATTCTTAGTATCTTTTATGTTTTTGTCGAAAGGTTAGGGCTAAATTTTTCATGTGAGAAGTATAAATTATCAGAGAAATTTATCAATTGGGTTGAAGAATTCAATCCTGAATTTATTTATACTCAATTAAGCACATTACAGCTAATTCAATTTACTAATGATTTATATGAAATCAATAAGAGAAAGCTGATTATTCATATTATGGACGATTGGCCAATAACCATAACTGAAAGGTGTTTATTTCGGAAAAAATATTGGAATCTTACTATAGAAAGTAAGTTTCAAAAAGTACTTGATTCAACATACAAGCTTCTTACAATTTCTGAAGGAATGAAAGAAGAATACCAGATAAGGTATGGAAAAACATCTGATGTTTTTCACAATCCCGTAGATGTTGAGCATTGGCTACATGGTGAAAAATCCCCAGACATTAATGTGAAGCAAAGCTTTAAAATATTATACACAGGTAGAATAGGGAAAGCAAATTCTAAAAGTATATTCATCTTGATTCAAGCAATTGATATAATTCGAAATCAATTAAAGCGAAACATCGAATTGTATATCTATTCAACAGATAGCCTGCAGTTGAATAAAAAATTAAAGGAATTTATTTACATAAAAAAGCCAATCTCCCACTCGGCAATGCCAGAATTGCTTCACAGATTTGATTTGCTCTTCTTGCCATTGGATTTTGATGAAAGTAGTATTCGATTTGCAAGACTTTCAATGCCTACCAAAGCATCAGAGTACATGATTTCAGGAACTCCTGTACTACTTTTTGCACCAAAAGAAACCTATCTTTATCAACACGCTTTAAAAAACAACTGGGCCAAAGTTGTTGGTGAATTTTCACTAAATGCTTTAACGGAAGCGATTATTCTTTTAAATGATAACGAGAAAATCAGGTGTAGTTTTGCTAAAAATGCAAAAGAATTTGCTTTAAGTAACTATGACACAAAATCTGTACGTAAAAGATTTGAAGAAATATTTTCGGTTTGAAATTTTCTAAATAAATTTTTGTACGTTCACATTTAATGTTGTTTAACTAGTGCTAAAAACAATATTGCCTTGATGAGTAAAAAGAAGAGCAATGTTTAAAGAAAATAAACTGATCAATCTAATCGTTTTTACCAATGAACCAGTCCCCGTTGGTATGGCCGCCACAAACAGGATATTTTCATATTCTAGAGGACTTGTGGAATTAGGACATGAAGTAACAGTTTGCTCATCCAAACCGGGATTAAATAATATTTTCAAGAAATTTACCGGAGAATTTGATGGTGTTAATTATCAAATACTATCTGAAGCCAGGCATTGGAATTATGGTCAGTTAAGAAAATTAATCTTCTTTCTAAAAGCACATTTGTTTTTTATTCCATTTCTTTTTAAATCGAAGAAGCGAAATAAAAAAACCATAGTTTTGATCGTTTCAAATAAAGTTTCAACCATAGTATTTGTTCGTGTTTTTACATGGTTGCTTAGAATGCCACTATTGCAAGAAAAGAGTGAATTCCCTTTGCATTACATGAGTAAATTGTGGATTAAACGCGTGGTCATTTCTCGTTTATATAGTAATACAATATATAAGTTATTTGATGGGATGATTGTTATTACTACAAATCTCGAATCTTTTTATAAAAGGAAAACAAGAAAGTCTGTTCCTATATTTAAATTGCCATTAACTATTGTTGCGCAGCGATTTATGAACATTCGATGTTCGGATCATTTTCCAAAACGTTATGTAGGATACTGCGGCTATATGGGCGGTGACAAAGATGGCATTTCAGATTTACTGAAAGCTTTTTGTATTGTCAATCTCAAACATAACGACGTTAAATTAGTCTTAGCTGGAACTGCTGAAGAAGTCGAGATGCGAGCATATAGGATTTTCACAGAAGAACATAAAATTGAAGATGCTGTGATTTTTGCTGGTACTTTGGAACGAAATGAAATACCAGGATTTCTAAAGTCTGCTGAAGTATTAGTGCTAGCACGGCCAGACAATCTACAGGCTTCTGGAGGTTTTCCAACTAAACTTGGTGAGTACCTTGCCTCGGGCAAACCTGTTGTTGTGACTAAGGTTGGAGAAATTTCAAATTATCTTAATCACGAAATAGACTCTCTGCTTTGTGAGCCAGGCAACATAAAGGATATAGCCAATAATATCATTCGTGTACTTGACAACCCATCTCATTTTATCTCAATGGGAATTTCAGGCCAAAAGCTGGCAATTGAAAAATTCGATTATAGACAACAAGCTTATGAACTTGCAAGGTTTTTGGTTAATACCAAGTTTAGAGAATAAGCTACAAACAAGTTTCCGTTGAGTTGCTGCTTCTATAAACAAATCGAAAAATCTGTCATTAAATTTATATTTTTTAGTATTTAATATATTTATGAAGGATCTTAACAATTTTGGTCTTATTATCCCCAATCTCGAGTTAAGTTCTATTATCTCTTTATTTATTTAAGAGATTCCAAATCTTAACAACCAAAAGCTTTATGATTCGAATTCTAGTAACTGGAGCCGCCGGGTTTATCGGTAGTTCTTTGACCGATATGCTTCTTAAAAATGAAGATCACCAAATAGCGGGTGTTGACAATTTTGATGAGTATTACGGGAAAAGTATAAAAAAGTCTAACCTCGAATCAGCTTTAAACAACCCCAACTTCACATTTCACGAATTAAACATACTCGATGCACAATCAATTAGCATGAATTTCCAAGATGTAAAACCGGATATTGTGATACACCTAGCTGCAAAAGCAGGAGTCAGGCCTTCAATTCAAGATCCAATGGATTATTTTGATGTCAATGTAAGGGGCACCCTTAATGTGTTAGAGGCTATGCGTAGTTCAGGTACCAAAAAAATGATATTTGCATCGTCATCCTCCGTGTATGGCAATGGTAAAGTTGTTCCTTTCAATGAAGATATGAATGTTGACAATCCTATTTCACCCTATGCCGCAAGCAAAAAAGCAGGTGAATTACTTTGTCATACCTACCATCATCTATATGATATGGATATATTTTGTTTACGTTTCTTTACGGTTTATGGCCCAAGACAACGTCCTGACCTTGCCATACGCAAATTTACAAAAGCGATAATAGAAGGAACAGAAATTCCTTTTTATGGGGATGGCACAACCAGGCGTGATTATACACATATTAATGATATCGTCCATGGGATAAGTAATGCAATAGACCGGTTGAAGGGCTACGAAGTAATTAACCTCGGCGAATCTCAAACAACTTCTTTAGAAGAACTCGTTTGCATACTTGAAGATGTTATAGGAATAAAAGCCAATAAAAAAAGATTTCCAATGCAAGATGGAGATGTTTTTCAGACCTACGCCGATATATCTAAAGCCCAGACCATTCTTGGTTACCAGCCATCAACAGATTTTAAAGACGGAATAATTGATTTTGTGGAATGGTATAAAAGGAGTTATTGTGCTTAATCCAAGGATCGTAGTTTTCATTCCAACTCTTGCTTCAGGAGGTGCCGAAAAGCAAGCTTTGATTTTAACCAATATTCTGCAAACAAAGTATACAACCTTTCTTGTAATTTGGGATGAAAAACGAATTGAATCTAAATTTAAACAATACATTTATCAAAATAATATTCAATTTTATCCTCTTAGGGGTTTTATATTTTTTCGGTTTTTTAAATTAGTATTATTTCTTAGTGAAAACAAAATTAACATCGTTTTTAACTATCTTGCAACTAGTAATTTTTTGGGAGCAATTGCTGGTAAATTTGCTGGGGTTTCTTATATTGTAGGGGGCATAAGAAACGCTGAAATATCTAGAATAAAACTAATTATCCAAAAATATATTCATAATTATATACTCAATTATACCGTTTTTAACAATTACCAAGGTTGTAAAAATTTAGTTGAAAAAGGTTTCACCTCATCTAAATGCATTGTAATCCCTAATTGCTTTGAGCATGAAAAAGAACACGCATTAAGGCCTTTGAAGTCACCTGTTATAATTGTTACACTTGCTAGATTTGTACCTCAAAAAGATTATTTTACAGCCCTAAGAACCATTCAACATTTAATTATAAAATACGGTTTCAGCCTATCTGATGTAACATACCGAATTATTGGTTACGGAACTCTTGAGGAACAAATTAGTAATTGGATCAAAGAACTTGAACTTCAAGATTATGTGGAAGTATTAATAAATCCATATAATGCTATGGATTTGTTAAAAGAAAGTGACATCTTCTTTATGCCATCACTTTTTGAAGGCACTTCAAACTCTATCTTGGAAGCTATGTCTTTTTCCTTACCAGTTGTTGCAACTAATGTAGGTGATAATTCATGTCTAGTTGAAGAGGGTAAAAACGGTTTTCTTTCCTTAATTAAAGATTATAAGGATTTAGCCTCTAATTTAAGCAAGCTTATACTTGATCACGAATTAAGAATTTCTATGGGTAGTAATGGGCATCAAAAATTGTATCGGGACTTTTCAACTAAAACATTTCGTGAGAGTTATTTAAATTTTATAGATTCGTTGATTAGTGGAAAATAAGAAAAAGTGCTTAGTTATCGGCCTCAAAGGCCTACCCGCATTTGGAGGTGCTGCCACGGTAGGCGAAAGTCTGATACAGGCCTTAACTAATACCTATAAGTTTACAGTATTAAGTGTAAGCTCGCATACAAAAACAAAAAATAAAGTCATCAATGGGATTCCACAGGTCATTTTTAAGAATTATGGCAAAGGCGCCTTTAACACATTAATTTACTATTACCAATCCCTTTGGTATGCTTTGACCCATCGTTTTGAAATCCTCCATCTTCACCATGCTGAGAGTGGTTTCATTACACCATTTCTGCGATTGAAATACAAAGTAATTGTTACATTTCATGGTATTTATAATTACAATGATCCCAAATTTTCCAGTATTCACAATTGGTTCTTCCGGTTCTCTGAAAGGCTTAATGTGAAGTTTGCCAATGAGATTGTTTCTGTTTCAAAGCCCGATGTTGAGTATATAAAAATGAAGTATGGCAGAGAAATAATTTACATACCCAATGGAATTAACATCACTGAAAAGACAGAAGAATTACTACAACAGAAGAAACCGAACGATTACATACTTTTTGCTGCAGGCAGAATTTATGAAATAAAAGGCTTGCATTTGTTATTGGAGGCAATGAAACTTGTCAATGAAAGAACGTTGTTAAAAGTCGCAGGCGATATTAATCAGGTAACTGATTACAAAATTCAGATTGAAGGGTTGTCTAAATTGTTAAATACTGAATTTTTGGGCCTGATTAAAGAAAAAAACGAGTTGATGAAATTGGTTTCAGATGCAAAGCTGTTTGTCTTTCCATCTCTCACTGAAGCGATGTCAATGATGCTGTTGGAAGTTGTATCTATGAAAACTCCCGTCATTGTATCAGATATACCCTCTAATAAATCTATTTTTTCTCATGAAGAAGTACTTTTCTTTAAGTCGAATGACAGTCATGATTTGATGGAAAAATTACAATTTGCAAATGAACATCCTGAATTAATGAAAGAAAAAGCTGAAAAAGCATTTCAGAAACTCTCTTTAAACTATACTTGGAACAATATCGCTAAGCAATACGATTTGTTGTATCAAAAACTCAGTTAATCATGTGCGGAATTTTCGGACTTATAACCATACCAGGTAAAATTTATTCACCCAAAGCAACTCGTAAAACTCTTGAAAACATTGCTGTTTTCAGCGAGTCGCGTGGCAAGGATTCATCCGGTATGGCCATCAGAAACCTGAATGAAGGCACCATAGATGTTATCAAAGGGGATGTACCCATCCGACAGTTGCTCAAGAGCAAGGATTTTGATGTTTCTGTAAAAGAAGCCCTAAAAGCTGATGAATTGAACCAGGGCTTTAGCGCTTTTGGCCATGCCCGCCTGGTAACCAACGGCACTCAACTGAACGAGGCAAACAACCAGCCGGTACTGAAAGATGACATCATTATCATCCACAACGGAATCATCGTCAATGTGGACGAGCTTTGGCAACAGCATCCCGATCTGGAACGAACATACAGCATTGATACAGAGATCATACCTGCACTTATCCGCAAACAACTGAAATCCACAAATGATCTGGCCGAAGCCTGCAACAAGGCATTTGAGCAGCTCGAAGGCACCTGGTCTGTGGCCATGATGTTCCACGATTTAGATCAGTTTGTTCTGGCAACCAACAATGGCTCCCTGTACTACATAACCGACAGCGAGAACTTCATCACTTTTGCTTCGGAGGGCTATTTTCTCGAAAGGCTCAAAAAAACTGCGGAATTCGCTGCTTTTGGTCCCTCGCTGGAGGTAAAGCAGCTCATTGCCAACAAAGGCCTTATTGTTCATTTGAGTTCACTGAAAATAGAATATTTTGATTATCCCCAGAATCGGAATGCTGTACCCGCTTCATTTGTGAAACCGCTCAGTCTGGGAAAGCACTTGCTCGATAATACAGTCAACAAGCGTGAGGTAGTGATTGATCCTGCTGTGTTTATCAACCGCGCAAAAGAGGCCCATTTGTTTAGTCTCCTCGAAAACAATATTGACGCCATCCGCAAACTTCGCAGGTGTAGTAAATGTCTCCTTCCCGAAACCTTTCCGTTTATCGAATACGATCATCAGGGTGTTTGTAACTATTGCAACAACTATAAGCCACAAAACAAAGTTCAAACCATTGAAAACCTGAAAGCCCTGGTTGAACCTTTTCGCAGTCAGGATGGCAAACCAGACTGTATTGTACCTTTCAGTGGCGGCCGCGATAGTACCTATGCATTACACATTGTAAAGCAAGAACTAAAAATGAACCCAATTGCTTTTACGTATGATTGGGGCATGGTTACTGACCTGGCCAGAAGAAATATTGCCAGGGTTTGTGGTAAGCTTGGAGTAGAGAATATTATTGTATCTGCTGACATTCATTGGAAAAGGGAGAACATCAGAAAGAACATTGCAGCATGGTTAAAGAACCCTTCACTTGGTATGATCCCAATATTCATGGCTGGGGATAAATATTTTTATTATTACGCGGACAAGATTCGTAAAAGAAACGGGATAAAGTTGAATTTATTTGGAATGAATAACCTTGAAAACACTGATTTCAAAACAGGTTTTGCTGGTGTTCGTCCAAAATTTGACAAGAAATATATATATTCGTTAGCTCTAAATCAACAAGCTAAATTGTTTTACTACGTAGGTTCACAGTATATTAAATCCCCAGGCTATTTTAACCAATCCTTATTTGATACTTTTGGTTCTTTCTTTGCGCGGTATTTAACATCAAAAAAAGATTATTATCACATTTTTGATTACTTATATTGGGATGAAGGTGCTGTTGAAGATATATTATTTGACCAATATAACTGGGAAAGGGCTATTGATACAAAGACCACTTGGAGAATAGGAGATGGAACTGCAAGTTTCTATAATTACATTTACTATACTGTTGCTGGTTTTTCTGAATATGATACTTTCAGAAGCAATCAAATTCGTGAAGGGATGGTAAAAAGAGAGCGTGCGATGGATCTTATTTTTGAAGAAAACAAACCACGTTATGAAACGATAAGGTGGTATTTAGATATTATTGGACTAGATTATTCTGAGGTAATCAAAGCAATAAATAGTATTCCTAAGCTTTATAAAACTATTTAACATGAAGGTTTTCATAATAACTCAAAACGAGCCATTTTACATTCCAAAAATGATCAATGAGTTGATAAAAGACTCAAATCAATCTAATTATCAGATTGCTGGTATTACTATGCTTGCTCCTCATCGGAAAAATAAAACAATCAGAAATTGGATTAATGAGCGAAAAAGAATTTACAATTTCAAGGAGCTTGTTTTGGTTGCCCTCGCATTTTTCATTGCAACAATACTAAACATATTAAAACGAAAGAATTCATCATACTCTGTAAAATATATTGCCATGAAAAATGATATAGCCTTATTTCCAACGAATGATATCAACGATAACAATTTTGTGGAAACATTAATAAAGCTAAATATTGATTTAATTATTTCAATAAGTTGTCCACAACTATTCAGAAAAGAACTCTTATCAATTCCTCGTTTTGCCTGTATTAATGCTCACGGCACTCTTTTGCCTCGTCATAGGGGGGTGTTTGGCTCTTGGTGGATGCTTTTTTGTGACGATAAGATGGGTGGGTCAACAATACATACTATGGTTGAAGAAGTTGATAAAGGTGAAATTATTTGGCAACAATCTTTTAAAATTGAGAAACATCACACACAGTTTTCAATAGCTCATCAAACTAAAAAGGATATGGCGTTTGGTTTGAAGCAGGTTATTATGAATTACAAAAACGGTAACATTCTTTCTCTAAATCCGCAATACGATTCATCTTATCATTATGCACCTAGTAAAGCTTTAGGTGATGAATTTCATAGGAAAGGAAAAAGAGTCATACGTTTCTGGGATTTGAAAAATATGTTGAGTAGAAATTTTGAGCAGTAATTATGAGAATTGATTTTAAATATAAACGCTTAACTGAACTTATAAGCGCTTTCCATACAAACGACTACTTTTTTGACACCTTTCATGATTTCATCAAAAAAAATTGTGTAGCAACTAATCGTAAAGTTGTCATCTTCCGCCACGACGTCGACGCACTCCCCAAAAATTCCCTCGCCTTCGCCCGCATACAGGCAGAATTAGGAATTGCCGGCACTTATTATTTCCGCATGGTGCCACAAAGCTACAACGAAGCCATCATCAAAGAAATGGTTCAGCTTGGCCACGAAGTAGGCTACCACTACGAAACGATGGATACATGCAAAGGAGATGTGGATAAGGCTTATGATGAATTCTGTCGCAACCTGGAGACATTCCAAAAACTAACGTCGGTTAAAACCATCTCCATGCATGGCAGCCCTATGTCGCCCTACGACAACCGCGAAATATGGAAGAAGTACGACTACAAAAAACTTGGTATCATCGCAGAGCCTTATTTTGATATCAATTTCAATGAACTTTTTTATATCACAGATACCGGCCGCCGCTGGGACGGACACCTCTACAACGTTCGCGACAAAGCCACCAAAGAAAACCCTGTCACCAACCCTGGTTTTCTAAAACTACGCTTTCACTGTACCCATGATATCATCAAGGCTGTTGAAAATGATCTTTTTCCAAAACAGGCAATGTTAAACTTCCATCCCCAACGCTGGAACGACAAACCAATCCCATGGCTGAAAGAATTTATGTGGCAAAACATAAAGAATCAAGGAAAAAGAGTGCTTGTAATTCTCAGGAAGTAGACTTTAGAGGGACATAAACACTGATCGTAGAAGACAACCTGCCCCGTTACGAAACCCTGCGCTGGCACCTTGAAACCATCGGTCTTGATTTTGCCGAAGTCGTTAAGATAGTCAACAACATCCCCAAATTATACAATGAAATCTAGGGTAATTAAAAATTGTTACTGTTTTTTATTTGCTATCGTATTCATATCGGAAGGAACATGTCAACAAACATTTTTTAATTTGTCAGTAGGCGTTCAGATGTCAGGAATAAAGAATGAAGATTTTGTGTTAAATAATTATTCGCCGAAGATTGATCTATCAGTAATGAAATCAATCACACAAGGATTTGGTTTACAAGTTGGCTACCAAGGCTATTATTTTAACACTATTGCGAATACCGATAAAAGAAGGTACACTTATATTTCCGGTTCACTAGTAACTTGCGTTGTGCAACGGGCAAAAAAATTCGATGTTTCTTTACTGACCGGTTCAGGCCTTTTTATGAACCATTATTACAAAAGACCTAGCATATGTGCAGATATGGGCGTTGTGTCAAGTTTTGTTTTAGCTAATCAACATTTTAATTCAAAAATATCGGCTATCATGGGTTGGGATATTTATCAAGGAAATGCTGATATCTTGCCTTCGCTTACTTTAGGATATTCTATACCAATCCAATTCGTAAAATAAAATGAGCACAAAATTTACATTCGCGGTAATTGGCTTCGGTCACATAGGTCGTCGTCATGCCACCATTATCAACCAATATCCTGGTTGTAAATTAGTGGCTATAGTGGATAGCTCCGAGCAGGCGCTCAAACACGAGCTTTACCCCGAAGGGGTTCCTTCTTTTAGTAGTCTTTCCGAGATGTTCAGTGCCGGAGTTCGCCCGGATGTGGTGAACATCGCTACGCCGAATGGATATCATTGTGCCCTTGCGGTGGAGGCTTTGCGGCACAATGCGCATGTGGTAATCGAGAAGCCCATGGGTTTGACCAAGGCCGAATGCGAGGATGTCATTTATACAGCTTCGCAAATGTCGCGTCAGGTATTCGTGGTGAAACAGAACCGCTACAGTCCACCCTCTCGTTGGCTCAAGGAGGTGGTGGGATTAGGGGCATTGGGCGAGAATCTCATGGTGCAGGTCAATTGCTATTGGAATCGCGATGAGCGATACTACAAAAGCGGTGGTTGGAAAGGAACTCGCTCCTTGGATGGAGGTTCATTGTTCACTCAATTTAGTCACTTTATCGATATCATGTATTGGGTATTCGGTGATATCTGCAATATTCAAGCGGTGGTCAGGAACTTTACACACTCAGACATGATAGAGTTTGAAGATTCAGGCCTGGTTCAGTTTGAGTTTGTGAATGGGGGCATTGGATGCATTAATTTTTCCACCTCGCTATGGGATACCAATATGGAGAGCAGCATTACCGTGGTGGGCACCAAGGGCTCTGTGAAGGTGGGTGGTCAGTACATGAATGAGATTGAGTATTGCCACATCAAGGACTATGTAATGCCCGAATTGGTCCCTACCAACCCACCCAACGACTATGGGCCATTTAAAGGTTCGGCAGCCAACCATCATTATGTAATTGAGAACGTAGTAAATACACTTCGGGGTGATGATGCCATTACAGCCAATGCTTTAGAGGGCCTAAAAGTGGTGGATATGATTGAACGAATTTATCAGGCGGCCAAATCATAACTCATTTGGTAAGTCCATTCAATTGTGAGGAATTTGCTCGATTGTTTGATGGCGTTGCAAATACCAAGGCCTGTTTTAATAAAGTTAATCATGGTATTTTAGGAAATTCGACGGGATTCAACTGCGTTTTTTATAAACCATTTCCTTTCTTCGGGTATGCGGTCATATACGGATTACCAAAAAACCAAGACACAAAGGAGTTAAACTATCTTTTAAGTGAGCTAATCCGACAATCCAAGTCGAATAATTGTTGGTTTTTGGAGGTCCGAAACCATGAACAATCTCATGAATTAAATATTTTATTTAGTGAGCTTGGTTTTAATTATAGGCCTTGGTTAAATGCGACTTTAGATCTTCACCGTAACTGGCAGTTGAGGATTTCAGAAAATAAACGCCGAAACATTCAAAAAGCAATCAACCTCGGATTAAAATTCAGAAAATGTTCTAGCAGCCAAGAGATAAATGCCGCCTATAAAATTTTTGAATTTCATTATAAAAGAATTCGCAAGCCACTACCCGGTCGGATTTTTTTTGAAAATTGTTTAAATAGCCCGAACTATGCATTCATTTTTGTTACGTACAGGGGTTCTGAAATTCTAGCATCTTCACTAGTTCTTTGTTTCCAAAAGGTTGCAGCTCAGTATTACTTTGCAACAGATTATAATCATTTATCGGAGCATCAATCGGCCTCGTTTCATCAATGGTCCGTCTTGAATTGGGCACACCAAAATGGGATTATTCAAATGGATCTGGTTGGTGGCGGTGAACCCGATAAGCGCTATGGAGTACGAGAGTTTAAGCGTAGGTTTGGAGCAACCTTTGACGAAGTAGGTCGATGGGAATTTATTTTTAAACCAATCCGTTGGAATATACTTAAGAGCGCAACGGATTTAATTTTGCGTTTTAAAAAATAACAGGTGCCTCAGGTTGACTTTACGCATATCCAACTTCTAAAACTATACAAGGCTATAGAAGAATCAGGCTATGAATGGAAAAGTTTTATGGACTTGAACGACGATTCTGTCATTCCAAGCAAGACTGTAATCCTTCGACATGATGTGGATCATTTTCCCAAAAGGGCACTTGAATGCGCCCTTTTGGAAAATCAAAAGAGTATTTTTTCCACTTATTTTTTTAGGAAGAAACAATTTTTAAGAAATACCGGCGTAATAAAAAAAATTATCGAATTAGGGCATTTTGTGGGGTATCATTACGAAAATTTGGCAGACTTCAACGGAAATGAGGATCAAGCCATCAATGATTTTGAGTATACAATAAAATTTATTCGACAAGATTTTGAATTAAAGTGGATTAGTGCACACGGATCCCCAACTGCACGGGTTAATAACCAAAGTATATGGTCTAAATCAGGTGCTTTAACATTCAACCTTACTGATATTTCGAACCCTGAGATTTACAAAAAGTTCTTTTATTTGACGGATACAGGAAGGACATGGAACAGCGAAGTATTTAATCTTAGAGATAGAGCCTATCAGAAATCAAATGGATATATTTCGGATGGCTCAACAAGTTCAATTATTGGTGGTTTCAAAAAAGGGTTATTTCCCAATCAAATAATTATCAATATTCATCCCCAAAGATGGAATCACAAACCAGGACCGTGGTTGGGGGAATTATTAATGCAAAGCGTTAAAAATCCTTTTAAATATGCAATAGGTCGATGGAGAGGAATTGTCGATTAAAAATTAAATTCACGTAGGTTAATGACAATTTCCTACCATTCCCCTGAGCGTCTGAACGATGTCCAATTTGTGAATAAGCATTTGGAAATCTTGAATGCTTGGCACAACGAGGGTGATGTCATTGAGGTGTTCTTTGAATCCAAAAGTCAACGCAAAAAGCGACTTCTTAATAAATGGATTTGGCCCTTCAACTATATTTACTATACCCTTGATTTTGTACTAAAACGCCTGTTTCCTAAATGGTCGCCAACGCTCAAAATTTATTTTTGGATTACCAAAGGAAGAAATCGGGTCTTTAGTTTACCAGAAATCTTGGGTAGGGTCTGCTCCTGCGGTTTTGAAATTATACGGTATTACGAGAAAGAAGGTAGCACCTTCGTTCAAGCCAAGAAGGTTGGAAACCCTCCTTACAATGCGGACCCAACGTACGGTATACTCATTAAGTTAAACCGCATAGGAAAAGGCAAAAGGAAATTTGTGGTGTATAAGTTTAGGACCATGCATCCCTTTGCGGAATATATACAGTCCTACATGTTTGATAACCATAACCTAAAAGATGGAGGGAAGATCGACAATGATTTTAGGGTGACCTCGTACGGTAGGATCATGCGAAAATTATGGCTAGACGAATTGCCCATGATCTGGAATATGTTTAGGGGTGATATGAAATTGGTGGGTGTACGCCCTTTGAGTGAACATTTCTTTGGACTTTATCCGGAGGATATGCAGGAACTCCGAACTCAGACCAAGCCAGGGCTGGTTCCTCCCTTTTATGCCGACTTGCCTGTGACGTTGGATGAGGTAATCGCCTCTGAAAGGAAATACCTCCAGGCTTATCTTAGGCGACCTTTTGCAACCGATTGGCGGTATTTCTGGGCTGCTTTCTATAATATTGTCATTAAAAGGGCCCGAAGTAATTAGGTTCCATTTTGAATTGATTATTATCCTAAGGGTATAGATGAATAACAAGGCCTCTTCGGTGTTTAGTCGCTGGAACATGTTGCGCTCCAAGCCTTACGGCTTTATTTGGGAAATAGCCTTATTTATGGCCATTACCTATGGATTTCACCTCTTATACAGGGCATACAGCTCTACGATTAACGCGTCCGGAATAATGATCAGCCTAAATGAAATTTTCATTCAAACTGCTTTCCATCAAGTACAATGGATTTACAAAAGTATTTTGAGTCTTTCGTTTACCGTTGAGCCGAACAATATCATACGCTTTGAGAACCAAGAGGCGATTGCAATTAATACGGGTTGTTCGGGGATCAAGCAGTTTTTGCAGGTTTTGGTCCTGTTTATATTTTATCCAGGATCTTGGATCAAAAAAACTTGGTTTATCCCTGCCGCTCTCTTGGCTATTCACATTGTCAATGTTTTAAGGATTGCCATGTTGGGTTTTTGGCGTGCCGAATCGTGGCCGTATTGGCAGTGGTTCCATGATTGGCCAATGCGCGTGGTTTTTTATTTGGTGATTTTTGGATTCTGGTATTGGTGGAACGAAAAATTGAGTCGACCCGCTCTCGATCCAAAACCGGTAATTACCCCTGATTAACCCATCTTCATTTCTCAATTAACCTATATAACCCATGACTCCCCGCAAAGCACTGATTACCGGTATCACCGGTCAAGACGGTTCTTACCTGGCCGAATACCTGCTGGCTAAGGGTTACGAGGTCCACGGTATCAAGCGCCGTTCCTCGCTCATCAATACCGAACGCATCGACCATCTTTACCGCGACCGTCACGACGAGGATGGCCCGGATTCTTCGGGTCAACCCGGCTTCCGTTTGCATTACGGGGACCTGACGGACAGCACCAACCTGATTCGTTTGGTGCAGGAAATCCAGCCGGACGAAATTTACAATTTGGCGGCGATGAGCCATGTCAAGGTCAGCTTTGATATGCCGGAATACACCGCCAATGCGGACGGTGTCGGAACCCTGCGTTTGTTGGAAGCAGTTCGCCTCTTGGGGATGACCGACAGCACTCGCATTTACCAGGCCTCCACCTCCGAGCTCTACGGCTTAGCGCAGGCCGTACCCCAAAGCGAAACCACCCCCTTCTACCCGCGTTCCCCATATGGGGTCGCCAAGCTCTACGCCTATTGGATCACCGTCAATTACCGCGAAGCCTACAACATGTACGCCTGCAACGGGATCCTCTTCAACCACGAATCCCCGGTGCGCGGTGAGACCTTTGTGACGCGCAAAATCACAAGAGCCGCAGCGGCCATCGCGCTGGGTCGCCAGGACAAGTTGTACTTGGGGAATTTGGATGCCCGCCGTGACTGGGGTCATGCCCGGGATTATGTGGAGGCCATGCATCTAATGTTGCAACAAGCAACGCCCGAAGACTACGTGATTGCGACGGGGGTGACCACCCCGGTACGGGATTTTGTCCGCATGGCCTTTGAGGAATTGGGGATTCACTTGGCATTCCAAGGCGAAGGGGCGGCCGAAACGGCGGTGGTGGACGCTTTGGACCAAGTACGTTTGGAGGAGCTTGGGTTGAGCGATACCCATTTGCAGCCCGGCAAGGTCGTTCTGCAAGTGGACCCCGCCTATTACCGCCCCACCGAAGTGGATCTCCTCATCGGAGATGCCACCAAAGCCCGCATCCAACTGGGCTGGACACCCCGTCATAGCCTGGATCAATTGGTGGCCGAAATGGTGCAATCCGATCTTCAACGAGCTCGTCGCGCAGGATGAGTTCCTTTGCAAACCACCAAGACGCCACCGTGCTGGTGGCCGGGTCCGGCGGGATGGTGGGCTCGGCCCTGCGTCGCCTCCTAGAGGCCCGGGGTTATACCCGTTTGCTCTGCCCGCGCAGCAGCGAATTGGATGCGCGCAACCAAGCGGCGGTGCAGACGTATTTCGCCAAGCATCGCCCCGATTATGTGATGATTGCCGCGGCCAAGGTGGGGGGCATCCACGCCAACAACACCTACCGCGCCGAGTTTCTTTACGATAACCTCATGATCGAGGCCAACTTGATCGAGGCCGCGTACCGCAACGGGGTGACGAAGCTTTTGTTTTTGGGCTCTTCATGCATTTATCCCAAAATGGCGGCCCAACCCATCGTCGAAGAGGCTTTGTTGACCGGTTCCTTGGAACCTACGAACGAGGCTTATGCTTTGGCCAAAATCGCAGGCATCAAACTCTGCGACGCTTACCGTCATCAATACGGCTGCGATTACATCAGCCTCATGCCCACCAACCTCTACGGCCCCGGGGACAATTACGACCCCGAGAACAGTCATGTGTTACCGGCTTTGATCCGCAAGGTTCACGTGGCCCTCACCCAAGGCGATCCCTATATCACACTCTGGGGGAGCGGAACGCCACTGCGCGAATTTCTCTATGTGGATGATTTGACCGAAGCCTGCCTTTTGGCCATGGAGGTTTGGGACCAAAGCGGCTTCATGAACGTGGGTTACGGTTCGGATCTCAGTATCGCCGAGCTGGCCCATACCATCAGCGAGGTCCTCGGTTACAGCGGCGAAATCCGCCTGGACCCCACCAAGCCCGACGGCACCCCTCGCAAGCTCATGGACTCTTCCCGTATTCGCTCCCTGGGTTGGGAGCCCCGCACCCACCTCCCCCAAGGCATCGCCTTGGCTTACCAGGACTTTCTTAACAGGTATCCCGTTGCGTAGCCGGCCGGTCAAAGTTTTGATGATAGGATTTGGGCGAATGGGTCAGCAGCATGCCCGCTTGCTTGGGCGACTCAACGGCTCGGTTCGCTTGGTAGGGATTGTGGATCCTTATGCAGATTTGTCGGTCATGGATACGGGTTTGGCAGGAGGAGTTCCTTTTTACCTTTCCTGCAAGGATTGGAAAGATTCGGGGAATTCGGCGGATTTGATGATGATCGCCAGCCCCAACGGTTGGCACCCCACCCATTTGGGCTATGCGATGGATATGCGCATGCCGGCCTTGGTCGAAAAGCCCCTTTGCCTGCACAGTCGTCAGGCCACCGATTTGGTGGAACGAGCCGCTTCGTTGGGATTGCCGTCCTGGGTGATGATGCAGGCCCGCTTAAATCCCACCTTGGTACATCTCAAAGAACTCGTGGACGGGGGGGAATTGGGCGAAATTTTCCAAGTCGATATTCAATGTTACTGGAATCGGGATGCGTCGTACTACCGTCCCGGGGGTTGGCAAGGGAATCCCAAGCTCGACGGGGGCACCTTGTACACTCAATTCTCCCATGTCATCGATGCGGTGCATTGGATCTTGGGGCCGTGGACCGGTATTCAAGCCGATATCCACAATCGCACCCACCAGGATTTGCACCGCTTGGACGATATGGGGCGCATCACCTTTGAAGTGGGAGGTTCCGCATTGGGAACCTTGGTTTACAGCACCTCAGCTTTTGGTGGCAACCTGGACCAGGGCATCTCGGTGCTGGGTTCCAAAGGGGCTGTACGCATCAGCGGCCAATACATGAACCAGTTTTATTGGTACAAGGTTCAGGGGCGTGACAAAGCTCCGATTCTACCGACCACCGGTCCGGATGATCATCGTTTGGCATTGTGGAGGCAGGTGTTATCGGCTTTAGGTAAGGAAACCAAACCAGGCTTAGCCGACGCTTCAACGGACCACCCGGTAACTCCCATGGATTTGGTGGGCTTGTCGGAGGCCGCCAAAATCGTCCAACTGATTGAACAGATTTACCAGGGGGCCAAGCGCGGACCCGGCACCATGGAGCATTTGGATCAACCTATGGACGAAAGTCTCCCGGAATTGCCCACCAAGGTCTTTGCTTCGGCAGGGATCTAGGAATTAGATCAA
>Ga0194112_10002809_pt1 | contig 24697 bp, 21 predicted proteins | sample TA2MahC400mmetaG_FD_146191 | JGI IMG/M metagenome (GOLD analysis project Ga0194112, IMG submission 146191) | Freshwater microbial communities from Lake Tanganyika, Tanzania - TA2015016 Mahale Deep Cast 400m | ecosystem: Environmental > Aquatic > Freshwater > Lake | place: Tanzania: Lake... | reverse complement strand
AGGATGTTTCCGGAGCCGGTTGCCGAGGTGCCCGCCCCGCTAAGTATGCACTGGCTGTTCTGGACCAGCGTGCTGCTGCCCGGTACAACATCTCCCGCGTAGCCCGCAGCATTGTCGTTGGCGAGCGAAAAGCTGTTGGACCACCGAGCATAGGTCACCCAGCAGCCATTCGCCGCAGCCAGGGGGGCATTGATGAAGATGTCGACCTGAGTTATGTCTGCGTAGCCGTTGGGGTCCGAGAGGGTGAAAGTAAATGTTTGGCTGGCGCCAGAGCCGGAGCTGGGACTGACGGAGAGCAGTGAAGGCGCCAGGTTGCCAGTTGGCACCGTCCAGGTACCGAGTTGGGCCCACCCGCTGCCGAAGCCTGCTGAATCGACGGCGTAGACGACGATGGACTTGGTAGGGCCACTGCCGAGCGCGGCAAAGGCAGGTTTGAAGCTCAGGGCCAGCGAGAGGGTAAGGATGTTTCCGGAGCCGGTTGCCGAGGTGCCCGCCCCGCTAAGTATGCACTGGCTGTTCTGTACCAGCGTGCTGCTGCCCGGTACAACATCTCCCGCGTAGCCCGCAGCATTGTCGTTGGCGAGCGAAAAGCTGTTGGACCACCGAGCATAGGTCACCCAGCAGCCATTCGCCGCAGCCAGGGGGGCATTGATGAAGATGTTGACCTGAGTTATGTCTGCGTAGCCGTTGGGGTCCGAGAGGGTGAAGGTAAACGTCTGAATGGCGCCGGAGCCGGAGTTGGGGCTGACAGAGATGGCTGAAGGGGAGAGACTAGTTAGGACCTTGGCGAGGAACGCGTTGTAGGGCGCTGGAGGTTGTGAACCGGTGGTGGACGGGAAATCCGGCGAAGCCGTGAGGCCGGCGACCAAGACTGCGGAGCCTGCGAGCGCCAGGCCGGTGGCGCGGTCGTCCCCGCTACCCCCCATGTAAGTCGAGAACAGGAGCTGGGAACCGTCATGGCTCAGTTGGACCAGAAACGCGTCGAAGTGGCCGCGGGCGACTGTTTGCCATGCGTTCTGGAGGGGGAAGTCGGTCGAAGCGGTGTAACCGGCCAGCCAAGCCCTGCCGCTGGAGTCCACGGCGACCGCCATGGCGACGTCGGGACCGTTGCCACCGAGCAAAGTGGAGTAGACGAGGGCGCTGCCGGAGGGGTTGAGCTTGGCCAGGAAGGCGTCGTAATCGTTTCGCTTTGCCGTTTGGAAGACGCCGGATGTGACGGGGAAATTATGCGAAAAGGTGGTTCCCACAACGTAGACGTTGCCGGCGGTGTCGGCGGCTGCTCCATAGGCTTGGTCGGCGCTCGTCCCCCCCCAGGTAGGTGACATAATTCCAGGCTGTGCCTGAAGCGTTCAAGCACGCAACCAAGGCATCGCCGCTGCCGCCGTAGGCAGCTTGCAGGGGGTTTCGCACCGGCAGATCGGAAGAGGCGGTATAGCCCGCAATACAGGCATTGCCCAACGGGCCGAGGGCAATGGCCCACGCCAGGTCGGCAGCGGCGCCGCCCAAGAGCGTGGAGTAGACCAAGGCGCTGCCGGCGGGGTTCAACTTCGCTAAAAAGGCGTCATAGAATCCGCCGCGATAGGCAGTCTGCGGGGAGCCCGGGGTAGTGGGGAAGTCAGGGGACCCGGTGTAGCCGGTCACGTAAGCGTTGCCCGCCGAGTCCACGGCGATGGCGGTGGCGGTGTCGGAACCGCTGGCGCCCAGGAAGGTCGAGTAGGCGAGGCGCCCGGAAGTGTCCAGGCGCGCTACGAAGGCGTCTTCGAGTCCTCCAAAGGCGGTACGGAAGGCGCCGCTGGTTACGGGAAAGTTGCCGCTGCCAGCAACGCCGGCGACGTGTGCGTTGCCTGCTGCGTCGACAGCAATGGCTCTGCCGGCGTCATTGCCGCTGCTGGCGAGAATGGTGGTGTAGAGCACCGCCGAGCCGGTGGCATTCAGCTTGGTTACAAACACATCACGGTTCGCCCGGGGGACCTTGGATGCGCCTGGCGGCAGAGGAAAGTCCGAAGAAGCGGTCTCCCCGATGACATAGATGTTGCCGGAGGAATCAGAAGCGATCCCGTAGCCGGCATCGAAGCCTGCGCCACCGAGGTAGGAGGAAAACTCCAGGACGGGATCGATCAATAAAGGCAGGCTCCGGTCATAGTGGCCGGTTTCGAAGCCCACCGTGTCGCCGGTGAGACGATAATGGACCGGTACTTGGCGCCGTTGGCCGTTGGACAGTTGGTAGGCAATGGGGCGCCGATGCTTGAGGAGGCCACCCGGGGTTTCTAGCACCAGGTTGCCCTGGTCGTCCACCCAGGCCCGGCGAGTTCCGTGGAAGCGCAGCAGGATCTGATCCGGAGAGGCGCCGGAGCGCACCCGGAATGCATATTCGATTTGGGCATGCTCGCCTCGGAAGATCAGGTCGATGCCGGGATAGATCTCCGGGAAGCGAACACGGCGGTAGTGAGGAATGGCTGGATGCCAAGCTTCGGGGCGGGCATCGAGGTAGAAGCGGGTCAGCGAGGAAAGAGTCTTTTCCCCTATAGGTTCCGCACTTGGGCGGGCGGCAATACATTCCATGGAGACGAATTCGACTGAATCCGATTCAGCCGGCAGAAGAGCATAGACGGCGGCTCCCTGCTGTCGGAGCAGGAGCGTATAGCCAGGAGCTCGGGCCAGAAAGCGGACGGAGGGATCAGCCTGGCCCAGGTTCCGCTCAAAATGCAATGGGGGTGTGAGCGCGTTTGGGGAAAGGGCGATCGCAGGCAAGGCAGCGCCCAGCAGCCAGAAGGCGGCGGCTGCGTGCCCCCGAACGGAGCTGCTGGCGGTCAGGGAGAGCTTCTTCAAGCTGGATGGTTAGTGGGGCCATTGCAGGGAAAATCTCACCCAAGAATCCTCGTGAAGATGTATTCTGATGTGTGTGGCTTATTTCCGGCTTAAAGACCGTTAAGGAGTTCGTGCGGTCTTATTATCTGCGGTGGATCTATTTTCCCGTCTTCCGGCGGCGCCGGGTGAAACACTTCACGGAGTGCTGGCGTTACCCCTTCGTGAGAATGGCCCCTAAGGGACGGACGCCTGAACTGCCGACGAGTTTCCTGGCGCCCGTGATTCCACCCGACGTGCTCTTCTACCCGATGACGGACTGGCACACGCGGATGCAGCGCTCGCAGCATCTGGCACGGGCGTTTGCGCAACTAGGGCATCGAAGCATCTATCTGAATCCCCATCTGGGACGCCAGTTTGAGAGCGTGCGCATGGTTGATGGTGCACACCGGATTTCGTGTGTAGAGACGAACGTTCTGGAACTGCATCTACGTCTTCCCCGGGAGCCGGTGTTCCATCATCGGCTGTTGCACCGCGAGGAACAAGAGATTGTCCAGAGGGCCGTGGCAGGCCTTCTGAAGGGTTTGGGCACGCGAAGCGCTCTACAGATTGTCAGCTTCCCAATATGGTTCGAGGCGGCCCGCGCGATTCGCGAAGAGCGTGGCTTCCCGATCGTGTATGACTGCCACGATCTGTTGGACGGATTCCCGAGAATTGCCGAGGAAATTGTTGCCGCCGAGAGGAATTCTATACGTCAGTCGGACCTCGTAATGTTCTCCTCGCAACGCTTGCTGAGGCATCATGCAATGAAGCAGCCCGGACTGGAGAGCAGGTGTTTGCTGGTGCGCAACGCGGCAGACTTGCCGATGGTGAGGCGACTGAAGGATAACAGGAAAGCCGCTGCAGTTGCCGGGTACGTGGGAGCCATTGAGGAGTGGTTCGATGCCGCAGCGGTACGGGAGGCGGCGGGCCGAAACCCGGAGTGCCAATTCGTGCTGGTGGGGCGCGTGGAGAATCGCGAGGCACGACGTTTGGGGAAATTACCGAACGTGGAACTCAAGGGGGAAGTGCCTCATTCGCAGTTGCCGGAACTGCTTGCCAGCTTCAGGGTGGGGCTGATTCCCTTCGTGGTGAACGAGCTGACGCTGGCAACGAATCCAATCAAACTGTACGAGTACTTCCGCTACGGCCTGCCGGTAGTGAGCATGCGCTTGCCCGAAGTGGAGATGTTTGGCGAGTTGGTGTATCTGGGCTCGAACGCGAGGGAGTTCGCCCTACAGGTGGCGCGAGCGGTGGAGGAAGACGAGCCAACGCGACGTGAGGCGCGCATGCGTATAGCTGAAGAAGAAAGCTGGATCTCGCGGGCGACTTCGATCCTGCGCGGGGTGAGCGCTCAGGCGTCAACTGGCTTCCAAGCGCGGGGGCTTGAGGCGTGCGGAAGCAATTGACGGAGGGTTCCACAAGGAGGGCGGGGGAGTTAAGCGCTTGAAGGCAGGCGGCCGAAGTATGCCTCCATGATATCGGCTGTCTTACCATCCATGACAAGTTCGCCGTGGTCAAGCCAAATAGCGCGGGCGCAGAAACGCTGCACGAGGCCAGGGGTGTGCGAGACACACAAGATGGTTTTGCCGGCGTGGCGGAATTCAAAGATCTTCTCCATGCACTTTGCCTGGAAGGCCTGGTCGCCCACGGTGAGGAACTCGTCGATGATGAGGATGTCCGGGTCCATGCTTACGGCCACCGAGAAAGCCAGCCGCATGATCATGCCGGCCGAGTAGGTGCGCAAGGGCTCATTGATGAAATCGGCTATGCCGGCGAACTCAACGATGGCGTCAACGAGCTGGTCGGTTCTGTTCTTGCCAAGTCCGAGCAAAGCGGCGTTCAGGTAGAGATTTTCGACGCCGGTGAGGTCAGGGTGGAACCCCGAGCCGAGTTCGAGCAGAGGGGCGACACGCCCATTGACGATCACCCGGCCGGAGTCCGGGATCGCAAGACCGGCCACCAGGCTGAGCAGGGTACTCTTGCCGGCGCCGTTGGGGCCCACTACAGCGACGCTTTCGCCGAACTCGATGTGGCAACTGATGTTCTTGAGCGCGTAGAAGGGATCCTTCCGGACTTGCCGGAAACGGTCCGCGATGTGGACCCGCAAGAGAGTGCGCCCCGTGGAGCGAGAGAAGCTCTTGCTGACGTTGATGAACTGTACGGCCGGGGTATTGCTCATAGGTAGTCGTAGAACCTTGGCTTGAGGGCGCGAAAGACGAGCAAACCGGCCAGGAGCATGAAGGCCGAGCTGAAAGCCAGCTTGAGGAGCAATTCGGTGGGCGGTTGGGCTCCGTCCAGCAGAATGTTGCGGCAGGCGAGCACGAGTGCCGCCACGGGGTTGTACTTGTACAGATCATGGTAGGCCGGTGGGATGACCGCGAAGGTGTAAAAGATAGGGACGAGCCAGAACATGACGAGATTGGAGGACTCCACGACATAGCGCGTATCCCGGATGTACACGTTGAGAGCGGAAAACATCAGGGCGAGGCCACAGACAAAAACAACCTCAAATCCCCAGACAAACGGGAGCCATACCCAATACCGATTGACACCTTTCCCGAAAGCCAGCACCAGAACGAGCAGGAGAGCAATCTGAATGAGCATATGGATGGAATTGGACAGCACGCTGGCGATAGGAATGATCTCTCTGGGCACAGGAACGCGCTTGATCAGGGTGGCGTTGTCGACGAGCGAGGTGGTCCCGACGACCCAGGCGAGGGCGAAGAAGTTATAAGGGACCAAGCCGCACAACACGAACACCGGGAAGTCGGGTATGGAACGGCTGGGCAAAACCCTGTTAAAAACGAAGGTGAGGACCGCCATCATGACGAGGGGGTTTAACAGGGACCAAAACACCCCTAACGACATATTGCGATACCTGACTTTGAAATCTTTGAGGATCAGGGCCTCAAACAGGAAGGTGTAATCACCTTTCCAGGCAGGGCGGCGGATGCTGGGTCGGGTTGGAGGCCCCATGTACGCGTCGGGTGGCAAAGCAACAGATCTCCAGGAGATAGTGCCCCGTATGGTTGACGAAAACCGGAAAGGTGCATTTTACCGCGTATCCTCGGGCTGGAACAAGAGCAGAGTTTTGCAGAGGCACGGCTTCAGAGAGAGGGCGGCAGCCGTGCCAGACAGCGACATGTCGTCTTCTCTGCCACCCGGTCATCAGGCAGGCCTCCGGCGACTTCCAGACTACGCTCATGAGAAGATTGAATAGACCCATCGCCTCTTGAGGCGCTTCCAACAGCTAATGAAAGCGAATGGCAATCCATGACCAGGCCGCGGGTAAGCGTACTCATGTTGACCTACAACCGCCCGCAACTGATCAGCCGGGCGATTCAAAGCGTTCTCGACCAGACCTTCCAGCAATGGGAGCTCCTCGTTGTCCACGATGGCCCCAATGAGCGCACCGCCGAACTGATGCAGGTTTGGCGCCAACGCGACGGCCGCATCAGGTACTTGCGAAGAGAGAAGGTTGGGAACATTGCCGAAGCCACCAACTTCGGGCTTTCTCAGGCGCGGGGCGACTACATTGCGATTCTCGACGACGACGACTGTTGGACAGCTCCGGACAAGCTGGAAAAACAAGTCCGCTTCCTCGACGAGAGACCAGAGTACGTCGGGTGCGGTGGCGGCGTCATCGTGGTTGACCGCAACGGCAACGAAACACTCCGGTACTTGAAACCGCCTGAAGATGAACAGATCAAGCGCCGGGCGCTATTTGCCAATCCCATGGCGCATTCCACCACCGTCTACCGGCGGGCGGCGATTGAAGCCCAGGGCTTATACGATGTGACATTGGCCGGCTTCCAGGACTGGGATGTGTGGCTGAAACTGGGCCAGGCCGGCAAGCTCTACAACTTCCCGGAGTTCTTCGTTTACTACACCCTGTGGGAGGCAGGAGGCTCTTTTCGTCAGCAGCGCAACAATACCCGATCGGCGCTGCGCATCGTATGGCGCCACAGAGGAGCTTACGGCGGCTTCTGGCTGGCACTGCCTCTGACCCTGTTGTACTACGCCTATGCTCACCTACCCTCGATAGTGCACAAATTCTCTTTCGCCTTCCTTTCCCGGCTAAAGAAAGCCGCATTCTCAGGAAGGCCCCCCCACTAAGCAGCGCCGGCAGTCAGCGGCCTTCCAGAAGGAACCGGTTGTTTTGCAGGAACTCCAGCGTTTGAATGACCGCCTTGCGGATAGTCAGGCGCGGCCTCCAACCCAGCGCCCGGATGCGGGAGCAATCCAAAAAGATGAAAGGGCTGTCGCCGATCCAGCCACGTTCCCCACCCGAGTATGCCAGCCTGGGGCTCAAGCTCAGATGCTCGCAAATCCAGCGGATGGAGTCGTCCACTTCGCAGTACTCGTCGGTGCCCAGATTGAACACATTGACTTTGGAGTCGGCCTTTTCGATGGCCAGCAACATGGCGTCGATGCAGTCCTGGACGTGCAGATAGGACTTCTTCTGCTTGCCGTTGCCCAGCACGTGCAATACGTCCGGATGCGCCAACAACTGCTTGTAGAAATCGAAGACGTGGCCATGAGTGTAGCGTTCGCCGAGGATGGAAACAAAACGGAAAACCCAAGCTTGCATGGCAAAGCCCTCACAATAGGCTTCAATGAGTCCCTCAGCGGCCAGCTTCGATGCGCCATAAAGGGAGGTTTGAATTGGGAACGGGCAGTCCTCCGGGGTAGGGAACAACGTCGGCTCGCCATAGATGGATCCGGTCGAGGCAAAGACGATCCGTCGGACGCCACGCTGGCGCATGGCTTCCAGAACGTTCCAGGTGGCAAGGGCGTTCTGCTCCAGATCCTTGCGCGGATGCTGCGTGCCGAAGCGCACATCCGCATTAGCCGCCATGTGGAAGACCAAATCCGCTCCGACCATGGCCTCGGTGAGCCTGTCCAAATCGAGGACGTCTGCCCGCTCCAGGCGGAAGCGGGAATTCTGCAAAGCCTCCCGGATGAAAGCCTCCTGGCCAGTTGAGAAATTGTCATAGCCGGCCACGTGATGGCCGAGCATCAGCAGGCGATCGACGAGATTGCTGCCGATGAAGCCCGCGGCGCCGGTAACAAAAGCGTGCAAATTGAATCTCCCGCTATAGCTTAGCCAGGATGCACAAGCAACCCCGACTCTCTCCCAGTTTATAACCTGCTCAGCAAGCGAGCATGGGGTGGCCAGCCCAGCCGCTGGCGACGCGCCAGGCCGGGTTTGCCATCCAAGAGTCGCACGTCTACAATGGACGTAGTGGCCATAAACCCGGAGGTTTCCGGCCTTGATCATTACACGCAGCCCGCTACGCATTTCCTTAGGGGGCGGGGGGACCGACCTGCCGTCATATTACCGGGAGTACACCGGTTTTGTAATTGCCGCTGCCCTTGATAAGTATGTCTACATTACGCTGCACGAGCCGTTTGGGCGGGAAGTCATTCTCAAATACTCGAAGATGGAGGTGGTCCCGGCGGCAGCTCAGGTCAAGCACCCCATTATTCGCGAAGCGCTGAAGCTGATGGGAGTTGAAACCCATGTGGAAATCGCCAGCATGTCGGACATCCCTGCGGGGACCGGCTTGGGGTCGTCCGGCAGTTTCACCACGGCGCTGCTACGGGCCCTCCACATGCTGAAGAAGAACTTCGTGCCGCCCCGGGAATTGGCCGAACAGGCCTGCCATCTGGAAATCGAGCGGCTGGGAGAACCCGTCGGCAAACAGGATCAGTACATCGCCGCCTATGGCGGCATCACCTGTTTCACTTTTCACCCCAACGAGGAAGTCGAGGTCAAGCCTTTGCAGCTTGCGCCCGAGACCCTGCATAACCTGGAAGACAACTTGGCGCTGTTCTTCACGGGCTTCACCCGTAGCGCCTCGGAAATCCTGAAAGACCAGGACACCCGGAGCCGGCAGAGAGACCAAAGCATGATCGAGAACCTCCACTTCGTCAAACAGCTCGGCTACGACAGCAAGCAAGCCCTGGAGAGTGGCGGGTTGGCCAGGTTTGCCGAGCTGATGCACGTGCACTGGGAACACAAGAAGAAGCGCTCGACGGGCATTAGCAACTCGCGCATCGATGAATACTATGAGCTTGCCCGCCGCAACGGGGCCCTGGGCGGCAAGTTGATCGGAGCTGGCGGTGGTGGATTCCTTTTGTTTTGGGTGCGGCTACTTTAGAACGACGAGCAAGTGGTTGTAGATCAGCGAGTTAGGCTGATTGGGCCGATCTCTGAAGGTGACTTGGACCGGGGATATGGGGATAACCCCGGCTCAAGTGATCGATCGGATCAATCCTGGTTCCTGGATTGTGCCAGTTTGGCCTGAAGCCGCAGGATGGTTTGCGAGAGCTTTTCCAGTCGGGCGAGCAGGGCCTTCAACTTGCGAAATTGCAGCGAGGCGGCCTGATAGAGAGGCGCAGCTTCCTGTGACAGCCGGACATTGACGGTCTTCCCATCGACCTTGTAGGTGAGTTCGAAGTAGGGCCCATGCCGTTTGATGGGATCTGAGGCGCAAGCGCAATAGGCTTTGCCGCACTTGGTCATTCGCTTCAGTACCGTTCCTTTGCAGAAGTACTCCAGTTGATCGAGGCCGCGCTTGAGTTCCTGGAAACGCCGGGCATGCCGCTCCAGGACAGCATTCGGTTGCGGAGAGTGGCGTGAACCGATGCGTGACATGATGCTGTCGGTAATTATACCGTCATCATATGGACACCGCAACTGCCCTCCCTTTGAATCCTTCCCCGGCTGCTGTCGAGTTCGCTCTGCTTCAGTCCTGGCTGGCCTCTTCCAGTGCCCTTCGCCTCCCCCTCCACCACATCGAGTCGCAGCAAGCCAACAAAGGCCGTGAAGTCCAGCGCCTGCTGCTTCAGAATCACTTGCAGCAGCGCGGTACCGGCGATATTGGTCCGGCCTTGCTCGTGCAAACCGGCGGCGAGGAACTGCTCTACTCCCATCGCCGCCTCGGCACACGCCATCTCACTACAGTCTTTGGCGCTGTGGAACTGATTCGCATGGGCTACTCCCGCCCCGGTGTACCCAGCATCTTCCCTTTGGATCAGGCTCTGGCCTTGCCCGCCCGCTCGTTCTCCTACGAACTCCAGCGGCGCTTGGTCAAGGCTGCCGCCCAGAACCCGTTCCTGGAATCCGTTCAGACCATCGCCGAGTTGACCGGCGTCTCCGTTTCCAAACGCAGCCTGGAGGAGATTCTGCCCGGCGCCGCCCAGGATTTTGACGCCTTCTACCGCCAGCGCCCTCCCGATCCGGCCAGTGGCTCTCTCCTGGTCGCCGCGGTCGACTGCAAAGGCATTCCCGTTGTCAAACCGGTCGCTGCACGACCGGCGCTTCGTCTCACCAAAGGGCAGAAAGCCAATAAGAAACGCATGGCCACCGTCGCCACCGTGTTCACCCGCGCGCCTTGGGTGCGCACCCCACAACAAGTCCTGGAAAGCTTGTTCCCTACCTCGCGTCGGACCTCCAGCGACAAGTCCATGCCCCCGCGTCCGGAGAACAAGCGCGTCTGGGCCAGCCTGCTCAAGGGTAAGACGGCCGTGATTCGGGAGGTGGCTGAAGAGATGGACAAACGCGATCGATCTCGATCCTTGACGCGCGTGGCCTTGACCGACGGCGAACGCGCCCTCCAGATCCGAGTCAAACTCAAGTTGAACGTCACGCTGATTCTGGATCTGATGCACGTGCTGGAGAAGCTTTGGAAGGCTGCCTACGTTCTCCACGCCGAGGGCAGTCTGGAGGCGGATCTTTGGGTCCTGGACCGGACCCTGCGGATTCTACTCGGTGAAGTGGGTCAAGTGGTCAAGGGGATCCGGCAGACGATCACCAAGCGCGGCCTGTCCGGCGCCAAACGCAAAACGATGGAGGCAGTCGCTGGCTACTTTCACCGGAATCGAGCGCGCATGCAGTATGACGAATACCTCGCTAACGGCTGGCCCATTGCCAGTGGCCCGGTCGAAGGCGCGTGCAAGAACCTGATCAAAGACCGCATGGAGCGCTCCGGGATGCGCTGGACCGAGCCGATGGCTGAGGCTATCGTCAAACTCAGGGCCATCTACCTCTCCGGAGACTTCGATCGCTACTGGGAATTCCACATCGAACAGGATCAACAGCGCCTATATCCGGCCGTCTGGACCGTCGTTCCAAAGTAGCCGCACCCTTTTGTTTTACACCGAGCAAAAAAGCCGCCTGCGGCACGCTATGACCCAGGCCGGACTGCGAGAGGTCCGGATCCGCTTCGATTTCGAAGGGACCCGCGTGATCACACCATCATGAGCAAGGGCATGCTCCCGGTAGCCATCCTGGCGGGTGGGTTGGCCACGCGCCTGCGTCCACTCACGGATACCATCCCCAAGGCGCTGGTGGAAGTCCGCCGTGAGCCTTTTGTCGCACACCAATTGCGCTTACTGAAGACGGCTGGAATCGAGCGGGTGGTGCTTTGTGTGGGTTACCAGGCTGACATGATTCTAGCGTTCGTCGGCGACGGCAGCCGTTTCGGCCTGCATGTGGATTACTCACTGGATGGTCCGGTCCTGCGTGGTACAGCCGGCGCCATTCACCAAGCCTTGCCCTTACTGGGGGACCGGTTCATGGTCCTTTACGGGGATTCCTACTTGCCATGCAATTATCAAACCGTGCAACGAAGCTTCCTGAACAGCGGCAAGCGGGGGCTCATGACCGTATTTCGAAACGAAAACCGCTGGGACAGCAGCAATGTGGAGTTTATGGAAGGGCGCATCCTGGCCTACGATAAGAAGAACAGGACGCCACGCATGCAACACATCGATTACGGCCTAGGCGCTTTTCACCGATCCGCTTTCGAGCACCTCGCCGCGCGCAGCGTAGTCGACCTGGCGCACGTTTATCAGTATCTGCTTAGACAAGGCGAATTGGCCGCGGTTGAGGTTCATCAGCGGTTTTACGAAATTGGTTCATTGGAGGGGATCCAGGAACTGGCGGAGTATCTCTCCCGCCGGGAGCCGCTTCTGAAGGCAGACAAATGAGCTTTGCGGAACAGTATTTTTCTGAAGCCAAGCACATCCTGGACAAACTGGATGTGGAGAGCGTCGAACGCATGGCACGCCTGCTTGCGGGAACGCGCGCCCGTGGAGGCAGATTGTTCGTGCTGGGGGTGGGAGGCGGGGCGGCCAATGCTTCTCATGCCGTCAACGATTTCCGCAAGATCGCCGGGCTGGAGGCGTATGCTCCCACCGACAACGTGTCCGAGTTGACCGCCCGGACCAATGACGAAGGCTGGATCACGGTCTTTGAATCCTGGCTTCGTGGTAGTAGGCTTAAGGCCGACGACGCCATTCTGGTATTTTCGGTAGGTGGTGGGAGCCTGGACAAGAATGTCAGCCCGAACCTCGTTGCCGCGCTTCGGTACGCGAAGTCCGTGGGCGCGAAAGTCCTAGGGGTTGTGGGAAGAGATGGTGGCTACACTGCGACAGTAGCTGACGCCTGTGTGATTATCCCAACGTTCAATCCGGTTCACGTTACGCCGCATGCGGAGGCCTTCCAGGCTCTTATCTGGCACCTGCTGGTTTCCCACCCGGATCTCAAACAAGTGCAAACCAAGTGGGAGTCGGTGCGGTGAAAGGCAAACCGCAACGCGCTGTTTTCCTGGACCGGGACGGCGTTCTGAATCATGCCATCGTCCGGGGGGGAAACCCATACCCACCTGCGTCAGTCTCAGAACTGGAGATTGTGACCGAGGCGCCAGAGTGCCTGCTGGCATTGAAGCGCCTGGGGCTTATGCTGATTGTCGTTACCAACCAGCCAGACGTGGCCCGTGGCAAGCAGCCCTCGGCTGCCGTGGAGGAAATCCACCGGGCACTGGGAGCAGTCCTCCCTGTGGATGCATTTCTGACCTGTTTCCACGACGATGGTGACAACTGTGAATGCCGCAAACCCCGGCCGGGGCTGCTCCTCGAGGCCGCCAGCAGGTATGCTTTGGAACTGGCTGAGAGTTTCCTGATCGGCGACCGCTGGCGGGACATCGATGCCGGTTACGCCGCCGGCTGCAAAACAATCCTGATCGATTACGGATACGCCGAACGCAGGCCTTCGGCCGAGCCCGATGCCCGGGTGTTTTCGTTGCGGCAAGCGGTGGAGTGGATCGCAAGACAGGTGACGAAAGGGGGATGCGTTGAAATCACTTGCTGAGCTGAAAGTCAAACTGTTCGCCGACGGCGCTGACAGGGCGACTATGGTCGAACTGCACGCCAATCCTTACATCAAGGGATTCACCACAAACCCAACCCTTATGCGCAAGGCCGGGGTGAAGGACTACGAGGCCTTTGCCCGCGAATGCCTGAGCTACATCAAGGACCACCCCATTTCATTCGAAGTTTTTGCCGACGAGTTCCCCGAAATGGAGCGCCAGGCCAGGAAAATCGCCAATTGGGGGCAGAATGTATACGTCAAGATTCCGGTGACCAACACGCGCCAGGAACCGTCGTTTGAGCTAATCCGCCGGCTCTCTCAGGCGGGAGTGAACGTCAACGTCACCGCCATCTTGACATTGGGGCAGGTGCAAGCCGCAGCCGCGGCGCTGCATGCAGGTGCGCCTGCCTGCGTTTCGGTCTTCGCCGGGAGGATCGCCGACACCGGCCGCGACCCCGTTCCCCTCATGGCCGCCGCTGTGGAGTTGGTCCGCCCATATCCCAACATCGAGTTGCTTTGGGCCAGCCCTCGTGAGTTGCTCAACATCTACCAAGCTGATTCCATTGGATGCCATATCATCACGGCCACGAGCGACATCCTGAAGAAGCTTAACCTGATTGGCAAGTCGCTAGAAGAATACTCGCTGGATACAGTAAAGATGTTCTATGAGGATGCCAGAAAATCCGGCTATGCAATCTGAGAAGTATCTTTCGGAGGGAGGAATCGAGACTTGATCCGCCTCCCCAGGAACGCCCAAATATGGTTGCCCGGATATGTGCGCAGCCGTGTGCGTGATTACAATTGGCATCTTCGCCGCTGCCGGGTGGAACGAGTCTGGCTAATGATCGCCGATCACTACGAGCCCTTCTGGCGCAATACTAGCCACGAAACTGCCCGAAGTCGGGTGGCCCAGTGGGTGCGGAAGTGGCCGCAGATTGCTGCCGCGAACCACGACGCCGCGAACCGGCCTCCAAAATACACCTTCTTCTATCCAGCAGAAGAATACCGCCCGGATCTTCTCGACCCGCTGGCTGACATGACTAGGAGCGGTATAGCCGACGTTGAGGTGCACCTCCACCACGATGGCGGCAGTCAGCAAGATTTCGTCGACCGCATCAATGCATTCACAGAAAGCCTGCACCAGCGCCACGGGCTGTTACGCAAATATGAAGGCCAGCTCGCCTTTGGCTTCATTCATGGCAACTGGGCCTTGGACAACTCCCGGCCCGACGGTCGCTGGTGTGGGCTCAACAACGAGATCTCTCTTCTGCGGAACCTGGGTTGCTACGCGGACTTCACCATGCCCTCGGGGCCTTCGCCAACTCAAGCGCGTTTGCTGAACACAATCTATTGGGCAATCGATGATCCTGACAAACCCAAGTCTTACGATACAGGTGTGTCCATCGCCACCGGAAATAGCGTCCGGGGTGACTTGCTTATGATTCCCGGCCCCTTTGGATTGCGATGGACCGGCCGCCTCCTCCCACGGATTGAAACCGGTGAAGTGGCAGCCCACGACCTTCCCACTCCTTATCGCGTGCGGCGCTGGTTAGACCTCGCCCCACGGATTGGCAAGGATCGATTTCTAAAACTATATACGCACGGTGCACAAGAGAAGAACATGGCCGTCCTTTTGGGGGGAGGCCTCGAAAGGCTTTATCAGACCCTCAAAAAGGAGTGCCAACGCCGAGGGGTCGAAGTGTACTTCGTTTCGGCCTGGGAGATGTTTCAAGCTGTGCGGGCGGCTGTGCATAACCAGGGTCCCGCTTCTTATTGAACTTGCGATATGGGGTTTCTATTAACTCTTCTTTACGTAACGCTGGCCTACTTGTCAGTAGCAGACATTCTGCCTGCCTTGGCTCCCTACCGCATCATGATCTGGGTAGGAGCCTTGGCCGTGTTTGGCTCGGCGCTCGCCGTCGTCCGAAATCAGTTCACGTTTCGTGGGCCTCAATTGTACCTGATGGTGGGGCTTATGGGCGCCATCGTTCTGTCGCGTCTTGCCATCGGCTGGTTCGGCGGCGCCTTGCGCGCCTTCCCGGAGTTTGGCCTCACCGCTGTTGTCCTTTATTTCGTCGCCTGCAACGTCAGCTCTCTTGCTAAGCTGCGCACTCTTATGACGGTTTTCGTACTGGTTTCCCTATACCTAGTCGCGAGGGGCCTTCTTGCCTATCACTTCGACTTGGGGGCCGACCAGTTTGTCCTCCTGCAACGCGTCTACACGGATCCGGCCGCCAGTTACCGGGACATCCTCCCCAGGATTCGTGGGGTTGGTTTTCTGGAGGACCCCAATGATTTAGCACAAAACCTGCTCATCGCGTTGGCATTTGTCGGCGCGGCATGGCGCTCGGCACGACTTGGCCGCAACTTTCTCATTGTCATCCTCCCTGGACTGATCCTGCTCTATGGGCTCTACCTGACCCGCTCCCGCGGCGCACTCCTTGGACTTGGCGTCCTGGTTGCGTTCGCCCTGAAGGACCGTTTTGGCACGGTTTTCTCGGCAGTCGTTTCCATCATTCTGGTGGCGGTCATGATCGCGCTCAACTACAGTGCTGGCCGAGGTTTGGTGGTCCAAGAGGGACGGTTGAATATCTGGTCCGACGGCCTCGGGATGTTCAAGGCATCCCCTGTTTTGGGCGTCGGGTTCCACGCCTTCACCGAGTACTCCAGCCAAACGGCGCACAATTCTTTTCTCTTATGTTTGGTCGAGTTGGGACTCCTCGGCTGCTTCTTCTGGCTTGGCATGATCGTCTTCAGCGTAATCGAATTGAACACCCTCGCTCGGCTACCCGCTACACAGCAAGCCAACACCGACCTGATTAGGTGGGCCAAGGTCATTCGACTGGGATTTTTCACCTTCCTAGTGACGTCATGGTTCCTGTCACGCACCTATGTAGTCACTTTGTTTCTTCTGATCGGCCTCAGTATGGCACTGGCGGAAATAGCCCGTCAGAGATCGGTCCCCAACCTGCCCCAAATCGGCTTCAAGTGGTTTGCGCTCACAGGAACTATCCAGGTCTTCCTGGTTTTCTGCGTCTATATCATGGTGCGGATGCGCTCTGTTCTCGCCTAGACCTGGCGATGCTACGGTCCCGACACTATAACACGAGCCGAGTCATGGAATAAGAAACCTTATCACTCTGCTGCAAACACCATACAGTCTTGCTGGTAGTGCGTTCTTTATTGCCAGTAAGCGTTGGCGGTCAGCGTAGTCCAGTGCGCGGGTCTGACGGAGCAACATCAGAAAGATCGCAGCACCGAATGGCGCCCCCACGAGAATGGCAACCGGCGGCGGCAACAAGGAGGCAGGTATCACAACACATGCCGCCATTAAGATGGCCGCGAACACCATCTTGCCTAGGGGGCCCCACTCGATGGCCACACCGAGGCGCCGGATTGCAAAGACCCAAATCGCCATCACTGCCACCATTTGCGAAATCCCGTTGGCGACCGCTGCGCCGACCGCCGCTCCTTTGGGTATCAACAGAAGATCCAACGCGATGTTCAGAACCGCCGTTGCCGACATCACCTTGACCAAAACGTCCTGCCGGTCCGCCGCCACCAGCAGTTGCTGGCCTGCTGGGAGACAAGCCTTGGCGGCCGCGAAGAAAGCCAATAACGCCAATACGGGAATCGCCGCCTCGTACTGCCCTCCATAAAGCAGCCGCATCACCGCTGATGCCATGCCTGCCATGCCGACAGTCAGCGGAAGAGCGACCAGCGCGGCGTAGCGCAACATGGCAGCCGCCATACGCCCCACACCCTCGGGTTCTCTCCCTACCCGCACCATCAAACTTGCAGAGGCGGCCGATGTGAAAACTTGCGGCACCAATAACAGTTGCTGAGTGATGTTGAAGCTCAGCGAATAAAACGCCACTTGTCGGATATCGCTGAGCTCCTTCAGAAACAGTATTTCAGAACGGTCCCAAACCACCATGTTTAACGACTTCAGCACACTCGACTGCACGCAAAATCGCCGTATTCGGGCCTTCAGCTCACTCGGCACCACCTTTGCATCGCCGCTATGCCCGCGATCGGCATCTCCCCTTAACTTTCCGAACCGTCGCCGATACAATACGTACCGCACCGTCAAATCCACCGTCCGCGCCACCAGCAGCGACCCCGTCAACCCTAACAATTCCCAGCCGTGTATGAGTGTCAGCACCACCCCCACCAAGTTGATTACTGTCGAAATCAGTGATGGCCATACGTTGGCGAACAAGTCCTCCATCGCCAGGTTGGCCGCCGATGGAATAGCCATGAGCATGCTCGGCATTAGGCTGAACACGGCCAATGTCGCCCAATGTTGATGCTGCGGCGGCACCATAAACAAGACCACCCCAAAACCACATGCAACAAACAATACACTTAGTAGAAATTGGAACCGATAAGTCAGTTTAAGAATGCCTGAGCAGACCGCCAATTCTCCCCGGCCAATGAACTCAGCGAGATACTTCCGTGTCGCGGCTGGGATCCCTAGGTTGCCTATCGCCCCGCTAATCCCAGTTAACCACATCACATAAGAGTAGTAGCCCAACTTCACCGGGCCTAAGGCTCGGGCTACTGCAATGGATATGATCAAAGCGGCAGCGAAGCCCACACCGGTATCCAGGGCGACCCAGATGGAATTGCGAAAAATCACTTCACTGCTTCGAGTTGTCTCAGGGCCGCTGCCCCGTGGACGTCCTTGTCTTTCGCCGATCACTTGCCTTTGCTAGCCGCGGGCGAGGTCGCGCTCGCCCTTAAATTGAATAGTGAATGGTGCCTTCTCCATACCTGGCCCGCTCTTGCCTGCCGGCCGGGTCGTCGCATATCTCTTCATGGTACCCGAACTACACATTACTCACCGGGGCTGAAGACGGGGGCCAGGCGGCTCCTTTTTGTCGAGTCACCAGCGAATTCCGGGGAACGCGATCCGGAGCTTCAGGTGCGTGAGATCTGCGCAGTTTTCCCCCGAGATGCGGGTGAGTTCAAAGGGGTTCCGCAAGGGGATAGGGTTCCTGCCCGGCAGCAGAGTCAAAGCGATACGATAACCGGTCGAGCGGGCCAAAGCGCAGGTTTGGTGGTTGTACGAATGGCGCCCGCCCACCGGATAGGCCAGACTCTGGATCGGCTGTCGCAACGCGCCTTCCAGAATCTCCTTCGAGCGGCCCAACTCCTCCCGCTGGGATGCAGCACTTAGGTGGGAGAGAACTTCATGGGAATGGCCGTGTGATCCGAACTCCATACCTGCCGCGCGCATCTGGCGGGCCTCGTCCCAATTCATGAACAGACGGCTTGCAGGTTTCCAAAGTATCGACGCGCCACTGAGGTTTCTCAGCAAATCCAGCCCCGCCTGCATAGTCAGTGCTCTCGTCCGTTTGAGGCTGCTCAGGGCGTTGCGGATTGATCGCTCCAATTCCGCGGGCTGCAATGAGACTTCTTCACCGCTCCACGGCAGGCGGATGCTAGAACGCGCCGAGTGACGCAACAGCCAGGCAATCTCGTCCCACCAGGGAACCCGGCCTGTTCCGACAAAAGCCGTGGGCAAGAAGAAGGCGGCGCTCACTTGCTGGGCGCGCAAGATCGGGAAGACCACCGTGTAGTTGTCCAGATAACCATCATCGAACGTCAGCAGCGCCAGCCGCCTGTCGAACCCGCTTCCCGCATCCAGATCGTGGAGAAACCGTTCCAGGCTGACGATTTCAAAATGGCGCTTCAGCTCGCCTACTTGTTCCTCGAACTGTCCCACTGTACAGGAGAAAACGCCACGGTCGAACTCACAGCGGCTGGCATCCCCAATACGGTGGTAGGCAAAGCAATACAAACCCGCGGGTAAGCTTTTCCAGCGGACAGAGAGCATGCCCGTGGCACATAAGCACTTCCGCAGAATCCGCCGCTTCACGAATCCTTTATCCCTGCTGCCAGGTTGCCCCCTTGTGCGTTTCGGTTGCTCATCGATCCTGCTCATGCTGCCCAACCCCCCCCCACCTGGGTCCGCTCCTCGCCCCAAGCGTCGCAGCCTCGACGAAGGGCGGGCAACACATTGCTACCTACTAAGAACATGATATCCTAGACACGTGCATGCGTCCCGCTTATGTGCTCGGTCTGGGCGTCACCGGGTTGGCGGCCATCCGCAGCTTGGCTCGCCGCGGAATTCCCGTCTACGGCGCAACCTGGAATCCCGCCGATCCAACCCTCTCCACTCGCTACTGCCGCGCCACTGTTTGCCCAGATCCAGCTACCAGCCCCCAAGAACTGGCTGAATTCCTCATCCGGCACGCCGGCCAGGCCAGCCAGCCTCCTGTGCTGTTCACTACCGCCGACGCGGCTACATTGTTTGTCGCACAGCACTCTGCCCAGCTTCACGACCACTACCGCTTTCACCCCCTGCCCGCTGCACTTGTGGATTCTCTCATCAATAAGCGAAAGCAGTATGAGCTCGCCTCCTCCCACAACATCCCCATCCCGCTTACTTTTTCTCCCACTACCGTGGATGACGCACGCGAACTAGCGCACAAACTCACTTTCCCTGTACTTATAAAGCCATGTTATGGGCACCTATGGCGCAAGGTGTATGCTAACAAAGGCTTCCAGGCAACCGACATCTCCACCCTGATAGAACGGTTGACGCACGTTTTTGAGAACAACTTTGAAGTGCTCCTGCAATCCGTCGTCAGCGGTCCGGCGACGAATTTGTACTCCGTGTGCTGCTACATCGGCGCAAACCATGAAGTCCTGGCCTTGATGACGCAACGAAAGATCCGCCAATTCCCCCTCCAGCACGGCGTTGGCACCCTGGTGGAAAGCGCTCCCTGTCTCAATCTGAGTGGGATTGTTGTCCGCTTCTTGCAAGAGGTGGGCTACTGCGGTCCCGCGGAGGTGGAGTTCAAGAGGGACGAGCGGGACTCTGAATTCAAGCTGATTGAATTCAATGTGCGATTGTGGGAGCAGAACGCTCTGGCGGCCGCCTGCGGGCTTGATTTCCCTTATGCTCAATACCTGGACCTTACAGGTCAACCACGGGAGCCAAAACGCAGCTATCGGACGCACGTACGTTGGCTTGCCTTGTGGGAAGACGCTCATGCCGCGGCGGCTCTTTGGAGACGTGGGGGCCTTGGCCTTGCCGGCTGGGTGGCGTCGCTGCTCGCGGTCCGCGTTCACGCCCGGTTTGCCTGGGATGATCCTGGCCCCTGCTTGCGGCACTACCTGAAAGAGATCTTTTCCGCGGCACGCGCTTTAGTGAGGAAGGTGGTCCGTACTGCTAGCCGCTGGTTTTCACCGCGCCATCCAACCGGGCAGAAGCCATGAAGATGGATGCGCTAGAATAGGACGGCTTGATGCAGCAGCACGGATCTTTGCTATGAAGAATACTGCTGTAGTGCTTCGTCTCGGCTACGCCGGCTTGGCTGTTGCCCGCGCTCTCGGACGAGCCGGTATTCCCGTCATCGGTCTCGACTGGACTCCGGACAACGTCGGCTGTGTTTCCCGCTACTGCCGCTTCGAGCTATGCCCGCAGCCGGATCAACCCGAGCGGCTCCTCGAGTTCCTCACCGCACTCGGCAGGCGCCTGGAAGCACCCGGGGTGCTGATGCTGGCCAGTGATCATGTCGTGGCCTTTGCCTCGCAGTACCGCCAGGAGTTGCAGAAGCACTTCTTGCTCAACGTCCCGGATCAAGCCGTGGCCGAAGCGATGATCAACAAACTCAAGCAATGCCAGCTTGCCGCCTCTCTTGGTATTCCCCATCCGAAGTACTTCCTCATCGAAACCATGGCCGACCTCACATCCCTCCAGGACCGGGGGGAGTATCCCGCCCTGATCAAACCCCTCTTCTCTCACGAATGGCGCCGGCACTTCCCCGTCAAGGCGTTCACGGTTCACGATTTCGAGCAGGTCCGCCACTACTACAAGAAGATCTTTCCTCTTGGGCTGAAAACCATGGTCCAGGCCCTTATCCCTGGACCAACCACCAATCTTCATGTCGCCTGTGCCTACATCCCCGGGGACTCTCGCGTGCTGGGCTCTTACACTTTGCGAAAGATCCGCCAGTTCCCGGTTGATTTCGGTCAGGCTTCCTTGGCCGTGACAACATCGAATCCGGAAGTCTCCGAACTGGCTCTCCGTTTCGCCCTGGGCTCCGGTTTCCGGGGAGCTTTCATGGTCGAGTTCAAGTATGACCAGCGCGACGGCAACTGGAAGCTGATGGAGTTGAATCCACGCTACTGGACACACACCTACCTGGGTCCGGACTGCGGCGTCAACCTCCCCATGTTGCATTACCTGGATCTCACCGGCCAATCGCCAGAACCGATCACCACGTTTCAGACCGGCATGCACTGGCTGGATTCGGTGAAAGACGCCCGCGCCTTCTGGACGTACTGGAAACACAACGAGTTATCCGCTCTCGGTTGGGCCAAATCCCTGAAGGGGGTCTCCTCTCATGCGGCCTTCGCCCCGGACGATTTGCGCCCTTTCCTCCGCCATCTAGTTCCCCTGCCCCTGCTGCTTTGGGGCAAGATCCGCACCGCCGCCAGGGTACACAAGACAGATGCAGATTCTTAGAAGACTTTATCGGAGGACCCGTCGAGCGCTATATGCCCTGTCACAGCGGCAGAGTGTAGATGTTGATCAACATAACAAGCGGATCGTCTGCGCGCTATACACCCAAATCGCTAAGGACCTCGGCCTGCAAGTGAGCATGGCCGGCCGTGTAGTGTGCATCACCAGAGCCGGGCGCACCTTCCGATTGCTGGATGCCAGTACCGATTTCGATACATGGCCGGCCTGCGCCATTTGTGGCGACAAAACGACCTGCCGCGAACTGTTTGAGCGGCACGCGCTGAGAGTGCCTCGGGGCAAGACCTTCCCTTCCAACGACGTTGCTGGAGCTGTTGAATTCGCTTTGTCGCTTCAAAAACCATGTGTGGTCAAACCCGCGTTTGACACCTCCGGCTCCAAAGGAGTCACCCTGAACGTGCGTTCCCCACGGCAGATCCGACGAGCTGTGCGTCATGCCGGCCTGTTCTGCGAGGCCATTCTTGTCGAGGAATTCATCCCTGGCAATAACTACCGCTTCCTGGTTTACAAGGGTCGCTGCCTCTCCGTCGTCTTGAGGCAACTGCCCCATGTGATCGGAAATGGGCGCGATGCCATCCGAACTCTTGTCGCCCACGCAAACACCACTCGCATCCGCAAATCCGACTGGTCTCCTGGTGACCCTGTTCTCATGCCGCTCAGGCTTGACAGGTCAGCGCGGCGCTTGCTCAGGATGCAGGCATTGTCCATCGACAGCGTGCCGCCGCTTGGACACGTGGTGCCTCTGGCCGAATCCTGTGGTTTCCGCTTCGGGGCATCATATCTCGATGTGACCGATCACGTTCACCCTACCCTTCTCGCCGCCTCCGTGAAGGCTGCCGCGGCTGTCGGGGTCGAACTTGCCGGGGTGGATATTATTAGCTCAGACGTCACCTCAGAGAATTATTATATCAACGAAATCAACACCACCCCTGGCATAGACGTGCATTACATCATCAGCAACACGGGTTCCTGCAAAGATCCGATCCGCACCATCCTCAAAGACTATTTCGGCCTCTCCTGACATTGGTCGTATCCCTCTATTCCCCTGACTCAACCGCCCCTACTCGCTCCCATCTCCGCCGAAACCATCTTGTGATGAGCGTGCACGCTGAGGGGAACAACGGAGGAATGATCCGCATGATCCATCCCTGAGGTCTAAGGCCTGCTTTTGCAATGCCCCGCCGTGAGGCGATGTTCCCCCTTCGCACAATCATGAACACCCGTTCCAGGCCGAGGTCCCGGGCGATCGCACATATGGCACGGATCGCCAGTGGATACACCCCGCGGCCGCGGAACTCCGGCAGGGTGAACGCATGCGTGATCTCCGCTTCCGCAGGCCCCAGCCGCACCAGACGGACTCGCAGTTTCTTGTCCTCCTGCTCCGTCATCAGCCAGCAAATATGTGCCAGCGACTCATTAGAGAATATTCCATATGCCTGGCTTACGCCAATTTCTTCCAAACGGTCTTGGTGGTACTGGAGTGTTTTATCCCGAGTCGCTATCTCAATAATATCATGAGGTGACAACTTCTGGACTCTTATGGATCGGGCAGGTTCCGGCGGAGCCACCTCACTCAAGTAAGCTGCAAAGACGGTGTAGAGGCGGTACTCTCCACACAGCACGCGAAATAGAGCCTTCCTGTCCGTGCGCGCCAGATGGAGCGCGGTGCGAAACTTGTGCTTTACTCGGCGGAGCAAATCACCGATTAGCCTGGCCAAGGCCATGCCTCAACATGACAATTCTTTCTGAGGCGTGTCAAGGTGATCAGGGCTGGAGGGGTGTCGTGTCCCCACACGGGATGGCCATAGCCTTCACGGTTCCGAGCGCCAGGACCCGATTAGTGGCGTCCCGATAGCTCCTCTTGACGTAGACCACTCCAGTAGCATTGAGTTCCAGATCGGCAATGCAACCCGAGGCACACGAAAGCGTCATCGCACCAGCCGGGGAGGGTGAGGTCCCATATTCGATCAACACGTTGTCAACGTCCGCTCGGGTGGGGCCTCTCACGCTCACCGCCACGTTTTTCGCAGCCGGACAGGCCGCTAACACGCCGGTGCGAAACTCTAGCCAGGTCACTTCCGCACCGCATGTGCCCCTGGCGTAGTAGAGCGTTCCTTCCTGAAGCGCTGTCGATTCTCCAAAGACGTGCTCACGCTTCGCAGGACCGCCGCTATCAGTGAAACTTTCGATGACCTCGGCGAAGGCCCCATCTGGACTCAGATCTAATCGGCAGGATTGAGCGGCGTCCATACTGCGCTTTCCATAACGAACCACCACTTTGTTGCTGCCAAGATGTAGCATCTCCAACCCCAACGAAGGTGCATCTATGCTCATCATCAAGTCCCGCTGGGCGGTTTGGGACGGAGTGCCGCTGTCAGCGACCAAAACGCCAAAACTGGCCTCATGTCCGGCAATGACCGGAATGCCGTTGATGCTCCCATCCATCGACAGAGCCAGCCCGTATGGAAGAACCCCTGCATTCAAAGACCAAGTGTATGGAGGCGCGCCCCCAGTCGCCGTAAGAGTATGCGAATAAGGGGCCCCCACCTCTCCATTAGGAAGAACTGTGTCTTCGATCTGAAGCAGAGCTACGGATGAGTTAACGGTAATCGAAAATGCCCGGTATGCAGTTTGTTGCGGACTCCCACTGTCGGCAACCTCCACGGTAAATTCATGCACGCCTCCCGTAGGTGCGCTCGGAATGCCGCTGATCACGCCATCACTGTTTAACGCCAGGCCGCTGGGTAATGTGCTGCTGGGCTCCAATCTCCAGGTGTATGGGCTGGCGCCTCCCGTGGCCTGTAACGTTTGCGTGTAGCTCGCCCCCTCAGTGGCGTTTGGCAGTTCGATCGCCACAATCCTCAATTGCGCCGGAGCCGGTTGAATCGTTATGGAAAGAGCTTGTGTCGCCGTGGCGGCGCTTCCGTCGGTGACGCGGACAGTGAAGTTGCAGGTTTCCGCTCTCCTCGGAATCCCGGAAAGCAGCCCCGCGCTGGACAAACTCAGCCCCTCACAGAGCGCTCCGGAAACGATGCCCCATGTATATGGAGATGCCCCTCCGGTCGCGCTGAGGTTCTCTGAATAGGCTACGCCTTCGGTGCCCTGCGGGAGGCTCGTTGTGATGATGCTCAATG